>Ga0315544_1002363_pt1 | contig 13367 bp, 6 predicted proteins | sample SalMarSW160130MG_2_FD_202543 | JGI IMG/M metagenome (GOLD analysis project Ga0315544, IMG submission 202543) | Salt marsh sediment microbial communities from the Plum Island Ecosystem LTER, Massachusetts, United States - Salt Marsh Sediment SW1601-130 ... | reverse complement strand
CGGCGTAGCTCAGTTGGTTAGAGCAGCGGAATCATAATCCGCGTGTCGTAGGTTCGAGTCCTACCGCCGGTACTTTTCCCGCAACCACTTACGGCGACCGGCCCCAAGCCCATTCCCCAACGGATTCCCCAACGGGCACCCTCGCTCGACGATAGGGGCAGTCATCTGTTTCTTCCTGAATGGCGGTGCGGTGCAGGCCGAGTCCTGGCGGGCGTGTGATTGTCGGGGTCGGGCCGGCGTGCTAATCTGCCGTGGCGCGTGAGGTCGACGGGTCCGGGCTGCTTGTCTCGGGGTCGCGAGCCGCGATCTACGGGACGGCCATCGGACTGGCCGGTGCTTGTGAGGTGGAGGCTTCCAGCAGGAGGAAGAGCGATGCGTGCCGTTTCCCTTCTTGTCTTGTTGGCTGTGTTCGCGCTGTCCGAGTTCAGTTTTGCCGCGGGCGGCGGCGAAGGTGTTTCCCAGGTGCCCTCGCCGCCGGCGTTCAAACGGGCGACGGAATACCTGCTTAATGTCCCGCCGGACCTTGGGGAGGGCAAAGAAGGCAAAGGCGGGAAGAAGCCGGAAGACAAGGAAGGCTTCACGCCGGCCTTCATCTATAAACGCGACGGCGACCTGTGGGGGCGGCTCGAGGACGGCACGAAGCCGACGAACCTGACCAACTTCGCCGAGGACGACGAGTACAAGGCGAAGTTCGAGAAGGCCGTCGCGGAAGAAAAAGAGTGGCGCAAGGCGACGGGCGGCCGCTCGGGCCGGACGCCCGTGATGCTCGATTTCACCTCCGGCGGCGACGACGGCAAGATCTACTACTACCTCGGTTACGTGCAGACCAACTTCGAGTTCTTCTCGCTGAATGTCGACGGCACGGAGAAGACGCCCGTCGCCAAGCTGTCTCTCCCTTCGCTCGGCGCCAACGAGTCGGCCAACGACGAGTTCATCGTCAAGCGCCGGAACGTCGTGTTCGCCTTTCGTACGGCGAACGCGAAGCTCGCGCCGCTGCGCATCGAGACGATGGGTATCGAGCACCTGCGCGACTACACGCTGTCGCCCGACGCGAAACGCTGTGCGCGGCTGTGGCGACAAGTCCTGCGGCCCGACACGCAGGCCGAGGATGCGGCGCGGCGCGTTAACGACGGCAAGGGCCACTACTTGCTCATTGACTCGGTGCGGGGCAACACGATCCACGGTTACCCGTTGCTCGACGTGGACAAGGCGAACGAGGAGCTGCCGCCCGGCGGCATCGCCATCCAGGTCCCAGAGGATCCGTCGACGGGCAGCACGTCGAACACGAACTACGTGTCCTGGGGCCTGTACTGGTCGCCGGACGGCGAATGGATCGCCATGCTCGGGCCGCAGGAACGCCAGGGCTGGGGCGGCGGCATCGAGCCAGGCGGCCACATCGTGCTGCTCAAGGCGGATGCCACCGACGCGCGCGTTTACCATCGTTGGGCGCCCGACCAGACGTGGGTCAGCACGATGCAGGCGCGATCGCAGCCCGTGCGCTGGGCGCGCACTCCGAACGGCACCCGCCACAAGGATGAGATGCAGGAGCTGGCGGTGCAGTACGTCTGTGCCGCCGCGAACGAGGCCTGGCAGCAGATCGGCAATCCGATGGGCAAGCTGACGTGGTCGCCCGACTCGAAATACCTCGCCTGTTGGGCTAGGCGGCAGGAGGCCGGCGCGTGGATCGTCAACTTCGCCGTCATGCGCATCGCCGACGGCCGCTTCGTGCGCGTCAACTGCGCGCCCGGTTTGGGCAACGACTACGCGTGGTCGCCCGACGGGAAGCAGATCGCCATCGAGGTCACCTGCAAGCAGCGGCCCAACCGCGCGCTCACGCAGCAGGACATCGAGGAGATGGTTTCGGCCATCTGCGTCGCCGACGTCGAGGCGTTGTTCAAGGGCGCGAGCGGTGACGTCACCGTCATCGCGCCGGACGACGAGCGGTTCACCAAGATCGCCGTCGGCTACAAGGGCATTGGCCTGACCTGGATCGGGCCGGCCCTCGAGCAGGAGTTCGTGCCGCTCGAGCTCGTCGTGGCGGGTGGCTCAGAGCTGTCTGATGAGTTGGCGGGCATCAAGCGCCGCCACGACAGCGAAGTCGATAAGCTCCAGGAGCTGACCAAGAAGCTTAAGACCGAAGAGGACAACAAGGAGCTGCTCGACGAGATCCGCGACGTCCGGGTGACGATCCGCTTCCACGAAGAGGATTTCTTCAAGACCGCGGCCGACGCGATGGGCGCCTACGCCTGGGGAGACTTCGACAGACAGAGCCAAGCGTTTCGCGACCGAGTCATCTACCTCCAGCGTCAGGCCGTGACGTGGCATGACACGCTGCGCGAGTACGGCTACTTCTCCTACGTGATGCACTTCAGCCAGTACCGGCGTGAGGAAGCGCGTTTCAGGCAGGTGCTGGCGGACCTGAATCACACGCTCGACTTGTGGAACGTCTACAACTCGATGGCCCTGGCGCATCACGAGCTGATGGCGCGCGACATCCGCATTCAGCTCGGCATTGAAGGCGCGGCAGGCATGCTCGAGGAGCACCTGGCGCCCATCTGCCGGCACAAGGCGCGCCTGCTGCTCGATCAGGGCGAGCGCGCCGTCATCCAGGTGCAGGCGAACCGCGAGGCCGCCCTCTATTACCAGCGCAGCTACTTCGACGGGATTCGCGCCGCGGCGGAGAAGCGTGAGAACGTCGAACCGCTCACGGTCTGCGAGGAGGCGATGGGCTTCTCGGCGTTCGTGAGCCAGTTTATGCTGCGCACGATCGGCGGCGGGTGGGAGGCGTTGCTCGACTCGCTCAAGTGGGGGCCGGGCCTTGTGCCCGTCGTTGGCGAGTTTTTCGAATCACGCGCCGACAAGATGGACCGCCAGGTGCTCGAGCTGCGCAAGCAAACGGCCGACACGATCAACGCGCTCGACGAAATGCGCGCGTATGAAGATATCGAGTTTCGCCTCCTGCGCGACGAGCTGCGTGCGCTTGAGTTCGACGAGGACGGCAGCGCGAAGGGCGCGGTGCCCGCCGACGTCTCGCTCGGCGAGAAGGCGCTCAATGCGCTGCTTACCGACCGGTTTTTCCACGAGCAGACCGACGGCGGCCTGTTCCGCATCGCGGGCGCGTTCGACGTGGCGCTTAGCGACAAGCTTTCGACCGAGTATCTGGCGGCCCTGCATCACGCGCGCCTCGTCGTGTACGACATCCAGGCGGCAACGCGCGCGCGGATGGGCGCTGACGTCAAGACGGGCGAGGCGAGCTGGGCCGTCATGCTCGAGCCGACCAAGAACATCGAGAGCATCGTCCGTGGCTACTCGGGCGACTGGAAAACGCGCGGCGATTACCTCGGCCGCCGCAAGGGACACGTCGCCCAGATGCACCAGATGGCGACGTTCTGGCGTCAGCGCAACTACGCGTTCGAGGCGTACGAGCATCTGCCCGGCACCGACGCGCCGCCCGGCGAGGAGCCGAAGCCGATCTACTACGAGATCCACGAGAATCTCGCAACGTCCAGCCCCGACTACGTCAACTTCCTGATCCGGCGCGCGATCCTCATCCACGACGCCGACACGGTCGAGTACACGATCGCGAACGCCCGGCGCGACGTGCCCGCCGACTGGGAGCGGCTCGAGGACTTCATCGAGCAGCGGCGCCTGATCATGCGCGCCCAGGTTCAGGTTATGCGCACGCGCGCGCTCCGGCTCGAAGCAGCCGACCGGCTCATGACGTGGGACTACGACGGCTGCATCGCGTGCATGAAGGAGGCGTGCTGCATCGACCCGATGCTCCAGGTGCCGCGGGCGAAGGATCCCGCACGCCCGAACTTGACGAAGGAGATCCTGGAGCGACGCCGGTTCTACGCGGAGAACATCAAGGAGGTCGAGGACGCGCTTCGGTGGGAGAAGCTGCTCGACAACCAGATCGCCTCGTTCCGCGAAGTGGGCCAGCAGGGTTTCATGACGGCGCTGATCGGCGGGGCGTGCCAGGGCATCACGCTGCCGGGCAGTCTGGCCGAGGCCGGCGGCCAGATCTGGAAGTTCGGAGCCACCATGTTCAAGTTCACGGGCAAGGAGGCGTGGAAGGGATTCGCCCTGTATGCCGTGCAGGAGGTCGACCCGTTCTTCGTGACCGACGCACGCAGCATGCTGGGGCTGCTCAGGACGTCGTCGCAGATGGTTGCTGCCGAGGCCGGCTCCGAGATAGCGGTCAGGTCGCTCGAATCGCTCGACGTCGATACCGAGTGGCTCCGGCCGTGGATCGACAAGCTCGCCATCGTGCTCGTGGCCCACGGTACGCGCCGGGTCGAGGAAGCCTATGCGGGCCATCTCGAGCAGCTTTGCGGCGACATCGCCCGCCGGATCGAGCAGCTTCACAAGGAGCATGCGGAAGCGCAGAAAAAGGGCGAGGTCGACGTTGGAACCTATCGCAAGCTCGAGGCTGCTCGTGATCGGCTGCTCTCGTGGGCCGCGGTGCTCAAGCTCATCGACGCGATCTACTACGAGGCCAAGGGCCTCGAGTCCGAGTACCGCCTCATGCAGGCGGACGCGGCCGTGCGCAAAGGGCTCTTCAAGTCGCACAAGGAGTATCTGCACTACAAGACGCGCAAGCTGACGCCCCTGGCCATCGACTACGCGTACAGCCGCTACAAGGTCGCCGAGTACGAGGCCAGGGCCAAGGGCTTCGACCCCGACGCGGCTGTCGCGCTTTTCAAGAAGCTGCCGATCGATAGCCTGCGCGCGTTCAAGGCCAGCGACGACTATTTCGCCAAGCATCCGGACGTGGAGCTTGGGATCGATGCCGTGCGATGCAAGCTGGCCGATTACGGGCGGCAGCACGTGGCGTCGAAGTACAAGGCGTTCTGTCGCTACATCGTCGTGAGCGGCACGCCGCCGGGCAACCGCGAGTACCGCCTGCTCGACAGCGACAACGACTACACGATGCTGCTCAGGACAACTGACGACATCGCGCCCGAGCAGCGGCAGAAGCTGCAGGCAGAGATCGAGGCCGAGTACATCGGCTTTTTCAAGACGACGTACGACGGGTTCGATCCGGAGCGGTGCCTCGACTCGAATCTATTCTGCGACTGGATGCCGAACAAGCAGGCGATCCGGGACATCAACGAGTACATGGAGGAATTCCACCGCAACGTGCAGAACCCGGAGCGCTACATCCTGCCCGACTGCCTTCAGTTCATCCCGCTCTACCTGTATCGCAAGGCGGGCGTGCTGCAGGAGGTTCAGGCCGACGGCTCGGTGCGGACGCTCAAGGGGGCCGAGGCCGAAGCGATCTTCGGCGACGTCGAGCTGCACGAGTCGATGGGCGCGCAGATCATCCTCGACCAGTATCGCTTCAACCTGAAGTATTACGGCAAGCTCATGCCCGGCGTCGGCGAGAAGGGCATCGAGCCGCACCAGTACCTCAAGGCGCAGGCGAAGTACAACCTGCGCTCGTTGCTCGGCTACAACCTGACCGACGCGCTCGGCCTGCGTCGTCACAACGAGTTCGAGGCGAGCGAGGACTACACGCTGCACAAGTCGATCGTCGAGATCGCCAAGCAGACCCGGCCCGACGATCCCGAGCTCCACCTGCTGGCCGACGAGTGGTTCGCGCTCAAGACGCTCAAGACCGGCGGGAGTTGGGAGGCTGTTTTCGAGACGCGCATGCGCCGGCACGGGCTGCCCGACTTGCAGTCGGCCGTCAACGAGCACCTCCGAATGGGCGAGGAGTACATCGGCAAGTTCCTCAAGGAGGCCTTGCGCGTGCAGGCCCGGCACATGGCCGAGAAGCACGCGCTGTGGTGGGACATGCACAACGCGCCGGATCATGCCGAGCGGATGGCGACGGACGAGGAGTACGTGAGAACCTACCGGCAGGCCGAGTACGACTACTGGTCGCACGCCTGCAGCCAGGGCTACATCATCCACAAGTATGGCCTCGAGCCGGGCGCCGTCGAGAGAATCGTCGAGATCGAGCCTTCGGCCAAACGCTACTTCACGCCCGAGGACGAGAACGTCATACGGCTTTCGCGCTTCGCCGCCGATCGAGAGCGGCAAGACGAGGATGCGAAGAGACTGCGCCGCATCTGGGGCGACTGAACGCGGCCACCCGTATCATGGAGGTGCATGGACGGCGCACGCGAAGGCCGTGAGAAACGCAGCCTGGAGCCCGTCAGTCCGTGCGCGCTGTCCGTGGGCCAAGTAGGCGGCGAATCCAGGGGCCCACGACGGCCAGCAGGAACAGCGGGCTATCGAGGTTGCGCCGCCACATGCGCCGCGGCTCGCACGCGAGACGGTAGGCCCACTCGACGCCAAGCCGCCGAACCCAGCGAGGCGCCCAGCTCGTCGTGCCTGCGTGGAAGTCGAAGGCGGCACCGACGCCGATCATGGCGGTTGCCTCGACGCGACCGGCGTGGGCGGCCATCCAGCACTCCTGCTTCGGGGCGCCGAGGCCGACCCACACGATGTCGGGTTTCGCCGAGTTGATGTGGGCGACGAGCGCGTTGTCCTCGTCGGGCGTTGCTTCCCGAAAAGGCGGACTGCACGTGCCGACCACGCGCAGGCCGGGGAGCCGGGCGGCAAGACGGGCCGCGAGCGTTTCGGCGACGCCTTCGCGCCCGCCGCAGAAGTAGTGGCGGTACCCGTGCTGTCTTCCCTGGTCGCAGCAGGCGAGCATGAACGACGGTCCGGTGATCCGGCCGTGGTGCCGGTAGCCGAGCAGGCTGGCGGCCACAATGATCCCCGTGCCGTCCGGCAGCGTCATGCCCGCTTCTTCGAACGCTTGGGCCGTGTGCCCGTCACGTCGCGCCGTCATCACGCTGTGCGGATTCGAGAAGGTCACGTACTTGCGCTCGCCGGCCTGACGCCACGACTCGATTCTCTCTAGCGCGTGCTCGCGGCTCACGAGGTTAAACGCCACGCCGAGGATGTCTACGCGACGCTCGACGAGCGCTTCGTGCTCGACAGATGGCGCGAACGCCGGCAGCTCCTCGCCGTCGATTGACGCCCGCCTGGCTGTGACCAGCATCCTGTACCCGGTTCGGCGACGGCGGTCGGCTACAACGCCGTAGACAAATGCCGGCAGCAGGAGGAGGCTGACGCCGATCAGCTTCGGCAGGCTCGTGACGAGCCGCCAGTCGAATCTGTACCGGCCGTCGCGTTTGAGCCGGCGCTTCAGATCGTCGAAGAAGCCCGACGCGCCGAGCGTGTACAGAAACGACGCGCGGCCGTCACAGCGAAGCTGAGTCATCTCGATGCCGGCGCTGTCGATGAGTCGTGTAAGCGTCTCCGGGCTGAACTCGTGGAGGTGATACGGTGCCTCCGACCAGGCCCACGGCAGACCGAGCCACCGCGAGAGCCGCAAACTTGCGCGTGCGAAGGCGCAGTCGGCGTTCGGCGTTCGCAGCACGAGCAGCCCGCCCGGCCGGAGCAGCCGGTGCACGGTCAGCAGAGCCTGCTGGGGCCGCTGCAGGTGCTCGAGGACGTCGCCCATGTGGATCACGTCGAAGAATGCGTCGGCAAACGACATCTCCTCAAGCGCGCCTTCGGCGACATCGAGCCCATTCGCCCGGGCCACGGCGACGGCGTCGGCGTTCACGTCGATGCCCGTGGTCTGCCAGCCGAAGCGGGCCATGTGGTACATGAGCTGGCCGGTGGCGCAGCCGACGTCGAGCAACCGCCCGCGCCGGATGCCTGCGGCGGCAAGCTGCTCGCGGAAGCGCCGTGCCGGCTCGGGCGAGGTTCTCGACAGGTCGGCTTCGGCCGTGGCGAAGTACCCGTCCCGTCTCGAGTAGAGCGCTGCCAGTTCCGCGGCCGTCGGCTGCGGGAACACGGAGATGAGGCCGCAAGCCCGGCACCGCCTGAGCGTCCATCCGCGCTGGCCGGCGACCGGGACGTGATCCGTGCAGGCGCAGACCTGACACGCCGCGTCGTCGGGCGCCTGCTGCGGCGAGGCGTCGACGAGCGGCTCGTCGATCGTCTTGGTTTCGTTGTCCAGCACTGCCGTGTGGTCAGCCATTGCGCTACTTCACAAGGACGACGTCGACCTCGGCGCACGGGATGAGCTTCCACAGCCACCAGTCGTAGAGCCGTGTGTTGACGAGCGGGTTCATGAAGGCGTTCAGGCAGCCGCTGCGACCGACACCGAACACGCTCCGGCACCGGACGTCCGAGAAGGCGAAGTCGAACGAGTAGTTGTAATGATGACCCCGCTTGAAGTAGTCGAACGTGCTGCGAGTGAAGAAGTGACGGTGCGTCGGGTTGTTCCAGGCGCCGCGGCCGGCCATGTGCGGCACGCGAACCTCGGCCCTGCCGCCGGGCGCCAGAATGCGGTGCAGCTCGGAGACGGCGCGGACGATGTCGTCGAGGTGCTCGAGCACGTGGTAGGCGAGCACCCGATGCCACGCTCCCGCGGCAAACGGCCACGGGTACGAGTTGAGGTCCCAGACCACATCCACGCCCGGGAGCTTCACGCAGTCGACGTTCAACGATCCCTCGCGCGGCCTCGTGCCGCAGCCCAGATGCAGCACCGGCTTCTCCGCCGTGGGCGCGTAGCAGGGCGCGCCCGTCGACGCGTTCGGCGCCATCTCGTGCCCGCTCCAGGATTCGTGAGTCGTCGTTTCATCGAGTTGCTGCACTTCCATGATTTCACCTCGGGCTCTCAAGACGGGGTTCTCGACGGGCGCTCCGCCATAGCGTCGCTTGTGCAGCCGCCAGTGTGCTCGCGCGCTCGTAGGCCGCCATGAGCCGTTCGTAGTATCTCTCGGGCGAGTATTCCTTGAGCGCTTTGGCGCGGCCGGCCTGGCCCATCGTGCGGCACAGCTCCGGGTGCTCCCACAGCGCACGGATCTTCTCGGTCAGATCGTTCGCGTTGCCGGGCTCGACGAGCACGCCGGTCATGCCGTCATCGACGATCGACGGCATGCCGCCGATGCGTGAAGCAAGCACGGGTTTGCCGTGCGACATCGCCTCGACCAGCGGCAGGCCGAACGTCTCGAGACACGTGCTGGGCAGTACAACGATTCGGCTATTGCGGTAGAAGTCGTTGAGCCTTCCGTCTTCCAGGTGGCCGAGGAGGGAGACGTTGGCAGGGGCCTCGCGCGCGAGGTATGGCATGCGGTCCGTCGATCCCGCCAGCCTGAACGGGATGTCCGGGCACTGCGCAGCCGCGGCCGCTAGCGTCTTGATCCCTTTCTCGGGGCTGACGCGCCCGACATAGGCCACGTACTCACCAAGCGGCGAGTCGGCGGAGTGCGTCGACGACGGGCCGGCCCCGTTGGAGCCGGCCATGTTCGGGATGACAACGATGCGCTCGGCCGGAAAGCCTGCTGCGACGAGTCGCTCGCGCTGGAACGGGCTCAGCACGGCGAAGAGCGTGACTCCGTCAAGAAAGAGCCGCCACATGCGCGCCACCGTGCTGCGCAGCGCGTACCCCGCGCTCTTGAGCAGATTGCCCGTGCAGTTGCGAAGCACGCACCAGTACTCGCGGCCGCCGAGACAGCGCTCGCAGAGCTGTCCGCGACTCAAATGTAGTCCGTTCGGGCAGACGAGGCGGTGGTTGCGAACACTCATGACAACGGGCACGCCGACTCGTCGGCACTCGACAAGCACCCACGGCGAAATGAGCGGATAGAGGTTGTTGACGTGCACGACGTCCGGTCGCTGCTCGTCAAGCAGCCGGCGCATCGCCCTCCGCGAGCTCCGGCTGTAGATGCCGCTGACAAACGCCCGCACGCGGCCCAGTCTCATCCGTTCGATCTCGGCGCTCGAACGCCATAGCATGGTCACGTCGTTGCCACGCTCCTCGAGCAGCGCCCGAAGTCTCTGAACGGAAACCTCCTCGCCGCTGGGGCGGGCATATGAGTTATGGACGATGCACACGCGCATCGTGGACTCCTGTCAGACTGCGGCGGCGACGGCGGACGGCTCCTCCGTGCGCTGGCCGTGCGGCTCCGGCTGATGCGGCACGGCGTCAGCGTAGAGGGCGTTGACAGCTTCACCCTTCGTGTCCCACGAGAACGCCGCCGCCCGACGCAGGCTGCCCTCCGCCAGTCGCTGGCGGCGTGGCTCGTCTTGCCACAGCTCTGCGATGGCCGCCGCGAGGTCCGCGGCGACCTGTCCTGGGTTGCGGACCGGCACCTTGATGCCGCAGTCGGGCGTGACGACGTCCGCGAACCCGCAGTGGTCGAGGCAGATCACCGGCACACCGAGCGCGAGCGCCTCGACGATCACCGTGGAGGTCAGGTCGAAAAGGCTCGTAATCACGAACGCATGCCCGGCGCGCATGATCGCCAGCGCTTGTTCGCGCGGCAGCCAACCATGCCACGTGCACCGGTCGTCGACGCCGAGCCGCTGCGCCAGTCGCTGCCACGATGAGGTGCGCGGCCCTTCGCCGAGGATGTCCACTTGCACGCGCGCATCTCCGTGCAGGCGCGAGACCGCGCGAAGCAAGAGCGGCAGCGCCTTTCGCGATACGTGCAACCCGCTCCAGACCAACCGCAGCGGCTCGATCGACCACCGGGTGTTGATCGGGCTTGGTTCATGGTCGGGCGGGCCGATCTCGCACACCACGCGCGAGTGCTGGCCGAAGAACCGCTCGATCGCTCGCGCCGTTTCGGACGTGCCGGCAATGAGCCGTCCCTCCGTCCTGCGCGCCGCCTGTTTCGGTCGTGCGAGCAGCCTGCGATGGAGCACGTTGAGCACGTTGCGTCCGGTGTGGAACAGCGCTCCGGCGAAACCGAGCGACGGCAAGAACCGCCATGGCAACAAACCGAGACCACCGACTGGGCCCCACACGAACGGCGCGTCGAGCTGCCACAAGTAGCCGGGCTCGCGGAAACCCATCATCGTCAGTTGATGCACGACGTCGAAGCCGATCTCGGCGTGCAATTGCTGCGCGAGCCGGTACGCCTTCTCGTGCCATCGCCTGTAGGTCCAGTAGTAGGACGGTGGCCAGAACGTCTCCAGCGCCCTGAAGCGGCGTCGCGCGATGTAGTGGAAGTGGACGCGCTGGCGCAGTCCGGGTCGGCGCGCGAGTTCCGCCTCGATATCGGCGAGTTCGTCTTGCTTGGTGATGACCCACAGGTCGTGGTGCTTGCTGATCTCGACGATCCAGCCCCAGCCGATGCCGGGCTCGGAGCCGCGGGCCGGGTTGCACGCGTACGCGGACACAAGCACTTTCAAACGCCGAGCCATGTGCTCTCTCCCTGCACCGACGGCGTCTCTGTTGACCGTGCGCGGCGACGAGCTTTTCGCAGAGTCTTTTTCATTGGCATCTCAGCGCAGCATGTCGGCGCGACGACCCGGCGGCGAACTCGATCGCGCGGACAAACGAGAGGGCCGCTTCCTCGAACGGTTGCGTCATGAGGCTCTCGCGCCTCGCCAACGGTTGGGCGCCGAGCGGCGCGGTGTCTAGCAGCCAGCCTGTCATCCGGTCCGTCAGCGTCGCGAGATCGTACGGATCGAGGACATGGCCGTTCTGGCCGTCGTGGATCAGTTCGGCCGCCCCGGCCAAGCTCGAGCAGAGCACGGGCATCCCCGCCAGAAGCGCCTCGTTGACGACCGCGCTGTACGTCTCCCGCCGGCTGGCCAGCACGAGAAGCTGGCCCAGCACGTACCAGGCCATGAGGTCACGGCCTTGTTGCTGTCCCTCGAACCGGACGCGATCGGCTACGCCTTCGCGCTCGGCCAAGTGCTCGAGGCGGCGGCGCTCGGGCCCGTCTCCTACCACGACGAGCACCACATCGGCCACCACCCGAGCGGTGCGGGCAAACGCTGCGATGATGCGGTCCACACCCTTGAGCTCAACGAGTCGCCCGACGAACAGGACGACGCGCTTGCCGTGCAGCCGCTTCTCAGCCAGATACTGCTCGGCCAAGGGCACCGCGCGGTCGAGGTTCTCGGCGAAGCTCGCTTCGTCCTGGCGGTTGGCGAAGATGAACACCCGATCGGTGGGTACGCCCCGGCTGACGAGCCAGGCTTTGGCGTCTTCGGTGTAGGCAACGACGCTGTCAGCGGCGTTCAGGGCAATCCGGCGGGCCAAGCGCCGCACGGGGCCTGCATCGCCGGCGATGCGCTCATCGTCGGCGGTCATGATCGTCAGACCCCACCGTCGGCGGAGCAGACGCTTGCCGATTAAGCCAAGGGCGAGTGTGGTCGGCGAGTATTCGTGGGTGACGACGACGTCGGGGTCGAACGCCTTGACCGCTCGCAGGACGCCGTGGCGGATCAGCCTGCCGCCGATCTCAAACCCGCGAAGCAGGTACTCGTGGTCGCATTCGAGCCGGCTGCGCAGCGCGGCCTGGTCGAACTGCTGGGACGCGGGATCCGGGCGCAGGAAGATCGCCTTTAGTTCGAAGTGTCGGTGCAGGTGATTGAGCAGATCAACCCGGTGCGGTGCGAGGGCTGCATGAAAGAAGAGCGTTCTTAGCGGCGGCATTACGACCCATCCCTTCCGAGAAGCGCTTCGCCCACCGGCACGCTCTCGTTTCCTGAGTCAACGTGGCTCGGCGTGCGGCGCGGTTCGCGTTCCGCGAACGCCCTCGAGGAAACGGTTCCGGGCCGGACCCAATAGCAGCAGAGCAGCATTGGGAGCAGCGTGGGGCAAGCGCGGGCCGCCAGCCCGGTCCACGGGATGCTGATCACAAGGGCGTAGATCGCCACGAGTGCGAACCCGACCTGGGCACTCGACAGTGCTGAGCGGGGCTCGTGGGCCACGGCCCGATACATGATGCGAGCGCTCTGCTTGATGAACGCGGCGGCGAGCATAATCAGGCAGAACAGCCCCGGGAGCCCCGTCTCGATCAGGGCGCTGAGCCACGCGTTGTGCGGGTGCTGTGCGGCAAAACCGCCGCCGCGGGCGAGGAACTCATCGACAAACCAGTCGCGGCTGCCGGCAACGAAACCTCGACCGAGCCAGGGTAGCTCGTGTCGCATGCTGAGAATCTCGCGCCAAATAGGAAGGCGGCCGTTTAGCGTCCAGATATCACCGCCACTGCCGATGTCGGCGCGGTTGAGGAAATCCCATAGCTGCACGCTGTAGGCGAAGGCGGCGCATGTGACGGCCGTCGCCACGAAGACCGCAACGAGTCGCCCCTTGAACGAGAGCATCAGGCCGAGTAGGCCGACCAAAACAAAGGCGATGATGATCCCGCGACTCCGACCCGCGAGAACGATTCCGCTTAGCACAAGCAACACAATGGCCCATTGGCCCGTGTGTCGCTGTGCCGACGACATCATGCGCGGGATCGTCGCCACCGCACAGATGGCGGCGACGATGGCCAACGTGCCGCGGAACAGCGGCGGGCCGAGGGCGTGCTCGGTTTGACCAGGAATGAGGATCCAGCACGCGCCGGCTGCGAGAGCCATCAGGACCACGC
>Ga0315544_1002359_pt1 | contig 13392 bp, 14 predicted proteins | sample SalMarSW160130MG_2_FD_202543 | JGI IMG/M metagenome (GOLD analysis project Ga0315544, IMG submission 202543) | Salt marsh sediment microbial communities from the Plum Island Ecosystem LTER, Massachusetts, United States - Salt Marsh Sediment SW1601-130 ... | reverse complement strand
TCTATGCAGTCTGTTGCAAGCGGCAGTTTTAACGCGGCTGCAAGGCTTGGAGCTAAATCCACACCGAAGCTTGTGTGTCCTATCATTGTTAGCAGTGGCTTATGTTCGTTGATTAGGGTTGAGAGCACTTTATGGTAAGCTTCAGAATTGAAATTCTCAAGTTTCGCATCTTCAACGAGCAGAACTTTTTGTGCATACTGTGAAAGAGTTTCAGCCTGTTCCTTAACTTCTTTGCCTAACAAAACCGCTGTCAAATCCGAGCCTGTCTTTTCAGCTAGTTTTTTGCCTTTTGTTAACATTTCGAAGGTTATGTCTCTGATCTGCCCCTGTCTGTGCTCTGCTAAAACAAATATTTCCGTCATTTATATCAGCCCCCTTGATTTGATGATTTCAGCAATTTTGGCTGCAATCTCTTCTGGGGTTCCTTTAATGAATTCTGCTTGTTTTTCAACTGGAGGCACAAACATCTTTTCTATCTTTATCCATGAACCTGCTTCGCCAACATCGTTTTCGCTTAAGCCTATGTCTGCTAAGCCTAGAATCTTTATTTCCTTCTTCATGGCTTTTCTGATGCCTAAGATGGAAACGTATCTCGGCTCGTTTATTCCCGTCTGAACTGTGAGAACGGCAGGCAATTTCACTTCGACTATTTCTTCCAAGCCTCCTTCCAGTTCGCGGTTAACCTTGGCAACATCGTCGCCTAACTCGATTTTCTTAATCATTGTTGCGTGGGGGATCTCAAGCATTTCTGCAAGTATGGGTCCAACCATTGTGTAACCGTCGTCGCCGGCTAGCGCTCCTGTTAATATCAAGTCGAAGGGCAAACCTTTAATTGCACTGTGCAAAATTTTCGCAATGACATAACCGTCGGAACCCTCAAACTTTGCATCTGCTAGTCTTACGGCTTTGTCTGCACCTCTCGCTAAACACTTTCTTAATGTGCTGTCAGCATCCTCCGAACCCACTGTAACAGCTGTAACGGTGCCGCCATGTTTTTCTTTGATACGAACCGCCTCCTCCAGAGCATAGTCATCCCATTCGTTTATGTCAAACACAAGCCCAGTTCTTTCGATAGCCCTGCCAGAAGCATCAATTTTTATCTCGACCTCAGCAGTTTCCGGAACATGCTTCACACAAACAATTATATCCAAACCCTTTTCCTCCAAACGCCAAGCTTCCATTAAACACTATTGTTTCTTCCGTGTATTTCCTTTTGATTTCTATATAGTTTTTGTTGTAAAACTTCGTAGAATAAGCTTGAGAAACAAAGAAATCAATGGGCAGCAAGTAGAGCTTAATATTCGATTTTGGCGATCATCAGATCCCGACCTTAGTTTTCTGCGAAGACAATAGTCACGATTTGGTCTGACATTTTTTGTCACAATATCTATTTGGCGCGCGCGACATTTGGTGAGGTGATAGCAAACAAAAACTTATTTTGGCATTATGGAAAATAGAGACTTTCAAGAGGTGATGAATTTTGTCTAAAATATGTTCGTTTGCGTTTGCCGGGGGCGGGCCAGGTAAAAGGATAGTTGGTAAAGGAGTGCCGCGTGACTGCTAAGAAGATAGGTGTGCATGGTGGACGGGCACAGAATGTGCTGTCTTGGGGATTGTTGAAGACTTGAAAAAGCAACCTTAGTGTTGCGCATGAATTAAAAAAGGGAGTTGCGGAATATCTCCATTTCAACTTGTGATGAGATTCTTGACATAATACAAGGATTTATGTCATTATGGTTGCAGCGTTGTTTTCGTCTTCGAAAGACCCTTTCTTACTGTCTTCTTTAAGAGTAAATTTCTTGAAATTCATGTGGAAATTGGCTTAAGTGTTGTTGTTGATAGGGGGAGGGGTCTACAACAACAAATCATGAAGGATTAATGATGAGGGCGAGTTGTGACACAAAAAGGGTCAACACGATGGTTAGAACGTGTTTGGAAGTAATCGTCCATTGCCCTGGGGAAAGCGAGTACTTCTGAACTTAGAATTGAACGGTATGTGGGTGCTTCGTCCATTTATTAACGTAGAAGTTGTTTTTTGAGTGGGTATGCGTTTGTGATTGTTGGATTCTGAATCTGAATTCGCAATCTTTACAATTCGTATTTTGGTTTCATAACTATTATTAATGTTTTAGTGTTGAACGAGATACTTGTCTTGCCTTTGACAAGGGGAAACAGAATGGGATTGTCAGAAACTGTGAAGCTTGCTGGGGAGGAACTGTTTCAGAAGGTTTCACGTTATCTTGGGTTGTCGGAGTATGAGGCGAGGGTTTATGTGTCCTTAGTTATGGAGGGCGCTTCTGAGGCTAGAAGGCTGAGTATGAGATGTGGAGTGCCTAGAACGAAGGTTTATGCGACATTGAAGAAGTTGATGGAAAGAGGTTTGGTGTTTGAACTGCCCGTGGAGCCTCGGAAATTTGCTGCTACGTCTCCTGCTGAAGCCTTTGAACAGTATCTGTTGCATTTTAAAGAGAGGACTTCTGATAGGGTAGTTTTATTGGTGGAATCCGATAAGGTTGTGTCATTGCTTGAAGAAGCCTACAAGAAAACGCAGTCGACGATTGAGCCTCAGAAAGAAGAAGTGTGGATTGTTCAGGGCAAGTCCGAGATTCCCAGTAAAGTGAGGAAAATGCTGTCTCGGGCCAAGAAAACTGTTGATGTCGTAACAACGGAAAACGGCTTTGTATGGTTTTACAAGACGTTTGGCAAGTTGCTTGACAAGCTGGTTGAGAATGGGGCGACTGTTCAGATAGGAACCTCGATTAACTCGCATAATGGTCGCCTAGCGCAGGAACTGAGATACATATGTAAAGTCAAGCACGTCGACGTTCGTTCGCCTTTGCTGTACTTGTGTGTTGATGACCAAGCTTTACTTCTGGCGAAGTTGAAACTAAACAATGGGAAGTTGGACTCTGAAGAGAGCTTGGCTTTTGCTTGTTATAGTTCCATCTTGTGTGATTTGGTTTCTCTCTTACTTCCTAGTCTTGCGAAGCGAGTGGTTCGGGTAAGCCATGATTAGTGAACAAGTAGTGAGCGGCTTAAAGAAAGCCCCGAAAAGCAGTCACATGGTGTTGTTCTATAACAGTCAAAAGGAAAAACATCAAATAGTCTTCCCATTCGTCGAACATGGTTTAGAAAAAGGAGAAGCAATAATATACTTGTCAGATGAGGAAAGCCCAAGACAGGTAATTAAAGAAATGTCGGCTTTCGATGTTGACGTGCACAAACATGAAAAAAGCGGAGCCTTAAAAATCCTTAATGGCGAAGAGTGGTATGTTGAAAAACGAACTATTAATAAAGAATTAGTAGTCAAGAAGTGGATGAAAGCTTCAGCCGACGCGACAAGAAATGGATTTTGTGGACTTATTGTTTCGAGTGAGCCCACATATTTCCTTAGGCACAACATCTTGGACCCGTGGATGGAGTATGAGAGGTCACTTCCGAGAAGATTCGACTTCCCTATGACAGCAATTTGTCGTTATAGAACACGCGACCTAGCATCACATAACATGAGTTGTCTGCTTGAATTGGTTAGAATTCATAGCCACACGATAACTTCTACATCTTTTCAGGAAGTCGATTTTCGGAACTTTTTCCTACATTCTGTAGATGACACTTTCAAACGTGTTCTCGGCGAATCAGGAACGCATGCTGTATTTCACTTTTTAGAGAACAAGCATGAACTTCCGAAAAGTAGCATTGGAGACAAGGTGGACCTCTTTAACGAGGCGTTAGACAACTTGTTTGGGTCTGGCGAAAAGTTTCTTCAAAGAGAAGTGTTGAAAGATATCTGCTCTAAACTTGGTATCACATATGACTTAAAAAATAGGCGCACACGCATTTCTCGTTACAAAGCTCGTTCTTAGTAATTCAAGACCTATCCAAACACTCTGTTACCCATCCTTATGAATGATTGTGCCACTAGTCCGAAGATTTGGCGTGTGTGCTGTCACCCTATTTCTCTTTTCATGGTTACACTAGCCTTAGATAATGCCGAAGCTTAGTCTATGACACGGAAAAGTGTTGCAGTGGTTGTGTCTGGTGTGGATGGGATAAAGCTTAAGCCTATTCGTCTCCGGAAGAGTCTGTATTTGCTGATTCCTATGGAGGTTGCTAAGCTGATTGGTGTGACGGATAAAACGAAATTTGTGTTGACTCTTGAACATGGCGGCGAATACGTTTTGATGTACCATAAAGTTGAGGACTCGCCTAAATAATGTTGGTGGAGACGGAATTAGGGTGGGGATTGAGGACAAGCTTGCAAATGTTTCTCCTGGGTCAATTGTGATTTTGGAGTTTCCAGCTGAAGAGAACCAGATTAAGTTAGCAGCGGAGTTTTTGAAGTTTAAGGAGAAAACTGGCAGTTACGGAGTATATGTGTCCTCAAATCGGCCTACCAACAATTTGATTGAGAAAGTTAAGGATTATGGGTATGATCTTAGGAAAGGGCTTGAAGAGGGTCGTGTGTGGGTTGTTGATTTGGTTTCTAAGAATGTTGGCGACGCTGAAGTGAAGGGTGTTATCTATGTTTCTTCGGCTTCGGAGCTTTCGGCGACGCAGATGGCGATTGAAAAGGCCATAAATCGGATAAAAGATAGCGATGGACATGGTTGGCTTTTACTTGACTCTATAGCGACCTTGCTGGTTTTCAACAGTCCTGATTCGCTTCTGGAGTTTCTGCATTTTCTTTTGGGTAGGCTTAGGGTTTTAGGGTTTGATGGCGTCATCTTTACCGTGCGTGAGGGAATTGAGGTGAAGGTGATTTCGACAATCAGGCAGTTTTGTGATGAAATTGTAAAATTGTAAGTTTGGAGACAAAAAGATGGTTAATAATAAAGAAAAGGTTTCAACTGGAATTCAGAGTTTGGACAGGATACTTGCCGGTGGTTTCAATAGAGGTGACACGGTTCTTGTGGCGGGTCAACCCGGTGCTGGAAAAACAACGCTTGGGTTGCAGTTTCTGTATGATGGTGCTACGAAATATGGAGAAAACGGCATCTACGTGACATTTATCGAGAGCGTTGATAAACTGAAGAGGGATGCATTGAAAATTGGATGGGACTTTGAGAAGTTAATAAAAGAAAAGAAGGTTAGGTTTCTGGATCTTATGCAAGCCACGGGAGAAAAAGGCTTGGAAGCGAACTTTGCGGTTATGATAACTGAGATTGAGTTGGCAAGTGCGAAGCGCATCGTTGTTGATAGCTTGTCGGCGATGACGACTTACATCGAGACCAAAGCGGATGCTCGAACTTTCGTTGGAATGGTTAATAGGCTTCTTGAGAATGCTGGTTGTACGTCTATTTTGCTGGTTGAGGTGCCTTGGGGGAAAAGTGATATTGGTTCTGGGTTTGAAGAGTTTTTGGCGGATGGTTTGATAGTTTTGAAATCTTCAATTGATGGTTTTAGAGTTAGGAGAATGCTTTTTGTCCCTAAGATGCGTGGCATTAACCATGACTTGAGTTGCTATGACTTTTTCATATCTACTGATGGCATTACCGTGTCGCCGATACCAACGTCTCGACAGAGAAAATGAAAGCTTTGAGGAGCTGGTTATGATGGTTGGAAAAAACGGTGTTATATTGGATGTTGAGAAGGGTGAGGCGGTGGCGCGTTTCGGAGAGGATCATCGGCGTATGGTGCTTATAGCGTCTGAGGCTTTTGTAAAGATGACGGAAACGTTGAATGCTTTCGGTAGTGCTGCGTTCACAATGTTGTATATGATGGGGCAGGAGAAGGGGCGTTATGATGTGTTGAAGGAAATGGAAGTGTTGCGAGAACAGGGAATTTCTTTTACTAAGCGTCAGGTCTTGGAAAATATTATTCATCAGCTTCGGGTTACTGGTTGGGGAGCGGCCAAGATTCAGAAGTATGATGAGAAACGGGGATCGTTGACGATTCTGGTGGATAATAATCCGCTTGTTGTTGTGTTAGGAGCGAATGTGAAGTCGGATAGGCCTGTTTGTCATTATTTTAGGGGTTATTGGGTTGGCGTTGTTTCTGAGGTTTTGGAGAGACGGGTGAGTTGTGCTGAAACTAAGTGTATGGGTATGGGAGATGTCAACTGCGAGTTCAAAATTACTTCTGCTGAATAAGTTTTAGCTATAGGGAGATGTCGTGAAGAAATTCATGACGATAAGACTTCGAAAATTAACGCCTCGAATATTTCTGCCTACATGAGACTGGATACTTTTTCTTTTAACAGCATTCGCATGAAAGCGAATCATCCACAATCAATACCTTTTTCATCGTTTGAACCCTCGTATCTTGGAAGAATTTCTGTCGACCTTCTCGCTAGAAAGATGCTGAGTCCTTTTTCGAAGAGGAAGTAGAATTCTCCCTTAATGTCTGGTTCTATGTACAGTTTTGTGTTTAGATAGAAAACTGGTTTCGTCCTTTTCTTTAAGGACAAGTCTATTAAGTCGGTGATTGTTTCTCCGAATGTGGAGAATGTTCTTAACTCGCTATTATTCACTTTGATTTTCAAGAAGTCACTTATCGCATCTAGGTAGCATCTCACCATGGATATGCTTACTCTTTTTAGAACATCTTGGTCTTCCTTCGAAAGCCATTGAGTTGTTCCGGGTTTCTTCTTCCGTAACAGGTCCAACAAGTGAAGAGCGTCTTCTCTAGGTAAGATCAGAAAACTGGTTCCTCTGAGCATGCCACCTATTGGAGCATATTGTACGACGAGTAGTTTTTTTGGAGTAGTAGTGCCCGCGATCAAACTTAACATGGTCTTGGGAGAAACAATGTCAACTGTGAGAATTGCGGTCTTAACTTCCGTATGTATTAGGTCGGATAGGAGCTTAGATGCGTTGTTGGCTCCAATATTTACCATTTCTTCCAGGAATTCCTTATGGAGTTCATTCAGTTTTTGCATAGTTTGCTTCACGAGGGTTTAGCTTATTTCTTACGATATACCATGTAACAGCTTTATCTAAAGCTAGTGTAACCACCAGCGACCCCTACTAGTGACTGTTCACAATTCATATCCAGAATACATAGTTCGAATACACATCCTTGACCGAAATCGTAATGAAGAAAAGCCTCAACCGAAGTTACTTTTCTTCTACTTGACAATTGTTTTAATCCATTCTTGTATTTGTTTCGCATTTTGATCAGGATTGTAAAGCCGTATGGACTCACGGTACGTTGGCAGTTCAGTTATGGTCGCTAGCGTAAACTCAAGTTTGAATCTTTCGATTAAACCATAAAAAGCATCTATGTCAAAACTTTCTGTAGTGACGTATTTCCTTGGGTTTGGATTCAGTAGGGCAATCATGTCCGCTCTGTCCTTTGTTACCTTTCCGCGGAGTCTTTCCGCTTTCGCCGGCTCGATTATTGTTCCCTTAGTTTTCAGATCGTACGCTCTGTCTCTCGCAGCCTTCGTTTTGTATAGAAGCAAGAGAGGTTTGCTTGGGATGTAGCATATAGCATCTTCTTCTAGTTCGACCCTTCTTTGACATTGCCTCTCAGCCGTTAATGAATATGGCAATTGCTTGTTGAGGTCTTCGTGAAAGCTGCCGGGCTTGGGGTCTTCAAATGTGCATGGTTCTTCTTATCAGCCAAGGAACATGCGCCTCTGAGTCCAGAGGATGTCTCTTTTTTGTGGGATGTACACAAACACGACGACCAATGCCATTCAACAAGGGTCAAGGAACTTAAACATAGAGGGAAAATGATTGGCTTCGAGTGTAGCTGTGGCTACAAACTCGTATCTCAACGCTTAATCACGCAAAAACCTTATACGCGCGCTAAGGCTTAAGAAACGAGGAAGAGCTGCATAAGGCAAAACTCAAAATCTTACCTAAAATATCCAAAATGTTTTCAGCCTTGGCTTCACCCTAGCATGTTTTTTACTGTTGAAAGGAACTCTTTTGCTTTATTTAAGCAGTATTTAGCATCTTTTTCGCTACTTTCTGTTTCTAGTCCATAAAGTGTCTCATGCCTCTCTATTCTGATGGAGTCTAGGGTGTTGATTAGAAACCCGCTTAGTCGCCCTGTGTTCACGTATTTTTCCCTCAGATATTCGATTAGACAAACATGGCTCTTTTCAACGATTCCATCCTTGAACAATATCGCTCTTGCTGCATGGAACATGGTAGTATAGGCAAGAACTACTGTTGCGTCCAACAATCCGTGGCCGAATGCTTTCTCAGCTTCGTTTAACTTAGCTTCAGCAACCTCAATCGATCTCTTACTTTTTTCTAAGTCTGGTCTTTCTCTTCTCAACAGTCTCTTCCTGAAGCATTCATTCAATCGCATTATTTCACTACCGGAAGGTTGCCTTGAAACACGATGCCGTCAACTAATATTCTTTCATAGAACGCCTTGTCCTTTTTTGTTTTTTCTTCCCATTCATGTAGAGTGTAAATGAGAAGGGTGACTTTTCTTCCCAATCTCTTCTCGAATTTGCCTAGGTCAAACCGTTCTGTTTTCCTCCCTACGATAAGCAAGTCCACGTCGCTTTCCGGACCATCTTCTCCACGAGCACAACTTCCATACAACACGAGCGAAGAGTTCGGATAAGTGGCCTTCAAGAAATCTATCAACGGCTTCACTTTCATCATGAAATAACCAAGCTTCATATATCTTAAACTGAGGTTTTCCAGATTAGCCTTAAACAACACAAGGTTGGCTCTCCTACTCTTTACAAGAAACTTGTTTTCACTGTAAAAGTCGAGGAATCTCTTCGCTGTGCTTGAGCTTACATCGGCAAGCTTTGCTATTTGCCTCAGGTGGAAATCTTGATATGGCTCGTTGAAAAAGACAACAAGAATGCGAAGCCCCGGATAATGAAATGGGTTATTCATCGAACAATCGTTCTATATATAGAACAAATGTTCTCTTAAAAACCTTCCGCTAACTGCTTAAGGACAAATCCCACGACAACGATAAAAGCAACAGCCCAGTATTTTCTAAAGCCGAAACGGTACACGGAAAACTAACAGGAGACAGAGCCACCAAAATACCCAGATGTAACAGATGCGACATCTCTCTGAAGCGCGTGTAGGAAGGAAAGAATATTCTTCATATATGTTCCAATTAATCTGAGTTCAGAAGGGTGTCACCAGTTTTCGTTATTCATGGTTACACTAGCCTTAGATAATGCCAAAGCTTAACCAAAATGTAGAGTGCGAACAAAACATGAAGATAATGAAAAAGCCGTTTAGGGGTAAGAGAGCGTTTTCTCCGGTGATTGCCGCTTTGATTCTAATGTTGCTCGCAGTTGCTGCTGGCGTCGTCGTCTACACATATACCATGGGATGGATCGGAGGAGCCACAACGAGTCCTGGTGGAACACAGGGAAAACTACTATTTGACTCCATATATGGTGATACCACGAACAGTAAAATAAAAATCTATGTCAGAAACGTTGGCGGCAAGGATCTCAACCTCACTACGATATATGTTGACGGAGTTGCAATAGCGAACATCACCTCGTTTACCAGCGTCAAAATTACTGTGCAATCTGTGCAGTATTTAGAAGTCAGCAAACCTATGACCTTAGGTTATTTCTATGAAGTGAAAGTGACTTGCAAAGACGGTACCACAGTCTCTCAATCCGTCGAAGCCAAATAAAAATCCCTCTCTCTTTCCCGTCTCTATTCGATGCTTCCTGAAACAAGGTTGGATGAAGAAGATGTCCCGATCCATTTTTCACGACAAGCGAGGAGTAAGCGAAATCGTAGCTAGCCTTATCATACTTCTAATAGTTTCTGTAGCTGGATCCGGGCTATACGCCTACAGCCTAAACGCTTTCAGTTCATCGGGAAGTTCTTTTCTACTTGAGACAAGTGGAAGAGAAGAACGTGCTCGAGAGCGATTATTGATCACCACTGTCTGGTGGAATGTCACAACGGACTACATGAACATAACGGTTTTGAATTACGGAAAAATCGAACTTGCCATTGACGCCGTGTACATAGACGGCACACAGGTTTCAGTCTACGCAAGTGGAAAAGGAGACACCATGGCAAAGGAAAGCATCGTTTGTGTTAAGTTCACTTCGCCGGTTTCGATTGCAGATGGTCAAACCTACGAGATAATAGTTGTCAGTGAACGGGGAAGTAGAGATGTGGTTTGTTGGAAAGCTTAGCCGTAGCAAGCGAGGAGCAGGCTCCATAATCGGAGGAGTGTTCATATTACTCATCTTGTTGACAGGTTACACGTTCTACTTTCTTAACGTCAACGTGACAGAAGGCTACAACAAGATTCTTCAAGACATGGGAGAACTGGATCTAAAACGAAACAAAGAAAACCTTGAATTCATCAGCGTCTCTTTCAACAATGATGAGTTGAACATAACCGTCAAGAATACAGGTTCTTATAATGCCCAGCTCATCTGGTTGGGAATTTTTGACGAGGGAGCCGCCAACACTCAAGAATATTATAAGATAGATTTCGGCGTTAACCCAGTTGAAACTGTGCCTAACATCGGTAATGACACTATTCCAAACTTTGAAGGACAGGAACGTGTAATACAACTAGTCACGGAACTGGGGAACACATTCAGTTACAGCTACCCACCAAGTGAAGAGGAAGAGGGGAGCACGGATATATACGATTTTGTAGATGACACATGTGATTCACATACTCCTCCCGCAAAAGGAACACACAGCTTTTTTTCAGCACAACAAGCAGGTCCAGACGGCATATTGGATACTTTAACTGAAGAAGGCACAGGAGGAGAAAACGCTGAAAACGATGTAGACAATAATACTTCTAACGAGGACGGTTCAGCAGACAAAGGGACAGAAACCAATTTTACAAATGCTACAGGAACGAGTCTGGATGGCAACTATATGAACCTAGAAGAAACAAATGCAGGTACTAGTGGAGGTTCCGAATGGCTGGACTGTGATGCTTTTGATTCTACCTGGACCTTATGGACAGAAGTGGGTTCTTCCCCATATCTGAGTGCTCAAGACTATCCAACTAACTATATCCACAGGAACTCCTACCCTTATCAGAATGAAGGATGGTTTTACTTTCCAAGTACGACTCTTACGGGCACTCTAAGCGTGAACATCAGTATTTATTGCAATAACGATGACGGAGCTTTTAATGACAGAGCAGACGTATATGTGGACTACACGGGAACTGGAAGTGGGTCACTTGTTGGATCTGTTGCTCAACATACAAGTTGGCAGTATGATACAATTGACCTCAGTTCCCATACTGTTGGTGAAGTAAATAATCTTCGCGTCTATTTCACATGGGTTGGAGTTAGCGCGCCCGATGATGTGCGTATTGACCATATTTGTATTGGAGTTAGTTCATCAGGAAGCATCAATTACCAAATTGACTTCGAATATCAATGGACTACAGCAGCCCATTCTTCAGATGACGAGGAAGTTTGTATATATGTTGGAGCCTACACAGGAAGCGAAACTCTGAATGTGAACTATTGGAGTGGTTCTTGGACTCCTCTTGGCACAATTACTTCAACGGGATGGAATAATTTTACGGCTACTGGACTTGCTTCTGCCGATTATACAATTCAACTCGTCGGTGCAAGCGAGTCTAGTGATGATTATCAAGATGATTGGGATATAGACCTCATAACCTTGCATACTTGGAATGCGTCAAACTATGAGTTAGACTTGGAAGTTCAATGGATAAACGTTGATCATGATGAAGAAAACGAATGGTTGTGTATTTATTGTGCGAAAAATGGAACTGAACCTATTTCTGTGGACGTCTGGAACGGTACCGCATGGGAAAATGTGTTAACTGGCTTGTCAAGTGGATGGAATAGTGTTGACGTCTCCTCTTACTTGGTTTCATCGACCTTCACGATCAGATTTAGATCAATAGGCGATGCTGTTGAAGCCGACGACTGGGAAATAGACGCAACATTTTTGTATGTCTGGAGCTGAGGAAGGATGGGTAAGACGAAAGAGACTCTCAAAGAGGCTGAAGGAATAGCAGAAATCCAGATACCCAAGAAAGAAACCTCTATTAAAGAAACTGAAAAACAAGTGGAAGAAGCCAGGGAACAGCCACCACATACATTTAAAGAATTTTACCCTGTCAACCCCCCCTATGGATATGTTGGGATAGACGTCGACAAGGAAACTGGGAAACTTCAGTATCTAACCGTTGAGCCAACGATGGACGAACACGAGAGACAAACCCTCAACAGACTGAAGACAATCATAAAGGAAGAAGCTAACGTTCCCTTATCCGTTCTCAAAGACGAAACCCTCATAGAAGACTACCTGACAAAACAGATCAAAAAAGCCATAAAAACATTCAAACTCTCGATAGCAAAAGACTCTGTTGAAAAGTTCATTTACTACATGAAAAGAGACTTCCTCGGGTACGGTATCGTTGACATCCTCATCCGTGACCCAAACATCGAAGACATCAGCTGCGACGGCACAGAAATTCCCATCTATGTTTGGCACAGGTATTACGAGTCAATCCCCAGCAACGTCATGTACCATTCAAACGAGGAATTAGACGCCTTCATTACACGACTAGCCTACAAAGCAGGACACCAAATATCAGTTTCAAGACCAATCCTCGAAGGCACCCTTCCCGAAGGATTCAGAGTACACCTCACACTAGAGGAGATTTCCAAACGAGGAGACACCTTCACCATAAGAAAGGTTAGGGCAAACCCTTTCACCATCATCGACCTAATAGACTTCGGCACAATATCGCCACACATGGCAGCCTACTTTTGGATACTCGTTGAGAACCTAAGATCGATCATAGTCGCTGGCGCAACCGCGTCAGGTAAAACCGCTCTGTTAAACTCGATCTCAATGTTCATAAGACCTGAAATGAAGGTTATCACCATAGAAGAAGTCCGTGAACTTCGTCTCCACGAAAACTGGATACCAATGGTAACACGCCCATCATTTCAACCAGGAGTCCAAGAAGTAACGCTCTTCGACCTGTTAAAGTCATCTCTGAGACAGCGCCCAGACTACATAGCCGTAGGCGAGGTAAGAGGCGAAGAAGCCTACACACTTTTCCAAAGCATCTCAGTTGGTCATGGCGGTCTCTGCACAATACACGCCGAAAACGTAGAAACAGTAGAAAAGAGGTTGCTAACCAAACCAATGAATATTCCTTCAATGTTGATCCCGATGATGAACGCTATTGTCTTGATAGGTAGGACAAAACTTCGGGACACCACAGTCCGCCGAGTTCTAGACATCTCCGAGATTACAGGAGTCGCCGACAAGACTGGAAGAGCAATGTTCAAAAAGATGTACGAGTGGGATCCAGGAAGCGACTCTTTCATCTTCACTGCCAAATCCGCCAGCGAGGGCTACGTCTTCAAAAAAATCACTGAACTCAAACATGTTCCCATGGAAACCCTACTAAATGAGCTGAAGAGACGTGAGTACATCCTGAAGTGGATGGCTCAGAAGAGCA
>Ga0315544_1002347_pt1 | contig 13452 bp, 13 predicted proteins | sample SalMarSW160130MG_2_FD_202543 | JGI IMG/M metagenome (GOLD analysis project Ga0315544, IMG submission 202543) | Salt marsh sediment microbial communities from the Plum Island Ecosystem LTER, Massachusetts, United States - Salt Marsh Sediment SW1601-130 ... | reverse complement strand
CCACATCGTTGCGGATGCCGCGAGTATTGGGAATCGGCGAATCTTCGCCTACCCAAATGCCGTCATAAATGCACCGACCTAAATGCTCGGAGAAGTGACCGTAAATATTCCTGCTGATCTTCTCTGTGCCTTTGTCCGTGTGAATAATCATTATATTTACCGCCGATTCATCCTGCACAGCGGCATTAACAGCGTATGCCAACCCGCAACTGACCAGCAGCACCACGAAAACAACGATAATCTCTTCAAATGACCTTGTTCCGAACACTGTGCGTTTCATCTTTTCTATCCTTTCACTTTTTACTTGTTTTTGAAAACCAACATTATTTGCTGACAGATTACGCCATTTTGTCCTTTCTGTCAACCCCGTCGTGCCGAAGGGACGGAAGACGGGAGTCAGAAGACAGAAGTCAGAAGACGGAAAACGGAGGACGGAAGACGGAGGACAGAAGACAGAGAACAGAGGACAGAATAATATACAGTTCATATTTAGCCCGCCAATTTATTGGCGGGTTATTTATTATGCAATATACGAACGATGAGTGACGAATGAGGCAGGAGGATTCAAAATGGCATTTAGTATTTAAGCTTACCTTATGACGATCTGATGAGAAAATAGTGGTTTAAATTTGACAAGAAGGTGGTTGCTTTAGTATATTGGAAATAGAGAAAGTCCATCGTGATTCTTGCATTTCAATTAAAGATTTATATTGGGGTATTGAAAGAAGGAGGTAAGGTAAAGTCATGAAAAAATATCATAGACAGGTACTAAGTCTCATCAAAGTGGAAATTTTTTGGATTGGTTTATTTATAGTTGCTTGCTTGGCCTGCGAACCGGCCTCTGCCGAGTATATTGAAGCCTGGGGACGGAATAACTACAGACAGTGTGAGGTTCCCGATGGTAACGACTTCGTCGCCATAACGAGTGGCCATTACCAGAGTCTTGCACTTAAATCCGATGGCTCGCTCGTAGCGTGGCACTACAACGATTATAAGCAATGCAATGTACCGGCCGGTAGTGACTTCATTAAGATTGCATCCGGCTGTATGTTCAGCTTTGCTCTTAAGTCCGATGGTTCGCTTGTATCGTGGGGTCGAGGCAACTACGGTGAGCTGGATGTGTCTGTGGGCAATGATTTTGTTGATATTGCAGCCGGTTCGTATCATGGTCTTGCTCTTAAATCAGATGGTTCGCTTTCAGCATGGGGCCGGAATAACTACGGCCAGTGCGATGTGCCTGCAGGTGATGGCTATGTTGCTATTGCGGCTGGTGAATGGCACAATGTTGCACTGCGGATTAAAACTTGTACGGCCACGATTATGGGAGATGTGAATGGCGATTGCAAAGTTGATTTTGTGGATATTGCCTTGATGGCTCAGAACTGGCTTAAATGCAACATAGTGCCGCAAGAACTTTGTTGGAAATAGGTTGGATGGGCAGTAATCTCATCCTTGATTATTGATTAGACCCAGGACCTGTGTCGGGGGCTGTCTATTATTCAAAATATTTAGCCCCGCAATCCTTCGACCTGGCTCAAGACAGGTTCATTGCGGGGTTTTTACTCCGGCGACGGTTATTTAAATCAAATTTTTTTATAATTTTTTTATTGACATTATACGCCATTGACGTATATTATATATATGGAATTTATCGAAACCAGCGTATTTACAAGGCAAATAATGGGGTTATTAACTAATGCAGAATACAAACAGTTCCAATATGAGTTGCTTCTGAATCCTTTGGCTGGAGACTTGATAAAACATAGTGGGGGCTTGCGAAAGCTACGCTGCAAGGCCAAAGGCAAAGGTAAACGTGGTGGCATTAGAGTAATTTATTATTACCTGACTGAGGATGAAAAGATATTTATGCTGTATGCGTATCCCAAAAGTCGTAAAGATGATCTCGACGCCAATGAATTGAAAATGCTCAGAAAGGTTGTTGAAGAGGAATTATCATGGAAAAGAAAATGTTCAAAGAATTGATGGAGAGTATAAAAGAAGCGGGTAGGATTCGCAGTGGCAAAATAAAACCATCCAGGGTTTTTAAGTATAAACCGGTTGATATAAAAAAGCTCAGACAGCGTGCAGGCGTATCACAGAGCAGCCTTGCCCGTATGATAGGAGTTAGTAAACGAACGCTTCAGAATTGGGAGCAGGGGACAAGAAGGCCACGTGGTCCTGCTCAGGTGCTACTGAGAGTTTTTGCAGAGAATCCCAAGGCGGTTGTCAAGGCCCTTGCCTGATTTCGATTCCAATTTTGTCGGGACAGCAAAAGCACTTTCCGGTGAAGGTTATTTAAACCATCCCCAAGCTCTGTGGCCTTGAGTCTGCCACACGCCAGTAAAAAGAAATATGTATGGTTTCCCCAGATTTTTCAACTCAGATCCATGGACCACCAAATGGGGGAAGCATTTGAGGTATCCCATTGCGCCAAGACAGCTTCGCAGCCTTAAGATTATAATCTCTCTTGAAGTGATACGGGTCTCCCCATTGTTCTTGCTGAAAGTCAGATCCGAGCACGATAGCCTTAAGTGAATTCGATATTGGGACATAGGCTGCGCCGGGTTCACCATCATTGAATATCCAACGATACTCGTGTTCATCACGCCAGTCTTCCGACTTTTCAAGGAAGATATCTTTCCAGTGGCGTTGAAGATGTGTTTGTACTGCCGCCTTTACTCCTTTCTCTCTTGCAAGATCAGCGTTGAGTATGAAGGCTCTATTTCGTAGGGCCTGTGAGTATGACCAATCCCGATAAACGACATCGCCAGAGAAAAGTAAACCTTTACCGCCAAGTGTGGTCACAATCGCGTCTTCCAGCTCCTTGCGTCCAAAAACAAGACAGACGCCGGAATGCTTATCTCCATACTGCGCCCACATCCGTGGCTGGCAGAATCCCCAATAGTGGAGTTGGTCCGTGTTATATCCAGCCTTACGATCGTCATCTTTACTAAGACAGAGAATCTTGGTTGTCTCTTTAAGAGTAGTTGTTGCCTCTTTCCCAAGGCTTTTCTCAAGCTCTTCGGACATCCCTTCCCAGCCTGTGTTTGTCCCGAATCCGAATATCCAGTCCTTCGATTCCCGAGGATCGTTGGTCTCGGCGAATGGGCCCAACCTTATATTGCTACTGGGAAGAATCTTTTCCACAAGCGTCTTTGCAGATGTATAGTGGTATAGGTAGGTAGCGGACGTCAATTCTGAGGTCACCATGCTTATTTCTGTTTTATCCCGGTCCTCGATCGGGCTTTTTATTCTGTAAAACCGGGCCAAGTGTTTTATCAAGTTGCTCCACAAACAATTCGGACCGTCGCCGTAGCAGTATTGCCCGGCACCACAGGCCCGTCCTAAGCCGGGCCGAAGGATGTGCCGGCTAAACAAATCACAATCCCTGTTTACTGCGTAAATCTGTGTCTTATTAATCTCTTAGTTCTCTGTGTCCTCTGTGGCAAAACATTTATACAATCCGCATGGGCTGAAGCCCATCCTACAATTGATTTTCTTCGTTTGTCATATCAAGGCTGTAAATTCCCACCGCTGCCGATGATATTATGTTTGGGAGTATTGGAAAAGGCAAGGCAAAAAATGAAAAATTGGTGATTGGTTATTGGTGAGTGGTGAATTGTGAAGATAGAATCTAATAAGCCCGTTCAGGCATTTCCAGGTGTCTGACTGTTCCAGGCTGGTCTGACTCAAGGAAGCATGTGTCTGTCCCTTGGTTCGGGACGCCTTGCCATCTGGTGATGAGCATTGTGACGAGGCGGGTGTGTCGGGCGAATGATAACAGGTCGTCTATGGCCTGGGAATGGTGCAGAATGCACGTGCTCTTCTTTGTGGCGCGTGACCGAGACACATCCGGTAAGACAAACAGCCAGTATAACAAGTAAGATTGTCACTATGAACCGTTTCATTGTTAGTACTCCTTTTCTACTTTGCGAAGAACCAGTTCACATTTTTTGTTATTGCCGTAATCCCGTAAGGGACCCCTTTCGGGGGGCATACTGTGTATTACGTCTCCATAGATTTAAGGCAGCCCGAGCGAAGAAAGTAACGAACTTTTATTTATGAAGCTTGTGTTTATAATCTGTTCATAGGAAAGCATGCGACAGAGAATAGAGGACAGAAGACAGAAGGTGGGGGACAAAGGACGGAGGATAGAAGGCGCAGGAGCACAAGGTGGAAAATAGAGGCCCCAGCCACCGGCTCATCATACTGCCGATGTTCTTTAAGTTAATAGTAACTGGTCAAAGTATTGATTTGCCGCTGCGATGTAAGTATCAGCGGGGATAAGCGGCTTTTCCAGCTCCAGCCTGGTTTCTTTAGAGAGCCGGCTGTTTTCGGCGATTTCTTTGCCCGCTTTTTGAAGCAGCTTTGAATATTTCATAGTCAGAGGTTTTAAGATTAAAGGAGCATCTTTCAATATGGCGCCGCCGCCTCTGTATATTTCGCCGACAACTTCGGTACGCATATTTCTCGCTATCCTTTTGAAAAGCAATTCGAGCACCTGGAAATGGCTTTGCTCCGGAAAACCGCAGTTTGATATGACGACCAGCTTTGGGACATTTCCAAGTTTGTTTACATGCACGCTCTCTCCGTTTTCGTCTTTTTCAATATGAGGGTCGCCTAAAGGTATAATTCTATCCATAAAATTTTTCATGATGCCGGTGACATTATCAACATAAAGCGGCGTTGCAAAAACGATAATATCCAAGTCAGCGAATTTCTCGAGTAGTTCAGCCATATCGTCTTTAATAACGCATTTGCCCGGCGTCTTCAGCCAGCAGGAAAAACAACCTTTGCAGGGATTTATTTTTTTCTTTGCGAGGAATATATTTTCGACCTCAGCACCTGCCTGTTCAGCCCCTTTTATAAACTGTTCTACCATAAAGTGGGTGTTGCCATTCTCCGCCCGAGGCGAACCGTTGAATATAGTAATTTTCATTGCGAGACTCCTGTTAGAAAATAATTAAGACTTAGAACCTATCCAAATAACCCGCTCTATTGCGGCCGGCTGCAAAGCCCGATGCCTGCGTTGTCGGTCAAAAACGTTCTCAACGTGGAGTAAACCACGCCTCCGAGCCTTTTTGGCCTGCCGCCTTGGCCTCGAACTTTTCGCTCGGCCTCATAACGACCCGGTTGTTCGGATAGGCTCTTAGGGTAGGACTTGTCCTACCATTTTTTTATTCGCCAACTATCTGGCATATAACAGTTCTTGTCCTTGGTCTGGTGTCGAAATCTACAAGGATTATTTGCTGCCAGGTTCCAAGTGTCAGTTGGCCGTCCACAATCGGCACGGCTAATGAAGGCCCCAGAATGGAAGCCCGCACGTGAGAATGGCCGTTATCATCGTGCCAGGTCTCTTCGTGCTCGTACCTGGCGTTTTTTGGTGCAATTTTCTCAAAAGCCGATTTTATATCGTGATTGACAAGGCCCGGCTCGTATTCGGTCGTCGTTATGCCGGCTGTTGAGCCGACATTAAATAGCGTAACGGTACCATTGATTATTTTGGACTTTGCGACAGCTTTTCTAACTTGGTCGGTTATATCTACGACGTCGCAGCTTCCACGGGTTTGGATTTTTAGCTTTTCTGTCTTGACCATAGCCGACAGGATAAAGGATTGGATGATTTCTTGCAAGTCCTGTGTATTTAAGGTTTTTTTGCCTGATTGACCAGGGTGGAGCCTACATGCCAGAATTTGTGGCTTGTGCTGCGGAGAAGCCAAAACAAGAACATTTTTGCGGGTTTTGCGTATATATAAGAAATAGAGGAAGAGCTTGTTTATCAGGCTTACATCCGGCAGCATAATAACTAAGGCAGTTTTTTCCTCTGGGTATACACACATTTAGTAAAAAAATTTTAATTTTTTTAATCTCTTGCCTTGACGATATTATTATTTAGGCTACAATAGCAAAGATAATGGTCAAGCAAAGGTTTAATTATCTGTGCTTGGCCATTAGTTTCTCATATCAAGAAAAAGCTCTTTGACAAGTTAACAGTTAAGCCAAATAAGCAGCGAAAGTGCGGCTTTAGTGATGGGATACGCCTTATCACAAGAGCTTTATATTTTTTAGTATCTGGTTCTTGGTAACCGGTGATTGGTGATAAACCAGTAACCATTTAACTAATAACCAGATTCGGCACTTTCGGTGCGTATGCCAAAGTGTTGAGCCTTTTTCGACGATGACCCCCCATGCTTTCTTGCGAAAGCAAGAATGGGGGGATTCGACGATACAAATTGAAGGGTTTGATCCTGGCTCAGAACGAACGCTGGCGGCGTGGCTAAGACATGCAAGTCGAACGGACTATTCTACAGAGTAATCTAAGGGATAGTTAGTGGCGAAAGGGTGAGTAATGGATAGGTAACGTACCCTGTGCTTTGGGATAGCGTCATTCGCCTTCGGGCGAATTTCCGAAAGGGGCGGTAATACCAAATAATGTCATTTGTCGATAGACGGATGACCAAAGATTTATCGGCGCGGGAGCGGCCTATCTCCTATCAGCTTGTTGGTGAGGTAACGGCTCACCAAGGCTATGACGGGTAGCGGGACTGAGAGGTTGGCCCGCCACATCGGGACTGAGACACTGCCCGGACCTCCACGGAGGGCTGCAGTAACGAATCTTGCGCAATGGGCGAAAGCCTGACGCAGCGACGCCGCGTGTGGGAGGAAGTTCTTCGGAATGTAAACCACTGTCAGGGGTAAGAAAGTGTGTTTCGGCGCATTGATCTAACCCAGAGGAAGTCACGGCTAACTTCGTGCCAGCAGCCGCGGTAAGACGAAGGTGGCAAGCGTTGTTCGGTATCACTGGGCTTAAAGCGTGTGTAGGCGGAAAGGTAAGCGTTTTGTGAAATCCCTCGGCTTAACCGAGGAATCGCTTGACGAACTGCTTTTCTTGAGGCAAGTAGGGGTGCATGGAACTCTTGGTGGAGCGGTGGAATGCGTAGATATCAAGAGGAACGCCGGCGGTGAAAACGGTGCACTGGGCTTGTTCTGACGCTGAGACACGAAAGCGTGGGTAGCGAACGGGATTAGATACCCCGGTAGTCCACGCTGTAAACGATGCCTACTAGGTTGTGCAAGTTCTGACGCTGGCACAGCCGAAGCAAAAGTGTTAAGTAGGCCGCCTGGGGAGTACGGTCGCAAGGCTAAAACTCAAAGGAATTGACGGGGGCTCACACAAGCGGTGGAGCATGTGGATCAATTCGAAGCAACGCGAAGAACCTTACCTGGGTTTGACATGCTTGGATGCCCTGCTGGAAACAGTTCGGGCTGCCCTTCGGGGTGAAACTTGCACAGGTGCTGCATGGCTGTCGTCAGCTCGTGTCGTGAGATGTCGGGTTAAGTCCCTTAACGAGCGAAACCCTTGCCGTTAGTTGCCAGCGGGTCATGCCGGGGACTCTAACGGGACTGCCGGTGTTAAACCGGAGGAAGGTGGGGATGACGTCAAGTCATCATGGCCTTTATGCCCAGGGCCTCACACGTGCTACAATGGCGACTACAAATCGATGCAAGGCCGCGAGGCGGAGCAAATCGCAAAAAGGTCGCCCCAGTTCGGATTGTAGGCTGCAATTCGCCTGCATGAAGTCGGAATCGCTAGTAATCGCGAATCAGCCACGTCGCGGTGAATGTGTTCCTGAGCCTTGTACACACCGCCCGTCAAGTGATGGGAGTTGGGAGTACCCGAAGTCGGATTGCCAACCCGCAAGGGAGGCGTCTGCCGACGGTAAGCCCGATGACTGGCACTAAGTCGTAACAAGGTAGCCGTAGGGGAACCTGCGGCTGGATCACCTCCTTTCTAAAGGATAATTTAGACGGTGTCCTTGTCATTCCTGCGAAAGCAGGAATCCGTTAGGCTCGGATGCTGATAGTCAGGCCTTTCGCTGTAAGGCTTAACTGTTCTTGATATTAAAGCCCTGTGTGACCCACGGGGCTTTTTTCATTTGCTGATGTCATTCCTGCGCAGACGGGAATCCAGAATCGAGTATCAAGATGCGAGATACGAACTAAGCCTGTCCCGAGCAAAGTCGAGGGAAGCGATGAGATACGTGGCTTCAGGCCGATGTAAGGTCTTTCGCTGCCGGCCCTGAGTGAAATCGAGCGTTTAATGCGCCAGCGCCGGCATATCTCGCCGAGCGAAGACGATAATTTCAGCGTGATGGACATGAAAGAGATAACCAGGATGCTTACTTCAACCACATAGGTGCTCACCGCGCTGCTCGGTGCGGTGGCCGCCGTGAGTCTTTTAGTCGGCGGTATCGGCATTATGAACATTATGCTGGTCTCGGTCACCGAGCGGACGCGGGAAATAGGTATCCGGCTGGCCATCGGCGCCCTCGAACGTGAGGTGATGCAGCAATTTTTGGTGGAGGCGGTGGTGTTGTCTTCCTTCGGCGGATTGTTCGGCATCATACTGGCTCTCGTCGGCTCCGTCGGACTCAGCCATGCCCTGCACGTTCCCTTCGTGCTTAACCTGGGCATAGTCGTCATTTCTTTTTTGTTTTCGGCCGCGGTTGGTGTAATCTTCGGCTATTTCCCGGCACTCAAGGCCGCCCGTCTCGACCCTATTGAAGCACTGCGGCACGAGTGACGAGATAAGCGGCCTCTGGCTGCTATCTGGCCTTTCGCTGTAGGCTTAACTATTCTTGATACTCAAGCCCTGTGTGACCCATGGGGCTTTTTATATATTTTCAAGCATTACCTATCAAAATTCACCTTTGACAGTAAATGAGAAATCGTATATAAATCATTGAAATCGAAACAGATTATAGATTAGTAAGAGATAAAAGGTTTGCTAATGAGTTAAAAGAAGGGACAGAACAATGAGTGAACAGAAACGGCCCGGCGGTTTGACTGCTCTTGCAGTAATTAATTTCATTTTTTCCGGCTGGGGTTTTATAGGGCTTCTTGGACTTGCTGCTTTCTTTGCTTTCATTGGGAAAATACCAACTGATGATATGAATGAAGCTCAAAAGACTCAATTTGAGGCCTTTCAAAACATGGGACTCCCTGTTTTTATTTTTATCTTTGCCCTTTCCCTCATATCCAGTGTGCTTTTACTGCTGTCAGGTATAGGGTATCTGAAACTGAAGAAGTTCTTGGGGCGGATGATCGGTAACACCTATGCTGTCATTTCGATTGTCAGCAGTGTTATCTCCGGAATCATGTTCCCGTCTGAAATGGGGGGAGGTTTCAATATCGGGACCATCATCGGGCTGATTTATCCAATCATTACACTTATCCTGTTGAACACGACCTTTAAGGAGGACCTGACCAACTGAGCCGGATAATTCTCTGGTGCGTTTCAAGTTGAGAGTCGAAGTGAGATGAATCTGAAAAGGCCAACTATAGGTCATATTCGCCTTATCAGCTTGTACTGGAGCCGTTACGCGGTGCGGAGTGGCTCAGGGCTGGTTTATCTTCTGATTGCATTAATCTTTGGTCTTTCTGTAGCTCATATATTAATCATGCCTGTGGAGCAATTAATGGCCCGACAAGAGCGGGAAATGGGCCACACGGATCCTCAGGCCATCAGGAATACAATTATCGACATTGGCCAACCGGTCACCCAATGGATCTTAGGACAAAAATCAATGAAGGAAATCATCCAACAAAGCGCAGCACGTCAGCGCTCCGTTACGAGTGATTCGAATGATACTGCCGTGGGCGTAGAGGAGCAAAAGAAGTACGCTGATTTCGATCCTTGGACGAGTTTTCTTCTTGAGAAAAGGCCGGCTCTATTATCAGCGATTTTCCTGGTGCTGCTATTCGGCATGCCTTTTGTAATTTCCTTCTTGGCGTATAATCAGGTCAGCGGCGATATCCAGAGCTATGGCCTGCGTTATCTGCTGTTGAGAACCGAACGGAGTAACATCTATTTCGGACGTTTCCTCGGAACGGTTATTTTTTCTACCGCGGTCGTGGCAATTATTGTTGTTACGATTACGTTCTATCTCGGCATGAAGACCAGAATCTATCCTGCGCTGGCCTTGGCGGGCTGGGCAGCACACGGTTTTCTGGCTCTGGCAATTCTTATGGTGCCCTATATCGCCGTTTGTTCGCTGATTTCTGCATTAGTGGATTCACCGTTTCTCTCTCTGGTCTTGGCGAAGGTGACGATTGCTGGTGTTTTGCTTGGCGCGATCGCAGGTAGCTTTGCATGGAAACCGGCGAAATATTTCATGTATGTTTTGCCGTGGGGATGGCAAAGTAATCTGCTCCATCCGGAGCCGGCCCATTGGCTGGGTGCGGTCTTAGCTTGTCTTGTGTATACGGCGTTGTTCTTGATGCTGGGGTATTACCGCTTTCAGACGCGAGATCTATAGGTCTAAAAATAAAAATGAAGCATGTTGTATCTATAAAAGGATTATCAAAGAGATTTGGGCAGATTCAGGCCCTTAATGATGTATCCTTTGAGGTTTCATCACATTCCATTTTTGGTTTACTCGGACCCAATGGTGCTGGAAAGACTACTCTTTTTTCCATTGTCGCAGACTTCCTGAAGGCCGATACCGGCACAGTTGAGGTCCTCGGCATTAATACACGATATATTTCCCGTTTACGGGGACGGATGAGTATTCTGCCGCAAGACGCGCAGTTCCAACGAAATGTACCGATTCTGGATCAACTCGTTTTTTTTCGGTTACTCGCCGGTCGTACAAAGCAACAGGCCCAGGAAGAGGTCATACACAGCCTTGATATGGTAGGGCTCCAATCGTATGCCAAAAGGCGTGTGGGTAGTTTATCCCATGGTATGGTTAAACGGTTGGGAATTGCTCAGGCATTTCTGGGGCATCCGGAAGTTATCCTTCTTGATGAGCCCACAGCGGGACTCGATCCGGCTGGTGCCCGGCAGATTCGAGATTTGATCAAGCAATTACGGCAGCGTGCAACTGTCATGGTGAGTTCCCACAATCTGGCCGAGATACAGGAGCTGTGTGACTATGTGGCGATTCTGAACCATGGCGCTTTGGTTCTCGCCGGTTCGGTTGATGAAATTACTCGTGCCGATCGCGAATATAATCTATGCTTGTCACGGCCGCTCCAAAATAGCGAACTGGAACGTTTAAGCTCAATTGAGGGGGTGCGTAATATAAAAATGCTGTCTCATCCAGGTGCCAATCATGGCAAAGGATCAGCAGAGTATTTAGTGACGCTCAACCTATCCGCCGACCACGTTAATCAGGATGCTGTTATTGGCGCTATTCTGCGCGGTGTTTTAGATATGGGCGTGACACCCCGTAAACTTGTTGAAGGCCGCAGTCTGGAAAGTCACTTCCTGGAAGTAACCGGCGGGCAAAGCGGCGACTCCGTAATTCTTGATCATGCTGAATAATCCTTGTTTTGAGCTGATCTAAAATCCGTAGCCACTACCTTTCGTAACAAACGCTTAACTGTTATTGATCAAAAAGCCCTGTGTTTCAGCGCGGGGCTTTTTTCATGCGCTCGGCCCGGACGAAAAAAGAAGAAAACCCAGAAATGACGATGGTGGCCCCGCCGTCTAGCCGACGCCAACTGCTCCTAAGCACCGTCAGTACAAGAACGTCAGTAGGTGCCGCCCGTCTCTGAAGAGCGAGACAGGGCCATCTTCAGAAACCTTGATGGACAATCCATACTTCGAAGCGGCCAACGCTGCCTGTGTTCGTCCTCCTCCAGTTGTGGCATCAACATGTTCAGCGGCGACGTCAATAATCTCGCCGCAGGCCATCACTCTACCGCTTCTTCTCACTGTGGTCAGCCCATCAGAAGTAAAGACACCGACTGCTATCCCTGCTCTCGTCAGGCCCCTGATGTCCCGTCCACCAATTGTCTTATTCAGAACGCGCCCTAACTCTGTGTTATCTATCAGCCCAGCAATCGTGGGGCGCTTTGAATCGCTGCGAGGAATCAGAATGACTGTACCAAGGCGCAAATCGGCTATGGCGAAGACAGTGTCAACTAACGATTCACGCTGATTGGAATTGACCCCAAACTCGCCCAGAATCGAGCACAATACGTTCCGGTCGATGAGGTGCCAATGGCCTTTCAGCCACCGGAGTTGCTTCCATCCGGGCAGAACTACGTTGACGTCGTCGTTCTTCCCAACATAGGCGACCCATACCCTGGCCGCGGGTATCTGAATCAGCGGTTCCAAATGCTTGTTGGCGAGTCTTTCCTGGAGCGAATACTTCTGTGGTTGCGTACATCTCAGAACACCATAAACGCGTCGCCAGTTGTCGACAAGATAGAACGCGTTCCTGCCATCGACATATCGAAAGGACGCAGGTTTTGCAAAGAATTGTCGTTCCAAATAGATTTCCTTGTGAAATGGTTCCACACGGTAGGGTGTCCCTTTGATTGCGGAGACAAAACCCTTCGGATCTGATGCAAAAACGAAGCCGGACGCGCAACGTTTGCCTTCATATCGCTGGACGGCCAGTTCCTGCAACTGGTTCAGAATGAGAGCAGGTGTCCAAAACCGCTTTGTTCGTGGGTTCCTCCTGATGTAGCCCGTCACAAGAAGATTTTCAAAGGAATATAGATTTGCGATTCGAGTGCATATTCTTGTGGCGCGGTCGTCCGAGTTGACAAGTAGCGCAGACATGGCTGTCCTGAAGAACCTGAAGACATCACGCTCACTTTTAGAAAGCGGGACGCTCTCGCGACTTACCTCCAGGGAACACACGGATGTATCATGCAGTCTAAACCACATGATGGGATTATGAGACGCGTTGGATGCTCCGCACGCGGCCGAATCATCATTTTTAGTCTGAGGCTGACCACTCACTCGCTCGGTTACTGTGACTCCAGGTATCAGATTGACGACAGCCTCTTTGATCGCCTCGACCTGTTGGTCTGGCATTGCAAATCGCACGTCAGTAGTCTCCTTCACTGACTTCATCAAAGCTGCTCCTATCTTGCTCTGTAATTGGCCCAATCCGACCAAAGAATCAGCGAAAAACGCGCAGCCAACCACGCAGGCAACGAAGTTGCACTATGCTACGTGCTTTAGACCGTTACGTTTTTCTGGACGGATCAAGGCTGTAAATCCCTCTTACGCTCATGATATTCTCGTCGGAATTGTCGGAAAAGGCAAGAAAAAAAGTGCAAAATAGAAGGTTATCAGGATATCAGATTCGCAGAATGGCCAGGCCCACAATCAGGTCGTAGAATATCAGGGAATCAGAGTATCAGGAAATTCGTGACTTTGTGTCTTAGTGGCGAAGAAGACGGAAGATAGATGACGGATACGTCTGAGGCAGATTAAAGCTTCTTGTGATAATTTGCAGGGCGTTTTTTTGTTTTACTATAACAAATATTTTAATTCAAAAGCCAATAGTCTTTTTGACTAAGGGCGTGTTGCTCGAATGGGTTTTGAGAAGCGAATTTTTTATTCCAGACGATCTTTAAGATTTTTGCAGGGTTAAAGGCTTAAAACTTAAGTCACTATCAAAAATGTTGATGTTCGCTCAATCAACA
>Ga0315544_1002345_pt1 | contig 13457 bp, 7 predicted proteins | sample SalMarSW160130MG_2_FD_202543 | JGI IMG/M metagenome (GOLD analysis project Ga0315544, IMG submission 202543) | Salt marsh sediment microbial communities from the Plum Island Ecosystem LTER, Massachusetts, United States - Salt Marsh Sediment SW1601-130 ... | reverse complement strand
CGTCGCCATGACAAGGCACATCTTCCCAGACAGCGGCTTGTCCAGCCCGAAGGCCTCTGCCACCATCGGCAATGGTATAATCAGGATGAAGACCTTGTTCAGCCAGGTCCAACAGGTGCACGCCCCAGGTGGTTTCGTCTCGCTGATCCTCGACGGCCAACAGATAGCAGTAAGTTGTCCTGGCATCCATGCCGACAAGTACCGGCTTATATGTCTGGAATATCTCATCGTGGGCGCCCACGCGGATGCCAGAGAGGTCCTGAGTGTTATTGACCTGTTGAGCCTTTTGTACGGCCTCGCTGACAATGTTATGGATCGTGCCCAGAGACAAGTTGCGATAGTCGAACACGCCTTCGAGCATCTCAAGGATGCCCCTGAAGCTGCTGTGGCATATCAGGATCAGGGCCAAAACGAGTTAGCGAATCCAGTCTTTCGTCACCGGCAGATAAAATAGTACCTTCTGGTCGTCCACTGAACTGGCAAAGGCTTCATCGAGTGCATCGGAAGCCTTAGCGGCTTGCTGGTAAAGAAATTTACGGCTGACTCCATAGTCCTGGGCCAAGTGACTGAGTGGTTCAGTCCGGGCGAGGGCCTGAAGTGAAAGGTTTTTTATCTCGATCGGCTCAAGACGGGATGCTGCGGGCGTTTTTTTGGGGGAAAAATGTGTTTGTTGAGGTGTAAATGTGCCGATAATTTGAGTAACCATACCGACTCCTTTCGATTTGTCAAAACAGTTGGTTACTCTTTTCATCGGCAGGAGTCGGTGATTTTATCGCATACATTTCTTGAAGAGTTACCCTGAATTGAACCAGGCCCAATTTTAATAGATTTCTCCACTTCGTCCCGCACCAATTAAGATTAGGCTTACGCCTAATTTGGTGCGGGACTTCGGTCGAAATGACCGAACAAATCAGGGCAACCACGCGGGGTTGCCCCTACGTTGAAGAGCGAAATGGGACAGGTAGAATGGAGAGAAGAAATATTGAATCTGAATGTCGAATGTCGAAGTGGAGATGTGGGTTAGAATAGGCAAGATTTAGAAAATTAGGAGTGGTTCGGATAAGGGCGGTTCGCGAACCGCCCCTACTGAGGTGTGGCGTCAAAGACCAATAGTTCAAATGTGTGCATCGACTTCAGATTCATATCCAAAAGCTTCAAGATGTAATATCGAAGACCAACGGGAAATAAAACCGCTAGTTGAGCTGACCTTAATCCTAATCTTCCTGCCTCGAAATGCAGTTATTCAAGACTCCTAATTTTTTCACATTTCTTACGAATTATAAACCTCTATATTGTAAGGACAAAGACTGCGGGGAAATCAGATTTTTTTATCGGTTATTTTGATAGAAAAATATAACAAGAAGGTGCACAGAGAGTTTTAATTACAAAAACTCCGGGCCCATAGCCCGTAGGTTGCTGATTTAAATTCCGCTCCTGCTATTATTCAAGTATCGCTACTCAATATTCAACGATGATATATGGATTTGTCCATGTCCTAAAAGGGTACCTGTTGCGTAGGCCAGGTTTATTTGGGCTATTTCATAATCAGCAACAGCACGAATCTTACTTAGCTGTGCATCAGCAAGACGTGTGACGGAGTATAAGACATCTGTGCTTGTGCGTCTGCCGAGCTGGAATTGTGACTGCTCGACTTTATAGTCGCGTTCTGCGGCTGTCACGCCCTGCTCGGCAGCGAGGATGCGACGCCAGTTCTTGTCAAGCTCACTAACCGCCTCATAAACATCTTGTCGAATGAGCTGCTGGAGCCTGTCACGCCTGGCCAAATCTTGTATCCTAGTTAGTCTGGCGCCTTGCAGGCGGGCCTTGGCCGCTTCGTTGCCTAACGGGATAACTGCAGATAGGCCGATTGAGTGATCGTCAAAGGTATTGCCTGCAAGGTCATCCAACGCGCTACCCAAATTACCGCTTTGGGTTCGGCCCGTGTATGTGTAGTTGAGTATGAGATCGGGTAAAGTCGAATTACGAGCCAATTTGATATTGAGATCGTCAATAGTCAGACGCTGTTCAAGTTCGATCATTTCCATGCGGTTCGCCAGCGCTTGTTCTGCCAGAGTCTTTTCGTCCAGCTCCAGACCAAGTGGATTCGGCTCGGTTAGTGTCACAATATCCACGGTTGTCTCCAATGGTATGTCGCTACGGTTCATAATGCGCTGAAGGTCACGCACGCGGCTCTGTACAGCGGTTTCGGCACTAATCACGGCCTCGAGCCGACTGGCAAGACCTGCTTCAGCACGCACGATTTCGATTTTTGGGGCAGAGCCTGCAGCAACCTTTTTTCTGGCGTGACTTAGCTGATTCTGTGCCAGCCTATACTGCTCGCGACGAACATCGAGTTCCTTGCGTGCAGCGTACAAACGCCAATATGTAATGTCAGCATTTGCAAGTAAATAAATTGCTGCCAGCTTGGTCCTGGCACTGATGATGTTCCACTGGTGACCGGCGATGCGAATCGATTGGGTGTTGATCCGTGTACCAGCACCACGCAATAATGATTGAATATAAGAGAAGCTGGCTGCTGCTTCGGCTAGGCCACTGCTGTCGGAATCATCGTCGCTGAAGGGCATACCTACACGAATTGAGCCACCCATCGGTAACGGCTTTTCGATACCCAATTCGCTGGTCTGTGTCTTTGATACTGTACCTGTGCTCACTGCCTCAGTCCGCTGATAATTTGTGGAACCAAAGATTGTGGATTCAAACTTTGCCTGCTCCTCGTCGAACGCGCTCTGAGCAATCGATGGGCTAACAAGCTCGACCTTCAGGTCCAGGTTATTCGCCAAGGCATACACACGTACCTGCTCCAGGCTCAATGTAATTGTTTTTCTTGATTCATTTGGTTCGGTGACTTGTTTAGCAATCTGTTCGGTAGCTTGCTTAACCGTCACCGGCTGTGTGCTCGAATGGTCTATGAGTTGGACGGTATCAATCTTATCGAGTTTGGTTTTCAATGCTTTTTCGGTTGCTTCCTCTCTGAGACTCGAGGCGGTACAACCCGCGAAGATTATGATAACCAACATTGTAACTACTAAGCGGCACAATGGATGTGGTCGAGACAACTGCAATACCATTCGGATTCCGCATTTTGTGTCTTGCCATATTGTCATAACTTATAATTCCTTATGTATTCTGCATTCTATATTCTGTGTTCTGTTTTTAATCATTCATATCTCAACGCTTCCATCGGGTCAACTTTCGCTGCTCTGCGGGCGGGAATCCAGGCGGCCAGGGCAGCGACTGTGACCATAATCACGACAGTCCCGATCATGGTGATAGGATCATGAGGTTCGATGCCGTAGAAAATACCGCGGATCACGTGGACCAGAGCCAGTGCGACAGGCAAGCCGATGGCTACGCCTATGGCCGCGAGTATCAGGGCCTCTCGGAGGATCGGCCGGGCCACGTCCCAGGGACGTGCCCCCAAAGCCTTGCGAATGCCCATTTCACCGGTTCGTCGAGCGACATTGTAGGCCATCAGTCCGTACAGGCCGATGCAGGACAGCGCCAGGCCCAGGAGGGCAAAACTGCCAAAAAGCGATGTCATGAGGCGTTCCAGACGAACGGATTCCTTGATAGCGAGTTTCTGCGTCGTTATCCCCTCCAGCGGAAGGTTCCGGTCGATATCGGCCACGGCCTTGCGTACGGCAGGTACCAGAGACAAAGGTTCAAGCACACTGCGTACCATGCAGATCATACTGGACAGCTCGTATTGACTATGAGGTCTATAAAGAATCGCTGAAATGCCTCGGCGCAAGCCGCAATATTTGTGGTTACTGCATAGACCCACGATTATATGTTGTTCATCATCAATTATAATGAACTGGCCCAGGGGATTCTCATCCGGGAAACACAAACGTACGAATTCCTCATTGACGATGACGACACGCTGGGAATTTTTTGTATCTGTCACAAGGAAGTCGCGCCCATTCAGCAGGTTGATCCCCATGGTCTCAAAGTATCCCTCACTCACGCTCAGTGCAATTGACTCGTGCGGCCTAGCATCGGGACGGCTTGGGATCGATACCTTAGGTCTCCAGCCGTGTCCACCCGTCAATGTTGTATTTGAGAGGGCGACTGACCGGACGCCGGGGATTCCCGCAATCTTCTGACGCACGGAATCAAAGAAGAGTTGCCCATCTTTCGGGGGGGACAGGGACTTGTCTGGATCGATTGGAACCAACAAGAGATTCTCCGTGTCAAATCCCGGATCTATTCGATAGAAATTTGTCAGAGTTCGGCACAAGAGCCCGCCGACTACGACAAAAAGGACGGACATACCCACCTGCGCAATGACCAACACCTTCCCCAGGCGAAGCCGGGGGACGCCGCGACTCCCGCTGTCTTTAAGCCCTGCCGATGGATCGGTGTTTCCGGCACGCAATGCAGGAAAAAGACCGGACAATAGGGTTGAGACCACACCAACACCCAGTGCAAACATCAAAACGTTCGCATCAATCCGTAGGTTGAAGTGTCGATTGCTTGATGGATCGAAGATAAAACCGCTCACCGCCCCTCTTATCCATATGGACAGCACCAATCCGAGACAAACCCCTCCCATTGACAGGATCATGCATTCCGTCAGTGACTGACGTATGAGACGCCACCGCCCGGCGCCCATCGCGGCCCGCACGGCCATCTCATGTTGACGAGTCGCCCCCCGAGCCAGAAGCAGGCTGGCCAGATTCGTGCAGGCGATGAGCAGGACCACGCCCACCACGATCTGTAGTGCCCATACGGGTTCAACCGTCCTTCGACGACTACGCAATATCCCTTGATGACCTTTCTGCAACAATATCCCGGGCCGGTCTATCTCCGCTCCAGAGCGATTAACAACTTGACTGAACAGAGGCTCCAATGATGCCTGTATCTGAGCCTCATCTGCCCCGGAAGCCAGCCGCCCCATCATTTGAACCCACCATGCGTTATCCATTTCCAACCACCTCTCAGCGGGCAGAAGTTGCCGCTGAGCCCACAGGGGCACATAGAAATCGGTGCGCGTTTCACCGGCCAGGGGACCAACATAACGACGAGGCAGTACGCCAATGACAGTAAAACCTGTTTTGCCTACCATGAGAGTCCGGCCAATGACGTGAGGATCGAGACCAAAGACGCGATACCAAAGAGGATAGGTAAGGACGGCTACTGGCGGAGCGTCAGGGCGGTCATCCCCGGGTGTAATCGGTCTGCCAATCAGGACCGGTGCGCCGTAGCCCTTGAAAAAGTTGCCCGACACCATCCTCGCAATTGCCAAAGTCGGAACACCGCTTGCATTGATCGTCACACGATACCCACCGTCGGAAAAGGCGAAAATATCGGAGAAATCCTCTGTCTGCCTGGCGAAATCCAGATATGCGAAATGCGGGAAGGATCCATGGGAGTGCTTACCAGGCGTAATGAGTCTGTATAACCCTTGAAGTTCGCGCATCTGTAACGGATTATGAATTTTATCACATGTCCAGTTGATTACACGCAACTCATGGGGATTACGGACTGGTAGAGACTTGTACAGGATGCCGTTAATCATACTGAAGATAGCCGTATTAGCTCCAATCCCCAGGGCCAGTGACAGCAACGCCACCGCCGTGAAGCCGGGGCTGTTATGCAACTGACGAAGCCCAAAACGCAAGTCATGCCATAAAGTAGTCATGCTCTAATTTACCTTTCCTAATAACTGCTCAGGGGCGATTTCGCCGTCCAGCCAGCCGTCTTTGAGCTTGATGATTCTTTGGCCGTAAGCAGCATATTTGTCGTTGTGGGTCACCTGGATGATAGTTGTCCCTTCTTTATTAAGCTTTTTGAATAATTCCATAATTTCCTCGCCCTGGGACGAATGCAGATTCCCGGTTGGCTCATCGGCAAGGACCAATTTAGGGTTGGCAATTACCGCACGCGCGATGGCAACTAACTGCTGCTGGCCTCCTGCTAACTGACTGGGATATAAATCCTTTTTTCCGACTATCTGGAACCGGTCAAGCGTGTCACACACGATTGCCGCCCGTTCCGATGCCTTTACATTGCGGTAGGAAAGCGGTGTGTCGAGGTTCTCATACACGGTCAGGCTGTCAAGCAGGTTGAATGCCTGGAATACAAATCCAACATACTGCCGGTTCAGAGCCATACGCTGCTTTGGCTTTAGCTCATGCACAGCTTGACCATCGAGATAATATTCACCCTCCCAGTCATGGTCCAGCATACCGAGGATATTCAATAGTGTTGTTTTTCCAGCAGCCGAAGGCCCCATGATTGTGACAAAATCACCTTCTTTGATATCGATATTAATTTGTTGTAACACATACACAAATCCCGCTTTGGTGTTATAGCGCTTTTGGATGTTTTTAAGTTCTATCATGATTTTGCTTCCTTATTCTGTCTCCTATATTCCGGATTCTATTCTTGTTATTCATACCTCAGCGCCTCCATCGGATCGACTGCGCGAGCGCGTCGGACGGGGAGCCAGCAAGCAATGAGACAGATAACGGTCATGAGGAGACCTGTGCCGACAAGTATCGAAACGTGAAGAGCGGGCACATCGAAGAGAACACTCTGCATCACCCGTCCAGCCAGCCATGCCCCGAGCACACCCAGAATTGTGCCAGCCACCAACAGTCGCAAACCAAGCCAAAGGAAGTGCCTGCCAATCTGTTTGGGCGCTGCGCCCAACGCTATGCGTACACCGATCTCGCGTCGACGTTGTGCCACAGCGTAACTCAGCACTCCATAGGTACCGACAGCGGAGAGTAGCAGAGCCATACCTGCAAAAAGGCCGGAGAGGAGTGCGGGAGAACATCGCGTTACGAGGCTATCGGTGATGCGAACTTCCATAGAGCGAATATCATCAACGGGCAGGTCGGGATCGATTTCCCGGACAATCTTTTGCAGCGTTAGCCCGAAGGTTTCCGGTGCGACGTACGTGCGGACAACGACATAGAAGGTATTGACATCGTTGTAGTGGTGACCATAGGGAAAGTAGACCGCAGACAAGTTGGCTTTGGCGTCTGTGAGTTCCTTTTGCTTCACCGCCCCGACAACACCGACGACCGTAAATGCTTCGCTCAGGTCCTGTTCTTCCCTAAGGCCGTTAAACACGCGTTTGACAAGGGCATCACCCTGTGGCCAGTAGTGACGTGCGAAGTTCTCGTCGACGACGCAAACGCGATTCTGGCGATGAGAATCGATACCTTCAAGAAATCGACCTTCGCGCAAAGGAATCCCCATCGCGGTAAAGTAGTCACCGTTCACGGCGTAACGGCAGTGTACCATTGGCGGAGTTCCGGGTTCAGGCGTATGTCCGACAACAGTCACGACAGTATCTTCGTTGTATCGAGATGCGCCACTAATGGGAACGGCATTGATCTGTCCGGCCGACAGCACGCCGGGTTGTTGCCGGACTTCCTCAAGCAGCCGGTCGGTGAATGCGAGTCGGGCCGTCCTATCCCGGTAGTCTTCCGATGGAAGAGAAATATGACCGGTGAGAATGTGATCGGCGCGAAAACCGGGAGAAACAGCCATCGCACGTTTGAGGCTAAGGCCGAGTAAACCAGCTCCGGCCAACAAAACGAACGCCAGAGCAATCTGAGTGACGACAAGACCATGGCGCAGGCGTTGAACGGCGAGGGTAGTGGTTCCGCCACGAGACTCTGACTGGAGTGCGCTGGCCAGATGACTCCGGAGGTTAAACCACGCGATTGGAATGCCTATAACGGTTCCCATGATGACGGCTCCCAGCAGGGCAACCAAAGCCAATCGTTCATCTAAGACAACATGCGCACCCAGCGGCAGTTGCTCCACACCGAGAACTTCCAAGAGACGGATTCCGGCTGCGCCCACAGTAAAGCCGAACAGTCCACCAATGAGAGTGAGCAAGACGGTTTCCACCATTACTTGCCTCACCACGTCTGGGCAACTCGCGCCCAGGGATTGCCGGATGGCCAATTCTCTGGTGCGGCCGCTGGCGCGAATGAGGAGCAAGTTAACAAGATTAACTCCACCAATGAATAACAGAAGAAACACGCCTGCTTGTACAAGCAAAAGAGTGGGACGGATATTCGCCACATGGTCAGCGCGAAGCGGTGCAACGATTGTGCGGAAGCCGGACTCGGCAACTAGTTTGGCAAAGGGAAAATCCTGTCCCAGGACGGCATTATGTGTATCGATTTGCGACTGTGCCTCTAAAAGACTGACACCGGGTTTCAGCCGGGCAATCAACTCGATGTTGGCTGAATGAAGGTTCTCGATTTTCCGTTGGTCAAAGTTTGTTGAAAGGGGAAGAAAAATACGGGCCTTGGAGGAAAGGTAGCGAAAATCGGAAGGGAGCACACCAACAATCGTTTTGGCAACACCGTCTACTCGAACTGAACGTCTCAGCACATCAGGGTCCGCGTTGAAGTATTTATGCCAATATGTGCTGGTTAAAATGGCTATATCATCGGTTTCGTAGGTCATTTCATCTTCAGTGAAAGAGCGTCCCATGGCGGGACTGATACCAAGCGTAGCGAAAAATTCCGGTGAAACATGCATGATGTCCGTTGTTTCTGTGGAGCCGCGTTCTCCGACGATGGCCGTGTTGTAACGCAGAGCAGCTACATGAGAGAAGGCGTCAATATTGTTCCGACGAGTATAATAGTTGGGGTACGAGGAATCGATGTGATTCATGCCCATATTAGGGTAGTTGTTGAACATAATCACCAACCTGTCCGATTCAGGAAAAGGCAATGGACGCAACAGGATAGCATCAACCACGGCGAAGATGGTCAAATTGGCACCAAGGCAGAGGGCCAGCGTGAGCACAGCAGCGATCGTAAAGCCGGGATTTTTCATAAGCATGCGAAAGCCATATCGAACATCCTGAGATATTGACGTCATTACGATACCTCCTTCTGAGTGAATTCATCCTCCACAATGCGACCATCAAAGAGATGAATCGTACGCTCGGCATGAGCTGCATAGCGAGGGTCATGAGTGACCATGCAAATAGTGGCTCCTGAGCGGTGAAGGTTCGACAAAAGCTCCATGACGGTTTCACCATTAGTTGAATCCAGGTTGCCCGTAGGTTCGTCAGCCAATAAAATCGAAGGCTCACTAACTACGGCCCTGGCAACGGCTACGCGTTGCTGCTGACCGCCGGACAGTTGTGCAGGATAATGCTTCATACGGTGAGCCATAGCCACCTTTTCCAATGCAGCCAGTACACGCTCTTTGCGTTTGGCCTTGGCCATGCGCCGATATGTCAGCGGCAATTCCACATTCTCGTAAACCGTTAAATCGCCAATGAGATTGAAGCTCTGAAAAATAAAGCCTATCTCCCGATTACGAATTCGGGCGCGTTGGGAAGCGGACAAATTGGCGACAGGAGTACCATTAAGCTGATAGTCGCCTTGCGTGGGTGAATCCAAAAGCCCGAGAATAGATAGCAGCGTGGATTTACCACAGCCCGAAGGTCCTGCGACCACAATGTATTCGCCTTTTCGAATGTCTAAGTGGACTGCTGATAACGCATGGGTTTCCACTTCCTCGGTGACAAAGATTTTGTGTAGGTCTTCCACATGAATTAGTGTTCCGTTTTTTTGTTCAGCCATATTTTTTCTCCAGATTTTCTTAGTTAATAGTTCGCAATTGACATCTATCTGATTTACAAGCAGTCAGTTGTCAAAACGCGATTTATATCTATTCTGAGTTCTGTGCCCTTGGTATGGCTTGCGCCATTTTCTGTTTCCTGTTTTATTATTCGTATCTCAGTGCCTCCATGGGATCGACCTTGGCTGCGCGCCGGGCGGGCACAAAGCAGGCCAGTAAAGAGGCTATTGCAATTATTGTGATAACCACGGCATAGGTAATCGGATCAGTGACACTGACCTCATATAACAATGAGGACATCGTCCGACATAAGAAGAAGGAACCCACGAGACCGATGAGTAAGCCAATACCGGTTAAAAAAATTCCCTTGAGCATTATTCTCTTTAAAATATCAATACCTTTTGCTCCAAAGGCCATGCGGATACCGAATTCCTGGGTACGCTGGGATACGGCGTATGCAGTGACGCCATAAAGGCCCATAGTGGACAATAACAATGCTGTACATGCAAAAATACCCAGTACCGAAGTGATGAATCGCCTCATAAAAGACTGCTCATCTACAATGGCCTGCAATGTCCGAATGTCAGAGGGGGCCAAATCGGGGTCGATTTCGGTAATTGCTTGACGAATGGGATCGAGAAGGACCATCGGATCGCCCTGGGACCGAACGACCAGGGTTGGATAGTCAAAAGTGCCCTGGAAAGCGGATAGATAAACTGACTCCCGTGATTCTTTATCAATGCCGTAGTGCTTAACATGACTGACGACCCCCACGACTTCTAACCATTCGCCGTTAGGGTCAGGATTTGTACCGAATTGTATGCGTTTGCCCAGAGGATCTTCGTTGGACCACCAGCGTTGGGTGAATATTTGGTCCACTACGGCGATCCGAGTAGTCTCCGGGGTATCCCGATCCATAACGCCTCGACCGGCCAGTAGCCGCATGCCCATGGCTTCAAAGAACGCCAGGCTGACATGGCAGAACTCGGCGTAAGGAGCTTGCCCGCGTTCAGATTCAGGTGCACCCTCTACACAATACGTACTTTGCCAGTTACCTAAAAGGTTGGAACATAGCCCGACGTGATTCACGCCCGGCAGGGATTCGACCTTTTCCAGCAGGTTACGATAAAACGCATATTTCTTGGCATCATTGTCATATATCTTCTTAGGCAATGATAATTGCATGGTTAGCGTGCTGTTGGGATTGTAGCCGGGATCGGTCTTGAGGTAATGGTGGAAACTTCTCAGCAGCAGACCCGCCCCGTTCAAGAGGACCAGGGCCACGGCGATTTCCGCTACGACCAGGCGATCTCGCAGACGATTTTGTTTCCGGGAGACCGTGGCTGTGCGCGTGACGCCTCGAATGGCCGTGCTTACCGTGACAAACGAGGCTTGTAAGACCGGGAACAAGCTGAATAGCAGGCCCGTTCCCAGCGTGAGGCACAGGATAAATGCAATCATGTTACGATCAAACATCACGGTACGAGCCTGACTGAGTCCAAAGTTGTCACCCAGCACAATTGTTAAAAGATCAATACTCCACCGAGCGAGTACAACTCCGGCAATACCACCCAACACGGCCAGGATCAGGTTCTCGCCCATTAACTGTCGGATGATTCGCAGACGTCCGGCCCCCAAGGCACAACGTACGGAGAACTCTTGCGTTCGGGCCGCCGCACGCACCAACAGCAGGCCGGCAATATTGACGCAGACAATCAGTAGCACACAGCCCACTGCGCACATCAAGACCATGATACCGGGTCGAATGCTGCGAACGAGTGTTGCATGATAGTCATGCACCTGCACTGTGTTGCCGGTATTATAGTTGGGATACTCCTTTTCCAACTGGATGGCCACTCTCTCCATGTCCACCTGGGCTTGTGCGATCGTGACAGATGGTTTGAGCCTACCGACACCGCTGATACCGGGATGCATTTGGCGGTTCATAAACCAGTCATATTTCTGGAGCAGCCCGATAGGCGTCCACAACGCCACAGAATCACTTAGTAAAGGCGGAAAATGAAAATCCCGCGGTAGCACACCTATTATGGTATACGGATCACCATCGAGCAATAGAGACTGTCCGACAATTCTTGGATCACCGTTAAAACAACGCTGCCATAGACTGTGACTTAAAATCGTCGTACGCGGAGCCTGCCCCCGGTCGTCATTCGGGTCAAACAATCGTCCCAATAGAGGTTGTATTCCCAGCATGGGAAGTAACTCGGAACTGGCCTGCATAATCTTCAGTCGTTCCGGGTGGTCCACGCCTGTAAGATTCAAGTCGTGGTAGCGATAACAGGCCATGGTCTCAAACGCTTGGTTCAGCTTCTGCCAGTCCTGAAAGTTGGGATAGGCTATGGACATCGGACCAAACGACCGGTTGGACGGCCGAATCCGTACTAAACGTTCGGCCTCCGGATACGACAACGGACGCAGAAGAAATGCGTTCAAGTAATGAAAGATTGTGATGTTTGCGCCGATGCCGATGGCGAGTGTAAATATCGTAACGAGCGTAAACAAAGGTTGCCTCACAAACATCCGAAGGCCGTATTTGATGTCATTTATTACAGTACTCATTTCTTCCCTTCATTCATTATTCGTTATTCAATATTCGAAATTCATCATTCATATCTCAGCGCCTCCATCGGATCTACCTTTGCCGCCCGGCGAGCCGGGATAAAGCAGGCCAACATCGACACAGCAGTTATCAATAGCGGAACAAAAACAAAGGTGACAGGATCAGTTGCACTGACTTCATACAAATAGCTGGAAAGGAATCGTGTTAAGCCGATGGCACCTGCAATACCGATGACCAGACCGATCGTCAACAAGACCAATCCCTGCTTGAGAACCATAGTCAAGATACTGGTCTTTTGGGCGCCCAAGGCCATGCGGATGCCGATTTCTTGAGTGCGTTGGGCCACGGAGGCGGCCAACACGCCGTAAATGCCCAGGGCCACCAGGAGCAAGGCAACGGCGGCAAAACCACTGAGAACGCCAGTGATGACATGTTGCGAACGAGATTGTTCGTTCATGATTTCGCGCACCGTCTGAATGTCGTAGATCGGGATGCTGGCATCGAGTTCCGTGACAATCCGGCGAATAGGGCCAATAATGTAAGCCGGATCCATTTGTGACCGTACGACCAACATTCTGTCATGGTTAGCCGGCCCCCAGCGATATCCGGTCTGGTAGAGTGTGGGGAGTGATTCTCGTGCTTGCATGCCGTAATGGTTTACGCGGCTCACAACACCGATGACTCGTCTCCTGCCACCAAAGTTGAGATACCGGCCAATGGGATTCTCATGGGGCCACCACTTGTCGACAAATGCCTGATCCACGATAATGGCATCGTTGGTCATGTCCTGCTCGCCAAAGTGACGGCCCTGCACCAGACGCATACCCATGGCTGAGAAGAAACCGGGCGTTACCTCAAACCAACGCGCATAATGACTCTGGTCGTGTTCAGGATCAGGGTGGCCTTCCACTGTATAGGTGCTGGTTGACATATATTTCCCCAAGAGGGCAGAGGTCAGGGCTGTGTGTTTAACACCGGCTAAAGTATTGACTTGATTCAGGAGTTTTCGGCAGAATTGCTCCCGTTGCGGAGCATCACCTGATAAAGACAGGTTCAGGGTGATCACACGTTCCGGATCGTAGCCCAGATCGGTTTTAAGATAATGAATAAAGCTATTGAGCATCAGTCCGGCGCCTACGAGCAAAACCATGGCCAGCGACATCTCTACGACGACTAGGGAGTCGCGTAAACGTTGCCCCCGGATATTTGTACTAGCGCTGCGGGTCTGGGAGCGGATCTGTCCGGCGAGGTCGATCCGGGACATGTGTAATATCGATGCAAGGCT
>Ga0315544_1002341_pt1 | contig 13460 bp, 12 predicted proteins | sample SalMarSW160130MG_2_FD_202543 | JGI IMG/M metagenome (GOLD analysis project Ga0315544, IMG submission 202543) | Salt marsh sediment microbial communities from the Plum Island Ecosystem LTER, Massachusetts, United States - Salt Marsh Sediment SW1601-130 ... | reverse complement strand
GCGCAGTCGCGGGTCGGCCGGGAGGCGGCGCAGATCGTCGTCGACTTCGCGAAGGCGCGCGGCTAGGGGGCGAGGCGTCCGATGGCGACCGTCATCCCGTTCCGAGGCTACCGCTTCGATCCCGAGAAGGTCGGCGCGATCAGCGACGTCGTGACGCCGCCGTACGATCGGGTCTCCCCGGACGTCCAGGCGGCCTGCTACGCGCGAAGCCCGCACAACATCGTCCGGATCATCAAGGGAAAGGCCGAGCCGGGGGACGACGACGCGAACAACGTCTACACCCGCGCGGCGGGCTTCCTCCACTCGTGGATCGACGAAGGGATCCTCGTCCGCGACGTCGAGCCGGCCTTGTACGCGTATCACCAGGCGTACTCGTTCGACGGCCGGCGCCTGACGCGAAAGGGGATCGTCGCGCTGGGGAAGCTCGAGCCGGAGAGGGTCCGCGCGCACGAGCAGACGCTCAAGGGACCGAAGGTGGATCGCCTGAAGCTGATGCGGGCGACGGAGGCGAACTTCGGCCACATCTTCATGCTGTACCGCGACCCGGAACGGGTCGCCGATCGCCTTCTGGTGGCGGAGATCGAGGGCGTCGAGCCGGAGATCGAGGCGACCGACGCGGACGGGAACGCCCACCGCGTCTGGCGGATCGACGATCCGGGCACGATCGCGGGCGTGCAAGAGGCGCTCGCCGACCGGGACCTCTACATCGCCGACGGGCACCATCGGTACGAGACGGCGGTGACGTACATGGGGGAGTGCCTCGCGAACGGCTGGAGGCCGGCGGCGCCGGAGTCGTTCGACGTCCGGATGATGACCCTGTTCAACGTCGCCGAGCCGGGGACGTCGATCCGCCCGATCCATCGGCTGGCCCACGGGCTGACCGACTTCGACGCGGAGGCGTTCCTCGCCGCCGCGGCCGGGCAGCTCGTCGTCGAGCGGCACCCGTCGTTCGATGCGATGGTGTCGGCGACCCGAGCGGGACGGGACCGACACACGTTCGGCTGCTGCGCCGGCGGGATCTACGCGACGCTGACGCTGAGGGACGTCTCGGTCATGGACGGGCTGATCGGGGGCGCTCGCCCGACCGACTTCCGCCGCCTCGACGTCACGATCCTCCACGCGGCGATCCTCGAGCGGCTGCTCGGGATCGACGCCCGCGCGCTGGAGGAGCAGCAAAACGTCACCTACACGGTCGACGCTCGAGCGGGAATGGACGCGGTGGCGTCCGGCGAGGAGCAGATTCTGTTCGTTCTGAACCCCACGTCGGCCGACGAGGTGATGCGGGTCGCCGACCGCGGCGAGAAGATGCCGCAGAAGTCGACCGACTTCTATCCGAAGCTCCTGACCGGACTGGTCCTGTCGGTGATGGAGATCGAGAAGTGACGCCCGATGAAGGGGGAGCGTGAGCGTTCCCCTTCTGTCTTTCCGCGCGGTACATCTGTCCCGGGTGCCGGGGACAAACCCACGACCTCATCCTCGCCCATTTCCGGTTGGGGCGGTCGTTCCTGATCTACGCTTTCGGGCGGTGAGATCACGGAGGAGGTCATCATGGCACGGTTGTGTGCGCGAATCGCGATTTGCGTCGTCGCCCTCTCGTTTCTCGGCGGCGGGATCGCAATGGCAGACGACGTCGGATTCTCCGGCTTCGTCGGGTTGGCGGTCACATACACCCCGGTTCCGCCGACGTCCTACAACATCGGCGCGGACCTGATACTTGCGTTCGACGTTTCGGGGTTCACGTTCGCCTCGGAGACAGGATTCGACCTGGCCGGCTTCCAGTCGCAGCAGGTGACGCTCGGCGTCGACCTGGGCGCGGTTCAGATCAGCGAGGAGATCCTGTTCGATCCGTACTTCAGCCGGAACGAGCTGAGCCTCGACATGGCGATCGCCGGTGTCGACATCGGCGTGGACTTCATTCTGGCGAACATCGGCAGCGTGCAGACGCCGACCTACAGTATGGGGGCGGTCATCGAGCTCTCGAGCGGGATCGTGTGCGGGTTTTCGATAACGAGCCTTACCGGATTCGGCGCGATCGACTTGGTCAACATCCTCGGGGGCGTTGAGGCACCGTTCTCGTACGAGATGCTCACCCTGTTCAACCACCTGGACACGCTATGCACGCTGCCGCTCGATCTCGACGTGACGATCGTCCCGGACTTCTACTTCGAGGAAGAGCTCGTTCGGCTGGAGGCCGACTTCATGGGGCTGATTGCCAGCAACACGACGTGGTTCGATTCCGGCGGTCTGTCGAGGATGCTGTTCGAGCTCGGGTACCGGTTCGAGGAGCCGTCGCTCAGCTTCCTGGCCACGATGGGGCTCAACGGCCTCTTCGTTATCACCGACATCGATTTCGTCGTCGACCTCCAGATCGACGTCGTGCGCTTCACGTCCCACACGCGGTTCGTGGAGAACCCGCTTCCGGTGCCGATCCCGATCGTCTTCGAAGGCCAGGGGTTCGCCGTGTCGTTCGAGATCTGCGGCGTCCTGATCACCACCGAGACCGACTTCGACGGTTCGCTCCTGTTCGCCCAGCAGCTGATCGCGATCGAAGCGACGTTCGATCCGGTGACGTTTCGAAGCCTGACGACGTTCGACGCGACCGGCTTCGCCAGTCAGTGCATCTACGCGGACGTGACGATCTGCGGCGCCAAGCTGTACACAAGGGCGGAGTTCGACTTCTCCGGGATCGACCTGGTGACGTTCGGGTTCGACTTCTCCTTCGGCTCATGAGCGAGCGGTCCGACCTGTCCGATCAGGAGCTGGACGACCTCCTCCGGCTCCTGAAGGAGGAGAGCGAGGACATCGACTCCGTCCGAGAGGAGATCCTCCGTCGTGGAACGCCGATCATCGGGGAAGTGATCGCCGCGACCTTCCCCACCAGCGGGTTCACCAGCGAAGAGCTCTTCCGCCCCGGCTATCTCGGCCTCCTCAACGCGGTCTACAACTTCGACCTCTCGCATGGCAGGAGCTTCCGCGACTACGCGGAGAACCTGATCAAGGGGGAGATCCGGAATCACATCCGCGATCGGGTCAAGCAGGCCGTGGTCCCGAACTGGATGCGCGACCTCAATCGGCAGATCGAGGTCGCCGAAGCGCGCCTCCTCCGGGAAACCGGCCGGCTCCCCAGCCTCGGGCAGCTGGCCGAGGCGGTCAACATCACCGAAGAGGGGCTGACCGAGATCTTCAAGGCGCGGGAAGCGCTGAGCTACGTCTCGCTCGACGCGAGCCGGCGGGAGAACGATCCGATTCCGAAGATCGATCTGAGCAAGATCCGCAGCATCAAGCCGTCCACCTTCCCGATCGAGTACCGGATCAAGCTCGCCTCCGCGCTGGAGAGGCTGGCCGATCTGCAGCAGTACCTCCTCCACAGCCTCTTCCGCGCGAACGAGTAGACGGCCCGGCCCGGCGCTCGCTCCCCCCGTCCGTCGGATCGCAGGCGGCTCGGCATGGCGCCTTGAACGGGTCCCCGTTTTCGTCAGAATCATGCGTACCATGCCCGTCGCACGACTCACCCGGACCGACGCCCGAAGGTTGGCCCTGCGTTGCCAGCTCCTCGACGGAGGGGGTTCGCTGCCGGCCGGGAAGGAGGGCGTCGCGCGGGCGATCGAGCGGCTCGGCTACGTGCAGATCGACACGATCGCGGCCGTCAACCGGGCGCATCACCACACGCTGTGGGTGCGTTGCCCGGACTACGACCCGGAGATGCTCCACGCGCTGCAGGCGGACGATCGACGCGTGTTCGAGTACTGGGCGCACGCGATGGCCTACGTGCCGATGTCGGACTACCGCTACTTCGTCCCGCAGATGAACCGAATCCGCGAACACGGACCGCCCTGGATGCGCGACTGGCGGGAGAAACACGGAACGGTCATGGAGGTAGTTCTGGAGCGGGTCCGCGCCGAAGGGCCGCTGACGTCGAAGGACTTCGAGCCGCCGCCGGGAACGAGGCGGGGGACGTGGTGGGACTGGAAGCCGGCGAAGCGGGCGCTCGAGCTCCTCTTCTGGCAGGGGGACCTGATGATCGCCGAGCGGCGCAACTTCCAGAAGGTGTACGACCTGACCGAGCGGGTCCTGCCGCCGGGCGTTGATTCGACGCCGCCGTCCGACGAGGCGTGCGGCCGGTTCCAAGTGCAGCGGGCGCTCCAGGGGTTGGGGGTGGCGCGCGACCGGGAGGTTCTCGAGTTCGTCAAGGTGGTCGCCAAGCCGGTCGTCCGGCGCGCGCTGGGCGATCTGGTCGGCGCGGGCGAGGTCATCGAAGTCAGCGTCGAGGGGACGAAAGGCGGGGCCTGCTACGCCCTGGCCGAGCGCCTGGAGGAGCCGACCGGCGAGGCGGTCGACCCCAGGGTGCAGATTCTGTCCCCGTTCGACGGCCTGATCATCCAGCGGCCGCGGACGAAGTGGCTGTTCGGCTTCGACTACGCGATCGAGTGCTACCTCCCGGAGGCGAAGCGGAGGTACGGGTACTTCGTGCTCCCGATCCTGTTCGGGGATCGGCTGGTCGGGCGGCTCGACCCGAAGGCGGACCGGAAGGCGAAGCGGCTGATCGTGCGGAAGCTGTGGCTCGAGCCGGGATTCGAGGCGACCGATGCGTTCCTGGAGCAGTTGGGAACGGCGCTCGCCCGATTCGCCGCGTTCAACCGGTGCGCGTCGGTCAAGGTGGAGCGGATGTCTCCGCCGAAGGGACGGGGCGCCATCTCGCGGCACGCTCGCGCGGCCCTCGCCGCCGGGAAGGGTCCGGCGGGCTGAGGGGGCTTCGATCGCCCGCTCGTCTGTCGGATCTCAGCCGGGCCCGGGGGTCGAACCGGAGCGCCGCGGCGTCCGTCTCTCTTCCTCCGCGAACCGGGCCGTTGAGGCGATCCGTTCTTCGGCGTGCGCCGCGGCGACGATCCCCGAGCGGATCGCTCCCTCGATCGTCGACGACCACCCGGTCGACGTCCAATCGCCGGCGAGGTACAGGCAGCGGATCGGCGCGACGGCGCGGGGCCGGAGCCGCTCGGAGCCCGGCTCCGGGACGAGCGTCGCGCGCCGGTGTCTGAGGACCAGGGCGCCGAGGGGCTCCGCCGCCCGGACGCGCGGGAAGAGGTCGCCGAGGGCGGAGAGGAGAACCTCGGACACCTCGTCGACCGGCCGGTCGATCCACGCTTCGGCGGCGCTCTGGGAGAGGACGAGATGCGTCGGTCCTTGGTTTCGCGCCCTTCCGTGCAGCCGCGTGACGTCGAAGACGGCCTGGATCGGGGAATCGACGGCGACGGCGAATTCGTCCTCGAGAACCGGCCGGTCGAACCACGCGTGGACGTCGACGATCGGCGACCAGCGGAGCCGGGACGCCTTCGCCAGCAGAGGGGCGAGCGGGCCGTCGTCGGGCACGAGTCGCGCCAGATCGGCCGGCGGGACCGCGCTGACGACGGCCTCGGATTCGATCGTCTCTCCGGTCGAGAGGACGACGCCTCGGACGGACTCCCGCTCGATCGTGAAGCTCTCAACGGCGGTCGAGGCGCGGACCGCGCCGCCCCGGTCCTCGATGTAGCGCCGGGCCGCGTCGAAGACCTCGGCGAGCGGGACGGTGAAGAACCCCACGTCCGCCCCGTCCGGCCGGAAGAACGCGTCCCGGAACACCTTTCGAGCCGCGCGAACGCCGACCGCGCGCGCCGGCGCGTTCAAGGCCGCGACGCAGATCGGGTCCCACAGGAGTTCGACCGAACGGCCGGACTGTCCGCGGTTCTTCAGCCATTCGGTGAACGGAACGTCGGCGCGGGCCCTCCGAAGGATCAATGCCGTGCCGGCCCGCACCGCGCGCAGGCGGTCCCGAACGGGGAGCGGCCGGTATCGAAGCAGGGACGGGGCGAGGTGAAGGACGCCCGGCATCGGCGACGAACGGAGGACGGTACGTCCTTTCGGCCAGACGATCGGGATCGAGAGCGTCGGCTGGAACCGCACGGCGCGGCCCGCCCCGATCCGGAGGAGGAAGCCGATGCTGGCGGTGCAGCAACGCATCAGCACGTGCTGGCCGTAGTCGAGCGACTCGTCCCGATCGCGGGAGAAGAACGACCCGGCGCGACCGCCGAGCCGCGGGGCCCGCTCCAGCAGGAGCGGACGGCGGCCGTCCCCGGCGAGCCGGCAGGCGGCCGCGATCCCCGCGAAGCCGCCGCCGATGACGATGACGTCGTTCAGAGCCGCTTCCATGACGAGGAGAATACCAGCCAGAGCTTCTCGGACGCAGGGAGGGACACCCGCCGCTCGAAGACGGGGTAGTCGGCCGCGACGATCCGCGCGAGGATCCGACCGTAGATCTCCGACAGGAGCCAGGGGCAGGCGCGGCCCCGCGGGGGGAGGTTCGGGAGGAGGAGGCAGCCGGAATTCAGGTACGATCTGGCGCGCTCGGCATGCGCGGCGAGCAGGGAACGGAGCCCGTCGGTCATCGTCCGCGCCCTCAGCGCGGCTTCGTCGACGCCGTGGGCGGCGAGCTCCTTCCTCGGCAGGTAGATCCGCCCGAGCGCCAGGTCCTCGTCGATGTCGCGGAGGACGTTCACGTACTGCATCCCGAGACCGAGATCGACGGCCGCCTCCCGCATCCCGGCGGTCGGCGGGGCTCCGTCGGTGAGGACCGGGAGGGTCGCCAGGCCGACGGACGAGGCGACGTGGTAGCAGTAGCTCCGCAGCTCCTCGTTGGTCTCGATGCGCATCGGGGTCAGGTCCATCCCGACGCCGTCGAGGACGGCGCGGAGGTCCGCTTCGGAGACGCCGTACCGGTCGATCGCGTCGGCGAGGGCGAGGTCGCGTTCGGTTTCCGGTTCGCCCCGCGACGCGGCCGCCAGTCGATCCCGCATCGCGTCCAACCCTGCCCGGCGTGCTTCAAGATCGTCCGGAGTGCCGTTGTTCGTCGCAGAAGGGACTTCCTCTAGCTCACGCACCGAGAGAACGGCGGAGCCGTTCTCTTCCGAGGCGGACGACGCCGGAACGGCGTTGTCCGCCACGCAGTCCGCCTCGCGGCAGAACGCGTACAGCGCGTAGACGGCGCGACGCTGCGCCCGGGGAAGGCTGAGGAACGCGAAGTAGAAGTTGCGCGCGTGCCGGCGCGCCGTGCGGGCGCAGGCGCGGTAGGCGCGCGCTAGATCCGCCGCCATCGATTCGAGAGGAGCGCGGAAAGGGCGAGCCCGACCTTCTCCGGGCCGGAGAGCGCCGGGCGGTGGGAGAGGGTGTCGTACTCCTGACGCTCGATCTTGCGGAGGATCGCCAGGCCGCCGAGGGAGAACAGCGCCAGGTCGATCCGCAGGTGGCCGCGGACGCGGTCGATCAGGGGGAGTCCGGCGCGGAAGTACGAGCGGGCGCGGTCGACCTGGAACCACGTCAAGTCCCTCAGGCCCGCCGAGGCGCGCTCGGCACGGAGGTCCGACCGCCCGACGCCGTACTCGGCCATCTCGTCCTCCGGGAGATAGACACGGCCGGCCGCGGCGTCGCGCCGGAGGTCCTGCCAGAAGTTGGCGAGCTGAAGCGCGGTGCAGGTGGCGTCGGAGAGGGCGAACCGCTCTTCGTCCCGGTACCCGTAGAGCATCAGCACGAGCCGTCCGACGGGGGTCGCGGAATGCTCGCAGTAGTCCCGGAGCTCGTCGAACGTGGCGAACGAGCTTTGCCGTTGGTCGATCCGATTCGCCTCGATCAACCGGGCGAGCGGCTCCCGCGGGAGGGAGAAGCGTGCGATCGTCTCTTGCAGCGCGACGAGGACGGGGTGTCTCGCTCGTCCCGCGAACGCCGCGTCGAGCTCGTCCTCGAACCGGTCGAGGAGGGCCAGTCGATCGCCGGGCGCCTCGTCGCCGAGATCGTCGACCGTCCGGCAGTAGGCGTACAGGGCGGCGAGGTGGCGGCGCATCCCGCGCGGCGCCAGCCACGACAGGACGGTGAAGTTCTCGTAGTGCGCGCGCACCAGCCTCCGGCAGAACCGGCTCGCCTCCTCGATCGACGCCGGCGCCGGCGTCGGTTCGAGCAGCGCGCGGGCGTGCGCCGCTACCATCCCTGAACCTGGATGACGACCTGGCGCAATCGGGGCCGATCGAGCTCGATCAGGAAAATCCGCTGCCACCGGCCGAGGAGCGCGACGCTGTCGCAGACCGGGATCGTCTCGCTCGCCGACAGGAGAAGATGCTGACAGTGGGCATGTCCGTTCGGGCACTCGTCCTCGGTCATGTTGGCGGTGCGGATGACGAAGTCGTTGTGCCGGTAGTCGGCCTCCCGCGGCGCGGCCCGTTCGAGGAAGCGCGCCATGTCCTCCAGGAGCAGCGGCTCGTTCTCGTTGATCTTCACCGCGGCGGTCGTGTGCCGGGAGAAGACGGTCACCGACCCCTCGCGGATCTCGGACGCCTCCACGGCGGCGAGGACCTCGTCGGTGATGTCGATGAACTCCGGCGCTCCGGACGCCTCGCGCTCGATCACGCGTCGGTGCAGCTTCATCCCTACCTGCTCTTCCATCGATGTTTTCATGCTCCTCTCCTCCCCCCGGTTTCCTTCACGTGCTCCGGCGCCCGCAGCCGTCCGACGACGGCGTTGATCACGTCGTCCGGCGTCGAGGCGCCGGCCGTGACGCCGATTCGGCGCGTTCCGTCCAACCAGTCCTCTTCGATTTCCTGGGCGGATTCGATGTGGTACGTGGGGACCCCCGTCTCGCGACAGGTCTCGGCCAGCTTCCGCGTGTTGGCCGACGTCCGGCTTCCGACCACGATCAGCGCCTCGACCGTCTCGGCGAGCTCCTTCGCCGCCTGGTAGCGCCGTCCGGTCTCGGGGCACGTCGTGTCGATGATCCGGATCTCCTGCGCCGCCCCGGTGAAGCGCCGGACGAGCGTCTGGGCGAACTCGGCGAACCGGGTCGGGCTCTTCGTCGTCTGCGCGATCAGCGCGATCCCCCGCTCGCCGATCGGGATCTCGACGTCCGGCGACTGCGTCGCCGTCCCTCGTCCGCGCGTCCAAGACAGGATCCCGCGTACCTCGGGATGCTCGGCCTCGCCGTAGAGGACGACGGTGAACCCTTCTTCGACGAGTCGCGCCGCCGTCTCCTGCGCGCGGCGGACGATCGGACACGTCGTGTCGACGAGCCGGAGCCCCCGCCGCTCGATCTCGGCGAAGACCTCCTCGCCGGCGCCGTGGGCGGTGATCGCGACGGTCCCGTTCTCCGGGACCTCGTCGAGATCGGTCGCCATCCTCGCGCCCTTCGCGGCGAGGGCATCGACGACGTGGGCGTTGTGGACGATCGCACCGAGCGTGTGCAGCGGCCCGCGCTCGGCGAGCTCGGACTCGATCATCTGCACCGCACGGCGGACCCCGCCGCAGAAGCCGAGGACCTTCGCCCTGTCGATGTTCATTCCGCCTCCCTCACCGCGCGGCGATACCGACCGAGGGCCATCAGCGGGAAGACGTCCCGGTAGAGGTGGTAGCGGATCATGAAGTCGGTGGGGAAGCCGGTCCCGGTGAACTGGGGCTCGTCCCAGCCGTCCGAACCGTTCTGGGTCCGCGCGAGGTACTCGACGCCGTCCCGCGTCGCCGGATGTCCGGCCTCTCCGGCCGCGAGGAGAGCGAGAACGGCCCACGCCGTCTGCGACGGGGTCGACGGCCCACGGCCTCGCCACGCCGGGTCGTAATACCCCTCGATCCGCTCTCCCCAGCCGCCGTCCTCGTTCTGGTGCGCGATCAACCAGTCGACGGCGCGCCGGACGTAGGCGGAGCCCATGTCCTCGCCGACCGCCTCCAGTCCGGGGAGGACGCTGCCGATCCCGTAGGTGAGATTGACGCCCCACCGTCCGAACCAAGCGCCGTCCGGATCCTGATCCCGTTTCAGGTAGTCGACGGCTCGATCGACGGCGCGGTCTCCGATCCGGCGCCCGAGCCGTCCGAGGCACTCGACGACGTGTCCCGTCACGTCGGCCGACGGAGGATCGATCACCTCGCCGAAGTCGCAGAACGGGATCTGCCGCGTCCAGGTCTGCGTGTTGTTCCGATCGAACGCGCCCCAGCCGCCGTTTCGGCTCTGCATGCCGAGGAGCCACGCCTCGCCGCGGGCGACGGCCTCCTCCGTGAGAGGGTCGCCGAGAAGCCCCATCATGACGACCGCCGTGTCGTCGGTATCCGGATAGACGTCGTTGGCGAACTCGAACGCCCAGCCGCCGGGCCGGGCGTCGCAGCGGACCTGCCAATCCCCTCCCGTGAGGACCTGTTCGTCGACGAGCCACCGGGCGACGCGCGCGATCCCCGGGTGGTCCAAAGGGAGCTCCGCGTCGCGGAGCGCCATCAGCGCGAGGCCGGAGTCCCAGACCGGCGACAGGCAGGACTGGAGGCGGAACGACCCGTCCTCCTCGATCGCGAAGCCGGTGTCGCCGTAGACGCCGGCGAACCCCTTCGCCAGCGGTCCGTCGTCGAGGGAGTGGCCGCGCAGCTTCAGCGCGATCAGGGAGTAGACCCACGGCGGCTGGATCCCGCCCCACGACCCGTCGGCCTCCTGGCGCTCCAGGATCCACGCCTCGGCGCGGGCGAGGGCGCGACGGCGGAGCGGCTTCCACGGGAGCCGCTCGTGCAGCCGGAGGAGCCGGTCGAGGAGGAGGAAGCCGCGCGCCTGCCACGTCGTCTTCGCCGGTCGGATCGACAGGTCGGCGCGCTCGCGGCCGCGGGGGAACAGCTCGTCGATCCGCGCCGATTCCGGGAGCGGGACGACCGGCCTGGCGTCCATGATGATCGCCATCGGGACGATCGTCTGGCGCGCCCAACAGCCGAACGAGTGGACGCTGATCGGGAACCGTGCCGGCAGGAGGACGAACTCGGCCGGGAGGACCGGCAGGCCGCGCCAGTCCCACTCGCCCATCATCGCGAGCCAGATCTTGGTGAAGACGCGGACGTTCTCCACCCCGCCGCGGGAGAGGACGTACGCCCTCGCCTTCGCCATCTCCGGCGCATCGGGCGCGATCCCGGCCATCTTGAGCGCGAGGTACGCCTCGACCGTCGTCGACAGCTCGGGCGGGCCGCCATGCCAGTTGGCCCACGTCCCGTCGTCGCGCTGCTTCGAGAAGATGTGGGCCGCGGCGGCGCGCGCCTCCTTCGGGTCGGAGTTTCCGAGGACGTGGCGAAGGAAGACGTGCTCGGCGGTGATCGTCACGTTCGACTCGAGCTCCGCCCACCAGTAGCCGGCGTCCGACTGAAGCGAGAGGAGGTGGTCGACCGCCGCGTCGATCGTCCGATCGAGGCCGATCGACGGATTCACCTTCGGCGCGATCGAGCTACGCATCGGTCCCCCCTTCGAACGCGTCGACGACCTTGTCGATCGCCGTTCCGAGCGTCCGCCCGGCGGCGGACGCGTCCCGCGCCGTGCGGATCGCCGCGATCGGACGGCGGAGGGCCGAGATCCAGAACGGGCGGTCCGCGGGGAACGGGAGGTCGGCCTCCGCGGGATCGAGGACGACGCGAAGCGACAGGAACGGGATCCCTCGATCCGCCGCCCATCGGGCGAGCGGTCCGCTCTCCATGTCGACGGCTCCGACGCCCTCGGTCGCCAGGGCGCGCTTCTCGTCCGGTCGGAGGACGCGATCGACGGAGACGCCGGGGCCGACGCGGAGTCCGACCGATCCGCCGTCGAGGGCGCGCCGCGCCCGCGCGAGGAGTTCCGGGTCGATGCGGATCTCCTCGCCGCGATGCCGGACGGTCCGCGCGAGGAACAGGTCGCCTCTCCGAATCCGCGGGTCGATCCCGCCGCAGAACCCCGTGGCGACGAGGAGGGACGCCGCGGTGTCGCGGTTCGCCATCGTCTCTCTCGATCGCGCTCCGATCGCCGTGCGGACGACGCGGACGCCCGGTCGGCGGGTGATCCACCGCGCCTCGATCCGGAAGCAGGCCGTCACGAGGATCATCGTCCCCACGCTCCTCGGGCCATTCGGGCGAGCGCCCTCGGCCGGCGAAGCGCGTCGAGGATGCTCGCCCCCTCGAACGACGAGTGCATCATGCAGTTCGCGCATCGCGGGTCGCGCCCCGGACCGTATCGCTCCCACACGCTGTCGGCGAACAGCTCGCCGACGTCGTCGACGTGGCGATCGGCGATCGCGTAGCAAGGGAGGCGCCATCCGAGGACCGTGTACGTCACGGTCGTCCAGGCGGCGCAGTCGTACTCGCGGTCTCCTCGGAGGAAGTCGAGATACAGCGGGTTGTTGTAGAACGGGAAGCCTTTCGAAGGATCGAGGACCTTCCGGAAGACGGCGATCGACTCCCGGCGCTGGAGGAAGAGGTCTTGGTCCGGGGCGTCCTCGTACGAGTACCCGGGCGAGACCATCAGGCCCTCGACGCCGAGGTCGACGAGCGTGGCGAAGAGGGCGTGGAGGTCGTCGACGTCCGAGCCGTGGAAGAGCGTCGTGTTGGTGCAGACGCGGTGTCCGCGGGCGACGGCGTCGCGGATCGCCGCCACGGCGGTCGCGTACGTCCCCGGTCGCCCGGTGATCCGATCGTGCGCCGATTCCGTCCCGTCGAGGTGGACGACGAACGCCAATCGCTCCGACGGTTCGAACAGGTCGAGCTTCTCCTGCAGCAGCAAGCCGTTGGTGCACAGGTAGACGAATCGGCGATCCGCGGTGACGGCGCGGACGAGCTCGCCGATCTGCCCGTGAAGGAGCGGCTCCCCGCCGGAGATCGACACGATCGGCGCGTCGGAGGCGCGGACGGCGGCGAGCGACTCGTCGACCGTCAGCCGTCGGTCGATCACGTCACGATACTCGCGGACGCGCCCGCAGCCTACGCACGCGAGGTTGCAGGCCTCGAGCGGCTCGATCATCGTGACGAGGGGGAAGCGGCCCGCGCGCCGGGCGGTGCGCCCGATGAGATGCCGGGCGACGGCGAGGTCAAGTCGAAACGGTCTGGTCATTTCTCCCTCCTCGCGAGAAAAGCGATCAGCTCTTCCATCTGCGATCGTGCGTCGTCCGAGAACGGGATCTGCCGCAGTCGGCCGGTCGCGTCGTCCACGTACCGCTGGACCATCGCCTCGCACGCGCCGCGCACGCCGAGTTCGTCCATTCTCCCGATCACCCAGGCGACGCTCTCCTCGGCGACCTCCGCTCCGTCTCGCGCCCCGTAGATCTCCTCCAGCTTGGCTCGGTCGTCGGCCCCGACCCGCTCGAACAGGAGGACCACCGGGAGCGTCTTCTTCCTCCGCCGGATGTCCGAGCCGGTCGCCTTCCCGAGCACGTCGTCCCTTCCCCAGATCCCGAGGAGGTCGTCCTGGATCTGGAACGCGCGCCCGACGGCCTGCCCCAACGCGGTCAGCGACGACCGGACCCGGCCGTTGACCCCGGCGGCGAGTCCGCCGAGGTCGAAGGCACAACGGAGAAGCCCCCCGGTCTTCCGATCGATCATCGACAGGTACTCGTCGGCGGTGATCCCCCGGTGCTCGAATTCGAGGTCGCGACACTGCCCCTCGATCATCTCGCGCGTCGCCTCGACAAGCC
>Ga0315544_1002335_pt1 | contig 13483 bp, 9 predicted proteins | sample SalMarSW160130MG_2_FD_202543 | JGI IMG/M metagenome (GOLD analysis project Ga0315544, IMG submission 202543) | Salt marsh sediment microbial communities from the Plum Island Ecosystem LTER, Massachusetts, United States - Salt Marsh Sediment SW1601-130 ... | reverse complement strand
ATATAAAGAGGAGTTGGGTGGATTTTCTGTATATTTCTACAAAGACATTTACACAGAGGAGAACTTGAGAGGAATGGGACTAAACGAGCGACAGATTAAGGCAGTAATGTATGTAAAAGAGAAGGGAAGGATTACGAATAAGGAATATCAGGCGATAAACAATATATCCAGACAGATGGCAACAATTGACCTTTCAATACTAGCAGACAAAGGAATTTTTACACGCATAGGCAAAGTTGGAAGAGGGATTGCCTATCGATTGACTAAATTGACTAATAAATGACTAATAATTGACTAAAGCCGACGGGACGCCGCCAAACAATCAGAAAGACCGCTTTCATCCCCATTCTTGCTGGTGAAGACTCCTCGCTAAATTAAAACTGCCTGACGACATAAAAAAAGTGTCCGGACATCGGACACTGTGCCTAAACCCTTATTATTACTATTTATTCGACAAGACGATGAAAAAAATATGAGAGAGTTTTATAAGTAAACAAACAAGAGCACTGCTTATATGTCCTATTCGATTTGACAATGATCTCCAAAAATGCTATAATTTGGTGCCTTGAGTGACACAATGGATAAGAGGATAACCAAAAAGGCGAACTACCCGAAATAGCAGAAGGTAGAACTAGAGACCTTCTGAGGAAAAGGAAATGAGCCTGCGAAGGTTATCTACAGGTGAACCCATTCTTTCGAATAGAGAGAATGGGTTTTTGTTTTTTGAATAGAAATGCGGCTCTGAAACATCATCTGCCTAAAACCGTCCCCTATGATATGTAGAGAAACTACCATCGAGGAGAAATACCTGGAGACCTTCAAGTATGTACCTCATCAAAGGGGTCTTTATGTCATTATTAATGGAGAGACAGTAGGGTTCGATGTTCTTTCCCTTGAGAAGGTCTACGAGGCACTTCATCCGAAGCTGGTGAAAAGCTATGCCATGGATGCCATCCTCGAGGACAAGCAAAAGAGTAAGATATCTTCTTCGGACAAAACCAAGGCCTTCATAGAAAAAGCCAGGCGTTGCCAGGAAAAGAAATATAAGTCAGTAGGGCAGGGGACCGACCATCGATTTGAAGGTAAAGCAATTCTAGGTTCTGCACTTCTATATCGAAAAAAAGTTATTCATATGGCTTTCTTTAAGGATGCACAGAGCAGCAAGACAGGAAGAATGTCTAGCTATAGTCGGCGCAGAGAGTTCAGGATATAAGGTGTTGATACAAACCTCAATAATTGTTAGGGTTTCGTTTCAGCTAAGGGTTATTGCAGATATAGTCTCCGGTTGCAGATTACCGAATAATCAGGGCATATCAAGTTCCCATGGGAGGCATTAGTATGTCTGTCAAAGTTGACAGTCTTAAAGGGCCGATCGAGAAAGGCTCCCTCAAGGAGGTTTTGTGATGAGTAAAGGCACAAGCTTTCTCTATCAACTTGCCAGAACAGCAAACGATATCGAAAAGCTCGCCAGTGGTGATCCGAAAAGGATAGCAAGAAGGGCAAAGAATAAATACATTGGGAGAAAACTGATAAGAAAAGTCTGGAAATTTCCTTTTTGAGAGGAAGAAGATGAAAAAGAAATTGTTGCCACAGACCAAGATTGGAGATTTTCTCTCCATCGGAGTAGAGATAGACCAAGACGAAATAGGTCTTTACGTTGCTTCGGCTGATGTCTCAGCAAGCTGCGCCTTTAAGTTTGATGAGTGGAAAAAATTTGTTCAGGGAATAAACAAAGCTGATGAGGAGTTCAAGAGAGCAATGCTTGATTAAAGGAAAAGGGGACGAATAATGCAAAAATACTCTGTTAACCAACACTTAACCGAGACTATACTAACATGGGTAAGGTCTGGAGAGATAGCCATTCCTGAGATTCAGCGTCCTTTCGTGTGGAATTCCACAAAGGTCAGGGACTTAATGGATTCATTATACCAAGGTTATCCGATTGGATACTTGATCATATGGCGCAATCCTGATGTGCGACTAAAAAACGGCAAGACAGCTGACGGCAAAAAGATTCTCATCGATGGACAGCAAAGAGTGATAGCACTTAAGGCTGCTATTCTAGGTGAGTATGTTGTCAACAAAGAATATAGAAGGATAAGAATCAAGATTGCCTTCAATCCTCGGGAAGAAAGATTTGAAGTATTAAATCCCGCTATAGAAAAGGATGTTCAATGGATTCCTGATATATCAAAGATTATCAGGGGAGATGTAGGCATTCTTGAGTTGGTTGATGATTACTGCACCAAGAATCCGGAAGTCAACAAGAATATCTTCTGCAACAAAATCGAACTATTGCGTAACGTTATTAAGAAGCAGATAGGAGTTATTGAGCTTGAGCATGAACTTGACATTGAGACGGTAACAGAAATTTTCATTCGTATTAATTCCCAAGGAGTTGTATTGGGTCAGGCTGATTTTGTAATGTCCAAGATTGCGGCAAATGAATCGTATGGGGGATCAACTTTGAGAAAATGCATAGACTATTTTTGCCATTTAGCTGTGGCTCCAGAGTTCTATTCTCATATTATTGATTCAGATGAGAAATTCGCTAAAACAGACTATTTCAAGAAGATGTCTTGGCTGAAGAACGAAAAGGATGATCTGTATGACCCTCACTATACGGATCTGCTGCGCGTCGCTTTTACCTCGGAGTTTCACAGGGGCAGACTATCTGATTTGGTTAGTTTGCTTTCTGGGAGAAACTTTGAAACGCGAACATACGAGGAAGAAATAGCGCACCAGTCATTCGGAATCCTCGAGAAAGGCATACTTAATTTTATCAACGAAACCAACTTTAAGCAATTCGTAATGATTATTAAATCAGCTGGTTTTGTTTCAGCAGATCTTATTCGTTCGCAGAATGCTTTGAATTTTGCTTACATTGTTTACCTTAAACTGAGATCCCGCCAGTACAATCCTGCAGAAATAGAAAAGTATGTACGAAAATGGTTTGTTCTGTCACTCTTAACGGGTCGTTATTCCACCTCGCTCGAAACTCGTTTTGATGACGATATCAGAAATATCTCAAACAAAGACTTTGAAGAGTATCTGCAAAACGCGGAAGAAGCCGAATTATCGGATGCATTCTGGGAAGTTGCTTTGATACAGTCCCTAGATAGTAGTGCTTCTACTAGTCCCTATTTTAGTGTTTTTTTAGCATCTCAGGTAAAGGCGAACGATAGAGGATTCCTATCAAAAGATATAACGATCCGCGACTTAATCATGAACAAGGGGGATAGGCATCATATATTTCCCCGAGAGTATCTCAAAAAAAATGGAATGAAGCAAGGACAATATAACCAAATAGCAAATTATGTTTACATGCAATCAGAGATAAATATTAGAATCAAAGACAAGCCTCCCAACATATATTTCAGAGAATTAAGAGAACAATGCAGTGAAGGAGCGCTACAATATGGTGGCATAACCGATCCTCAGGCCCTAAAGGAAAATTTACTCATGAATAGCGTACCCGAGGATATATTTTCAATGGATATCAGTGATTATGAGGATTTCTTAATGAAAAGGAGACTGCTGATGTCAAAGAAAATAAGAGAATACTATTTTTCCTTATGAGCTCGCGGTTCAGTCTTCTTGCTCTCCTTCGGCACGGGGAGTGCTGAAGGCAGAAATAGCCTTCTGGACGAACCACGCGGCGAAGGACTGCGCCGAAGCAAAAAGACTTCCTTTTCGCAATAAAAGAAAACCTCTGATCTTACAGAACGGACCTAAATATTTGGCCACTGCAAGGAGTATCCTGAGTAGGATTGGTCTATCAAGATGGAAGTTTTTGGCTTCATTTCCAGCCTTCTTCAACCTCAAAGGTTCCCCGTCAATTACTTCACTAACTGTAAACTCAGTCATTGCCCATTCCTCCTTTTCCTTGACCTTTGATTTGTTTTTATTATAATGTAATAAAATGGTTTCAATTGTATTGTATTGACTTTTGGACTGAAGGAGAGTTGTTCTATGGACGAACGGGCTCTAACGGTAAGGCAGGTTGCCGAATACCTACAAGTGAATGAGAGAACGATCTATAAGCTTGCTCAAGCTAGCAAGATTCCATGTTTCAAGGTTGCAGGTACTTGGAGATTTTGGAAAAGAGAAATTGATCGATGGAGCGTGAATAAAAGTACTAAATTGGAGAATGAAAAAAATGGCAAGTAGTGATCCCACGAAATCAGGTTTAATTGTAGCAGTAGAATTCTTGGTATCAAGGCGAATAATCAATGACTAAACAGAAGAAAAGAACACAAAACTATCTTCAAATCATGAGAAAAGCTATTGAAGAACACGGTTCTAAATATAGTTCCACTAATTCATCAAAAGGTGCTCTATTAACAGAGTCTGATATCTTATTCTCATACCTGGCGAGAAATAATGGTGACCTAGATTCAGCAAGACATGCGGTAATAAATAAGGATATTTTCGCCAAGAAAACGCATCAAACACGTAAGCGTTGTTGGACAGTCTTACACTCACGCTATTTTCCGAATCAGTTACCCTCCGAGCATCTTCACCCCATTGTCGAAATCTACAGGGGCAACGTGTCGCAAACAGTAAAACGTGGTATTCTCTATTTTCACTTCGCCACCTCTGGTCTATTTGCCTACCAGGCAACTGTGAAACTACTTTACGATATGTTCCGCCGCGGTCTTTCAAATATTGGTCCACGGAACATCGATGAGTTTCTGAATTCGCAGAAAAAATCTCATCCTGAAATAGAAACGTGGTCGTATCAGACACGTCGCTCTCTGGTCAGTCATTATCTGTCAGCGCTCAGGGATTTTGGCTTACTCGAAGGGAAAGCTCGAAAGAGGATCCATAAACCGATGGTGGATCAGAGCCTTTTGCTCTATATTGTGACTATTTTGCGGGATTGTGGAAAGGGTGCACGGGAAATTCTGGCCAGTGACGATTTCAAACTGTTCCTGCTTTCGCCAGAAGAAGTTGAAGTGCGATTGGCAGAGGCTCATCGAAACGGTCGGATTAAATTCCGAAGGTCAGGACAAATTGTTTCACTAGAATTGCCGTGGGAGACCATATATGATTACATCAAGCGCATTAGATAGCAAATTCAAGGAACTTGAGGAGCTGCTGATCTCTGGCGGAGCAGAGCAGATTCGGGCAAGGCGAGGTGTGCCCTTCATAGTTCTGCTCTATCCACCGGAGGAGGAGCTTCAAGTGCGCTCTCGCATCGACACACTGAAGCGGAAACTGGAAACCGCTGGTTGGAATATCCAATCATTTCAACCGGAGCCTATATTGTTCAGGTTTCTTGAGTCAAAAGGGAAACTCAAGGATGTTTTCGAAGCCGAACGGCAAGACGCTCAGCAACTGCGATCCAGAATGGCGTTTGACCTTTTTGTCAGACATCTTGCTGAGCTGGGAAAGGATTTTATCCCCAAGACTGCAATCTTTATCCGGAGGGCTGGTGGGTTCTACCCCCATGTAAATATTCACAGTCTTCAAGAGCAGTTGGTAAACAAGGTTAGGAAGACAACGGTGTTTTTTGTACCGGCAATTGAAACTGAAGGCCCGGTATATAGATTCTTGGGGAAGATCAAGACACAAAAATACAGAGGTCATTACATTTAGAATCAAAGAGGTGTAGTTATGAGGCTAGATGAAATCTTCAAGACAAACATCGCACAAGAAATCAACCCAGTGGTGAAGGTGGCTGACCGAAGCGAGGAGCAGCTTAGAGAAGAAATTGATAGCTATGTTGTCACCGAGGTTATTGAACGTTACATTGAAGAATTTCTAAACCATTATGCTGAGACAAGATTAAAAGAGACTGACCACATTGGCGTTTGGCTTTATGGTTTTGTAGGTGCGGGAAAATCCCATTTTGCCAAGATAATCGGCTTATTGCTGTCCAATCCTACAATCTCAGGCCAGTCGGTTATAGATAGGTTTCTTCCTCGAATACAAACCTGCAGGCGCCCCAGAGAAATTGAACGGTTGCTTTTTGAGATTCGCAACAATATCGAAACGATAGTTATTCCATTTCATATCGGATCAGAAGCCGACCAAGTAAAGGAAGAGAATGTCTGTGGAATATTTCACAGGATATTTCTTCGGTACCTGGGTTTGAGTGAAGATTTCAGAATCGCTTCAGTTGAGCAAACTCTTATTCGTGTTGGAAAATATGAGGAATTCAAAAAAACAATTCATACTAATACTGGTGAAGAATGGGAAGAGGTTAGAAAGCCAGACACTTGGGACCTCTACCGCCAAGAAATATTCAAAACTTTAGCGGATATTCTACCTTCATCATACACATCTGCCGAGGATGCCCGCCAAGCCTTCGAGAGCAAACTATCCCATCTTTCCATACATAGCTTTGCTGAACATGTATGTGAGTATGTAGAACAACTAAATGAGCAAAATAGAGAGAAAGAGCACCGGCTATTCTTTATAGTAGACGAACTTGGAGCCTTCATCGCAGATAGCGGAAAAAAACTTCATGATATTGGAACCCTTGCAGAGGAGTTTGCTAAAGTTGGCAAAGGGAAAATTTGGATTTTTGCTACAGGGCATCATTCAGTAAAAGATATCGTTGACAATGCACGAGAATTTGACGGAGATAGATTATGGTTAGAAGGCAGATTCTACTTACCATTTCAACTAACTGCTGAAAATATAGAAGAGGTGCTGGAGGAGAGATTATTCCGCAAGAATACTAAAGGAGAAGCAGTACTCAATAAGTTATATGGTGAGAAACGAGGTGCTATCGCTGGACTGGCAGGGCTAACAAGGACATCGCGCACACTTCGCTCTTACGACCAAAAGTCATTCATCTCTTGCTATCCATTCCGCCCCTATCAAACAGTTCTTGTTCATGAGATAGTACAGCAAATAAGAACTGCAGGCGGACGTACTGATGTGCTCACCGGTTCTACCAGAACTATTCTTGGTTTAACTCAAGGGATATTGAAATCAGAATCCAGGAGGGATATTGGATATTTAGTACCCTTTAGCAAATTCTTTGAACAACTTCAGGATGGTGTAGAAGTCCCGCATCAAATCCGCACGGAAATTAACGACGTGGACCAGAGAATTCCCAAACAATCGGTTCCTTTGAGACCACTATTACAGACGCTATACTTAATTCAGCAGATAAACTATGTTCCACCGTCTTCACGCAACCTTGCTCTTCTTTTGGCAGATCGAATCGATAGCGATCTTAATTCTTTGGAGGAAGAAGTTGAAAAAGGACTAAAGCAGCTCCAAGATGCGGCGTACATAACCGAAACAGGAGGGTTATACAGATATGTATCAGGTAAAGAGCGAACCGATGCTGAGTTAGTGGCTCAAAGAAAGGCTGATGTGAAAACCGTGCATCGGAGAGAAAAACTAAAAGACGACTTTCTTACACCCACAGGCTTACCCTTAGGGGTGGTTCGTTATGAGGATAGATTTGACTTTGATGTGCGTGTCACTTGTGATGGAAGTTTCAATCAACAAGGGGACTTTACAGGTGGCAAAGTTATCTATTCAAAGGGTGATCTGGAATTAAGAATTTTCTCATCATTGGCAACGACTCTGGGTGATGCCTCATTAGATGATCTCCAAGTAAAATCGTTATCGGAGCAAAACGTTATTTATTGGCTCTCTAAAAAGTCCACCAAAATTGAAGAATGGCTTACCACTCTGATTGGCACGGACAACGCAATACGTCCCATAGAAGCTGACCCATCGCAACCATCAGAACGAAGAAACAGAGCCAGAAAATATCTGGACGCACTTGAGGTAGTAAAAAGCAATATAGAAAGTGAAATCCGCAAAGGCTTACGAGAAGGACATATCATCTTTCGAGGTAGTTCACATTCTATTTCCAGCACCAGCACCGACCTCAATGTCGTGTTTGAAAGAGAAATTGCTGCCATCATTCCCACAGTCTATCCAGAATTCAGCAGAGCCAAGTATCGAGTGCGGGATGATAGAAAGACCATCCAGTCAATTTTCTCATCAACAACTACAAATCTGAAATCTATTGAATCTGGCTTCGGTCTTTTCGATAACGAAGGAGAGGTCAAAAGAACTACCCCAGCAGTCGCAGATATCACTGATTGGCTTGACCAAGCAAATCAGAGGGGACAGCGAATAATTGGCGCAGACCTGGTACAGCGCTTCTCTGGAATTCCATACGGATGGGATCCCAATCTCATGAGAGTCATTGCTTCTGCACTTTTCCGTTCCAACCTGTTATTAGTCAGGTATGAGGGCAGTGATTATCGTGATTATACCGTGGAACGAGCTCAAGGCATATTCATCAATAGCAGGAAGTTCAACCGTGCTCTACTTGCGCTGGAAACTGAGAAGCCACTGACTCCCAGGGAGTTGCAGAAAGCAAGGCAGGAAGCGGAGGTAATATTTGGAACAACTCGTCTCCAGGAAACACCATTTGCAATTGCCGAGGTTCTGAAAGGAAAGGCAAATGAACGTCTGGAAGAATATCGCCGTCTTGAAGCCTGGGTAAATGGTTCAGGATTCCCAGTAAGTGATATCTTCACAATAGCGGCTGAGGTTCTAAATGATGTTATTGAGACCGGACGTCCCAATGCTCTTGTCCGAAAGTTTCTCGATGAACTCGAAGGTCTCCAAAAAACAATTAAGAGTATTGCTGAATTCTCGGAATTTTATGATACTCATGCAAATCTTGATAGGTTTAATGATATGGTAAAGTTCCTACCAGTAGGGAAATTCTTACATGACCGTGTACCCAGGAACGAGAAGCCAAACACGGCAGAGGCAACCGATTTCCTTGAGCAGCGCTTTAGTGAAAAGAATCTCCTTGAGAGATTCTCAGAGGCAACAACTCATATCTTGCAGGCAATTCCTGAACTCAAGGAAAAATTTAATGAACTCAAGAAAAAAACACTTGAAGCAATATCCAAGGTTTTTGAGTCCCTTTCTGCCTTTGGCAAAGAAGAGGGGTTAAAAGAAGAAGAGATAGCAAAATGTTTATCTCCGTTGCAGAACAGAAGAGAGGCTTTGGAATCCGCAGAATTTAACTTACATAATGACCGTGTGACTGTCCAGAGCCTATGGACTGGCGCTGCCGATGTTGAGGTTTTGGAAGATCGAATAAGACGAGAAATAGAGGCGATAGCAGCAAAGAGAGAAGGTAAAAAGCCTCCAAAGAAAAAACCGAGAAGACGGCTTCGCTTAAGGGATATCCCTGATGTGCCAAGGGTGATTCGCAACGAAGATGACCTCGGCAAAGCCTTGAAAGGAATTGAGAATACTGTGAAAGATGCATTAGACAAAGATCAGGAAGTAGCGTTGGATTAATATTATGGACGAAATAACAAAAAGAACAATCAAAAAGACAATACTAAGGTTAAGAAACCTGCTTGAGAAAGAGGATATCCCTGCTGTTCTGAAACAGCATGGGATATTTCCTGATGGCAGGAGAGTCCACCCAGAGAAAATCTCACTCTTGGATGATGCAGGTAAGTCTCGAAGAGAACGGCTGGAAGCGATCCTTGAGCGGGAGACCAAATCAGCAGGTAACGATCCAGAGGCTAGAGTCAAACGCTACTGCCGCGAGGTCGCCTTCACTTATCTCAATCGCCTTATTGCTCTTCGCTGTATGGAAATGCGGGCACTCATAGATGAGTGCATAAAGACAAGGGGAGATTACGCCGGAAGAAGCCTAAGACACCACAGGTTCAGAAGGGAATATCCTGAGACCCGTTTTGATTCAGATGATGCTGATGGTCTCAAAGCATTCCTTCGCTCGATGTTTCAAGAACTCCAAGATGACATCAAAATACTCTTTGATCCTGATGATGAATACTCAATAATAATGCCCTCTCTTAAAGTGCTAAGAGAATGCATCCGCGCCCTCAATGAAGATATCCCTGAAGATGCTTTTAAAGCACCTGAACTTATTGGCTGGGTATATCAGTATTTTCAGACAGAAGAAAAGAACAGGGTCTTTGAAGAGGTGCGTACTAAGAGGAAGAAAATCGAGGGAGATGATATTGTTCCTGCCACTTCACTTTACACCGAACGCTATATGGTGGATTACCTGGTCCAGAATTCCCTCGGCGCTATCTGGATGGAGATGTATCCAGATTCAAAACTATGTGAAAAATGGCCTTACTTTGTCAAAGATCAGGACCGGAAGCCGCGTGAACCCCGTCCCATTAAGAGCCTAACATTTCTCGACCCTGCCTGTGGAAGCGGGCATTTCCTTCTGATTGGCTTTGACCTTCTCATTCAGATGTACCAAGAAGAGGCACGCCTTGCCGAAAAAGCCAAAGTTCCAAAAGAGTGGGTAGTCCCAAAAGAAAAGATTGCAACAACTATCATTGAATCCAACCTCCAGGGCATAGACATAGACTTACGCTCAGTTCAACTCTCCTGGCTTGTCCTATATCTCAAGATGAGAGAGCATCAAAATTCCGTAGATGCTGCGAAATTTCTTCCAAAGAAGGTGAATCTTGTGGCCGCTGATGCTTCCCTTCTTGACGCTCCCGATTTTCTTCCATGGTGTGAAGAGAAATTCAAGGGAGAACCCTATGTCCTCAATATTATCAAAGGCGTAGCTAAGAGACTGCATGGTCTATCTGAGATTGGAAGCCTGGCAAGACCTGAAGAGGATTTAAAAGAACTCATTAAAAAAGAGAAAGAACGGCTTCTTTCGGTCTGGAATAGAGAAAAACAACCTGGGCAGATGTTGCTTTTCCAAGAATTCCTGACCCCCGAACAGCAAGAACTCCCGTTTGAGAAGGTAACCGATGTACAGTTCTGGGACGGACTCACAAGAAGATTCTTGAGAATACTTGATGTATTCCTCAAACGCACAAGGGAGGAGATGCGAGAGCGTCTTTTTGCTACTGACCTGCAACGCGTGATTGTTTTCCTCGATTTATGTCGTAAACGATACGATGTTGTTGCAACCAATCCGCCGTATATGGGCTCAAAGAATATGGGCAAGGAACTTAAAGCGTATGTCCAGAGGGTATATCCTTTAGGTAAGCGTGACCTCTATGCGGCATTTATTCAACGGAATAGAGGTTGGACGAAAGAACGCGGCATAGTCGCAATGGTCACCCAGCAGTCCTGGATGTTTCTCAGGTCTTTTGTAAAGATGCGGGAAAAGATACTGAAGGAGAACTGTATCCAAACCCTGGCACATCTGGGTGAACATGCCTTTGACGACCCGGCAGCTGCAGGCGCCTTTGTTGTCCTCTTCACCCTCGCCAACGAGAAGCCGAGGGAGGAGCATAGGCTAGTGGCGCTGAAGTTGATTGAACCCAAATCAAGTTCCGACAAAATAGAGGCATTGCTCGATTCTCTAACAAAAAGTGATTCCGATAGAAGATTCCGCTTGCCTCAAATGAACTTCCGTAGAATTCCAGAATCTCCCTTCGTATATTCGCTTAAACCAAATTTCTTTAAATTACTAGAATCCGCGGAAAGAATGAAGGACATTGCCGATCTCAAACAAGGACTTGCTACCGGCGATAACCCAAGGTTTGTTAGGTTCTGGTGGGAAGTATTGCCAGAAAATATGGGCTCGGTCAGTAACGGCAAACCAGTGTCAGGTAGATGGTTTGGCTATGAAAAAGCTGGTGGTTATAGAAAATGGTGGGGCTATCATTATTATGTGGTAGATTGGTCTGAAATAGCGAGAAATTATTATAGTGATTATGGCAGACTTCAGAATGAGGATTTCTATTTTAGACGAGGGTTGACATACACTTTAATGGCTAGAGGTAAAATGGGTTGTCGTTATATTGACAAGTCCATTTATGATGTGGCGAGTATATCAATTTTCCCCCTCACACTCCAATCAGAAGGATTTATTGCTTCGGTTTTGAACACTCGTGTCTCTACTTATCTATTAAGGGCAATTGTGCAAGACCTTAAATTCCATTTAGGCTATACAGAGTTACTACCTGTTCCTGCTCAAAACTCTCCTCTGCAGGGAAAATTAGCTCAACACTGTTTGACTAGCAAGAGGTTAATTGTAGATTTAGATATGGTAGAACGTGATTTTTACGGTGTCAATTTACTGGAAGAATATAAAAATCTTCAATTTGATACATGCAAAATAATGGAAAAACAGGAGTTGATTTCGTTATTGCTTCATACTTTCGAAGGTATTGTAGAAAAAGAATATATGAGATTATCAGAATTACCAGCCGAAGACATGAAAATTGTGTTTAAAGATCTTGACACCCCCGCCGGCTGGCATCCTCCTATTACAGGCTACGACAAAATTCCTGAAACCGATATCTGCGAGATTCCAAAGGAAGTAATTGAATACCTTGATAAGCACGACCGGATAAACCCATCCGCTGAAGAACTTTCCCAAATCAAATCTCGCCTACGTTCTCTGTATGAAGCAGGTCCGGGCGTAAAGGTGGAAGATACTATCAATGAAGCCGAAGATGAATCTGAAGTTCTCCTCGGCAAGCAGATCCCTATCCCTACCGAAACCTTCCTTGAAGAACTCTCTGTAAAGATGGAAATTCATCCCATCTCCATCTACTGGCTCTTGAAGGAAATGCGCGAAAAGGAAGGGTTAGTCTGCTGGCCCGAATGTAAACGTTACGTGGAGGATTATTTCACAGCGATGATTCTCAGAATGCTTGGCTTCCGCTGGCCTAAACAGATTGAAGCGAATGAGCCTATCCGTAAATGGGCAGATAAAGATGGAATCATCCCTATTACTGGTCATACTGGAGAAAAGACTCTTTTTGAGCGTGTCCGTGACCGCATAGGGTCAGAATTCGGTGAAGATAGGATCGATGCAATTGAGCAGGAATTTTCAGATATTTTATACAACGCTCATTATAAGGAGGCGAAAATTACGGTAAAGAAACCACCCAAAAAGAAAATATCCCTTGGAGAGTGGCTTGAAAGAGCGTTCTTCAAACGACACACAAGCCAGTTCAAGAAGCGACCGATTGCCTGGCATCTTACCAGTTCTAATGGAACATTCCAAGTATTGCTGTTCTATCATAGATTTTCAGGGGATATCCTGAAAAATCTCAAAAACAGATATCTGGCAAGGGTTCAGAGTTATTATGGTGTGCTTCTTGAAAGGGTGCGCAGTGGAGAGTCTGTATCTGGCGGTCTAACCCCCGGTAAACTTCAGGATATAGAGGCTGAGCTTGAAGATTTCGCTGCTACACTTGATAAAGTGATTAACCTCCCCTATGAGCCATTGATAGACGATGGGGTGCGTGTGAACATCGCTTCCCTTCAGAAGATGGGACTCTTGAAACAGCCCGTTTTGGCAGCGAAAGATGTTGACCGTGCCATCACTGACCGCAACCGCTGGCGAGAGGATGACAAATTGCAGGAAACGGCATGGAAATTTTAGAGATTTCTAATAGTTAAGGAAGACAATGCGAATTACAAGGATACATATTGAGAATTTCCGATGCCTCCGGGATTTCACACTTTATCCACGTTCTGGTATCAATATGCTTATTGGAGAAAATAATTCTGG
>Ga0315544_1002328_pt1 | contig 13537 bp, 12 predicted proteins | sample SalMarSW160130MG_2_FD_202543 | JGI IMG/M metagenome (GOLD analysis project Ga0315544, IMG submission 202543) | Salt marsh sediment microbial communities from the Plum Island Ecosystem LTER, Massachusetts, United States - Salt Marsh Sediment SW1601-130 ... | reverse complement strand
TCTTCGCCTCAATCCCCTTGACGCCTTTCATGACGTCGGCATCGGGGGTTTTTCTTCTGAGGACAAACGCAGATTAGTTCAAGCTCTGGAACCATATGCCCGTGTTTTTATCTCCTCAGAGGCAGAGCTTGAGCCGGGCCTGGAGAGATATGCCATTGGCATCCCAGCCCATAGAATCCACGATGCCGAGTATTATGCACAATTACTCGTTACCGATGCCGGAACGATGCTAACCGAAGCAGCAATCCTGGGCACGCCGGGGATTCATTGCAGCGGCTACGTGGTAAAAAGGTGCTTGGGCAATCTTGCTGAATTGGATGAAAAATATCAGCTAATCTTTAGCTACAGCGAGCCCAACCAAGCAATCGCCAAAGCCGTAGAGTTGATTAAGCAGCCCGACCTTAAACAGCAATGGCAAGAGAAAAAGCAGGCATTGTTAGCCGATAAAATCGATGTCCTCAAATTCATGGTGGAGACAATCGAAAGCTATGCCGCCGGGGCTCAAAGACGAACACAAGCTAGAGGCAGTTGTTAGCTACAGCGACCGCGAACCTGAGACCACCGGTGGTTCCCGTTCCGCGATGATTCGTTTTGTAAAGATCGCTACTTTTCCTGGAGTTCAACAGCTCTTTTCCATAGGTGAGGGGATTACCTCCGGTAGATTCAGTTGTTAAAGTACAAGCCGGGATGATTCGTTTTGTAAAAACTGCTATTTTTTCTGAAGTTCAACAGCTCTTTTTTCATACGTAAGGCGATTATCTCCGGAGGATTCAGTTGTTAAAGTACACACGATTCGTTTCGTCGCTTTGCCCTTTCTATTTGCGAGCCGTGGGGGCTGGCGAATGAACGCTATTTCAGGGTCGACGCCTTCATGAAGCGGGCGGGTACCAGACCCGCCCCTACGACGCTGTGTTTGGTTTGCGGTCACTTTTTGGGAAGCCTCAACTGCGGGATATGATTTGTCAAGGTAGCACACGAGTTCTAAATTAGCATGAATTCTTCATTTGAACAAGGGAAAAATGTCACTCCGTTCCCGAATGGCTAACTGAGGCTGGAGATTGGACACTAGAGATTGGAGATTGGAGACTGAGACTGAGACTAAGACTGAGACTAAGTGGCGGCGGCATTGGGAAGCAGGCAGCCTCCGATCCTACGTGAGACGCCTATGCCCTTTGCAGGCTTTTATAAAGCTCTATTAGCTTTGCCTCTTGTTTTTGCCAGTTATATTTAGCTATTGCCGCCTTTAGCGCATTTCTGCCCAACCTCTCCCTCAGTCCAGGATTATCCCGCAGTTTGATTATAGCTTCTTTTAAGGCCTGCTCATTATATTCCACAGCTAAGCCAACTTCCTCTTGTTCGGTTACCTCGCCGGAATAAGTCCCCCTGGTGCAGATTATCGGCCTGCCGCAGACCATAGCTTCGAATTGCTTGTTTCCTAATCCCATCCTGTTATTTAAGTCCTCTGGGTTGACCATCAAAAAAACGCAATCAGCTTTCTTGGTCATGGGTATAACCTCATCAAAAGGGACTCTGCCTAAGAAGGCGACATTTGAAATTCTGGAGCATTCTTCTTTGAGAGCCTGGACATAGCCTGGCTGGCCAACGCCACCGATAAGGCAACGCACGCCTGGCAATTCCTTTGCCGCCTGAACAAGCATGGGAACTGCCCGCCCCTTGTGCAGGCTGCCGATATAAAGCAATGTGAACTTTTCGTTGTCAGGCGGCTGATACTCCAGGCCTTGCAGTGGCTTGCAGTTCATAATTATCGAAATTGGCTTGTCTGTTATACTATCGAAGTATCTCCTCTGGGGTTCGCAAACATTAATAATCCTGTCAACTTTTTCTATCCGCCGCCTTTCTAGCCACAGAAACATGTTGGCTATCCAGCGGGGAAAGGTCCTGGTCATCATATAGCCATATATTTCGTGAGCATCATAGACCAAAGGCAATCTGAGTTTCCGTTTAAGCCTGGTGCCTACAGCCAGTGTATCGAGGTCATGGCAATGAATGACATCAAAGTGGCCTTCTTTGTTCAATATCAAAGCCTGTCGATAAGCCTGCCGCTGCCACAATATCAGATTGAATCCGACCCATAAGGCCGAACCAAAACGATATCGTTTTGGCAGTAGCCTGGTTGTCAGCCGAACGACCTGAATGCCATCCCAATCTTCCCTCGGGGCACTCTTCCTGTCTCTATCCCAGGCGATGACGGCAACTTCATAACCAGCCTGGATAAGCGATTTAGCTTCACCATAGACGCGAGGGTCACTGACAAAGGCATTGGAAACAAACATCAGTACTTTCATGTCAATCTTCTCTTAAGTTATTAGGTCTTGACTTACTTTGGCTCATGGCGGACCAAATTTACAGGCTTTGATAAAGTGCTAGGAGCTTCTCCTCCTGTTTTTGCCAGTTATATTTGGCGATCGCTGCTTTCAGTGCATTTCTCCCCAGCCTCTCCCGTAGGGCGGGATCGTCTCGCAGCTTAACTATTGCCCCTCTTAGAGCCTCAACACTGTTTTCAATGACCAACCCTGACTGCTCTCTTTCGGTTATTTCGCCGGAATAAGTCCCCTTAGTACAGATTATTGGCCTGCCGCAGACCATTGCTTCGCCTAGCTTGTTTGCCATCCCCAGCCGGTTGTTGAGGTCAGTGGGGTCAATCATGCAAACAACGGCATGAGCTTTCCTCGTCATGGCTATGACTTGATCGAAGGGGACACGCCCCAAAAAGCTGGCGTTGGTAGTTTTGGAGCACTCATCCTTGAGAGTTTCGACGTAGCCCGGCTGACCCGTACCACCGATGATGCAGCGGACGCCGGGCAATTCTTTCACGGCTTCGACAAGTTCCATTAACATTCGCGACTTCCACAAGATGCCGATGTAAAGTAAGGTGAAGTTTTCGTTGTCGGGAGGATGGTACTCCAGGCTTTGCAGCGGCTTGCAGTTCATGATTACCGAGATTGGCTTGCCTGTTATGCCTGCGAAGTACCTCGCCCGCCCCTCACCATCAGTGATCATTATATCAACTTTTTTTATCAGCCGTTTCTCCAGCCACAGGAATATGCGGGCTACACGGAGAGGGAGAGTCCTGGCCCTCATATAACCGTATATCTCATGAGCATCATACACTAGAGGTATTTTTAGCTTTCGCTTGAGCATGATGCCAATAGCCAGCGTATCGAAATCATGGCAATGGGTGACGTCGAACTGCTTTTCCTTGTTTAATATTAGAGCCCGGCGGTAGGCCTGCCGTTGCCATAGAAGCAAATTGAAGCCATTCAACACCCACGAGGCAAAACCATATTTAGGTGATAGCCTGGTTCTTAATCGCATAACCTCAATTCCACCCCAATTTTGCCTCGGAGTACTTTGTTTTTCTCTATCCCAGGCAATGACGGTAACTTCATGACCAGCATGGATAAGCGATTCGGCTTCCCCATAGACTCGTGGGTCGCTGGTAAACGGATTGGAAACGAACATTGCTACTCTCATGCTAATCTTGCCTATTAGTTTAGCAGATTCTTATTGCTTGCCGGGCTGGCTGCCAGTGACTGAATTTCCACATCTTGGTTAAATCATAGGTCAAGGTTTAGAAAGCTTACCACTCTCTGCAGCAGTATTATTTATAGGAGAGCGGTTAAAAAACTATAAGCACCTTCCTTTTCGTGCTTTCACCAGCTGTCATTGATGCCTCTTCGATTTTCTATTTCTTTCTCCAAAATAGCCCTTTCTTTGCCCACCTTAGTTTGACATACCCAGGGACAGCCCTGAATATCTCTTTTGCCTTTTGTATTTCCTCAGGTTTGAAGAATCTAAAGGCAAACAGTAGAAGCGGAAAACCCAGCAAGCTTAGCAATTTAAGCAGGGCTGTTATTAGCAGTGAACCGCCAGTGATAAAAATGCTCCCGGCATAAACTAACGCGGCAGCAAGGAATATCTTGGCAACCCGACCCCACTCATACTTAATGGGATAATATCGCTTTGACGCGAAGTATGAACCCACCGGCAGCACCAAGTAGGCAATCAATGTAGCCACCGCCGCCCCCATCATACCGTAGCCGGGGATAAGTAAATAGTTTAAGCCGAGGTTCACAGCAGCTCCGACTCCAACGATAAGAGCGATATACTTTGTTTTCTTTTCCAGAGTAATTCCGGCAGCTAGAATCTGGTAGCATCCGAATAATACATACGATACCGCTATCAAGGGTAGCACTTTATAGGCTCCATAAAATGCAGGGGCCGCCATAACCTCCAAGACTTCTTTAGACAGGACGGATAACACGAGAGCGACCGCCATCCCCACCAGCACAAAATAGGTTAAGACTGCGGAAAAAATCTCTTTAGCATTCTTCTCTTTAGCTGTAGACCATAGAAATGGTACCCAGGCTAAGCTGAAAGGTGCGCCTATAAGCCCCTGAACTATGAAACCGAATTTATAACCCACAGAGTAAATTCCAAGCTCGGTCGAGGTGGACAGGAACTGAAGGAAGTATCTGTCAGCCATAGTCATTATCCAGCCGGCAAGCCCTGCCGGCACAAGAGGTAAGCCAAAACTGAGCATTTCTTTTAGTTCGGCAATAGAGAAGGTAAGCTTTGCATTCTTAATTATGCTTCTCAACAAGATAGCATAAAGCAAGCAAGTAGCTATCAGTCCTCCCAGCAAAATGCCCAACACGCCTTTGTGCAAGACTACAACAAATAAGATATTCAGTCCCACAGCCGTCAGAAATCGAATCAGGGTGAATATGGCATACTTTTTTGATTCTTCCCGGGCCCTGAAGACTGAGAATGCGATTAGTATCCCGACATCGAAAAACACGGTGAGAAAAATAACCCGAAAGTAGAAGGCGTATTCAATAGAGCCAAAGAAAAGCGCTGAGAAATTACCTGCCAGGGCCATCAGTATTAAGAGGAATAGAAGGGAGGTACCAGTAAGAAAAAGGAAGACAGTGCCCACAACTGTTTTTCTTTTCTCCTCATCATCGTAATCGAAATAGGACCTGAACAATGCTGCTGCCAGACCCATGGCAAAGATTATGCTCAGTATCGATAGAGTTGTCTGGAGGATTTCCAAATCGCCATAGTCGGCTGGAGTTAGATAGCGGGTATAGACCGGGATAAGGAAAAAAGCTACAACACGAGAAGCTGTGGCACCTAGCCCGTAAACTATGGAGTGTCTCGAGAGACGGAGCAACTGTCTAAACATTGATTGATTGATACGCTCGCACAAAGCCGAAATTTCTGAAATAGTTCCTCATGCCCTGCTTGAGTAAGGCCATAAGACTGCTGCCTAAACACTTTTTCAACAGGGTATTATCATAAACTAGGTCGGTTACCCTCACATCATTCACATGCGCAAAGACAGGCTCTAACTCCAGAAACTTGGCTATTAATCTGCAAACAAACATCAATACCTCCATGGCAATCTTCATCTGCTATTCTATCAGATTTTTGCTGTGTGCCATGGTTGCTGTCGCTAGTTGAGTTTAAGTACCTCTTCACCAACCACTCCGTTGCAATTACCTGCCCCTATCAGCTATAGTATTAAACGAAGTATGAGGTTGCTTGTTTCGCCATAGTACCTCTAAATCTTAGATGAATTGGCGGTTGAAGTCTACCTTGCATAAAGCGACTCAGCGCCTCGATATAACCTTAGCCAGCCTGGGGGGAAGAGGTGGTGCTGCATGCTTAACGAGGCTCATGGCATTTCCTCCATCGTTGTTCATGGTTATGAGCCCCTCAGCAAACATGGATGACCCACTACTTTTGCCCAACTCAGTGACCCGCAGTGCCCTTACTGAATCTCAATTGGAGGTGATTTCATGCCTGGATTAGTAGGAATTGTGTCCAGCAACGGAGTAGACGGACAGCTCTTGGATCGAATGATTGATTCACTGGAACATGAAAGGTCTTATCGAGTGGATAAATACCTTAGTCCCGGTTTTGGCATTGCACGCATACACCTTGGAATATTCAATCCAGAGTCTCAACCCGTCTTCAACGAAGATAAATCACTCTGCATTTTTATGGATGGCAAGATCTATGATTATAAAGGGAGGCTAAATGACTTAAAAAATAAGGGACATCAGTTTCGTAACGAAAGCGAGCCTGAATTTTGCCTGCATTCCTATGAAGAATACGGTAAGGATTTTATTAAAAAATTAAATGGTTCCTTCGTTTTTCTTATTTGTGACCTCAAGCATCAGAAGGTCATAATCGTTAATGACAGACACGGCCTCAGAGTTCATTACTATGCTATACATAACGGAAACCTTTTGTTTGTTCCAGAGGCTAAAGCTATTCTACAAGAAAACACTTTCCAAAAAGCACTAAATGATGAAGCAGTGGCAGAGTTTTTTGCCTTTGGGGAATTCTGGGGCGATAAAACTTTTTTTACGGGGATTAAAGCCTTAACTCCGGCATCTATTCTTACTTACGACGGGCAGGATTTGTCCATAGAGAAATACTGGGAATTTAAATATGAGCTAGATTACGGCAAATCCGAAGATGAATTTGTTGATGAATTGGTTACAACTTTTAAGAGGGCTGTTGAAATAAGAATAGAAGATAACCTTCGTTACGGAGTGGCATTAAGCGGGGGATTGGATTCGAGGTCTGTCTTAGCTGCCATTCCTCCCGCAGAAAGAAAGAATGTCATTGCTTACACCTTTGGACCACGGGATTGTGATGAAGTAAAAATCGCTAAAAGAGTTGCCAAAAGGGCGGAGATAAAGGAACATTTGGTTGTGGAGCTTCTGCCCGAATTTATTACAACTAATGCAGAGCAGTTCGTTTGGCTCACGGATGGAAGAAATTATATAGGCAATAGTTTTGCTTTACCTGTACTTGGATTGCTTAAAGATAAAATTGATGTAATCTTTGATGGATATTTCTTGGATTTAACACTCGGAGGAAATTATCTAAGCAAGGATAAGGTAGATTGCGAAGACGAAGATTTATTGTTTGATATTTTATCTAAAAAGAGGCGTATCCCAGAAGGGGAGCTTCAGAAACTCTTCTCCTCAGTTATTTATAATAAGATTAAGGATGTCCCCCTAAAGTCTTTTAGTAATGAATTTCACAAAATTAAAGCGGATTGCCCGGGTAATAAATCCGACCAATGCTTGATCAGCCCTCATTTAGCATGGTTCCCAATCGGTTATGTTACTACCAGAGATTTATTGGAAATTTCCCATCCGACAGCTGATAATGATTTTATTGATGTTATACTCAAAATACCGCCTGAGTGGAGATTAAATCATTATATTTATCGCAAATTTCTAAAGAGGTTATCACCGGAATTAGCGAGAGTAGCATACAGCAAAACGATGGTCAGAGCAGACGCGCCCCTACTATTTTGGGAAATTGGAAAATATTATCAGTTTGGCAAAGAGTTAATCAAAAAGAAGGTATATAAGTTTTCCAAAGGGAAGCTCTTTCTACCCAATAAGCGAAGTTATATAAATTTTGATGAGTGGTTCCATGTAAACACCAATTGGCAGGCATTTTTCAAAGAATTGCTACTGAATGAAGACGATAAATCTGAGAAATTCTTCAATCAAAATTACATTGAAAAGTTGTTTCAGGAGCAAGTAACAGGCGAAAGAAATAACTCAATGAAGCTACTCTACCTGGCATCCTTTAAGCTCTTCTTAAGGTTATTCTTTGAATAAAGGTCTTTGTAATATTTTGAGCATAGTGCAATATGGGCAAACGATATAGGGTATGTCTATGGGGCAGCGATTTGCTTTACTGCTGGGAACATGTGAAGGAGTTTGGTGATGAGTTTGACATGTTTTCTATAGTGCTGGGAAGAGCTTTTGGTTATGACTTTGACATTCGGATAATCAATCCTTTCAAAAAGAGACCACTTTCAACCATATTTATAATTTTAAATATTGCACGCATTATGTATCTGTTTCTTAAATACGACCGCAAATGTGATTGCCATTTGGTCCACTATTTGGGATTACCATACGCTTTGGCTATCGCTTCATTGCCCTTAAGAAAACCAATTGTTTATTGTGTTTATGGCTCAGATGTTAGAACTCCGGAAGGATGGAATAAGAAAATAGCCAAGAAAGCATTGCAAAGAATCGATGTCATGTTCTGCCTTACAAGATCGTTTTATAGCAAACACATGGTCTCTAAATACGGAATTGATGAAAAAAAGATTGTGCCTATTTTGTGGTATCCTGTAAATTCTTGTTTTAAACGATTTGGCGACAAAACAATCGACGGTCTAAGAAAGAAATGGAATTTAACAAAGGAATATGTTGTCTTCTCGGCGCGAGCCACAAAGGAGCACTATAATCACCACTTGCTGATTGAGGGATTAGGGTTGCTAAAGGATAAACTGAAGGGGAAAATTCAGGTTGTTCTAACTGGCTTTGGCAATTCAGAATACAGGAGAAGCCTGGTAGAGATGGGGAAAACAAAAGGCATTGAGGTAGTCGATTTGGACAGAATACTAACCCCAGAGGAAATGGCTGAGATGTACAATATTTCAATTATAACACCAAATATATCAAAAGCTGATGACCTTGGGAGGAGCACTTTTGAGGCAGTTGCGTGCGGTTCGATTCTATTGCTGAATAAAAATAGCGGACCTTACCAAGAAATATTCCGCGATGGCAAATATTGTAAGTTCGTAGAGCTGACTGCGGAAGATATTGCCCGAAAGATTGAGTACATTTTGAATAACGGAGATACTTTGAAAGACGAGGAGGAATACTTGAGGCTAATGGATATTGTAAATTGGGAAAAGAATAAAAAAAGGATAGTGGAGTGCATTAGAGAGCTTGTTGGAGAAAAGTAGGAACTGCGTAAGATAACCTCACACAAATACAGGGGGTTTAAAGATGAAAATGCAAAAGGTGGTAATATTTGGCACCGGAGATATCGGGCAGCTCGCCTATTTCTACTTTACCCATGATAGCCCGTATGAAATTGCGGCCTTCACAGCCGACAAAACCTTCATCACAGAAAACGTGCTGCTGGATTTGCCTGTGGTCCCATTCGAAGAAATAGAGAATAGTTTCCCACCCGATAGATTTGATATGTTCATTGCCCTCAGCTATAGAAATGTAAACAAGTTAAGAGCTGAAAAGTATTTCGCAGCCAAGAGAAAAGGGTACAATTTGGTGAGTTATATTTGTTCCAAGTCTGTACGCTGGGAGGACACAGAAATCGGCGACAACTGTTTCATATTTGAGAATCAGACGATCCAGCCGTTTGTGAAGATTGGAAATAATGTAATAATATGGAGCGGGAACCACATTGGGCATCACTCAGTCATAGGTGACCATTGTTTTATATCTTCCCACGTTGTTATATCAGGCCACGTAACAATAGAGCCATACTGCTTTCTCGGAGTCAATTCGACAATTAGAGATGGGATTATGATAGCCAGGGAATGCGTCATTGGCGCCGGGGCTCTAATCCTGAAGGATACGATAGAGAAAGGTGTCTACAAAGGAGAAGCCACGGAAGTATATTTAGATGACAGCTCTAAGTTGAAGAGAATTTAGAAGCGCATGACGGGGCTTTAATATGAGATGGACTAAAAAGAGCCTGATAATTGAGCCGAGGGGCCGATTTGACTGGATGGTTACTCATGCAAGCGTTCCTTTTGCAATGCATTTGGAAGGAAATATTTACAGGATCTACTTCGGGGGCAGGAGCAAGGAAAACAAAACACGACCAGGATATATTGAAATTGATCTGAAAAATCCTACCGAATTCCTTAACATGCCTCCTAAGCCTGTTTTAGAATTGGGAGAGCCAGGCCTTTTTGATGATAGCGGAGTATGGTGTCATTCAATCGTGGAGAATAAAGGCATCTATTACATGTATTACAACGGATGGATGAAGGGAGCTAATGTTCCGTACTATTCTGCTATCGGTTTAGCAATTAGCAAAGATGGAGGAAAAACTTTCGAGAAATATTCACGAGCCCCTATATTTGAAAGAAACAAAATAGAGCCTTACATTGTTGGTGGTCCATGTGTCTTAATAGAAAGCAGGATTTGGAGGATGTGGTATCTCTCTGCGATAGATTTCAAGATTGAAAACGGGGGACCAACGTATTACTACCACATAAAATATGCTGAGTCTAAAGATGGCATTAATTGGAAAAGAGACGGGATAGTCTGTATAGATTTCAGATATGAAGGGGAGACACGCATAGCCCGCCCTTGCGTGATTAAAGAGGATGCGATGTACAAAATGTGGTATTGTTATGCAATCGGTGCTGGCGGCTACAGAATAGGATATGCCGAGTCTGAAGACGGTACAAAGTGGGAGAGGAAGGACGAAGAAGCTGGAATAGATGTATCTGAGTCCGGATGGGATTCTGAAATGGTCTGCTATCCTTTCGTATTTGACCATAAAGGCCAAAAATACATGCTTTACAATGGAAACGGATACGGGAAGACAGGATTTGGTTATGCAACCCTAGAGGAAGAGTAATGGCTTAGGGGGTAAACATTAATACTATAAATCTGGAAGAACATACCAGAAGAGTAAAAAGGGAATACGAAAGCCACCTGATGAAGCATGATTTTAATTCTCCTGAAGCCGCTCACTGGAAGGGAAAGGGAAAGACTTGGCTAAGATTTCAAATCTTAACAGAAATTGATGACCTGAATAACAAAATTATCTTGGACTTTGGGTGTGGAAATGGTTTATTGCTGGATTTCTTAAGAGAGAGAAACATGAATTGCGAATATTACGGCTGGGACATCTCAAAAAGAATGATAGAAGTTGCAAAAAAAAGACATCCAGAAGCAAAGTTCAAGGTCTGTAATATTATTCGAGAAGAACTCAGTGCCTACGATAAATTTTTTGATTATGTGCTAGTCAGCGGACTTTTTTATATCAAAGTTGATGCTGAGCCGGAAGTCCATGAAGCGTGGATAAAGAATATCTTGCTAAAGTTGTGGCCGCTCTGTAGAGAAGGCGTTGCGGTTAATTTTCTCACAGAGTACGTCGATTGGAAAGAAAAGAACCTCTATTATTGTCCAATTGGAGATATAATGCCTTTTTGCGTTAAGAATTTAAGTCGGTGGCTTGTCATAAGGCACGATTATCCGCTATACGAGTTCACTATTTATGCTTATAAGAATCCGAGATGAGTCATGAAAGCAGCAATACTTCAGCCAATGTATTTGCCCTGGATGGGCTACTTTGATTTGATTGACAAAAGCGACATCTTTGTATTCTTTGACGATGTCCAGTTTAGAAGTCGCTCCTGGCAGCAAAGGAATAAGATAAAGACTCCACAGGGTTGGATTTGGCTAACAGTTCCAATCTCACGTGCATCTGGGTCAAGGATAAAGATAAATGAGGTAAGGATAGACAATAGCAGTAACTGGAAGGAAGACCATCTGAAATCTATGAAATACAACTATGGCAAGGCTCCGTTCTTCCAAAAATATATGGATTTTCTTGAGGAAATTTATAGCCAGGATTGGGAGCATCTCGGCGACTTGAACATCACATTGGCTAAAGAAATAACGGCTATCTTGGGGCTGGAAGGCAAGTTCATCCATTCTTCCGGACTGGGCGTTGAAGGCGTGCAGACAGAGCACCTTATTAATATTTCGAATAAAGTTGGCGCCGATGAGTACATCTCAGGTCCGGCAGCCAAAGACTACATAGAAGTTGATAAATTTAAGAGGGCAGGGATACGGCTATATTGGCATGAATTTCATCATCCCAGCTATCCCCAGCTTTACGGGGATTTTATTCCCTACATATCTGTCATTGATTTGTTGTTTAATACAGGAAGGGATGCTATAAACTATATTAGAGAGGGCGGAGAGAAATCTTTATTATTAGACGAAGGAACGAAATGAACATACCGTTTGCCCCACCTTACATAACGGAGGATGAGATAAACGTAGTAAGAGAGGTCCTAAAGTCTGGATGGCTATCCATGGGGCATAAGACTTCAGAGTTTGAAAGTAAGTTTGCCGAATATGTAGGAAGTAGATATGCAGTGGCAACGAACTCCTGCACCGCAGCTTTATTCTTATCCTTAAAAGTCTTGGGCATAAAAGAAGACGATGAAATAATAACTACACCTTTCACATTTGCGGCAACTGCTAACGTAATAGTTCATTGCGGAGCCAAGCCGGTATTTGTAGATATTGATGAGAAAACATATAACATTGATGCGGACAAATTAGCAGAAAGCATAACTGATAAGACCAAAGCAATAATTGTAGTTCATTATGGTGGACAACCAGCCGATATGAAAAAGACTATGAAAATTGCCAGGGAACACAATTTGAAGTTAATAGAAGATGCGGCACATGCCGCGGGAGCCGAATACGAAAAGGACAGAAAGGTCGGTTCTTTGGGGAACTTAACCTGTTTTAGCTTTTATCCAACAAAACCTATCACCACCGGGGAGGGTGGAATGATAACTTTGAACGATGATGAGCCTGGCGAAAAGCTAAGGGTATTACGGTTGCACGGAATGAGCAGAGACGCATGGAAAAGGTATTTACAAAAGGACAACTGGTATTATGAAATTACCGAAGCGGGATACAAATTCAACCCGCCTGATATCGCCTCTGCCATCGGAATAGCCCAATTAAAAAAATTGGATTGGATGAATGAGAGGAGGAAAGAAGTTGCTGAATACTATGACGAGCACCTGCAAGGTTTGGACGTAGTACTCCCTCATATTGAGCCATACGTGAAATCTTCATACCATTTATATCCAATACGCTTAATTAATTATGATAGAAACGAGTTCATTAAGAAAATGGGAGAGGGAGGTGTGGCGACAAGCGTTCATTTCATACCTCTGCATTTGATGCCTTTCTATCAGATAGAATATGGGTATAAGAAAGGAGATTTTCCAGTTGCTGAAAAAGTCTTTGAAAACATCGTTTCATTGCCTATATATCCCCAATTAACAGAAAAACAATTAGAGTATATTGTTAAAAATATAAAGGAGATATTGTCAGAAAGCTATGTTAAGCAGTGATAGTGAAGCGAATCTTTTTCGAGACAAAACCATACTAGTAACAGGTGGGCTAGGTAGCATCGGGTCTGAGATAGTCAAGCAATTGGTAAACTACAATCCCAAACAGATAATAATACTGGATAACAGGGAAACGGAGCTATACTATGCCAGGATATCATCTAAGAGCAGCGAAAAAGTTGCATTTCTCTTTGGAGATGTGCGGGATAAGGAACGATTGTTGAGGGCGACAGACGGAGTAAATGTAATATTCCACGCTGCAGCAATGAAGCATGTATTTGTTTGCGAATATGACCCGGTCGAAGCAGTAAAAACAAATGCGATAGGAACACAGAATGTCATAGAATGTGCTTTGGAACATAACATGGAACGAATGATTTTGATCTCAACGGATAAGGCAGTAAATCCCACAAATGTGATGGGGGCAACAAAGTTATTAGCAGAGCGGTTAGTTTCAGCAATGTGCAATTACAGAGGAACAAATACAACAAAGTTTGGTGTTGTGAGGTTTGGTAATGTCCTAGCCTCAAGAGGTTC
>Ga0315544_1002327_pt1 | contig 13537 bp, 7 predicted proteins | sample SalMarSW160130MG_2_FD_202543 | JGI IMG/M metagenome (GOLD analysis project Ga0315544, IMG submission 202543) | Salt marsh sediment microbial communities from the Plum Island Ecosystem LTER, Massachusetts, United States - Salt Marsh Sediment SW1601-130 ... | reverse complement strand
TTTTGACGGGCGTTTTCAGATATGCTCTACAGGCGTAAGATAGGCAAGCCATTGGTGCGGGCAGTTGAGGTCATACTCTACAAGCCATTCAGTTAGCCGGGGATTGAGCTCTTCAGGGTCTAAAGACCTCTTGACACTGTAGGGAGTTATTGTTATAAAGAAGTAAGAAAGTTCTTTCTCGAGGCAATGCGTGGTGGTTCAGCTTCCTTTGGCAGTGAGCATCATTCAATCTAACTGAAAATGGGGACCGGTGCCGTGATGCGAAAAATCGTTCTTCTGGCCGTTGCTTGTGTCCTGCTGCTAGGCTTATCTTTATCAGGGTGTGGTTCTACTCCTACCGGTGACCCGGTAGTCACTTTCCCAGACCCGAATCTAGAGGCAGCCATAAGGGAAACCCTGAACAAACCGTCCGAATCCATTTATGCTTCTGAACTCGCTGGCTTGGCGAGCCTTTCAACTTACACTTTCAATAGAGGGATCCAGAGTCTATCGGGGCTTCAGTATTGTACCAACCTGACGAACCTCTACCTTGGGTCTAACCAGATAAGCGATATCTCCGCTCTGGCCAACCTTACCAACCTGACGGAGCTCGAGCTTTTCGGCAACCAGATAAGCGATATCTCCGCTTTGGCCAACCTCACCAACCTGACAGACCTCGAGCTCTGGGCCAACCAGATAAGTGATATCTCCCCTCTAGCCAACCTCATCAATCTGGCACATCTCGACCTTGCCAGTAATCAGATAAGTGGTGTCTCTCCTCTGGCCAACCTCACCAGACTGACTGAACTCTGGCTCAGCGACAACCAGATAGGCGACATCTCTCCTCTGGCCAGCCTCACCAACCTGACGGACCTCCGCCTCGAAGGTAATCAGATAGGCCACATCGGTCCCCTAGTGGAGAATGCAGGACTTTCGGAAGGGGATTCTGTTGTCCTCTATGGGAATCCGCTGAGCTCAGATTCCATTGACATATACATACCTCAGCTTGAGGCGAGAGGTGTGACTGTCGAATACTAGACGTCGGGCAATTGAGCCAAGGCGGCAAGACACCCGACAATGGCATTGCGCAACCGCCTGTCTTGTTATCTGATTACGCAAACCGGGAGTGTTGTATTGTGACCATGCCCGACCAAACCCACACGCTGAACGGCAAGAGTATTATGTCCTTGTGTCCCCGCAATCCCATTCATATTCCAGGGGCTCACGAAACCTCTCACTTCCGGGCTATCTTTGGCGGTTTTTACCCTGGGAAAGTGCCTTTGTAACCCAATTTGACGGTAGCTCTTTCAAACTCCCAGGCAAGCTCCCCTTCGTTATCTGTCTGCAGGTTTTCTATGGGCTGGTTGACAAGATAGCGCACACAATAAATGAAATCTGCCGCCAGGGATACCAACGGAAAAGAGAACCCAACATGCTAATCCCCCAATAAGTTAGTACCTCGTATAGTTAGAAATTTACGATCCAACAATCTCCTGTTGGGTTGGGCGCTTGAATCATTTGACACGTAGCCAGGAGGGAAGTCTCAATTCTTTGCCAGGCTCAGCACGCAGCTAGGTCAGCACCGTTTGATGGGGGCTCAGACGGTTCTGGGCCACCAATACTTGTAGCACAGGACACCCCAGACTAAGGCCGGAAAAAGGGCGGTGCCCAGAGTGATAAACAGGATGACAGAGAGATGCTGCGGAGCGGCAACGCCTGTAAGAGAAAGCCGGGCGAACACAAGTATGGTGATCAGGTGTACGAGGAACATTATAAGGATGGCCAGGGGAATGAAGATGAAGCGCCGCCGCCAGGCCAGTGCCGGGGTCGCAGCAATGAGCGAGATGACCAAGAGCATTCCGTAGTGCAGGGCTGAGCCAGGGATGAAACCATACAGCACAATCTCTCCCGGCTGCTGCGTGGCGATACATATAGAGTCCTCTTCCAGGAAATTTTGCCGCCTGACCTCTTCGTCAAAGTCCGCCCCCAGGATGATGTCAGCCCTGCTTAGTCTATCCGTCACTGCTACCAGGGCACGATTGTAAGGCATGGCAATGAAGAAACTCCACAGTACAGAAATGGCAATGAGGATGCCGACAGCTTTGCCGGCAAAGATAAGAATAAGCCTAGTGCGCGGTGACACGGACAAGCTTCTCCACCCAGAAGAGCCACAGAACAATGGCTACCACGATCATCACGGGCTGCCATATCAGAAAATGGGCCGTATTAAAGAAACTAGGGGAAAAGTGGCCGCCGATGAAGAACAGGCTCACTGTGCGCACCAGGTTAAGGACGAATATCGCCACTATGCCCAAAGCAGAGCCAACTGCCTTCTGTTTCGCTGTACTGGGATAAGCCAGCACAGCGCAGACAACAATAGCCATAGGAATAAGGCCGGTGCATTCCGTGACGATGCGCATAGCGTAGTCGGGCGATGAGATTAATGTGCCGTCTACCTGAGCTGAGGCACCAAACAGATTCACGATGGCGCCGGTAGCCCGGGCAGTAAATGTGAGGAGGCCCGCCAGTGCATCGGTCTCCACCATGCGCGCGTGGATAAGCATGAATGCCAGAACACCGCCACCAAAAATAAGGCCGCCTTTCACCGCCACTCGGTGCCGTCTCAGGCCCAACTTGATGGCCTCAATGGACGCAACGAAATGCGCCCGGAGGGGCTGTCTTTGGCCTTTGTTAACAGTGCCCCGCCCTTCCGGGCGGGGCACTGCACCCTTCTTGTGCTTTTTTGCCATTGCCTTTTCAGGCTAACTCATTCACAAAGCTAATCGCTTCCTCCTCACCGTCCAAACCAGCAATCCAGCAAACATGGTTATCATGGCGATTATGCCCCACTCGTTCATGGCAGGTACCGTGACCGGAATATCCTTGATTTCCTCGCGGTTTCCGAACTCAACCCGGGCACAACCTGTACCGGTCGTCACAGTCACCTTTTGCCTGTACGGAGGGTCACCGCCGGGTTCGGTATTGTACCATCCTGCCTTCAATTCCTCGGTCACAGTGTACTTACCGGCAACAGGAAGGTCAACCTGGACACACCCATCATCCCCTGTAGTCACCCATTCATCATAACCATATCCCGTGACTCGGAATCTCCAGTCAGGCAGCCATGGCTCACCAGTATCCCACATGCCATTGACGTTGGAATCCTGGTACTTGCATATGATCAGGCAAGTCGGAGGGGCACTGTTGCCGAAGTTCACCTGCCGGCTCTCGCCTACAGGTACTGATTGCTGCTTGTCGTAGGGAGCGGGGTCACCCGGGTCCGTGCACACCCAACCGGCCTTGAGAGTCTCGGTGATGGTGTAGAGGATATCCGCATTGACCTGCAGCCTGATCTTCCCATCAGCACCAGTATGGTAAGGTGCAGTGGGATTCCCGGTCACAGCGGGAGGTGTAGGAGAAACGGTGAATTCCCAGTTCGCTAGCGGCGTGTCTCCAGCATTGTAGCTGGCACTGTTGTCCGCATCACGGTACTTAAATATGACCAGCTCAGCCAGAGGCTTGTTACCGAAGTCCACCTGCACAGAGCCATCCGGAGATACCGTGGCCGTCTTTCGATAGGTGCCATCACCCGGGTCGGTATTTACCCAGCCACTAGGTAGAGGATGGACTTCAGTTATGGTGTACACAGTGTCGGCATTGACCGTCAGTGTGATCTTCCCGCTAGCATCAGTCAGGTAAGGTGGTGTCGGATTCCCGGTCACAGCCGGAGGCGTAGGAGAAACCGTGAACTCCCAAGCCGCTAATGCTGAATCTCCGGTATTGTAGGTGCCACTGTAGTCCTCGTCATGGTACTTGAATATGATCAGCTCACCCAGAGGCTTGTTGCCAAAGTCTACCTGCACAGAGCCGCCCGGAGATACCGTGGCTGTCTTTCGATAGGTGCCATCACCCGGGTCGGTATTTACCCAGCCCGTGGGTAGAGGGGTTTCCTCGGTGATGGTGTAGAGGGTGTCAGCATCGACCTCGAATGTGATCTTGCCGTTGGCATCAGTCAGGTAAGGCGCTGTGGGATTTCCAGGCACGGCTGGAGGCGTAGGAGAAACCGTGAACTCCCAGCCCGCTAATGCTGAATCTCCGGTATTGTAGGTGCCACTATAGTCCTCGTCATGGTACTTGAATATTATCAGCTCGGCCATAGGCTTGTTGCCAAAGTCCACCAGCTCAGAGCCGCCCGGAGCTACCGTGGCTGTCTTTCGATAGGTGCCATCACCCGGGTCGGTATTTACCCAGCCCGTGGGTAGAGGGGTTTCCTCGGTAATGGTGTAGAGGGTGTCAGCATTCACCTGGAATGTGATCTTGCCGTTGGCATCAGTCAGGTAAGGCGCTGTGGGATTTCCAGGCACGGCCGGAGGTGTAGGAGTAACCGTGAACTCCCAGCCCGCTAATGCTGAATCTCCAGTATTGTAGGTGCCACTGTAGTCCTCGTCATGGTACTTGAATATTATCAGCTCAGCCAGAGGCTTGTTGCCAAAGTCCACCTGCTCAGAGCCACCCGGAGCTACTGTGGCCGTCTTTCGATAGGTGCCGTCACCCGGGTCGGTATTTACCCAGCCCGTGGGTAGAGGGGTTTCCTCGGTAATGGTGTAGAGGGTGTCGGCATTGACCGTCAGTGTGATCTTCCCACTAGCATCAGTCAGGTAAGGTGGTGTGGGATTTCCAGACACGGCGGGAGGCGTAGGACTAACCGTGAACTCCCAGCCCGCTAATGCTGAATCTCCAGTATTGTAGGTGCCACTATAGTCCTTGTCATGGTACTTGAATATTATCAGCTCAGCCAGAGGCTTGTTACCAAAGTCCACCTGCACAGAGCCATCCGGAGATACCGTGGCCGTCTTTCGATAGGTGCCATCACCAGGGTCGGTATTTACCCAGCCACTAGGTAGAGGATTTGCCTCGGTGATGGTGTACTCAGTGTCGGCATTGACCGTCAGTGTGATCTTCCCACTAGCATCAGTCAGGTAAGGTGGTGTGGGATTTCCAGACACAGCAGGAGGCGTAGGAGTAATGTCGAACTCCCAGCCCGCTAATGGTGAATCTCCTGTATTGTAGGTGCCACTGTAGTCCTCGTCGTGGTACTTGAATATTATCAGCTCAGCCAGAGGTTTGTTGCCAAAGTCCACCTGGTCAGAGCCGCCCGCAGGCACCGTGGCCGTCTTCTGATACGTGCCATCACCCGGGTCGGTATTTACCCAGCCCGTGGGTAGAGGCGTTACCTCGGTAACGACGTAATCACCGGCGGGTATGTCATGAATGGTGACTAAGCCACTAGCATCGGTGGTATATGTGCCTGACAAGCCGGCAACCGTGAAGTCCCAGTTCTCTAACGGCTCATCTCCAGCATTGTATGTATGACTGTAATCTTTGTCATGGTATTTGAATATCGTCAGGTTACCAAGGCCCTGGTTGCCAAACTTCACAACGATGGTCGCACCAGCAGGGTCTGGGACGCTGAAGTTCTTCGTAAGCGGAGTGATGGCGCTGCCGCCGGGGTCGGTGTTTGTCCAGCCACTCTTCAGCGTTTCGGTGACGTTATAGCCGCCCGAGTTCAGGACATCCACGAAGAGTTGAGGTCCCACAAGGCACTGGGGAGGGGCAGTAGGATCGCCGCTCTGGAAAACCGCATACCCACTGCTATTAGTTACACCCCAAAAGTCACCACCAGCATCGCCGGGATTGCCGAGCAAGGGGCGGGGGGGGCTGACGTGGGGGGGAGGGCAGCTGACGGTAAAGTTCCAGCCGGATAGGGGCGGCTCCGTGCCACCGTTATCGGTGCCATCGCCGTCCAGGTCATTGTACTTGTAGACCTGTACCCGCTGCCTTACCCAGAAAGTCTGCAGGGCGGCAGACTCGTTCTCCACCTCCTCAGACGAGAAGTAAAGTCTTGCTTCATATTCACCTGCCTTCGCCCCGGCACCAAGACTCCAGTTATAAGCATAGGCAGGGTCGCCCATGCCCGGATCACCCACGCTCTGCAGGAAATTGTAAACAGGAGAAGTCTTACCGCTAAGGTCAAAGGTGTCATTATGGACGAGAAAACCATCAGGGTCAAATATTTCAAGAGTTGCATAGTCTGGCGTAGTATCAAACGTTATCTTCCACCAGAACGACTCGGGCGTGGCCCCATTATTGAGAAGATAGCAAGGCGGATTGGGGCTTCGCCACAGGCTAACATCGGCCGTTGCCTGAACGATTGCCGGGCTCAGCAGCGGAATGCCGATCACTGCCAGCACGGCTAAGATAGGTATGATCCGAACCATCAACGAACGCACTTTTTTCATTATCTTCCTCCTTTTGTGTATTAATTGCAAAGGTACTGCTAATAGCTTACCATAATGACGACAAAAAATACCTTTCGGTTACTCTCTCCCGCTCTTGGAATCGAGAATATATAAGCGACATCCCTAGATTCGCCACACCTATCAGGCTACCACGCCTCCACCCACTTTGTCAATAGATATCGCCAAAATTTGTCGATTTTCTATGATTTTGTCACCCCAACTATCAAGCGACAATGTCACCATCAAAATGCTCAGCTTCGTGCCCTGTGGCGCCTCGCAAATATGACAGCCGCGGCGACAATGGCGGCGCCAAGGGCAATCCAGAGCCCCAAGGAAGCGAAGCTGCCTGTGCCAGCCGTCTCCGAGTCCTCAGGTGGCGGAGGAGGCTTGCCAGGCTCCCGGTCGCCAAACTCCACAACGATGGTCTCTCCAGCAGGGTCCGGGACGGTGAAGGTCTTCTGATAAGGAGCACTGCCGCCGGGGTCAGTGTTCTCCCAGCCATCCTTCAGTGTTTCGCTGACGTTATAGGTACCTGATTTCAAAATATCACGGTAGGCTTCAGTTCCCAGAGCGCAAGGGGAAGTCGGATTGCGGCTGTCGAAGATCGCATACCCAGTGCTGTCAGTTGTACCTGAAAAGTCCTCAGGGCCACTGACAGAAAAGTCCCAGCCAGATAGGGCCGGCTCGCCATCGTCGATGCCATCGCCGTTCAGGTCATTGTACTTGTAGACACGTACCCGCTGCATGATCCAGAAAGTCTGACTGGCGGAAGACTCTCGCCCAATGCTAGAGTAGAATGCAAATTCTGCACGATATGTACCTGCCTTTATCCCGGGACTAAAACTCCAGTTATGAGAATAAGCAGGGTCGCCCATGCCCGCATCACCTATGGTGTTCTCGGGATTGTAAACAGGAGAAGTCGTGCCAGTGAGGTCAAAGGTCTCTGTATGGACCACAATACCATCAGGGTCAGTCACCGTAAAAACTGCCTCGTCCGGCACTGTACCGAATGTTATCTTCCACCAGAACGCCTGCGCTGTATCTCCATCATTGAGAAGATAGCAAGGCGGATTAGGGTCCCGGTGCAGGTCAATTTGGGATTGAGCCTCGACACCCTCCGGATTGGCCAGCAGCATGCCCAACACCGCTGCTGCCACGAGCACCATTACCGAATGCAATACCACACTATGCTTGCCTCGCCGCTCGCTGTACTTAACACATATTGATGCCCAGGCCGCCCTACACAGGCTCACGGCCAGCCGTAGGTCATAGGGGTTTCTCTCGCCTTGAGTTGTCATCCGCATAGTATCATTGCCTGCCCCGGCAGAGCCGAAGACGCCGCAGTTTCAGCCCGGCATCAGCGCTGGCGCCTGGTTGACCGCCTATGTCTGACGGAGCAGCGCCTCTCTTATACAATACCGAGAATAACCGAATCACAGGAGTCTGTCAACAGGGATGGGCCATCATTATGAGGATCCCGTGAAAAACCCCTCTGCAATTCGGCGGGCGGTGCAGTCCCAATCTTGCCGGGTCATGGCCTCCTCTTCAAAGATCTCACTTTCGGAGAAACGTGCTCTCGCCATCGCCCCTGGAGACCGTGATGCCCACCTCATCTGCGCCCCAAGAAGCACGAATACCAGAATCAGAAAGTAGTTCAGGTCCAACCGCCTGAACTCCAGAATTGTGTCTCTTTGGCATTTCGCTTTGTCATTTGTCATTGGTTAGTCTACCCGGCGACTCCGGCGGTTGGCATAAAGCTCCTCTCCCAATGCCCGGTAGACTAGAGGCGGATCCAGCACGGTTATGAGAGGATGGAATCACGGGAACTACCAGACGAGAAAACCCGGGCCTAGGTTCGGCGGTGCTTCAGTACGACCAGGCCGGCACCGACTGCAATGGCTGCAAGCAGCGCAATCCAGGGTAACAACACGCGCAGCTTGTTTATGGGATAGGTCTCCCAACCCACCTGCAGGGGAAGCTCGCCGAAGTAGTGGGCCGGGTCGCTGTCGTCCACCTTTACGGCACCGTAGAAGCCTTCAACAGTGGCGACATCCGCGTGCTGCTCCACAGCCCAGGTCAGCTTGCCATAGTACGTCACTTTTGCACCCTCGGCCAGAGTGGCGATCGGGAAAGTGGCCACAGCAGTGCAAGCCTCGTTAGTGTAGAAAGTCGACATATGCGTATCGCTCAGCGTGATACTGGTGAGGTCCACATTGCCAGTATTTTCGATCACGAAGCGAAAGATGACGGGGTTGGGGGCGGGGTTCAGCAGGTATGGCCCGGTCGGGTTGTTCGCATCCTCCCAGTCGTCTGTCTTCTCCCGGACGTACTTCTTTAAATCGATCTCAGGGTTAAACTGTCCGTTGCCAAACTCCCTGACGATGGTCTGGCCAGTAGGGTGCGGGACGGTGAAGGTCTTCTGATAGGGAGCGCTGCCGCCGGGGTCGGTGTTTGTCCAGCCAAGCTTCAGTGTTTCAGTGACCGTATAAGTGCCTGAGGCTAAGACATCACGGTAAGCTTCAGTCCCCAAAGCGCAAGGCGAAGTCGGATTGCGACTCGGGAAGATCGCATACCCACTGCTATCAGTTGTACCGGAAAAGTTTTCAGGTCCACTGACAGTAAACTCCCAGCCGGATAGGGCCGGCTCACCATCATCACTACCATTCCCGTTCAGGTCATTGTACTTGTGGACCTGTACCCGCTGCATGATCCAGAATGTTTGCATGGCGGAAGACTCTCGCCCAATGTTAGAGTAGAAGTCAAGCTGTGCACGATATGTACCTGTCTTTATCCCCGGACTAAAACTCCAGTTATGAGCATAGGCAGCGTTGCCCGTGCCCGCGTCACCTATTGTGTTCTCGGGATTGTAAACAGGAGAACTCCGACCGGTAAGGTCGAAGGTCTCTGTATGGACGACAACACCATCCGGGTCAAGTATTGTAAGAACTGCCTCGTCTGGCGTAGTATCAAATGTTATCTTCCACCAAAATGCCTGGGGGGTAGCCCCGTTATTAAGAAGATAGCAAGGCGGATTAGGGCTTCGCACCAGGTCAATGTTAGCTGATGCCTCGATAACTAGTGGCGTTGCCATAGGGAGAGCCAGGCCTAGCACCAGCCCGAGCGCTAGTATCGACAGTAGTATTCCCTTTTTCACTTCTTGCCCCCTTTTCCCGTGGTGTTCCCCTACGTCTTCGTCGCCCCCAATCCGGGCACTCAGAGACAGGTCCCGGCACCTTGTCTGCCTTTCGACCCTGCCTTACGTAGGATCATTGGATGCCTTGATGGCACGGAACACCCTGCCTCGTGGCATCCGTTTGCGCGGCTCCCGGTCACCCAGCCGATCATCCGCGGCGGCTAAACTGATTCGCCTTGAGTGTATTAAGCATAATCAAAGTCAACGCGTCTTGTCAATAGGGGATCTCTCACAAGGCGATGTTTTTCGCCCTTGACTCAAGATTACCGCGCCATTGAACCTTCCGCCCTGCTACCCGACGACACATATTGGCCCACAGTGAAGCCATGAACGGCTCTATCAAATAGCCGTTTCATACCAAGCCGAGTTTGCTGTGGCAAGAGACGTTTGGCAAGTGTGGTGCAAGGAAGGGAATGAAATCATAGACTACCATGTGAAATGCTGTTTATTCAGGGGAGGCGAGGCTCTTGAAACCCCGCCTCCCCACGACCCTCCGCACAAGGGCTTCTATTTACGCCCGCACGGCATTGTTCTCCTAACAACACCACTGTCGCTTGTTACCGAAATACACGCTCGTTGTTCTGTCACACTCTACCATGGCTGTGACGGGGTTACCCGTGGTGCACGCCCAGCCATCTTTCAGAGTCTCGGTAATCGTATACTCACCTGGGGCCAGTTCGATGGTTGCATAGCCCCAGTAGTTGGTGGTGCCTGTCCAGGAATTGCCTGCAGCATCAGTGACGGTGAATTCCCATCCTGACAGATATGACTCGTAGTAGTTCTTTCTGCCATAGTCGTACTTATCTTCATATTTGTATATCTTGAGGGAGCCCGTACACGGAGGCCGGTTACCAAACTCGACGAGCGTTTCAGTCCCGCATTCCACGGTAACCATCTTCGTAAGGCTACCACCTCCAGGGTCGGTATTTGTCCAGCCATCGGGAAGAGGACCTACTTCGGTAACTTTGTACTCTCCCGGCGGCAAATACAGGCAGGACGTCTCACAGCTGTCACACTCATAACAACCCCTTTGTCCGTCAGTATAAAACCCGCTACCATCAGTGACACCAGTGGTGACCGACCAGGAATTGTCATTAGAATCCGTAACATTAAATACCCAACCTGACAGCCACGGCTCACCATAGTCCTTTTGCCCATCGCCATCCTTATCCTCATACTTACATACCTTGAGACAGCCCTCGCATTCCTGTTGGTTACCAAAATCTACCCTTGTTGTCTCGTCACATTCCACAGCAACCGTCTTCGTAAGGCTACCACCTCCAGGGTCGGTATTTGTCCACCCATCGGGAAGAGGACCTACTTCGGTAACTTTGTACTCTCCCGGAGGCAAATACAGGCAGGGGGTCTCACAGCTGTCACAATCATAACAACCCCTTTGTCCGTCAGTATAAAACCCGCTACCATCAGTGGCACCCGTGGTGACCGACCAGGAATTGTCATTAGAATCCGTAACATTAAATACCCAACCTGACAGCCACGGCTCACCATAGTCCTTTTGCCCATCGCCATCCTTATCCTCATACTTACATACCTTGAGACAGCCGGTGCATTCCTGTTGGTTACCAAAATCTACCCTTGTTGTCTCGTCACATTCCACAGTAACCGTCTTCACAAGGCTGCCGTCTCCAGGGTCAGTATTTGTCCACCCATCGGGAAGAGGACTTACTTCGGTAACTTTGTACTCTCCCGGGGGAAGGTCCAGGCAGGACGTCTCACAGCTGGTACAGCTACCACAATATCCGCCATCACCCACAGCACTAGTGACGGTCCAGGAATTGCCGTCAGAATCGGTAACACTAAACACCCACCCTGACAGCCATGGCTCGTCCTCGCCTTTCTCGCCATTGCCATCCTTATCCTCGTATTTGCATATCTTCAGACAGCCCGTGCACTCTCCCCGGTTACCGAAATACACTCTTGTTGTCCTGTCGCATTCCACCTTCACTGCTGTAAGGGGGTTATCTGTAGTACACGTCCAGCCACTTTTGAGGGTCTCGGTAATCGTGTACTCGCCTGGGGCCAGGTCCATGGTTACATAGCCCCAATAATTGGTGGTGCCTGTCCAGGAATTGCCTGCAGCATCAGTGACGGTGAATTCCCATCCTGACAGATATGACTCGTAGTAGTTCTTTCTGCCATAGTCGTACTTATCTTCATATTTGTATATCTTGAGGCGCCCAGTGCATTGGCCCCGGTTCCCGAAATCCACTCTTGTTATCGCGTCACAAACCACCGTAACTGTAGTGGGATTACCGGTGGTGCATGTCCAGCCATCCTGGGGAACCTCGGTAATGATGTACTCCACGGGGGCCAGGTCACACACGGTTTCACAGTAGTCACAGCTATAACAACTCCTCCCGCTATCGCCGGTGGTGACTAACTGGGAACTGCCGTCGGGACCAGTCACATTGAACGTCCAACCTGACATATATGACTCGTAGTAGTCTTTTCGACCGTCGCCGTCCTTATCCTCATACTTACATATCTCAAGACAGCCGGTGCACGGAGGCCGGTTACCAAAATCTACCCTCGTTTCTTCGTCACATCTCACAGTAACCGTCTTGGTAACGCTACCATCTCCAGGGTCGGTATTTGTCCACCCATCGGGAAGAGGACCTACTTCGGTAACTTTGTACTCTCCCGGCGGCAAATACAGGCAGGAAGTCTCACAGCTGTCACACTCATAACAACCCCTTTGTCCATCAGTATAAAACCCGCTACCATCAGTGACACCCGTGGTGACCGACCAGGAATTGTCATTGGAATCCGTAACATTAAATACCCAACCTGACAGCCACGGCTCACCATAATCCTTTTGTCCATCGCCATCTTCATCCTCGTACTTGCATACCTTGAGACAGCCCTCGCATTCCTTCTGGTTACCAAAATCCACTCTTGTTATCGCGTCACATTCCACCGTAACTGTAATGGGATTACCGGTGGTGCATGTCCAGCCATCCTGGGGAACCTCGGTAATGATGTACTCCCCGGGGGCCAGGTCACACACGGTTTCACAGTAGTCACAGCTATAACAACTCCTCCCACTATCGCCGGTGGTGACTAACTGGGAACTGCCGTCGGGACCAGTCACATTGAACGTCCAACCTGACATATATGACTCGTAGTAGTCTTTTCGACCGTCGCCGTCCTTATCCTCATACTTACATATCTCAAGACAGCCGGTGCACGGAGGCCGGTTACCAAAATCTACCCTCGTTTCTTCGTCACATCTCACAGTAACCGTCTTGGTAACGCTACCATCTCCAGGGTCGGTATTTGTCCACCCATCGGGAAGAGGACCTACTTCGGTAACTTTGTACTCTCCCGGCGGCAAATACAGGCAGGAAGTCTCACAGCTGTCACACTCATAACAACCCCTTTGTCCATCAGTATAAAACCCGCTACCATCAGTGACACCCGTGGTGACCGACCAGGAATTGCCCTCGGAATCGGTGACATCAAACACCCAGCCTGACAGCCACGGCTCACCATAGTCCTTTTGCCCATCGCCATCTTCATCCTCGTACTTGCATATCTTGAGACAGCCCTCGCATTCCTTCTGGTTACCAAAATCCACTCTTGTTATCGCGTCACAAATCACCGTAACTGTAATGGGATTACCGGTGGTGCATGTCCAGCCATCTTGGAGAATCTCGGTAACGGTGTAGTTACCCGGCGGCAGGTCCAGGCAGGAGGTTTCACAGCTGGTACATTCATAACAACACTTCAGTCCGCCAGTGCTGAAGCCGCTGCTGCCAGTGGCATCCGTGGTGACCGACCAGGAATTGCCCTTAGAATCGGTAACGTTGAACACCCAACCTGATAGCCATAGCTCGCCATCATCCCATTGCCCATTGCCGTTCTTATCCTCGTACTTACATATCTTCAGACAGCCAGTACATTCCCAGATCTTCTCATTCTCCACGGTATACGCTCCATAACCATCCGTGGACACGGCAACAAAACCTCCATCAACCGGTACACTCGCCGAGGCGTGGACATGCGCCGTCCCCGCCACAGATGAGTTCACCGTCACTGTCACCTG
>Ga0315544_1002326_pt1 | contig 13546 bp, 14 predicted proteins | sample SalMarSW160130MG_2_FD_202543 | JGI IMG/M metagenome (GOLD analysis project Ga0315544, IMG submission 202543) | Salt marsh sediment microbial communities from the Plum Island Ecosystem LTER, Massachusetts, United States - Salt Marsh Sediment SW1601-130 ... | reverse complement strand
ACAAGGAAACCCTATCCCCTTTATATCTTTTCCCACCCGCCGCCCTTAATGTAAAAGGGCTTTAGCCCTTTTTACCCCACCCCAATGGGGGGATGGGAGAGAAAGTTTTAGAAGCGCAGCTTATGAGGGCGGGAGGGTGGGTAGAAAAACAAACGCTATAAACTCCCCCTACTTACCCGCCACATACTGTGCTATAATTTTTATAGGACATGTCCAAGCGCATTAACTTCGGCAAATTAATAGAAAAACAGCTGCCCCCGGAGCTGGTCAACTTCATGTGGGTGGCCGGCGAGATGGCCAACAGCCGCGGGGAGAAGCTCTACCTGGTCGGTGGTGTCGTCCGCGACCTGCTCATGGAACAGGCCAATTTCGACCTTGACCTGGTGGTGGAGGGCAGCGCTATTGAGCTGGCCCGGCAGCTGAAACTCAACAAGGGCAAAATCACCACCCACCCCCGCTTTAACACCGCCACACTGCAGTGGAACGACCGGAGTGTTGACCTGGCCACCGCCCGCTCAGAAACCTATGAGAAGCCCGGAGCCCTGCCCGAGGTGACCCCCAGCTCTATTGACCAGGACCTCTCCCGCCGCGATTTCACCATCAACGCCATGGCTATCCGCCTCAACCCCGGCTACTACGGCAAGCTGGTTGACCCCCACGGCGGCCGCGACGACCTGCAGAGTAAGCGTATCCGCATACTCCACGAGAAAAGCTTTACCGATGATGCCACCCGCATCTGGCGGGCGTTGCGCTACGAGCAGCGGCTGGACTTCCACCTGGAGAGAAGAACCCAGACCCTGCTCCAGCGGGATATTCCCATGCTGGAAACTATAAGCGCCGACCGCATCCGCTATGAGATAGAGTGCATATGCAAGGAAAAATACCCGGAAAAGGTCTTTAACCGCGCTTACGAACTGGGGGTGCTGGCATCGTTGCACCCATCGTTAAAGGGTGACGGGGACTTGAAGGAAAATTTCGAAAAAGCCCGCCAGGAATGCTCCCCCACCCCACCCTCGTTCGATCTCTACCTGGCGCTGCTGGCTTACCCCCTCACTATTGATGAAACCGAACAACTTATATCGCGCCTCAACCTGCCCAAGCTGTCGGCTAAAACCCTCCGGGATACCATCGCCGTCAAGAACAAGATGCGCTCGCTGTCCACCCCCGGCGTCTCACCCGGCGCCATCTATAACCTCCTCCGCGATTTCTCCCCCTCGGCTTTGGAGACTAACTCACTGGTTACCCAGTCGGCGGTGGCCAGCCAGGCCATTCACCTTTTCCTCAACCGGCTCAAAGACGTGGAGGTATCGCTCACCGGCGACGATTTAATCCAGATGGGCATTGCCCCCGGCCCCCAGATAAAGGAGATGCTGGATTTACTGCACCAGGCCAAGCTGAACGGGAAGATAAACACCCGCCACGATGAAGAAGAGGTGATTAAGGGGTGGCTGGCCCAGAAAAAGGGGTAAACTACTCCACCTTCTTGAACATCTTGCGCGGCGTGCCGCATACCGGGTACTTCTCCGGGGTTTCCCCGGCCACGGTATAGCCGCAGACCGGACAGACAAAGTAGGGCTCGGCCTTGGCTTCTTTGCCCGCCTCAAGCAGCTCCAGCGCCTTCCGGTAGAGACCGTGGTGGATTTTCTCCACCTTGTTGGCGTAGATAAAGGTAATCTCCGCCTTCTGGTTATTTTCGACTTTGGCCTGCTCGATGAAACCGGGGTACATCTGGGTGAATTCATAGCTCTCGCCGCTAATGGCCGCCTTCAGGTTATCGCCGGTTGCGCCGATGCCTTCCATGGCCTTGAGGTGATTGCGGGCGTGGACCGTCTCCGATTCGGCCGCCGCCCGGAACAGCCTGGCTATCTGGAGAAACCCCTCGCTATCCGCCTTTTCGGCGAAGTAAAGGTAGCGCCGGCTGGCCTGGCTCTCACCGGCAAAGGCCTCCTCCAGATTCTTCTGCGTATTGCTCATCGGATACCTCCCTTAGTATCGGTTGTTTCCGCCAGATAACACTCCAGGCCCCGCTGCTCGCAGCGAGCGTATAAACTCTCGGCCTGCATCTTGTCATCCAGCAGGGCAAACAGCGCCGGCCCCGAGCCGGCCAGGTGCACATTGTAAGCGCCCAGCTTGACAAAGTGGTCTCTATAAAGCTTAAGCCTGGGAAAAAGCTCAAAGGCAGTATTTTCAAAGGTATTAAAGAGCATCAACGGCTTTAAGCCCCGCCTGTCGTTCAGCGCCTTTACCAGCTTTTCCGTAATCTGCCCGTCGGTATAGTGGCTCGATTTAAGGCTGGCATATAGCTTGGCGGTTTTCTCCGCCATCCGGGAAAAAGGCGGCACCAGCAGCACCACCCACCCCCGGGGCAGCGGCGGCAACTTGGTCACCTCTTCCCCCCTCCCCTTCACCAGAGCGGTGCCCCCGTAGAGAAAGAAAGGCACATCGGAACCCAGCCTGGGGGCCAGCTCAAGCAGCTCCGCCGGTGACAGGCGCAGCTTCCAGAGCTTGTTAAGCTGGCTCAGGACAGCGGCAGCGTCACTGCTGTCCCCACCCAACCCGGCCACCATAGGGATACGCTTTTTAATATCTATGGTCGCCCCCCTGGCCAGGCCGCCGGCTTCCTGGAGCAGGGCCGCCGCCCTCGATACCAGGCTCTCCTCGATAATAAAGTCGGGGTTGTCACAGCTAAAGCGGAGCTGGCGGCTGGAGCGGAAGCGGAGGCTGTCATAGAGGTCTATCGTCTGGATAACACTGCGTATTTCATGAAAGCCGTCGGGCCGCTCCCCCAAAACCTCAAGGGTCAGGTTAATCTTGGCCGGTGCCTTAATATCGGGCATCTCTTTTCTCCTCAAAAACCCGCCACAGCCGGGCCCATTCATCAAGGGTCAGGGTCTCCGCCCGCCGCTGCCAGTCTATATCCGCTTTCTCCAGAAGGGGCAAAACCCCGGGCTTGGGCAGCCCCAGCCCCTGGGACAGGGAATTGGCTATCTGCTTGCGCGGGGCGGCAAAACCGGCCCGCACCAGCTCAAAAAATCCCCCCTCGTCCACCGCCACCGCCGGCTCAGCGTAAAGGCCGATGCGCAACAGCGCCGAATCGACCTCCGGCGCCGGGTAAAAAGACTCGGCCGGCACACGGCTGATTATCTCCGCCTTGCCGTAGAACTGGACGCTGACACTGAGCAAACTCATATCACCGGGCTCAGCGGCGATGGCCTCGGCCACCTCTTTCTGCACCATGACGATCATCACCTGGGGCTTGGCCGCCGCCGTCAGGAAATGGCGCAGGACGGGCGAGGTTATATAGTAAGGCAGGTTAGCCACCACCTTGTAAAGAAGGCTTTTCTGCTCCTTTAACAAATCTCCCGGCTCGATGTTAAGCACATCATCGTTGACGATGGTAACGTTTTTAAAAGAAGCCAGCGTTTCTTTCAGCAGAGCCGCCAGCTTATCATCCAGCTCAATGGCGATTACCCCGCCGGCTTTTTTAGCCAGCTCCTCGGTCAGGATACCCAGCCCCGGCCCCACCTCCACAATAGTATCGTCGGGGGTAAGCCCGGCGGCGGAGGTAATAACCTCCAGCACCTCCCCATCAACCAGGAAGTGCTGCCCCAGCCCCTTTCTCGGCTTAAGGCCAAATTTCCGCAGCCGCCTTTTCGTCTGAATCAGCAGTGAATTCGGGCTTTTATCCATATTATCAATAATGAGGCCGTGCACCCACCCTCGACCCCGCCCCGCAGCTTGCCCGAAGCCAGCCGGCTCCAGTCAGGTAACCCTGCGGCACCCAGGGCTTTTATTTACCGCTGCTTCCTTTCAGACCTGACGGGATTCATAGAGCTCTGCCGCGCAGGACCCGGCCTTCAACACCGCTTAGCCCGGGTAGTTCCACCAGACAAAGGCCTCAAGCGGGAATTCGACCCCGCTATAGCGGATTGCGAGTTCAGGGCACCGCTGGCTCCCCGTCTAGCACGACCTCAATAAAATGCTAATCGGTAGCTACTCCTTTGTCAAGCCAAAAGGGGGGGGAATTATCCCCCACCCCTGTTTTATATCTTTACCCGCCCGCCACCCTTATTGGAAGCGGGCTAAAGCCCTTTTCCCCACCCCCAAAAGCGGGGCGGGGGAAACAATCCCCCCAAAGTGATAGAGGTGAAACCTCTTTGGGCGGGAGGGTGGGACGCCAAACAACCTCTAAAATCAGGGCAAAACCACCAAAAAAGAAAAGCCCCGCGGCTTTGCCACGGGGCCTCTTATCAAAATCCAGTCTGTTTTTATTCTTTTGGCATGGGTTTGCCCAAAACGGCCTCGAAAAGCTCCTCGTCTATGGGGTGCCCCTGGGCAATCATCTGGCGGTACTTGATAAAGTCGATGGTGTCCTTGCCGGTTATCTTTTTGGTGTTGAAGGCGCCGAAGCCCAGGAAGGCCTCGCCGGTCATGTTGACCGCCAGCCAGTAGCGGTGGTCGTTCTTGTTCATATCCCAGAAGAACTTCTTCTTCTCCCGGATGCCGATGATTGACTTCATAAGGCAGCCCTCGAAGAGATTGGTAAGCGTCCAGAGCATCTTGTTCACTTCGTTATCGAGGGGGGTAAGGTCCACCTCGAGGGACTTGACCAGCTCGCGGGCCTTCTTACCCGCCTCGCCGGTAAGGAACTCGCCGTAGACAATCTCGCCGTCCTTAACATAGGTATCGGTAAAGACCTGCGGGTTGCGGATGAACTTGTCGCCCTGCTTTAGCACCGGCACCACCTTGCTCAGGTAGTTCTTACGGTGCATCTTGTAGGCGCTCCACATCTCGCAGGAGATGCAGTTCCACATGGCGTCCTCTATGGTCAGCGCCCAGGGCAGGAAGTCGGAAGAACCGCCCACCGGCGCCGAGCCGTGCCTGGGGCCGGCCTGCCCGAAGATAGCCAGGTCGGAGGCTACCGCTATATCGCAGGCGCCGCCGATTTCCTGGCCGCCGGCGACGCTCATACCGTTGATTCGCCGGATGACCGGTTTCTGGCACATCAGAATGGAATCGACCATGCCGTTGAAGAGGTCCATGTACTGGCCGTATTCCGTCGGTTTGGTGGAGTAATACTCCGAATACTCCTTGGTGTTGCCGCCGGTGCAGAAAGCGTTATGGCCGGCGCCGGTAAAGACCACCGCCACCACGGCGCGGTTCATCTGCGCCCGGTGGAAACCGGCGATAACGCCCTTAACCATCTCGGTGGTGTAGGAGTTGTACTGGGCGGGGTTGTTGAGGGTAATCCAGGCGCTGTAAACCCCCTCCACCGGTTTGCCGCTGGGATCGATTATGGGTTTTTCCTCATACATGGTGCAGGGCGGCTCGGTGCCGAAATGCTCCATACCCCAAATATTGTGGTCTTTTATGCCACCTTCTCTGGGTACCCAGTCTAATGCCATTTATATCCTCCTTTTTGCTTTATTTTTTAAAAGTCAGGGGTCAGTACTATCCGCCTTATCAACCCACCCTTATGGGCATCCTCAAAGGCCTGTTTTATCTGGCTCATCGGCCTGGTCTCAATAAAGGGCTCTATCTCTACCTTGCCTTTGAGCACCAGATCCAGAACCTTGGGGTAGTACTTGGGCAGACAGCCCCAGGAGCCCAGGATGTCGGCGTCAAAGGCCATCAACCGAGACAGAGAATACTCGTTCTTCTGCATGCCGAAGCCGCAGATTAAAAGCTTACCGATAAAGGAAAGTAGCTCCAGGCCGATAGCCTGGCCCTCACCGGTGCCGGTCCACTCAAAAATCTTCCAGCCGTAGTTCGCCGGCACGCCCTTCTCCTTGCAGTAGGCGCGGAACTCGTCCCTGGTGTCGCGGGGGCTCTTATCCACCGAGCTGATGACATGGGTAGCACCGTATTTTAAGGCCCTCTTCAGCTTCTCCGGGTTGCGGGCAATACCGATGACCTCTTTAGCGCCCAGCGCCTTACAGATCTGGGCGGCATAGACCCCCAGCCCGCCGGTAACCCCGATAATGATGGTTAAATCACCGGGCTTGACCTCGGCTCTCATGGCCGCCTGATAGGGCGAGGTTGCGGCATCGGCGATGACGGCGAAATGGGAAAGAGGCACGCCGTCCCTATGCGATACCAGACACAAATCCTCGGCCGGTACCACGATATGGCTGGAAAAGCCACCGTAGATTTCCATGCTGTTGCCGGGCATCTTCTGGGCCAGGCAGCGGTTGCCCCGGCCGGCGGCGCAGATGGGGCAGTTATTGCAGGGCATCACCGCCGGGATAATCACCTCCTTACCCACCCAGGCCTCGTCACCAGCGATTACCGTGCCGCTGATTTCATGCCCCAGGGTAAGCGGCGGTTTGTTAACCGTGGGCACGCCGTCATAGAAATAGCCCAGGTCGGTATGGCAGACGCCGCAGCCGGCAATCTCAACCATCACCTCACCGGGCTTTAGCTTGGGGGCATCGATGCTCTTCCTCTCCAGCTTACCCGGTTCCACCATCTGCCAGGTCTCGATTTTAGTTGGTATTTTTGCCATATTCTTCACTCCTCACTATCTGCTATATGCCCAAAGGACAGGGTAAAAATCAACCGTTCACCCCTAAGTCAATCACCTCCTGGCTAAGAGCCGATTAACTTGCGGTTTTTAAGGCAGCCTAATAAGTTTATCGTTTGAGCGTGCTTCATGTCAACAACGGAGATAACAATCAAATCAGCTAGACACCGCGGCTCAGTCGGGCCACCAATCTCATCGGTAATCTCAGCCCCACCATCTTAGATTGAGTGGCGGTAATATCGTAGGGAACACGGCGGAGCCTAATCTGTCCGGCCTCGCTGTCATAGATAGCGTAGCTGGCCCTGGGATCACCGTCCCGCGGCTGCCCCACGGAGCCAGGATTGATAATCAACCGCTCCTCCCCCAACCCCAACGCGCTCTCGGGTAAGAACTTGTGAAAGGAACAAGCACCGCCCTTGCCCAGCTTAAATACCGCCGGCACATGGGAATGGCACACCAGGCAATACTTCGTCTTGAAGTAGGCAAAATTCTCACTGGCGGCACTGAGTGACAGGACATACTCCCAGACAGGCTCCCGGGGGCTGCCGTGCACCAGGGTAAAGTCGTCCCTCTCAATAACCATAGGCAGTTCCTTAATATAGAGCACATCCTGCGGGGTTAACTGCCTGGACGTCCACTCACAGGCGGCGACGGCATCGGGATTAAACTGGTGGGTATCAACCTCGCCGATGACAGCCAGGTCGTGGTTACCGGCCACGCAGATATGGTTAGTCCGGCGCAGGAGCTCAATACACTGGTGCGGGTCCGGCCCATAGCCGATGATATCCCCCAAACACCATATCTCCTCCACCTCCCCCTGCTCCTTGACATCAAGCAGCACTGCCTTAAAGGCGTCCAGATTGGCGTGGATATCGGCAATAATGGCGCAGCGCATCTACACTAAAACTATACCAGTTTTTTTATTCTATGACCAGAGCCAGAGGTTAGCCTAAACTGGAACCTCCAGAGTCACTGTTGTTCCCTTACCTGGCTTCGATTGCAGCCCCAGACTACCCCCGATGAGCTGGGCTCGTTCCTGCATTCCGGCCAGGCCAAGCTTACCGGCAACAGTCAAGTCGTCAATCCTTTCCGGCAGCTCAAAGCCCTCGCCCTCATCCTTGACCATCAAGACGGCCTTACCATCGCCGAATTCTACGGTAACCCGGGCTTTTGATGCCCCGGAGTGCTTCCACACATTCCTCAACGCCTCCTGGGCAATACGGAAAAGCACCAGCTCTATCTCGGGAGGGAAGCGGCGCACCGAACCCAGCACCTTCATATCCACAGCTATGCCAAAGTGCTCGGTCAGGTCGGAGGTCAACCACTCCAGCGCTGGCAGCAGACCCAGGTCGTCCAGCACCGATGGTCGCAGGTCCTGGCTGAAACGATGAACTCCATCCAGTATATCACTGGTTTTCTGACGTAGCTCCTCCAGAAGTGCGCTGCCCTGAGGTGACAGTCTATCGGCAGCAGACATAAGCTTGTCCACCTGACGCAAGAGAATTACCAGATCCTGGGCGGTTTCATCATGAAGCTCCCGAGCAATACGCCGGCGCTCCTCCTCCTGAGCCCGGGTAATCTCCTGCAAATAGTTACGCAGATTCTCCTCGGCGTTCTTTCTTTCGGTGACATCCTCCAATGTCTCTATTGCCCCGATTACTTCCCCGCTGTTATCCTTTATAGGGCTCGCCGTAAAATGAAGCCACCGGCCACTCCCCCCGAGAGTCGGAAACCAATCTTCAGCTTCATAGGCGCCGTCAATCAGGTTAGATTTTTTATATTTATCCCCATAATGAGAGGCTATTTTATCTGGAGAGGCTCCATCCACGATTAAATCAGCCATAACCGGCCTCTTTTCAGGGTAAAACGCCTTCCAGTGCCCATCCGTCCCAACTATATCCTCATTCCTTACAGCCGAAAGAGATTCCAGGGCCGTGTTCCAGTGAGTGATTATATGCTGCTTATTAAGCACAAACGCCGGGATAGAAGAGCCGTCAATAATCTTGGCAAGCATTCCCTCGGCACGCTTTCTCCGGGCAATATCCCGGCGGTGCCAGTGGAACCACAGATTAATTATGCCGCCGATAACGATAACCCCCCCGGTCTCAAACAGGGCGTCGGGCGGGCTGGTGGATATGAAAATAGCCCGGGGCAGCATAATGGCCAGGGCTACCGCCAGGCTGGCCAGCCCTGCCTTAAGCCCGAAAATAAAGCCGACGTAGGCTACCGGCAGCAGCAGGAAGACCCGCTCCACGGCATGCCGGGTTAAGCCCAGAAAGGCAAGCAGGGAAGGTGAATCGGTGTTCAGAATCTGCTGCGGGTAGTGCAGGACCACCCCCAGGGCAAACATGACCAGCACCAGCCAGAAATGACTACTGGATATAACCTTTGATATACGCGGAGGCATATAACCGGCACCCCCAATTATTTAAGTCAAGCCAAGCTCAGGGCAGGTCGTCCAGGGTGAGCCAGCCCTTTCTCAAGGCGTATAATACCGCCTCAGTTCGGGAAGCGACCCCCAGCTTACTAAAGATGTTTCCCAGGTGAACCTGGACGGTGCGCGGACTGAGGAAGAGCTGCTGGGCAATATCCTTATTGCTTACGCCGGTGGCGGCTAACTTCAATACCTCCATCTCGCGCTCGCTAAGAGCTTCTACTGCCGGAGTCTCCTTGCGGCCGGAGGGCACCATGCGGTCTATAACCCGGCGGGCGACTACAGGATGAAGCACCGACTCGCCGGCATACACCGCTCTAATGGCATCAATCAGTTCGTGTACGCGCACCCCTTTCAGTAGATAGCCGGCAGCGCCCGCCTCCAGAAGGGCAAAAATGTACTGGTCATAATCATAGGCAGTAAGCACCAGCACAGCTATGGAGGGGTTCAGCGCCTTTATCTGCTTGGTAGCTTCCACGCCGTTGAGCTTGGGCATAGCGATATCCATCACCACCACATCCGGCTTTAGCTCTTTAGCCAGCCTGACTGCTTCCTCACCATCGCCAGCCTCACCGACGACTTCCATATCCGGCTCACGCTGCACGAACTCGCGGGTGCCCTCCCGCACCATCACATGGTCTTCAGCCAGCAAAACCTTAATCTTATCCATAGCACACTCAAAAACTGCTTCTGCGGCAATTATAAACCACCTTACCCGCCACTTCAATAAAAACAATAGTAGAAAATGCTTAATTAAACAGGCCTTAAACTAGGCATTCTCGGCAGTTTAAAATAAGCACTATATCAGATGGCAACTGGCAAGCGATATAGTAAGCTGAAAGAGGATGAGGGGTTGACCAGGTAAACAAGAAAGGAGGCAAGAAGATGAAGACCAGAATTATCAAGGGAAAGGTTACAGGGGAACCGAAGGCGAGAGAAGAGGTCATTGCCGTAGCTCCGGAGGAAATTCAGGATCACCTCGAGTGGGGTAAGGCCCTCTTCAAAGGCGGACACTACGAGGAGGCTCTGGGAGAATTTGAGGCTGTTCTAAGGACAGCTCCGGGCAGCATTGAGACAAGGGTCTGGATACGCAAGGTAAAAGAGGCGTTAACCCAGCCAGAGGTTGAGGTAGCTGCTGAAGAGGAAGCCGCTCCGGCTGCCGAAGCGGTAAAACCCAAGGAGTGTGTCTGGATGAAACTGGGTATGGTGGCTCACCGTATCTGCACCAACAACTATGACTGCATCACCTGCGAGTTTGACCAGACGATGCAGGAGCAGATGGCCAGGGGAGGCTCCCCGGAACTCGATGCCGCCCTGGAGAGATTCAAGAAACTGCCGGGCAATCAGAGAGTTTGCCGCTATGCCCTGAAGGGCGATATCTCCTACCGGCTTTGCACCCGCCTCTTCCAGTGCCCAACCTGCGAGTTCGGGCAAAATATGGAGGAGGCCATCCAGCGCAAGCTGGCCAAGCTAGCCGCCCGGCGGGAGGCCCTGCTCAAAAAGACTCAAAAGACCGCCTAGCTAAAGGGCTAAAACAATAAACACGAAGAGGGGCAGGCGTCGTAAAAGGCGCCTGCCTTTTATATTATCCCCCACCCCTTTTAAACAGTTCTCTTTCTTCCCATACCCACCCACCCTCATAGGCTTCGCCTTTTTAACTCGCTCCCAACCCCCAGAGGGGAGAAACCATACCCTTTTCTAAGGAGTTTTTAGAGGTCTAACCTCTATAGGGTGGGAGGGTGGGAAAGAAAACGTAATCTAGTCGCACCCTCAAACTCCCCCCTACCTTGTGACCCCAAACAGGGGCGTGCTATAATTTTGCCATGAAGGTCAAAGATTTGGGGGAGTTCGGGCTGATTGACCTGCTGGCCAAAATGGCCGCCGGTGGGGATGAGCAGCTTTTAATCGGCATCGGCGATGATGCCGCCGCCTGGCAGGGCGACACCTCGATACAGCTGGCAACTGTAGATTCCTTCATTCAGGGAGTCCACTTCCCCACCGAAATAGCCTCCTGGCAAGAGACAGGCTGGAAGGCGCTGGCGGTCAACTTAAGCGATATCGCCGCTATGGGCGGCACGCCCCGCTACGCCCTGGTGTCTTTAGCCCTGCCCCCCGATACCGAAGTAGACGATGTCACCGCCCTCTACACCGGCATGCTGGAACTGGCCGAAAAATATAAAGTAACCATAGTCGGCGGCGATATCAGTAACGCCCCTATGGTGATTATCAATGTTACCGTTCTGGGCAATAATCCCCAAAATAAGATACTAACCCGCTCCTCGGCCAAACCGGGAGAGCTTATCGCCGTTACCGGCTCTCTGGGGGCGGCTGCCGCCGGGCTGGAGATGCTGACCAAAAAGCTAAAGTTCGACCCCCAGGCCACCGCCCGTTTCAGGCAGGCTTTCTTTAAGCCCACCCCCCGCATCGCCGAAGGGCAGCTATTATTAGAGCAGGGAGTAAAAACGGCCATAGATATCAGCGACGGCCTGCTCGCCGATTTAAACCAGATATGCAAGGCAGGTAAGGTCGGCGCCCGAATAGATGCTGACCGCGTGCCCGTGGAGCCCCTGGTAAAAGCCAGCTTCGGCGATAAAGCCCTGGAATTAGCCTTAACCGGGGGTGAGGACTACGAGCTGCTCTTTACCGCCAGGGCGGAAGTTATAGCCAGAATAAAAAAGGCAGCCCCCTGCCCGATATCGGCCATCGGCGAGATTGTCGCCGCCAAGGGGGTAACCGTGGTTGACCGCCGGGGAAAGCCGATTAATGTGGGCAGGGCGGGCTGGGAGCACTTTACCAGCCGATGAACCAGCTGGAGATAATCACCGGTAACCCGGAAGAAACACGGGAGTTCGGCGCCCGCCTCGGCGAGTTGGCCCGGCCCGGCGATGTATTTCTGCTGGTAGGCAAGCTGGGGGCGGGCAAGACCTGCCTCACCCAGGGTATCGCCCGGGGGCTGGGTATAAAGGAGTACGCCGCCAGCCCCTCTTTCGTCGTGGTCAGAGAGCTTTACGGTAGATTATCGCTGTATCACATGGACTTCTACCGCCTGGAAAAGCTGGAGGAGATTGCCGACCTGGGTCTGGATGACTATTTCTACGGCAAGGGCGTCTCGGTGGTGGAGTGGGCGGAGAAGGGGTTGAGCCTGCTGCCGCCGGAGCACCTGCTGATTGAGATGAGTTATATCTCCGATACCGGCCGCCGCCTGAAACTGAAAGCCGGAGGCAAGCGTTACCGAGAACTGGTGGCAAAGCTGAAATAATGTTATTAGCCATAGACACATCAACCGATAGCGCCGGCCTGGCGCTGGTGCAGGACGGCAGAACACTGGCCGAAGCAACCTGGCGCTGCGGCCAGAACCACAGCGTGGAGCTTTTGCCTCGCCTCACCCAACTCCTCCAGGAGGCCAAGGCAGAGCTTAAATCAATGAGCTGTATTCTGGTAGCTAAAGGACCGGGAAGCTTTAACGGACTGCGGGTAGGCTTAAGCACGGCCAAGGGGCTGGCCTTCAGCCTTGACATCCCCATCATCGGCGTCAGCAGCCTAGAGCTAGAAGCCCGCCAGCACGCCCAAACAGACCTGCCCATCTGCCCTGTATTCAACGCCGGGCGGGGAGAGATTGCCACCGCCCTCTACCGGAAAAAAGATAATGAGTGGTACCAGCTTACACCTGAGCATATAACCACCGTCGAAGCATTAGATTCGGAAATAACTGAAAAAACCCTTTTCTGCGGGGAGTATGTGCCCGTAATCGCCGATGAACTCAAGAAAAGGCTTAAGGATAAAGCGGTTATCGCCCCGGACAAACCCCGCCGCGCCGGCCTGCTGGCGGAACTGGCTAAAGGCCGGCTGGAAGCTCACGACTATGACAACCCCACCACCCTGCAGCCGCTGTATCTCAGGCGCCCGGCCATCACTCAGCGCCGGCGCCGCTAATACTAAGGATGGAGATTAAAAATGACCAACTGGCCTAAACTATCGGTAGATATAGATAAAGACTTTGACATGTGCTTTGCCTGCGGGCAGAAAAACCCCATCGGCCTGAAGCTAAAGTTCACTCAGGAGGGCAAGGGGGTCAGGGCTGAGTTCACCCCCGGTGAGCTGCATCAGGGCTGGTCGGGAGTCGTCCACGGCGGCATCATCGGCTGCATTCTTGATGAGGCGATGAGCTACGCCGCCCTCTATGCCGGGGTAAACAGCCTGACCGCCAGGATGCAGACCCGGTTCAAGCACCCCCTCCAGACCGGTGAGCCCCTGGTCATCACCGCCCGCGTCACCAGGCAGACGAGAAAGCTTATCGAGACCGAAGCCGAAATGCACCTCGCCGACGGCACGCCGGTGGCCGACAGCACCGCCACCATGTTCATCGCCAAGCCGCGGGGCGAGGGAAAAGACTAATGGCCGAAATAAAGGCGGTTATCTGGGATATGGACGGCGTTATTGCCGATTCCGGCCCCTATCACCTCGCCGCCTGGCAAGAAATCTTCAGTAAAAGAGGGGTAAAATTCACCGCCGAAGATTTTAAACACAGCTTCGGGCTGAGGAACGATAATATCATCAGAAACACGCTGGGAAAAGAGATAACTCAAGCC
>Ga0315544_1002325_pt1 | contig 13552 bp, 5 predicted proteins | sample SalMarSW160130MG_2_FD_202543 | JGI IMG/M metagenome (GOLD analysis project Ga0315544, IMG submission 202543) | Salt marsh sediment microbial communities from the Plum Island Ecosystem LTER, Massachusetts, United States - Salt Marsh Sediment SW1601-130 ... | reverse complement strand
GATCGTCACCGGCATCGGCGACGGGTCTAAGGTTACTACTGAATTCAGAGGCTCCGATATCAACTCGCCCGTGAATAAGTCGGTCATTTCCATACATATCTTTCTCACCCGCCTCGATTAGGCGATTCGGGTCACCGGCATTTATGCAGGGTGAATCCATTTGCAATCGAAAATCATTAGCCTGCAAATTAACAAATATCGGATCCTGGTAAACATTACCGCGGGCATCTTTTGTTTTGGTGACCGGCATATATATATTTCCAGCGCCGTCCCATATATTATTAAATTCAATTCGGTCCTCAGGTATTGAACCTTCCCTGAATATACCTCCAATGCTGCGAGCATTGCTGATTATATTGCTTAATGCCGTGCAGGGACCAAACTCCGGATAAGAAGCAAAATAAGCATTTGCGCCAGAATCGGAAGCATAGTTATTCACGATGGTGTTGTTGATTAAGCCACCAGCCACCAACAGAACACCGCCGCCTGCTGATGCCGAATTGTCGTATATTAAATTATTAGTGATTTTGGCATCACCAAGGATTGTCAGTATCCCGCCACCAAGAGTGGCAGAGTTATTCTTAATAATATTGTGAGTAATTATCGCCTCTGATAGATAACAACCAATTCCCGCTCCCCAACCTTCTATACCGGGCCACTGCGTGGCATCTTCGTTATTATTGTTTACGAGGACATTCTTTTTGATGGTCGGCGATGAATTAAGGCAATAAATCCCACCCCCCATAATAACATTTCTTTCAACTACTTCCACTTGCAAAGAGGTCCCATATCCACCGGTGATAGTAAAGCCGGTCAATACAGCTTCTGAACTTTCGTTATTTTCAAAGGTTACGACGCTACCCATGATTTCGGGCGTTTGTCCTCTTTCAACGGAATTCTGTGGTGGTAATTGTGTAGGTGATTTAATAATAGTAGTGGCCACAATTTCAGGGTCATCAGGCTCGGTACCGGTCAGAATTATATTTTTACCGTTAAAGTTTATGTTTTCCAGATACATACCGGGACTAACAACTACAGTATCGCCGATGTTACAATCATCTATTGCTGCTTGTATAGTCGCATACTCATCCGGAACCAAACGGGTTGCTGTCAGTGCCGGCAATTGTATACATAACATTAGGGTAAAACTTAGCAGGATTATTTTTTTCATTTTTCGTCCTTTCTTATAGGATTATCAGATTAAGAACAAAGATTCCAAAAAGGCTAAGAAAACAGTTCCCATGCGGGACGACCTTAGCTCGTAACAGCATCATGGGACAGTAAATGAGCTTACAATGCCTGCCTCCATACCTCGACTAAACATAATTAGAACATAGAATGACTTAATAGTCTATTCATAAGACGTATATTAGCATAGATAATTTCAAATTTTTTGTTAATCCTTTAAAAAAAATTCGCTTAAGTGAGAGTAATTTATGATATGTGTGTTACCAAATTGTTACGGTTTTATCTTTTTTCTGTGATTTTTATCTTTTTTCTGTGATTTTTATGATTTTTCTGTGCATAAAAGTTTTAAGCGATTCAAATAGAGTCTATTATTCTTGGAAAGTTAGATTACATCAAGGTGGTTGGAAATTCCTGTCTGAATTTGCAGGTCCAAATTTATGATAGAGGTACAAAGGATGGATGATTGGCATGTGTATATAGCGGTGTTCTGTCTGTTTGGATCAGTAAAATCAGCATTCCTGAAATTTAGCCAATGCATGCGTTATTTAAGGTGACATGCTGGCCTGAGTCGTTCCGCCGTATGCGCCCATATTAATTACCCAGCCGTTCGGATAAGGTTCCAATCCTATATCACTATTAGGATCGCTGGCATCAATACAGGGACTGCTGATATCATCCTGAACCCAGTTTTGATTTATCGGGTCCCACCGGCCTGCCTGTGACTTCAAATGGTAATCACCGTTCACAGGATCAACGAACAACGGGTCTGCAGATATGTTTCCGAGATTCTGCCCCATGCCTTGGACGTTGCTGTAGGTGACTGTGTTCGAATCGCCTGTTATCTGGGCGGCGAGAGTTCCATCGCCGTTGAAGTAAACGATGGAATTTGTGACTGTCGATGTTGAATTATGGATGCCGAATTGCAGATTGTTGCAGATTGTGCAATTGGTAATTGTCGAGAAGTCGCCGGTAATACCATGTTGTTGATTTGCGGCAATAACACAGTTGCTTATATCCGGATGATTGTATAGTTTTCTACGTCCCATGAGATTTGGGTGCATTTCAATTCCGGAACCGCCGTTGGTGGTAATATTGCAGTGAGTGATTATCGGGTTGCTTACGCTATACAAATATATCCCGGCAGCAGAGCTACCGGTAATGCTGCAGTTAGTGATCGATGGAGAGGCATCAAAACAATAGATGCCGTTTTTACCACCGGTAGTAGTGAATCCGGCGAGTTCGCAGCCTGCATCTTCCCCATCCGAAAAAGTCACTGTTGCCTTGTGAACGCCTCCTATGATAATAGTCTCTGCCACAACGAATGGATTGTTCGGTTCTGTTGAGCCGACTTTAACTTTTTTACCATTAAAACGGATATTCTCGCGATAGATTCCCTGATTAACTGAAATCGAATCTCCGTCTTGGCTGTTATTAATAGCATGTTGTATATAGTCATAGTATTTACCTGAAGTATGATTTATAATTGGGCCGTCGAAGGACGAATATGCAAACTCCAGGGAAATGCCCTGAACTTGGCCGTAAGAATCGGTTTGCCAGACGATTGTTCCGTCGTCGATTGCCGGCCCGAGGCCATAGGGCGAACCGGCCAATGCGATTTCCAGTGTACCGTATTCTCTTGTCAGACAGCAGGCTTTGATTTGCCCGCCGTTGGTGCCACCATCGACATAGACAATCAATTGGTCGTCGATGACCGGTTGTTGCTGGCTGCCCGATGCCTTGATAATCTCCAGTTCCCGAATATTTTCAATGTCGGAAAAATCGGCACCGTAAATGTCACCCGAATCGTTTCGCTCATCCGTCCAGACAACCAGATGGCCGGATATGGCCGGGTCGAATTGCCTTGCCGAATTGGAGCAAATTGTAAATACGCTGATGGCCTCGATGTTTGAAATGTCTGCGCCGTATATGTCGCCACCGGCCTCATATACGACTATATTACCGGATATGTCGATAACATCATCGAAGTCGTTGCTGTAGCTGTGACATGGGTAGGGATCTCGTGTGCCGACGTTTTCGGCGATTGTGAAATAAACGGGATTAGATATGTCCGTTATGTCGGCACCGCAGATATTATAAGGTGTATTCCACCAATTGTAGGCTTCACTGCTGCCGATTGGTTCAGTATCGAGGCCGAGGTGTTCCAGCCAGACGACTTTGTTGCCCGAGACGACCGGGTGACTGTACGATTCGGACATGCTGTATCTTCTTAAGATATTTTGTGTGTTGGTTGCAATATTTCGAACGATAACACTCGTATTCGAAGGCTCGTGATACCATGGTGAGCCGAAATTTATGCCGCCAAACCAGACAACTATGTCACCATCTATCTTCGGCTGCGTATTAAGCCCTCCGGCGGAGAATGTTTTTAGAGTGCCTGTTTCCAGATTGTGACAGTAAATATTCCAGGTAAAGTCACAAGCCGATCCGACGCCATATACAACTTTACTGCCGGAAACATCCGGATAGTGGAAGTAGTTTGAAGTGGAAAAACCGACATATAAATCCTCTTGATGCATTGTTACGGCGACGGTTGTTACTTCGACTAAATCAGGCTCGCTATCGACGAGGCCGTCATTGACGAGTAGTTCGAATATGTATATTCTTTCTTCGCTGCAATCAAAACAGGCGATTGCCGTATTGGCATCTTCAAGATGAACCGGGGGACCTTCGATCTGTGTCCAGGTATAAGTTAACTCATCAGTCAGATCGGGATCGTAGGAGCCGGAGCCGTCGAGGATAATACGACCGGGCACCTGCAGGACTTTATTCGATCCTGCATCGGCGACAGGGGGGCGATTGCCCACTACAATCAGAACTTCATCGGGATAGCTGTATTCGAGACCATCGCTGACAATCAGTTGAAACCGGTATTCTCCTTCTATTCCGGGCATGAATGTCGGCTGGGCGGAAGTGGCGTCGCTAAGCTGAACATCGGGACCGTCTGTTTGTGTCCATTGATAAGTCAGAACGTCGCAGGGGTCGCGGTCGGAGCTGCCTGTTCCGTCGAGTGTAACCAGTTCAATCCCATCGAGGTATTGATCCAGCCCTGCATCAGCAACCGGTTGGTAGGGGGGGCCGAGTGAAAATTCTATGGCCAGCTCATCATGCAGGTAATTCTGGTCGTTAAAAGCCACCTGTGTTCCAATTGTGCCGTCAGCGTTTTCTATACCTATAGTATAAGAATAAAAGTATGTATCGTCGGAAAAAACCTTGTATTGAATGACGATTATGCCGGAATTATACATTATTACTTCTGCATTTACCGAACCTCCCCAGCCGAGGGTATAATCGATAAACTGAACAACCGTATGACTACCGAACTGCTGATAAAGGATTTTTGACCTTCCTGTTGGATACATATACGTCCACATCCATGCAATCATGTTGTCATACCCGTCGGAGGCCGGGATTAGGCGGTTGTCATAGGTGATTGGCACTGCGTCAAAGCTGATTAAACCGTTGGATTGAATGAAGAATTCATTGTAAATATTGTCGTAGAAATCGAAATCAAATCCCAACGGGAATGGGCCGAAACATTCCTCGAAACTGCCTTCGATTCCTAATACTTCCGTTCCTGTATTCTGGATATCGATCCATTGATATTTCGGTCCCCAACTGCTGTCACTATCTATCCAGCGATATCCGTATGCATCGGGAATACTACCTATTATACAATTAACGGTGACCGTATTGGGAAGGCTCGAATCTGTTCCATCGTTGACGATAAGTTCGAAGACATATTCTCCTTCGACTGAAGGTATAAAACTCGGGGTCGGGGTATTCGGATCGGCCAGTTCCACGTTCGGGCCGGAAATTTGAGACCAACTATATGTAAGAATATCTCCATGGTCGGGATCATAGGATTCTGAGCCGTTCAGGGTTATCTGTCGGCCCGGCTCACAACTCTGATCGTCACCAGCGTGCGCGACTGGTGCACGGTTGCCGACCACTACCATAACACTATCCGGGGAACTGTAGTTATTGCCGTCAAAGACTGTAAGTTCAAACACATAAACATCTTCGACCGGAGGTGCAAAATTTGGCTCCGGTGTATCGGAATTGTAAAGTGTCACGTTAGGACCACTAACTTGTTGCCATTGAAATGCAATAATATCGTTCACATCGGGATCGAAGGAGCCGGTACCGTCGAGGATGATGAGCTCAACAATCTCGTCGAAATACTGGTCGTCTCCTGCATCAGCTACTGGTCTGGCATTGGCGGTAACTTCGTCCGCGCCGATATCGATACATGCGCCCATTACAGGGAATTGTCCGTCGATATCACACTCCCATGAATAGGCGGCGTAATCCGGGACGCCTGCATCGCAGCAGGGCGAGTCGGAACTTATGTGATAGTTGTCTATAAAGAGCGGATCTGCGGATATGTTGCCGTTAGAACCGGTCATGTCGGCCCGTCCATCGTAACCGGGATTATCCTCGTTTGTTGTGCTGTCAATATAATTGCCGGGTAGATTTCCCCAGAGATTATTACATGCAAATGAAGAATTGTTCCAATATCCATCCAGTAATATTCCCCCTCCCGATTTGGCACTGCAAATAATATTATTGATAATCAGGTTTTGACCGAATCCGGAATCGCTGATAGCGTAAATATTACCGGCAATACTGCTTTGATTCTCGGTGATTAAACTTGCATCATTACCCACAATTGTATTGTTTATCAAACTGCCTCCGAGTAAAACAACACCTCCGCCGATAGTTGCCGAATTGTCGTAAACCAGGTTGTGGCTGATTATAGGCTCACTGAAATATGACATTACGCCGGCACCGGCAAATGCGGAATTGTTGTTTATGATATTACGGGCAATAATTGCCTCTGATTGGAAGCAGAGGATTCCGCCTCCATAGCCTAATTGCCAGGTTTCGGGATTATCTCCGTCCATTTGTGCTGGTCCGGCGTTACCGGTAATTACGTTACATGTAATTGTCGGCGAAGCATTTTTACATGAAATACCGGCTCCCCAGTGAATGTAGTTTTCACTCTCGATCGAATCATCGCTCGTTCCTGAACCTCCGGTAATAGTAAAACCGGTTAAGACTGCATCTGTAGTCTCGCCGTTTCCAAAAATTACTACACTCCCCAGGTCATTACCATCGATTATAGTAGCCGCTATGATATTCGGATTTTCCGGGTTGGTGCCGGTTACGACAATGTTTTTGCCGAGGAAGTTGATATTTTCATAATATACGCCCGGATCGACGACGACTACATCGCCGTCATTACAGTTATCGATGGCCTCCTGAATAGTGGTATAGTTGGCCGGAACCAGACGAATATCCGCTGATGCAGGTGTTGTTATGACTAATAATGTGATGTAAAGAAGAAAAGATTTTCTCATTTTTTAACCTTTCCGAGGCCTTTATTGGCTTGAGAGAGATAATGAAAACACTTAGAGAAAGCGAGTCCGGTGTAAGACCTGAATAACTTTTATAACGCCGGAGATTCATGAAGCCTGCCGGACCTGCTTGAGCACCTCAGCAAACTGTTTAAGCATTGTCTGTTCTCTATTGACATAAGACGCCTCGAAGTGGTTTTCGTTACACCATTTTTTTGTTTTTTTCTAAAAAATCAGGTGAATCGGGGCCGATACTGCGCGAGTGTATTTTTTCTGCCGGCTTTTTAGACTTATAAATTCGTGCCTTTCGTAACTTTTGTTGAATAATGAAGATAACAAAGTTTTTTATTTCTTTTAGCTACCCGGGGAAGTTCTTTGTTCGCTTAAGTGGGTCCTTATAAAAGTCGATAAATTTATATGCTGTAGCAGTGCGCATAAAGTGCGCTGCTTATAAGGATAAATGACGTTCGCTGTACTGGGAATTATGAAAAGGGGATTCTCGCTTGTTGAATTAGTAATAGTGGTGGCCCTTCTGGGGATTATGGCGGCTATCGTTGTGCCGCAATTTCAGTCTCAAGCCGCGCGGGCCAAGAAAGCTGTTGCCCAGGATCATCTGCGTATATTGCGAAGTGCCATTGAGCTATATACTGTCCAGCACAGGGGAGTTCCGCCGGGCTATGAGAATGATAATCCCTTAAATACTCCAAGCAGTACCGTCTTTCTTACGCAAATGATGATTAGCGGCAGTTACATTCGGAAAATGCCCGCTAATCCTTTTAATAATCTCGAGAGCATCCTGATGGTGGGAAACTACGAGACATTCCCCGGGGGGGCGGTTGATGGATATGGCTGGATTTATCAGCCGGCGACGAAGAACATCAGGTTAAGCTGGTCAGGGACAGACTCGGATGGTCTTCTCTATTTAGATTACTGATGGTTCGCTTGTTAAGGCGACCATGATGTGCTATACTTGCTCTCCGAAATAAAATATGGAGAGCTGATTAATGAACAAATCAAAGAATTTCCTTTCAATTCTTATTCCAAGCGCTACAGTTTTTATCTCGAGTTTCTGCATAATGGTGCTCGAATTGGTAGCGGCCCGTCTTATTGCCAGGCATCTTGGTTCCTCTTTATACACATGGACCGCGGTTATAGGGGTAGTGCTTGCGGGTATTAGTATCGGCAATTATCTTGGCGGCCGTATCGCGGACAGGTTCAATGCAAAAAAGGCTTTGGCGGTTCTTTTTGCTTTGGCTTCCGCCGCGTGTGTTCTGACAATTGTCTTGAACAATGTTGTAAGCCAATGGTTGTTGCTCTGGCACCTTACCTGGCCTGTACGGGTATTTACCCATGTTTCTTTGGTGTTTTTATTTCCGTCAACTCTGCTGGGAACAATTAGTCCGGTAGTTGCCAAGATGGCGCTTGAACGAGGCTTGCCGACGGGAAGAACTGTTGGAGATATATATGCATGGGGTGCTGCAGGAAGTATTGCAGGCACTTTTGCGACCGGATATTTTCTAATCCTTTTAATGGGTACTGTTGCTATCGTATGGGTGGTCGGCGGTATCTTGTTACTATTGGCCATTTTATACTGGGCCAGGCTCTGGGTGTTGTATTTATGGGCCGCGGTGTTTATTGTCTTGATGACGATGGGGATGGCACCCGTGACCTGGGCTGAACAGATCGGCGCCGACCTTTCACTGAGAGAAAAATCCAATCCTGATATTATCTACGAAAATGAAAGTCAATATTGCTATATCGCTGTTGAACAAATATCCGCGAATCCCGACAGGCGAGCTTTCATACAGGATAAGTTAAAGCACAGCGAAATGGTAATAGGCGATATCCTGGATTTGAAATACTCTTACGAACAGATTTATGCTGCCGCGACAAATATGTTGAGCAATGACAAGAGTCAATTGTCCGTTTTGGTAATCGGAGGGGGCGGTTATGTTTTTCCTCGTTATGTCGAGAAAATCTGGCCCGGAAGTCGTGTTGACGTCGTTGAGATCGATCCTGGAGTGACCGAAGCGGTTTTCAAGGCGTTTGGTATGGAAAGAGATACGCCGATAAATACTTTTAATATGGATGCCCGCAACTATGTCAGTCAATTATTGGAGCAGTCCGCTTTGGGACGCCATTCGGCGGAACAAACCAAAGGTCGGAATACTCGTTACGATTTCATTTATGAAGATGCACTTAACGATTATTCGATACCATATCAGCTCACAACAAAGGAATTCAATGACAAAATCGCCCAAATACTGTCGGACGACGGCGTTTATATGATTGAGTTGATAGATATTTTCGAATACGGCTTGTTTGTTGGTGCATTTGTAAATACCCTGGAGCAGACATTCGACCATGTTTATGTAATCACCGAGGCCGAAGCGCGTTTGGGACGAAATACTTTTGTAATTATTGCCGCCGGACGTGAAATCGACCTTGAAAATATTCGCGCCGAAGAGTCCGTAAGTGACATGGAATTGTGGCTGTTGAGCGATTCTGAAATAGAGATGCTCAAGAGAAAAGCCCAGGGAATTGTATTAACGGATGACTATGCCCCCATCGAGAATCTCCTCGCTCCGGTGGTGCTCCAGAGTGCGGTTGATTTGCTTGTAGATAGATATTTCGAGCAGGCGGATAAATTAAGGGCCGACGGACAATTGGACAAAGCCATCTTGAAATATAAAAATATAATCAACATAAATCCAACCAGTTCGATACATGCGTATAATGAAATCGGAATGATCCAGGCTGCCCGGGGCAAGCTGGAAGAAGCGATAGCGGCGTTCGGCAGCGCCATTGAATATAATGATAAATCCAAAGTTCAACGCAGCATGTCGAATATCTATTACAATATTGGCGTGGCATTGCAAAGAGCGGGCAGGAAAGAAAATGCTTCCATGTATTTACAAAAGGCGATTCAGGGATATCGGGATGATTTGGCCAGGATGCCCGGTTCGGCCAACATAGCCGGCAGGCTGGGCAACGTTTTGGCGGAAGTCGGTAATTTTACCGAAGCAACAGAATTCTTCCGCAGGGCGGTTCAACTGGATCCTTATGATATCAATAATCATTCGATGCTCGCCCAGGCTCTTGTTGTTCAGAAACGCTACGATGAAGCGATTGAAGAGTTGAAAAAAGCAAAGCAGTTCGTCTCGCAAATCGGTAATGAAGCGGCCGCACTCAAATTTCAACGGGATATCGAGCAAATCCAATTGGAAAAAGCACAGTAGAATTGGCTTTGTTTTCCATTTTTTCTACGGTCTTCTGACTTCCGTTTTCCGTCTTCTGTCTTAAGATTGGCTTTGCTTTTCTTGACTGCAACCCCTAAATGTTCCACTTATTTACTTGTCATAAAAGAGCTTATGCCAAAATTGGGTTTGTTTTGCATTTTTTTTACCGCGGCGTAGTATTACGTAGCCGGGTCAACCCCAGGTAAAACCAAGGGCTAAGTAAGTATTACGTTTTGAACATTTTTTTTTGAGCATTTAACTTTACACTTTTAACTTTGAACTTCTGATTTGTATTATTCCCTTTGCTATCTCATGCCATTCCATCGGCTAACTATAATTATACCCCTGCCCGGCGGGCATAAAAGGAAAATCCCCATTATTAAGCGAAAAATGACGTTTACTTTTGACACGCTTTGAAAAAATGTACCGAAAAACTTAAATTTTCTGATACTATTAGCTTCTTTTTGATCTTTTGGGAATTTGGATACGATTCTTGATTAGTTTCCTCTTAAATGCTATTATGAATAGTTAATTTTGCGGAAGATTAATGCTTGGGATAGATCTATTTGCTGGTTCGGGTGGAATGTCGCTTGGCGCAGTCCAAGCTGGTGTTGATGTGCGCCTTGCAGTTGAATCTGATAAATATGCGGCGGCTACCTATGCTTATAATCACCCACAAACGAAAGTCTTTGCAGAAGATATTCGAAGAGTAAGAAGGATTAATATCCCATCCAATGGAGAGAGCAGGATTATTTTTGGAGGTCCGCCCTGTCAGGGATTTTCTACATCCAATCAAAAGACCAGAAATTCAAATAATCCTAATAATTGGCTTTTCAGGGAATACATAAGAATAGTTAAATTATGGAAACCAGATTGGGTAGTGTTTGAAAATGTACAGGGAATTGCTGACACTGAAGGCGGCATGTTTCTTGATTTTGTGCTCAAAGCATTTAAGAAATTAGGCTACACCACTTCGTGGTGGATTTTAAATTCGAGTGACTATGGTGTGCCGCAAAAAAGAAATCGTTTGTTCATAATCGGTTCTCTGCATGGAATTGAGGTTAGAAAACCCGAGCCCGATAATGAAAAATCGATATCAGTTAAAGATGCGATATTTGACCTGCCTAATCTTAAAAATGGAGCATCTAAAAATATCATGCCTTACAAAAAAATAAAACCATCAGGTTATGCAAACGTTCTGCGTTGTGGTTTAAAAGCCAGTGCCAATCATTTAGTTACTCGAAATAACTCGTTGGTTTTAAAGAGATATAAATACATACCTCAAGGCGGCAACTGGCAAAATATACCGCAAAGATTAATGAAAAATTATACCGATTTCAGTCGCTGCCATACCGGTATATACCATCGTTTGAGAGAGAATGAACCTTCGATTGTCATTGGCAATTATAGGAAAAATATGTTGATTCATCCACATGAGGATAGGGGGCTTTCGGTGCGCGAAGCAGCCCGGTTGCAATCATTTCCCGATTGGTATGAATTCAAAGGCTCAATTGGATATCAGCAACAACAAGTTGGGAATGCGGTGCCGCCATTGTTGTCAGAGAAAGTTTTTACGTCAATTCTTTCATATGGTTAGTATTGTATTGGGACAGTATTCAAATAATAATTTTAGTATATAATGAGAATACGGATCTGAAAAGATGGTGTGGAATACAAGAGAAATAGAGGATATTACAAAGCAAATGCTCATTGAGGAACGAGGTGGTGCGGGAGGAGATGAAAAATTTGGTCTTTATACTACTGCGCGAAAACATCTAATAGAAGAGATTTTGCCTGAAATCAAACGTATCCTTCCTGAACATACGGATCACGGTATACCTCATATTGAGAATGTATTGGATAATGCGAGGAAACTTCTAGGAGACGATGTTAAAAACTTAGACGGAACAAACCTTTACTGCTTAATTTTATCCATTCTTTTTCATGATGTTGGGAATATATTTGGCAGAAGAAAACATCAGCATAACGTGGAAGAAATCTATAAATTCGTTCGTCCTGGAATCATGTGGAAACCGGATGAAAATAAGATAATCTCGGAAGTAGCTGCGGCACATTGCGGCGAAGCAACTGATGGAACTAAGAACACACTTAAGGAAATTCCGGAATCTGGTCATATGGATGGCCAACCAGTAAAATTGCGCGAAATCGCAGCCATACTACGTTTCGCAGATGAGTTAGCTGAAGGTCCGCAGAGGACATCTCGCTTTATGCAAAAGCAACATAAATATCGTGCATCCAATAAAATTTTTCACGAATATGCTCAAGCGACAAATATTTGTATTGACCGAGGCAATGAGCGTATAGTAGCAACTTACAGTATTCTTTTTGAAATCGGACGTAATGGTAAACTTACCAAGAAAAACGAAAAAAGTATTTTGAACCTGCTGGCTTTTATTTATAAAAGAATAATCAAACTGAACCAAGAGAGGCAATATGCACGGCACTATTGTAATTTACTTTCTCCGTTCAAAAAAACAAGCGTAGCCTTTAATTTTTACGCTGACAGAAAACTCCTGAATTTGGACTTAGACGAAGTTGAACTCACAGATTTAGTGGTGCCAGAAGACACGCAGAAACAGTTTACAGAGTATAACTCTGAGTATGAACTTAATAATATTATCAAAAAAATCGGTAAAAGTTTGTTAAAGCATCGGGGTAGGTGAAAAATGGACTACAATAATCCTTTTGAATATGCAAGCGCATTTAAACTTGGGGCAGACAAAATCGTCGATTTTTACGTGCCAGATTACAATTATTCTAGGTTTATTCGATCACGTAGGAATATATTTTTAGTTGGAGAACGCGGCTGCGGTAAATCAATGACGCTTCTATATAATTCTGTGCCAATACAGCAAAAAAAGGTTGAAAAAGAAAGTTCCAAACTAAAACTAGATATCTTGTGTGTACACATCCCCTGCAATACACCATTAATGTATCGGAGAGAATACCAATTATTAAATGATTTCAAAGCATCAATAATTAGTGAACATTTTCTTGTCCTCAAAATTATGTTTGATATAGCTGATTCGCTTTCCAAGATTCCGAACTTAACAAAAGGGATAGATGAGTCGGAACTTCGAAAGGAGTTAGGTTTTCTTCTGCCTATAAAGCTGCCATCCCGAAAACCTGTTCTGGATGGTTTGGCTATTTGCTGTCAGAAAGCGATAAATGATGCTGAAAAAGTTATTAACGCAAAGGGACCAAATGTATTTTATGAGAATGCCCTGTCATTCTCATCGGGCGTATTGTCCTTACTTATTTGCCTGAGGGAAATACCTAAACTTGCCGATTCCCATTTCGCGTTAATGCTTGATGACGCTCAGGTTTTGAATAAACATCAAATTAAAGTGTTAAATTCGTGGATTGCCTACAGAGATAATTCACTGTTTAGCTTCAAAATTGCTACAACAAAGGTTGATCGACCTCCTTTGCATACTGCTTCAGGCGGAGAGATTTTCGAAGGACACGATTTTACTTCAATAGACATGGAGCAGCCGTATCAGAATCGCCTCTCCGATTTTGGGAAATTGGCTCGTGATATTATACGCCTGAGACTGAAAAAAACAGGTATTTCTATTTTGAAAACCCCTGAAGAGTTTTTTCCTGTGAATCCACAGTTTGAGAAAGACATGAAGAAATGTGAGGATAGTGTAAGGAAAGAGGCGAGAAAGAAATTTATAAACGGAACACAAAAACAAATAACAGATTATGTATACAAGTATGCAA
>Ga0315544_1002324_pt1 | contig 13552 bp, 10 predicted proteins | sample SalMarSW160130MG_2_FD_202543 | JGI IMG/M metagenome (GOLD analysis project Ga0315544, IMG submission 202543) | Salt marsh sediment microbial communities from the Plum Island Ecosystem LTER, Massachusetts, United States - Salt Marsh Sediment SW1601-130 ... | reverse complement strand
AATGGTCCCCACGGTGAGTCGCTTCGGGCGATGGTCACCATATGGCCGTAGCTTGTTCCGCCCTCTGAAATCATCAGGTAATATTTGCCGTTGATTTTATAAAGGTGCGGTCCTTCCGGCCAGATTCCGCCGGTGCCTCGCCATATTTCCTTCAATTCTCCTTCGAGTTTGCCCGTTTTGAGATTTATCGTTGATTGAGCGGTGCAGCCGTAACGTCCGCCTTGTTGTCGGTGATAATAAACTGTTCCGTCATCATCGAAGAGAATTGACGGGTCGATACCGCCGCCGTCTTTTATCCAAATCGGCTCGGACCAGGGACCGGCAGGGTTTTTGGCTGTAACATAAAAATTACCGCCGCAATCCACACCGGTAGTTATCATATAAAAGGTGCCTTCGTAGTAACGGATCGTCGGTGCATAAATGCCACCGGAAGCCCGAACTTTATCAAGGTTCAACTGGCTCTTGCGTGTTAGGCAGTATCCGATTTGTTCCCAATTTACCAGGTCTTTGCTGTGAAAAATGGGAACGCCCGGAAAATACTCAAAGGTACTGTGAACCATGTAATAATCTTCACCCACACGACAGATACTAGGGTCGGGATAAAAGCCGGAAATAATCGGATTCTGAAAGGTTCCGGATTGCTCTGGCGAACTACCAGCCAATAAAAGCGAGGGCAAAACGAGAATTATCAAAAACTTCATGCTGATCTCCTTACTGAAAAAACGAGTTTATGTATCAAGACTATTTCAGCCGTGTTTTATTTAATTAACTCAAACTGACCTAATTTTAATTGAAAACCAACGTAATACCTATCTGACAATAACATATCACACTTTGTCATTCCCGTGAAAACGGGAATCCAATTTGCTGATAACTTTAATGGATTCCCGTTTTCACGGGAATGACACAAAGAATCAGTCAGTTCGAGTTATTAAGTCGCAGGGCTATTCATTGATAATCTTTACTTTTTCCTCTGGGCAGCTTCAACGACAGCATAGAAAGCTGGCTTTGGTTTACATTGGCGGTCGAACAATAGAGGAGAGCCTCCGATCCATGATGTTGCATCATAAACGCCCCAGAAGGTGACACGGGAGATATCGTTCTTTTGCTTGAGAAAAACCGAGAAAAGCTCAGCGTACTTTTGAGCAAGCTTTTGTTGTGTCTCGTCATCCGCAGCATTGGAATCAGTCGTACTCTGCCTGTTAATCCTACTGATATCCGCTCCCCTGTATCCCCAGGTCCGTGTCCTGATATCGAGCTCGGTAATCATGACCTTAACGCCGGTTGCCGCCAAAGCGGTGATGCTATATTCAAGAGATTCCTTATCAGGATAATCCAAACCGCTGTGCAACTGGATACCAACACCATCGATTCGGAGGCCTTTGGATTTAAGGTATTTTACGAGTGCTACCGCTCCATCGCACTTTTCCTTTTCAGTATCGAGGCTGTAATCGTTGTAGTATAATTCTGCATTGGGATCGGCCTGATGGGCATATTCGAAGGCTTTGGCGATGAAATCATACTGTTTTTCCTCAGAACCTTCACCAATGATCTGCAGCCACCGGCTGTTACGCAACGTGCCATCGTTTTTAAGAGCTTCATTCACAACATCCCAGCCCTTAATGCGGCCTTTGTAATAACCGACAACGGACATAATATGGTCCTTCATTCTTGCAAGCAGCGCTTCCCGTGTTAATAAATTTCCGGAATCGTCACGATATGTCCAGCGAGGAACCTGAGCGTGCCAGACGAGGCAGTGTCCGATAGGAAACATATTGTTCTTTTCGGCGAAATCCACAAAACGATCGGCTGGTTCCCAGTTATATTGGTCCGGCTTAGGGTGGATGAGGGACCACTTCATGTCATTTTCTGATGTTGCAGTATTGAAGTGCTCTATCGCGATGGCAGCCGCATTAGGGTCTTTGCCCAAGACCAGATTACGGTTAAAAGCGCCGCCGATTAGGAAATGCTCTGCGAACACATCTTTAAGAGCAGGTTTATCAGGGCCACCGGCACATCCAGCAACAGACCATGATGTGGTCAAAGGCAATAAAATTACAATCAGCAGTTTTTTTGTCACCACAATCATCACCTCATTAACTTTTAATCGTTTTCGGCTTGTTTACGACGTTCGACAAGTTCGGTCTCAACCTGCGTCATCAACTGTTTTTTCAATGGATAAAAGAACATAAGAACCATGCCAATCAACGAAAAGATAGCCGGGTAAACACTCATGACCATACGTATGCCTAATAATCCACTTGCCGTTTGCTCAATATTAGGCTGATAACCATAAGCTGCCAGTATCCATGCATTAGCTGTAGCTCCCAAGGCAATCCCAAGCTTTAGCGCGAACAATGAGGCAGACATCACAAGCCCGGTAGCCCGTCGTCCCTTTTTCCATTCCGAATAATCAGCAGTATCAGCATAAATGGCCCACTGCAGAACAGACACGGGCCCAACTGCAAACGATACAATAAAATTGAGAACAAACATAAGAGCGAGACTTTGTGGGCCTAAGAAAATAAAGAGTCCTGAAGCTATGCCGGCTATACCCAAAGAGACTGCATAAGTTGTTGATTTGCCAAAGGCTTTACTAATACGCGGAGTTAAAACGACTCCGAGAATTGTAAAGGCCGTCCCGGACATCGTTAATAAAGAAAAAAGTTTTGAAGGAGTAAGATTATAGATTTTTCCAAATAAACTCAATTCTTGCTCTTTTACGTAATACACCAGATAGTACAACGTACTTCCGCCTCGCATACAAATGAATATGAGCTGGAAGACGGTTGCAGTGCCTATCAACAACCAGGGCTTATTGGAAATCAAATCAGCAAGGTCTTGCTTAAACGAAGTTTTTTGTCCCTTTGGAGGTTGAACTCGCTCTTTGGATGAAAAGAAAGCTACCAAAAACAGAACAACCGCTAATCCGGAAACAATAGTCATGGCCAATTGCCAGCTCTTTTCCGGATTTTCTGCACCATCTGTCATTGTTGGAATGAAGTATTGGACGAACAGCAATGCGGCAAAAGCAGCTATAAATCGGAAAGAAGATACGGTGGTTCGTTCGTGAGAATTTGGTGTCATTACACCCATTATTGCGGAATAGGGTACATTAATAGCCGTATAGGCCATCATCAAAAATGTATATGTTAGATAAGCATATACAAGCTTACCAACGGAACCTAATTCAGGTGTAGTAAAGGCTAATACTCCAAGGACGCCGATTGGTATTGCACCCCAAATTAAATAGGGCCGGAATTTTCCCCATCTGGTGTTGGTTCGGTCTGCAATCATACCCATCATCGGGTCGTTAACGGCATCCCAGACTTTGGTAACCAAAAACATAGTCCCCGCTGCTTTGGTAGTGATGCCAAAAACATCCGTATAAAAGAAAAGCATATAATATATGAAAGTTTGAAAAAACAGATTCGATGCCGTATCTCCCAAACTGTAACCTACCTTCTCCTTGATCGAGATTTTTTGTGCTTCAGCGTGCATTTTTTGCTCCTACGAATTAATGCTGGTCACTTTACTTTAGATTAATCATGATGTTATGAGATTCGATCGTATTTGTCCATTTATTCTAATACCAATTTTATTTATTGATTGCCGATAAGCCAATCCCGTTATTCCCGTGAAATGCCTGGCACAGGCTGATGCTTTGAGGTATACGGGATGGTCACCTTGTAAGCCCCTAACAAAGACAGTTCCTAACACAGAGGTTCAATATGGGTCTTCTTCATAGGTTTTTTGGCTGCGTTCCCATTGGAGATCACGAAAGATATTAATGATGGGCGTCCGGCAAATAAGACCGCCATATATCATCTGCGAGACCTTTCCTTCCAAAGTCATTCGGAAAATTAGATCGGCAACACATACATCAAGAAACTGGATCGGATCTTTTTATACTATCATGTCCTCATGCTGCATAGCGGAGCTACTCCGTAGAACAGGACTATGACCGGCTGTCTCACGCTGCGTTTGGACAGCCACTACCCTGTATGGTACTGTCATTGATACAATTGTCAAAAATACTATGGCCGGTATTAAAGCGGCCTTTTTCTTTTTCAATCCCTTTCACTGAAAAAACCTTATTTCTGCAATCGTAGAATTATTATACCGATGTTCCGGCGATTCCACAAGACCGCGAAATCACCACGCCTACGCTGCAATCTTTTTAGCCCCCTGCTTCGTAGTTGCTCTTTGTGCCTTTGTTATGCTGAACGACGTATTTAGGAAACTTGATCTTGCAATTTTGAATGCCAAAAGTATAATTAAACGCTAAGCGATCCTTGCAACAGCCGGTCTTTTGACGAAAGCATGAATATTCTTTTACTGCGGACGCAGAATGGTTAGTATTCTCGACTTCCACATTCAGCCGGATAAAAAAGACGGCTATGGTTTACAAATCTTCGAGCGCGGCAGTCCTCAGCCGTTACTTCGCTCTTCTTTTAATTATGACCTTTCCTATATAACGCAATTTGAAATCAATCGCCTTGAACCTGACCGCAAAGACCCTCAAGGCCGAATGGAGCGTATTAAAGAATTCGGCGGCAAACTCTATGACAAGCTCTTTACTATCGATGGCGACCTATGATATTCTAAAGGGGGAGAAATAACCGGATGGATAATATACCTACCAGAATTGTAGAGCTTGTCGAAACATTCGACCGCAATATCGAGGCATATCGTTCGCAGAAATACAACGAGACTCAGCTTCGCAGAGAATTTATCGACCCCTTCTTCGAGGAATTAGGCTGGGATGTGATCAACAAACAAGGTTTTGCACCTCAATATAGGGAAGTCCTCCATGAGAACTCCATAAAAATTTCTGGTGAGACCAAAGCCCCTGATTACAGTTTTCGCATTGGGAAGGAGCGCAAATTCTTTCTCGAGGCAAAGAAACCTTCGGTTAATATCAATACCGACCCTGATTCAGCCTATCAGCTCAGACGTTATGCATGGTCAGCCAAACTGCCTTTGTCTATTCTCACTAACTTTGAGACATTCGCTGTATATGATTGCCAATACAGACCTAAACATACAGACAGGTCCAGTACCACAAGGATTATGTTATACACATATCAAGACTACCTCGACAAGTGGGACAAAATTGCTGACATCTTTAGTAAAGACGCGGTGCTGAAAGGCTCTTTTGATAGATTTGTAAAAACAACAAAAGGAAAACGGGGCACAACTACCGTTGACAAAGAATTTCTTGCAGAAATTGAAAAATGGCGCGAAATGCTGGCCAAAATCATAGCCTTAAGGAATCGCTCGCTGTCCATACGTGAGATAAATTTCGCCGTTCAACAAACCATTGATAGAATTCTTTTTCTGCGATTGTGCGAAGACTGCGGCATCGAACCTTATGGCCAGCTTAGAGCTATAAGCAGCGGCGACAGAACCTATCCGCGGCTTTGCGAAGTATTTGAAAAGGCCGACAAAATATATAACTCAGGTCTATTCCATTTTGAAGATGAACCCAATCGGCCCGAACCGCCGGATGAGCTTACCCTAAAGCTCACGATAGATGACAAAGATCTGAAATGGATTTTATATAATCTTTACTACCCGAAAAGTCCCTATGAATTTTCGGTCTTGCCCGCTGAAATCCTCGGCAATGTCTATGAGCAGTTTTTGGGCAAAGTCATTCGACTTACATCTGCACATAGAGCGGTTGTCGAGGAAAAGTCCGAAGTCAAAAAGGCAGGTGGAGTCTATTATACACCTGCATATATCGTTGATTACATCGTCAAAAATACGGTTGCCAAACTCTGTGAAGGTAAAACTCCAAAGCAAATTATAAAACTAAAAATCCTCGATCCTGCCTGTGGCTCCGGCTCATTTCTGCTTGGCGCTTACACTTATCTTTTGGACTACCACAGAGATTGGTACACCAATAAAGAGCCTGAAAAGTGGCTGAAAAAGAAAAACCCACCTATCTATCAGGTCACTGCCTCTCGTCATTGCGAGGAGCGAATCGACGAAGCAATCTCTAACTACCAGCTTACCGTAAACGAGAAAAAACGCATCCTCTTAAATAATATCTTCGGCGTCGATATCGATTCCCAGGCAGTAGAAGTTACAAAACTATCACTACTTCTGAAAGTCCTCGAAGGCGAAAACCAGCAAACTCTCGAAAACCAGTACCGCCTCTTTCACGAAAGGGCCTTGCCCGATTTGGGTAACAATATCAAATGCGGCAATTCTCTGATCGGCCCAGACTTTTACGACAGTTTCGAATCCTCTTGTCATTCCCGCGAAGGCGGGAATCCAGATGACCTCCGCGACCGCATCAATGCCTTCGACTGGCAGGCCGAATTCCCTCAAATCTTCAAAACCAAAAATCCCGGCTTTGACGTAGTCATCGGTAACCCACCGTATGTTCGAATCCAAACAATGAAAGAAACTCAACCCTTATCAATATATTATTTCAGTAACAAATATCAGTCTGCTTCTGAAGGCAATTATGATATTTACGTTGTTTTCATCGAAAAAGGATTTTCGCTTCTACGATCATCCGGAAAACTTGGTTATATTGTTCCACATCGATTTTTTAAATCAGATTATGGGAAAGGACTACGAGGCTTTGTTATCAAAGATCAGAGTTTAGACCAAATTCTTGATTTCAATGGGTTTATGGTATTCAACCAAGCAAGCATCAATACTGCAATCTTAATTCTTTCAAAGCAGAAATCAGATACGTTTTTATTTGGCCAAGTACGTTCCTATAAATTACACCAAGAGGATATTAGTTCTCTACTAAATACACTAGTTAGAAATCCGTATTCCACAGACCTAATTACCTTTGATCGAATTTGTGTTTCGGATTTGTCTGATGAACCGTGGGTGTTTGTGTGGCCGTTCGAGAAATCCTTATGGGAAAAACTCAATAGCATTCCACAGCGTCTTAGGAATATAACTTCCCATATCTTTCAAGGCATAAAAACAAGCGCAGACCCAATCTACATAGTCGATCTTTTAGCAGAAAAGAACGATTCTTGCATAGTCCATTGTAAATTTAACAACTCTAAATACGAAATCGAATCTTCTCTTCTTAGACCGCTGATAAAGGGCGGCCAAATGCAACGATATCATACAGGATCGACAGAAAAGCGACTAATCTTTCCATATGATAAAGGGAAATTACTTTCTTCTGACAGTCTTATAAACGAGACTCCCAAAACTTGGCAATATCTCTTGGATCATAAGTACTATTTAGAAAAGAGAGAAAGAGGTAAAATGAAAGGTCCCCAATGGTATGCTTATGGCAGAAGCCAAGCATTAACAACAATGGGGCTTTCCAAGATTATCACTCCCGACTATTACGCATGCGCTTCTTATTGTTTGGACACAGAGGGTAGATATCATTTCTGTGGCGGTGGTGCAGGTGGGTATGGCATAGTTCTTAAGCTAGGGATTAATCAACTTTATATTCTAGGTTTATTAAACAGCAAGTTGTTAGATTGGTATTTGCGCAAGATTACAATGCGTGCATACCAAACCGCTTATATGTATGTGAAAAAATATATTGAGCAGCTTCCCATCCGCAAAATCGATTTTGATAATCCAGATGATGTTGCTAAGCATGATAGAATAGTAAAACTTGTTGAGCAGATGTTGGATTTACATAAGCGGTTGGCTGCCGCAAAGGTTCCGGACGAAAAAACTCGTATTCAAAGACAAATTGATGTTACCGATAAACAAATCGACAACCTCGTCTATGACCTCTACGGCCTAACCAAAGAAGAAATAAAGATTGTGGAAGAAAATACATAGGGTGGGCGCTCCTCTGAGCCTGAGTGGCTGAAAACAGAGGACAGTGGGCAGAAGATGGAAGGCAGATAACAGAGGCTTGCCCGCCTGTGGCGGGACAGAAATCAAAGTTGAAAATTCGCTAATGTGAAATCCGCCTGCGGCGGAACTTATGATGGAGAGTAAATTATGGCAAAAATTGTAAAGGTCCGATGTACGGGCAAAGAGCAGCATGTCAACGAGGTTGATCTGGAAGATATACTGGGGCCCGATGTCGTGATGCATGGCACGCCGATAGATACGGGTCGGCCGATTCCTGAACGCATCGTCAGAAGGTGCGAGGTTTGCACCGAGGGCAAAGTCATTATTACACGAGACATGATTGAGCAAAATCTCTAACACCATAGCGCAATGTATTGATGCCGGATACTCGCAAGGTATTCCAGGAACAGTTGTGCTAACCGAGTTAAGCTCGAAATGCCGAAAAATCAGAACAAACGGAATTGACATCGACCGTCTTACCTTTTATTATCAGATATTCGATTTTTGATTTTTGATGTTCTTCTATAGAGAGGCTGAAAAATGGAGCAAGCAAAACCTATCCAAGTAACTGACGCCGATTTTGAGACCCAGGTCCTTAAATCTGATATGCCCGCGGTAGTCGACTACTGGGCGCCGTGGTGCGGGCCATGTCTGATGGCTGCGCCGGTACTGGAGAAAATAGCCGGCGAATACGAAGGCAGGCTAAAGGTCTGCAAACTCAACGTCGACGAGCACCGTCAGATCGCCATAAACTACGGAATTATGAGCATCCCCACACTGCACATCTTCAAGGATGGGCAATTAGTGGACCAGATAACCGGCGTTACGCCCAACTATGAGGCAGACCTCAAAAAGAAGATCGAGCCACATTTAGGCTAAGCCCAGGGACAACCCCGAGATGAGCGAATCAGTATACGATGTTATTATCGTCGGTGCCGGACCTGCTGGTCTGGCGGCAGCCCTCTATACCGCCCGCGATAGACTCAACAACTTGATACTGGAAAAATTTATGCCCGGCGGGCAGATTATAAACACTGACAGAATCGAAAACTACCCCGGCATCGAACGAATCGACGGCCCAGCCCTCGTCGAAAGCATGCAAAAGCAGGCTGAGAACTTCGGTACTCAGTTAAAAACCGGCTGTGAAGTAACAAAATTAGAGAAGCTGCAAGATGGAAACATCGCTGTCTCTTGCGACCAGGTAGAATTCACTGCCAAGGCTGTAATTCTGGCACCAGGCAGCAGTTATCGTAAGCTGGGCATCACTGGCGAAGAAGAGTTTCGAGGCTCAGGTGTGAGCTACTGCGGAACGTGTGACGCACCGTTTTTCAAAGATAAACAGGTAGTCTCTGTGGGCGGAGGCAACACCGCTGTCGAAGAAACACTGCACCTAACCAAGTACGCCAGCAAGGTCACACTTATACACAGAAGAGATGAATTTAGAGCCACCAAGGTCTTAGCCGAAGAGCTTAAACAAAAGGCCAACGAGCCGAATTCAAATTTAGCGATCAAATATAGCACCGTTGCTACCGTTATTCAGGGCAATGGTAAGGTCCAGTCGGTAAAGCTGAAAAACGTAAAGACTAATCAGCAAGAAGATTATCCATGCGATGGCGTATTCATTTTCGTTGGCATGGTACCGAACACCGATTTCCTGAAAGGCTTTGTCCAGCTTACCGACAGAGGATTTATCAAATGTGATTGTGCATATCTGCGAACCAACGTGCCGGGCGTCTTCGTGGCGGGCGACTGCCGAATCGGGGCGGTTATGCAACTGGCAACCGCCGTTGCTGATGGTATAGTCGCTGCAATGATACTCAAGGAATACTTCCGAGACCCAGCCTGGTGGAACGAGCCGGTCAGGGATCTGCTCACCCCTGGTGGATGGTAAATACGCCTCCGGCGTATAAATTTGTCCTGAGCACAAAATACCTGCAAAACAGTGTGGATTTATCCAGGCAATTCAGCTATCATATCGGACAATAATCCGATTACACAAGTGTTTGTATATATATATACATGGCGCAATAATGCCTGAAAGGATACACAAAATGGCTGGTAACGTAGTTGAATTAACCGATACCAGTTTTGATGAAGTTGTTCACAGCTCCGATACACCTGTGCTGGTGGATTTCTGGGCGCCTTGGTGCGCTCCCTGTAAGATAATGGCCCCGATATTTGAGGAGATCGCCAATAACTATCTCAGCAGGGCCAAAATCTGTAAACTCAACACCGATGAAGCCCGCGACAGTGCCGTGGAATTCGGCATAAACGCAATACCAACCACTATTTTGTTCAAGGACGGTCAGGTACAGAAAAAATGGGTGGGCCTAACCAGTAAGAGGGACCTCACTACCGCGATCGACGATCTGCTTTAGAATTTTATAAATGCCCACGTGCTCAGCAAGCCGCGCTATTACCGTGCCCTTGTCATACAAGAATTAAACACAGCGTCAGAATGATTTACGAAGACTTGAAAGGCAAAAAGGTCTTGGTTACCGGCTCCAGCAGCGGAATCGGCGCAGCAACGGCAGTCATGTTCAGCCAGCAAGGTAGCTTTGTTGGAATCCATTATTTCCAAACGAAAACCGGAGCAGAAAAAACCCTCAAGAAGGTCCACGCTCACTGTGATGGCGTTATGCTCCGGGCCGATATGCGCAATAAACGCCAAGTGACCCGAATGGTAGAAAAGTTCGCAGAGCAGGCCAGCGGCATCGATATACTCATCAACAATGCAGGCTCACTAATCGACAGACAGCCCTTTGAAACCGCAACCCTTGACTACCACGAGGATGTGTTCGCAACCAACGTACGCAGCGTCTTTCTGGCAACACAGTCGGCTCTACCATATTTGAAAAAGAGCAAGGGTAACATCGTAAACATCGGCTCAATTGCAGGTCATACCGGCGGGGGCCCTGGCTCTGGACTATACTCCGGCGCAAAGGCAGCCATTGCAACCGAAACCATCGCTATGGCAAAGGAATTTGCCAAGTATGATATTCGTGTAAATTGCGTGCTTCCCGGCCTCATCGAGACACGTTTTCATCAGCGATTCAGTTCCGCCCAGCGTCGGAAGAAGGTCGCCCAGCAAACGCCACTTGGCAGAAACGGCACCGCCGAAGATGTAGCAAAGGCGATACTCTTTTTAGCCAGCGACGCTGCCAGCTTCATCACCGGTGAATATATAGCCGTCAATGGCGGCCTATATATGCGAGCGTAGAGCGAATGAAAAGACGGGATTTCATCAAAGTAAGTTTAACTGTCCTCGGGACGATTTTGTCAGTCGGTGCCTGCACCAACCTTCGCTTCACTAAGGGCGAAAAACAAACTGTCCGCTGGGCTTTTCTATCAGACACACACATCGCCGCCGATGCGAACGATAATTTTCGTGGATCTTATCCGTACAAGAATTTGGCCAAAGTCATATCAGAGATAATGGCCGATCTACCTGACGCCGTTGCAGTTACAGGTGATATGGCGCGACTCGAAGGAAAGGTTGGTGACTATGCGAATTTTCAGAACCTAATCCAGCCGCTTGCATCAAAGGTACCTGTCTATATGGCGCCCGGCAATCATGATGACCGGGCCAATTTTCTGCAGTACTTTCCAGAGCTACCGGGCCGGAGGCAGCCGGTGGCGGACAAGTGTGTGACGGTGGTTGAAGGACCAGTAGTTCGTTTGATTCTGCTCGACTCGCTCTTTCGTGTGAATGTAACTCCGGGCCTGCTCGGCAAACAACAAAGACAATGGTTACGCGATTACCTGAATTCCTGTGATGACCGGCCGACGATACTGTGTCTGCACCATACGTTGGGTGATGGTGATAATGATCTATTAGACGCACCATATCTTTTCGATATTGTAACATCTGCCCGCAAGGTCAAGGCTATCATATACGGACATTCGCACACGTTTAGCTTTTCCGAGCACGAGAGAATCCATCTCGTGAATCTGCCGGCTATCGGCTACAATTTCAGCGATTCTATGCCAATCGGGTGGGTGGAAGCATACTTCACAACTGATGGGGGCGAGTTTGTGTTGCACGCTATTGGAGGTAACACAACCCTGGATGGCAGTGTCAAGAAACTCGCATGGCGAGAATAGGCCTGCGAGCATAGCCCATGACGGTTATTGGAGCATTGTGTGTGAGGCTTGTAGCCTATAACTAATGATCTCAAACTGACCGATTCTTTGTGTCATTCCCGCGCAGGTGGGAATCCATTAAAGTTTTTAGCAAATTGGATTCCCGTTTTCACGGGAATGACAAAGTGCGCTATGTTGTTGTCAAATAGGTATTTACGTTGGTTTTCAATTAAAATTAGGTCATTCTGAGGTTAACTTTCGCACTTTTCATAATGCGAAAGCCCTTATAAAATAAAGGCTTAATTGTTGTTTTGATTTTTATGCACTTTCGGGAAAACTCTCGTAAATGGCAAAAAACAATCAATCAAGGTTTTTGGCTCAATTGTCCGGATTAACAACATGCCAAAACTGCGAAAGTTAACTCTGAGTAATGATACATGTTTAGTCTAAGAATGCCGATCGTTGAGCACAAAAATAACCGGAGCTTATACTGAATCAACTAGTGCTCTGTCGTAGGATGTTTGAGGGATTGTCATGCTGAGCCGAAGGCGAAGCATCTGGCCTTATCAATTGAGATTCTTCGCTTTGCTCAGAATGACAGTCATCATTTATCCTTAGACAGAGCACTAGTATAGTTCCTTATTACTGTACAAACTTACCGGTTAACCGAATCTACTACTCTGCCCTTGTCAAATCTAAAAAACCGATCTTGCAATCAACTGATTTTTTCGGTATATAAAGCACTTGTAAGGAACCAAATGCAGGAAGTAGCTTCGGTCATCCTGCAGAATATTAGGGTGATTCTTAATGCAGAATTTTGCACGGATGCAAGTTGACGAGCACCTACTTATTCAAGAAGCCAACAATGTGCGGCAGTCTGTTACTCGCAACAAACAGCGCTTAAGCATTCAAAAAAAGCGATGGATTATCCACCCACCTATGGACTATCGCATGCAACTGGCAAAATCGCTGAAGATATCACCTCTGCTGGCGCAGATTTTGATCAATCGTTCGGTTACTGATCCTCAAACAGGCTCAACTTTTCTACGCCCTAAACTCACCCAGTTAATCCGACCTGAGCAAATGCCTGGAATCGAACCAGCGGTTCACCGGCTAAAGCAAGCTCTCGAACACAAAGAAAAGATTACTCTCTATGGCGACTATGACGTCGATGGTATTACCGGCGTATCGATTCTCTGGCAGATTCTAACACTGCTCGGCGCCAACGTCGATTACTACATTCCGCACCGCATTGATGAAGGCTATGGCCTGAACACCGAGGCAGTCCGCTATCTGGCGAAGTCTGGCTCCGGTGTTCTGATCACGGTGGACTGTGGCATTTGCGCACTCGGCTCTGCCGAGCTTGCTGAGCAACTGGCAGTGGATCTCATAATAACCGACCACCACCAGCCGCAAGCCACACTTCCTAAAGCAGCAGCAATTGTCCATCCTGCTTTGGACGAGTCTTATCAAAACCAGGATTCAGCCGGCGCAATGGTAGCGCTTAAGCTGGCGTGGGCACTTGCCGAAGAATTCAGTCGGGGACCGAGACTTGAGCCGAAACTGCGCGAGTTCATGCTAAACGCGACGAGCCTGGCAGCTATAGGAACGATCGCTGACATTGTCGATCTGCGGGGCGAAAACAGAGTTCTGACAAGCTATGGTC
>Ga0315544_1002323_pt1 | contig 13569 bp, 11 predicted proteins | sample SalMarSW160130MG_2_FD_202543 | JGI IMG/M metagenome (GOLD analysis project Ga0315544, IMG submission 202543) | Salt marsh sediment microbial communities from the Plum Island Ecosystem LTER, Massachusetts, United States - Salt Marsh Sediment SW1601-130 ... | reverse complement strand
GAAGGCGTGGACGGTGACCTGGAAGGCATCTTCGACGGTGGATGGGGCCAGCACCGCCCTGGGGAACTCTCCAGAGCCGCCATAGATGGCGAACCCCAGCTCGCCCTGCTCCGTCCGCGTCGGCAGACCGACGGCAGGGCCGGGCCTCTGGGCAATAATTATTACTACCGGGGTCTCAGTGACGCCGGCCAGCCCGTAGCCCTCGGTCATCAGGGCAAAACCATCGCCCGAGGTCGCCGTCATTGAGCGGACACCGGCGAAACCGGCGCCGACGGCCATATTCATCGCCGCGATTTCGTCCTCGGGCTGCACCACCACGATATTGAACTTCCTCCCCTTGTCGGCGATATATTCCATTATTGATGAAGCCGGCGTCATCGGGTAGGCCGCCATGAACTTGCAGCCGGCGGCCATCGCCCCTAAAGCTGTCGCTTCGTTGCCGTTGAGGAGCATCGTCTTACCGATACCGGCTGCCGGCTTCACCCGCGGCCTGACCGCTTTGGGTCTCTGCTTCAGGACATAATCATGGCCGGCCCTGGCCGCCTTGACGTTGTCCTCGGCTATCTCCTTGCCGAGATGGGCGAAGTGCTCCCGCAGCACCCGGGCCAGTATCTCAAAGTCGTAACCGCCGACGGCGATAGCGGCGCCGACGCCAACGGAATTGGTCATCAGCTTGTTCGAGGTCGTTTCCTCAGCCATCTTCTCCAGCGGTATGCTCAGTGAGTTCAGCTTCTTGCCCTCTATGTTCAGTTTATCTTGGTCAAAGATGGTAATGCCGTCCTGCTTAACCTCCTGATGATGGCGCTCCACCGACTGCTGGTCGATGGCAATCAGTATGTCTAGCTTCTCGGATACAGCCCCTACTCTGGTATCCGAAGCCCGCACGCGGTAGAAATTATGGCCGCCCCTGACCCTTGACTCATAGTCCTGGTCGGCAAAAACATGGAGACCGGCCCGTGACATCGTCTTGGCCAGAACGAAGCCGACGGTCTGGACACCCTGACCCGCCTCACCGCCGGCCATAAAGTTTATCTCTGCTGCCATATTTTTCGCCTCCTCTCTCTCGTATTAAAAAATAAACCAGTCCCCCGATGACGGGTGCCTTTGGCTATTCTGGCAGTTGTATCATTAAATAGTCATCAAATCCGACCAGAGAAAGATTACAAAATTGTGACATTTACCCCTCAGAAATTGACAACCAGCCAATTTTCGGCTATCCTATAATTGTAGACTAAAATAGTCAACTTTTAGGAGAGTAATTCGGCCAATGAAGCTTTCTACTAAGGGAAGATACGGCACCAGGGCGCTCCTTGATATCGCCCTTAACTCCAAGGAGGGGCCGGTAACGCTAAAAGAGGTCGCCCGGAGGCAGCAGATTTCGCTGTCCTATCTGGAGCACCTGATTTCGCCCCTGGTGGAGGGCGGCGTAATACGGAGCGCCCGGGGCGTCGGCGGCGGTGTTTCGCTGGCCAGGTCTCCCGGAGAGATAAGGCTGAACGAGGTTATCGGGCTGCTGGAGAACTCGACGGCTTTGGCGGAGTGCGTTGACAATCCCGGAGTGTGTCAACGCTCTCAGTCCTGCGCCACCCGCGATATCTGGAGAGAGCTCAAGGCGGCCATGGACGGAGTCCTTAGGTCAACCACGCTGGACGACCTGATGGAGCGCCAGAAGGGGAAGGGGTGAGACCCCAGTGACTAATAGGCATTTAAGGGACCGGTATTCCCGGCAGACGATGTTCCCAGCCATCGGCGAGGAAGGGCAGGCGAAGCTGAGTAACGGCAGCGCGGTCATCATCGGCTGCGGCGCCCTGGGCACCAACATCGCCACCCTGCTGGTGCGGGCCGGGGTGGGCAGGGTCAGAATCGTGGACCGGGACTTCATCGAATATCACAACCTGCAACGTCAGGTGCTTTTTGACGAGGAGGACATCAAAGCCGGGCTGCCCAAAGCTATAGCCGCCGAGCGGCACCTGAGGAAGGTGAACTCCTCGGTTGAGATTGAAGCCATAGTTGCCGACGCCAACTACACCAATATCGAGGGCTTCTGCTCGGGGGCCGATGTAATCCTGGACGGACTGGACAACTTCGAGACCCGTCTTTTAATCAACGATGTCTCCCTGAAGCACAAGATTCCCTGGGTCTATGGAGGAGCGGTGGCCGCCCAGGGCATGACCATGACCGTAATCCCAGGCCAGACCCCCTGTCTGCGCTGCATCTCTCCCGCCTTACCCGACCCCACCACCACCCCTACCTGCGAGACGGCGGGGATAGTCGGCACCGTGCCGGCTATTATTGGAACTCTGCAGGCCACCGAGGCAATCAAGATACTGGTCGGCGCTAAAGCTAACCGGGAACTCATCACCGTTGACGTCTGGAAGGGCGTTTTCCATCACCTCAAAGTAGCCCGCCGCGAGGACTGTCCCGCCTGCCGGGGGAAATACGAGTTTCTTGATGAGAGATTTACCGTAAAAACAACCTCGTTCTGCGGGCAGAGCCGGGCGGTGCAGGTGGTCGACAGCAGGGTAAAACAGATTGCCCTGGAAGAGCTGGCGGCTAGGCTTAAAGATTCCGGCGAGGTAAGCTACGACGAGTTCAGCCTGCGCTTAAATGTGGATGGTAAGGAGATAATCATCTTCCCCGACGGCCGGGCCATCATCAAAAATACTATAGATGAATCATTAGCCAGAGAGCTTTACATAAGATATGTTGCGGCGACCCGAACCAAGGTGGCGGAGCGCCGATAGTTTAAGGAGGACTGAAATGGCCAAGACAAATATGCTCTGCCCGTTCAGCAACAAGCTATGCAGCGAGTGCCCCCTCTATATAGGCCGGCACTATTACCTCAGCCTGTGCCAGAAATACCGGGGGCACATTGACCGGCCGGGGAACAACAAACCCGGTAACAACCACCGCCCGGTTGACTTCCAGACTATGTGGAAGCTGGTGCAGCCCTGGGCGGAAGGCCCCCATCCGGAGGCCGAGCCCGAGGTCAAGCTCAGGCTGGTAGATGCGGACAATGAAACCAGCCGGTTCTTTGAACTCGACGAAGCCAAGAGCTGGGACTGGAGCGATCCGACCATTATGAGGGTAATCGGCGACCTTCAGGTCACCAGCTGGGACAAGCTGGTTGAGATAGTATGCTTCAAGGCCAAGAAGGGTCATGAGCAGGTGGATGTCTATGAAGCCCCACGCTTCATGCTGCTGGGAGGAGGCTAAATTAAAGATGGCCAGGGCCAAAAAAGAAGACCGACTCCACTACAAGACGATAAAGCTGCCCAGGCTGACCAGGGGCATAGCCAGTGACGCCACCGAGCTTATCGGCAATACGCCGCTGGTCAGGTTGAACCGGATAACCAGAGGGCTGAAGGCCGAGGTAGTGGCCAAGCTGGAGTCCTTTAACCCCCTGGCCAGCGTCAAGGACAGGATAGGGGCGGCCATGATTGCCGATGCCGAGGAGAAGGGGCTCATCAATAAGGACACGGTTATCGTCGAGCCCACCAGCGGCAACACCGGCATCGCCCTGGCCTTTGTCTGCGCCGCCAGGGAGTATAAGCTCATCCTGACTATGCCCGACACCATGTCCCGGGAGCGGCGGCAGCTTCTCTCTATTCTGGGCGCCGAACTGGTGCTGACCCCCGGCGCCGAGGGGATGGCGGGGGCGGTAAGAAAAGCAGAGCAGCTGGCGGCGGAAAACCCTGAATACTTTATGCCCCAGCAGTTCAAAAACCCGGCCAATGTGGAGATACACCGCCTGACCACCGCCGAGGAGATATGGCGGGACACCGAGGGCAGGGTGGATATCCTGGTCAGCGGGGTGGGCACCGGCGGCACTATTACCGGCGTGGCCGAGGTAATCAAGCCCAGGAAACCGGAGTTCAGGGCCATCGCCGTCGAGCCGGCTGACTCACCGGTGCTCTCCGGGGGAAAGGCGGGGCCGCACCAGATCCAGGGCATCGGCGCCGGCTTTGTCCCCGATATCTTAAAAACAGAGCTAATTGACGAGATTATCAGGGTTAAAAGTGGAGACGCCGGCATAACGGCCAGAAGGCTGGCCAGAGAGGAAGGGATACTGGCCGGAATATCCTCGGGGGCGGCGACCTGGGCGGCTCTGGAGGTGGCCGGAAGGCCGGAAAACGAGGGCAAACTCATCGTGGTCGTCCTGCCCGACACCGGTGAACGCTACCTTTCCACCTGGCTTTTCCAGGGGCAAGCTTGAATATCTTTCTGGCCTCCCTATAGGAATTCGAACCTACCCGCTGCTTAGAAGGTAAGCGTCCATTGACAAGAAGCCAGAAATTAACTATATTTAAGTATTTGCAGCGTTTGTTTACTATATATAATATATTTCCCCATGAAATCTAGGTAAGCATGATTTAGAGGAGCATTCTATGCCAGAAACCAATCAGGTGATAAGGATAGCGGTGGACGCGATGGGTGGTGATTATGGCTCTGGTGAGATAGTTAAAGGTGCAGTTTTAGCCGCCAAAGAGAATAATGACGTAGACATTGCCCTGGTAGGTTCTCGAGATATTATAGAGAGCGAACTAGCCAGGTATAATAGCCATTTGCCCATTAGCTGTATTGAGGCTGATGGACGCGTCACCGAGGGTGAACATCCTGCCTTTACTATCCGGCGCAAACCCAATGTTTCCGTGGCCGTGGCGGCTAAATTGGTGAAGGCGGGAGAGGCAAAGGCTATGATTAGTGGCGGCCCAACGGGAGCTACCGCCGCCAGCGCTATTCTGTCGCTGGGGCTCATTCCCGGCATAGAGCGACCGGCAGTTGGCGGGGTGTTTGAAACTCTGGCGCCCAATACGGTGATAATGGACTGCGGGGTTAATGTTGACTGTAAGCCTCATCACTTTCTGGCCTTTGCCATTATGGGCTCTGTCTACGCCAGACGATTATTGAATATAGATAATCCTGCGGTAGCTTTGCTAAGCACCGGGGCTGAGGAAGGTAAAGGTAGTCAACTGGTGCGGGAAAGCTACGCTCTCCTTCGCGACAGCGGCCTGAATTTCATTGGCAACATAGAAGGTAATGATATCTTAAGCGGGCGGGCTAATGTTATTGTTTGCGATGGCTTTATCGGCAATGTAATATTAAAATTCTATGAGAGCATGGGGTACTACGCTGGTGAGTGGCTTAAAAAGAGGTTAAAGGGGTTCCCCAGAGTAGGCCCGGCGAGAAAGCTATTTACTACCTTCACCTCGTTAACCAGGGTCATCGAGGGCGAAAGTATAGGCAGCGGCCTGCTGTGGGGGGTTAACGGGGTCGTCTTTGTTATGCATGGTGGTAGCAAAGCGCCACAGATAGCCAGGACGATAGCTAAAGCCAAAGAGGCGGTGAAGGCTGACCTGGTGACCTCTATAAAGTCAGAACTGGCCGGCGTTATTCCAAAATAACTAAGATTGGAGGAGACTATGTCCGTCGAGGACACCATAAAAGGCATTGTTACCAAGATTGTACGGTGTGATGAGAAGATTCTTACTCCCGAGAGTACCTGGCAAGACCTAAAAGCAGACTCTCTGGACATGGTTCAAATACTGATAGCCATAGAGGAAAAGTTTGATATTGAAGTTCCTGATGAAGATGCTCAGGAGATTAAAAATTTCGGCGAGTTTGTCGCCTATGTTGAAGGGCGCGTGGCCAAGAAGAGTTAGGCTTAGTCTATATCTATAATTGTAGAGTGAAGGCACATAATGAGGCTCAAAGGTAAGATAGCTCTGGTAACCGGTAGTTCTCGTGGCATTGGCCGGGCTATAGCCCTAAAACTGGCTGCGGAAGGGGCTGATATCATTGTTAACTTTCTTCGCCACCGCCAGGGTGCGGAGGAAACGGCCAGGGATGCTGAGAAGCTGGGGGTAAGCGCCCAGATTATCAAGGCTAATTTAGTGGAGCCGGATAAGATTGATGCCATGTTTGAGACTATCGCCAGTAAATACGGCCGGCTGGATATTCTGGTTAACAATGCCGCCTCTGGTGTAGCTCGTTCTGCCTTGGACCTGGACACTAGAGGCTGGGAGTGGGCTATGGACATCAATGCCAGAGCCTTTTTGCTTTGCGCCCAGCGGGCGGTCAAGCTCATGGGGGAGCGCGGCGGCAAGATAGTCAGCGTCTCCAGTTTAGGCTCGTTCTTTGTCTTACCTGATTATGTTGCCGTAGGGGTATCCAAAGCCGCCCTCGAAGCCCTGACCCGTTACCTGGCCGTAGAGCTAGCGCCCAAGGGTATCTGTGTTAACGCGGTAGCGGCTTCAGCCGTCCAGACCGAAGCCATCAAATTTTTTACCAAAGAGGCAGAGGGGCAAATGCCCTCCTGGCAGATGACACCGGCGGGCAGAATGGTAACCCCCGAGGATGTAGCCAATGCGGTCGCCTTCCTGTGCAGTGAGGAGGCCTTCATGATAAGAGGACGGACCATAATTATTGATGGGGGTACTTCCCTGGCTCCCTTTAGCTTTACTGACGAAGGAGGTTAACACTGAATAAGCAACGAGTAGTGATTACCGGAGTTGGCGCCGTTACCCCGCTGGGTTTGAATGTGGAGGAGTTCTGGGAGGGGTTGGTAAACGGGAAGCTGGGCATAGATTATATCAGCCGCTTCGATGCCGGCAACTCCGTAATCAAAGTAGATGCCGAGGTGAAAGGCTTTGACGCGACAAGGTATATGGATATTAAAATAGTTGACCGCACCTCGAGGTCAACTCAGCTCGGTATCACCGCCGCCCAAGAAGCGATAGAATTAGCCAGACTAGACCTGACCAAAGAGAATCCGGAGCGCGTAGGGGTTATCACTTCTAACATTGTTGAGACTGATTACCTGGTCAAGGCGAGCGAGATGCTTCGCAAGCGAGGCCCCAGGCATGCCGACCCCCTTTTTATCACCAAGTCGAGCCCCAGCGTAATACCGATGCAGATAGGGATGTTGACCGGAGCCAAGGGGCCTAACTCCAGTGTGAATAGCCTGTGCGCCAGTGGCGCTGATGCAATAGGCGCTGCCTTCAACTTTATGCGTTTGGGATACGCCGATACAATGGTGGCTGGCGGCGCTGATGCCAGCCTGGAAGCGATCACCATAGCCGGTATGAACATTCTAGGGGCCCTATCACGAGAAACAGACCCGGCCAAGGCCTGTCGGCCGTTTGACCTTAATCGAACTGGCTTTGTCTATGGTGAAGGCGCCGGCATGATGATACTGGAAACCTATGACCACGCCAGAAAGCGAGGGGCACCAATTCTGGCTGAGTTGCTCGGCGCCGGCTGGTCCTTCGATGCCTTTAGTACCACCGCCCCCCATTTTGAAACCGAAGCTATTGCCATAAACGTAGCCCTGCAGGATGCCGGAATAAAGCCGGAGGAAGTGGACTATATCAATGCCCACGGCACCGGCACCAAGCTAAATGACCGCAACGAAACTAAGGCTATTAAAGCTGTTTTTAGGGATAGTGCTTACCGCGTCCCCTTAAGCTCCACCAAGTCTATGATTGGTCATACTATTACGGCGGGCGGTGCCATTGAGGCTGTCGCCGCAGTGTTAACTATAACTAGAAATATGATACCGCCGACTATGGGTTACGAAACCCCCGACCCGGAATGCGATCTGGATTGCGTGCCTAATACGGCCCGCCCGGCACAGGTTAATATCTGCCTGTGCAATAGCTTTGGGCTGGGTGGAGAGAATTGCTGCCTGGTCCTTAAACGCTTTGATGAGAAGTAACCGCACCTAGTTTAGTTACCGTATTATTAGAAGTTATGAGTTCAATCTCCAGGGATTTCTACAATCTTTGAGGCTAACTTAACGTAGCTGAGCTGGCGTCCCTAGAGCGATTCGAACGCTCGACCCGCTGCTTAGAAGGTATGAGTTCAATTTCCAGGGATTTTTACCGTATTTGAGGCTAACTTAACCCGGAGACCGGAGCAAAATCCGCCGAAGCAGCTGGTCTTTTTTCCGGTCTATCACCCCCTTCTTTTAAGCATCATTTCCAGCATTCTTACTCTGTAAGATCAGAAAGTCAAGAGACTAATTTTCTTCTGCCTCTACACAATATAAGCTTGTGTTACCTGTTAACTGGGTGTGTGACTATTGACATTGCAGGAACGAATAGCTTATGCTTCGTAATAAAAAGGGGGTAGACCAATGCAAGCATATTGTATGAAGTGCAGAAAGAAGGTTGAGATCAAGAATCCGAAAGCTATCACTATGAAGAACAGACGCCCCGCGACTCAAGGTGTTTGCCCAAGGTGCGGCACTAAAGTCTTCCGAATAGGCAAGTCCTAAATCCAGAAAGACTAGAATAGGGGCCACTTGACGTGGCCCCTATTTATATTACGCAGAACTACCTGCCCGCCGGCTGAACATTCTGGCTTTTTGTTACATCGGCGAGGACACGGTTACACCTCGCTAGTTAGCCGCACATTGCAAAATTTAGTGGTTTCTTGCCCATCCTGATTTAAACCCCTACCGTGTGGCCACAGCTCGACCACTGATTTCCGGTAACGGTATTGACAAATAGTCAAACAGGCATATACTTAGGGCACCGATTATCAGGGGGGATGGCATCATTGCGATGTGAGAGTTGCGGACATGATAATCCTCCTGAAGCACGCTTCTGCGCCAACTGTGGCTCCAGTTTGGCGACCACTATTAAGCCGCCTGCGCTGGCGGTAGCACCGGGCGCTGAACCGGCTGCACCAGAGGCAGCCGTTGAATACATGGGCTTCTGGATACGTTTAGCGGCGGTGGTTATAGATTATTTGATGCTTTCGGCTGTCTTTGTCGTAGTTGCTTTCCTTGAGCATGAGCCATTGATTGTATTCACCGCTCTCATACTACCCTGGCTGTATTATTGGCTCTTCATCGGACTTAAGGGGCAGACCATTGGAAAGATGGCGGTTGGTATTAAAGTGGTCAACGTCGCCGGTTGCGCGCCCGGGTTGGGCCGTGCCGCCCTGCGGGAGATACCGGGCAAGATTGTATCCACCATTGCGATATTCCTGGGCTTTCTCTGGGTCATCTGGGATAAGCGTAAACAGGGCTGGCATGACAAGATTGCCAGTACCTATGTAGTAAGTGCAAGAGCAAGACCGCAGTAAGGAGGCTAACCATGCTGTGCCCTAAGTGTAACCGGGAGAACCAGCCCAATGCTCACTTCTGCGTCTTCTGTGGCGCTCCTCTGATAGCACCTAAGACCGAAGATTCTCAGGAATTGGCAGCACTTAGAGCAGAAGTGCAACGCTTGCGGGAGCTGGTTATCGCAATGAACGGCCGCTTGGTTAATCTGGAGAGCAGGCAGGAGATAGCCGCACCTCCGCCCGAACCAGCACCCGCACTTACACCTCCGCCGGAGCCGGTTCCGGTAGTGCCTATTCAAGAAGTAGCCCCACCAGTGGTAGAGAGAGCCCCGGCACCTAAAGCCCCACCACCCAAGGCCAAGCCACCTAAGGCCAGGAAAGGGGAGTGGGAGCAGATTTTGGGCGGCAGCTGGCTGGCACGAATAGGTGTCCTTGCTCTTGTTATCGGTATCGGCTTTTTCCTCAAGTTCGCCTTTGATAACAACTGGCTCGGCCCCACCGGGCGGGTCATTCTGGGTATTATCGTCGGCCTGGCTATGCTCGGGGCCGGTTATTGGTGGAGAAAACGGTATCCGGTCCTGACCCAGGTCCTCAGCGGCGGCGGTATAGCGGTCCTTTACCTCTCTATCTTCGCTTCGTTCGCCATCTATGACCTTGCTCACTTCTACGTCGCCTTTGCCTTCCTGTTTCTGGTCAGTATTGGCTCGGCGGTCCTGGCCCTTCGCTACAATTCCATGTCCCTAGCTATAATAGGTATCCTCGGCGCCTTCATTGCCCCCTTTATTCTGGGTGCTTTCGGGCCGGCGGCTGGCGGAACAGGCCAGGCCATTCAGTTGCTGGTTTATATTCTGGTGGTTGACATCGGTGTCCTTATCCTGTCCAGCTTCCGCAACTGGCGCTGGTTCACCCTGCTGGCGCTGTTCGGATCGCTTATAGCCTTCGGCGTCTGGTACGGTGAGTTTAGGAGAGATATCGGCCTAGCCACTGCCGAGATAGGCATAACCATCATCTTTCTTATCTTCGCCAGCGCCACCACTCTCTTCCACATCGTCTGGCGCCGTGCTCCTCAGGCTTTTGATTTTACCCTGATGATGATTAATGCCGCCGCTTACTTCGGCATAAGCCTCGGATTAATGTGGGACGCTTACCGGGCGTGGATGGGGGGCTTTGTCTTCATTATAGCTGTATTCTACGGTGCTATAGCCTATATTGCTTTCAAACGGCGGGCCGAGAGCGCCAGACTTGGCTTGTTTGCCCTGGGCATCGCTCTGGTTTTCCTCACCGTGGCTTTGCCAATTCAGCTGGGCGATAAGGCTTGGACCACCATAGCCTGGGCGGCGGAAGGGGCAGTGCTGATGTGGCTAGCCTTCAAAGCGAAAATACCTGTCTTCCACTACTACAGTTATCTTGTCTTTTCCACGGTGGTAATACGTCTGCTCTTTTTCGATACCCCGGTCAGTTTGAGCACCTTTCAGCCAATATTCAATGAACGCTTCCTGGCTTTCATCGTCGCCATAGCTGCCATGAGCCTTACTACTTATCTTCTCTGGAGGAACCGGGACCCAAAAATCAAAACCAACTATCTGGTTTTCCTTGGGGTGGCTAACCTCCTCACCCTGTGGATAATCGGTGCCGAGGTATTCAGTTACAGCCATAAGACATTGACGGTGTCAGCCAGCCTGAGCCTTATTATCCTCCTCCTTCTTGCCGGAGTCACCATACTTTATCATCTTGCCTGGCGTCGGGGGCCGCGAGCCCTCGACCTTGTTCTTACCCTTTTTAACGCTGCTGCCTATATCATAATAAGCCTGTTTATCTGGGGTGAGCTGAGGGCATGGATGGGAAGCCTGTACTTCTTGCTTGCCATCTTCTATGGAATACTGGGCTATTCCATGACAAGAAGAGGTGGAGACAGCACCAGGCTCGGCTACTTTTCCTCGGCCGTCGCTCTGGTCTTCCTCACCGTGGCTATACCTGTCCAGCTGGGTGACACGGCCTGGACGACGATAGCCTGGGCAGCGGAAGGTGCGGTTCTGGTTTGGCTCTCATACAATCTTCGCATGCCTCAGCTCCGCTGGTATAGCTGGGTTGCTTTTTTCCTTATGGCGGTGCGCCTGCTCTTCTTCGATACCTCGGTCAGTTTGCGCACCTTTCAGCCGATACTGAACGAGCGCTTCCTGGCCTTTGCCGTAAGTATTGCTGCCCTTTACGTGGCCAGTTATTTTCTGCTGCGAGAAAGCAGGATATCCGGGATAAGTAAGGCAGGTGCCGCGGTTCTTCTGATAGCCGCTAACTTCTTCACTATCTGGCTGCTGAGTTTTGAAGTCTGGGATTCTTTCTCCAGTGCTATGAGAGCCGCGGAGGTGCCGGCAATAGGAGGCCTCAGGAGCGCTCAGCACCTCTCGCTGACGGCTGTCTGGGCATTTTACGCTGTTATCGGCCTGGTTATCGGTATCGTAAAACGCTGGCGCTATGTGCGTCTGGGTGCATTGGCTCTACTGGTGGTAGCTATTGGCAAGGTTTTCGTCTTTGATGTGTTCAAGCTGGAGTTGGGGTATCGCATCGGTGCCTTCGTCGGCCTGGGGATACTTCTCCTGGTCAGCGCCTACCTCTACCAGCGCTATAGGAAAGTCATCAGGGGGGTCTTCACTGAGAAATAGCTATCTATCCCACGTCACGAAATAGTGCTGCTTAAAAAGAAAAGCACTGGCGGTAAAAAGCTAACACCCATAACTTTCCTCGGTAGCGGGGGTTGGATTCGAACCAGCGACCTTTGGGTCATGAGCCCGGGTAGCCCCAACTAATGATGCCCTCATTGAACAAAATGACGAAATGTTTACAGGCAGGTCTTGAATGTGTCCCATTTTCCTTGAATATTCACACCATGGTACAATCTATTCTATTGACATTTCAAATAAGAAGCACTAACCTTTAGGAGCATTTAACGTTTCATCGTGAGTTAACAAAATGGTTGCTGTGAATACACTATTTAAGGAGGGTTCTGGCATGTAAAAAAAGAATTAGATAATGAATACATAGCTTGAAATCTCAAGCAAAGGAGGATGGTAGAGGTGAAGAAGTTTCTTATAGTCCCATTGGTGATGGCTCTGGTGGGTGCCATAATCTTCAGCGGTTGCCCTAAGCCGACAGAAGGAATTCCCACAGAAATTCGCATAGGTGACGCTGTATCCTATACGGGTATGTATGCCACTTTCGGTATTAATAAATTTGGGGTGGAAGCGGCTGTCGAGGATATCAACAAAGAGGGGGGAATATATGTAAAAGAGTATGATAAAAAATTGCCCGTCAGATGGATACCCCTCGATTGTGAGAGCGACGTGCTGAAAATGGCACCTCTTACCGAAGACCTGATTCTCCGCGAGAAGATAAACTTCATTGGGTGTGGTCTGGAGGTGCCGACCATGCGGCAAGGTACGGCTGATATGGCGGAAAAGTATAAGATACCAGCCCTTATCGGAATCGGTCCTCTTGACTCCTGGCTGGCTATGAAGGAGTCAGCTGGGGCAGAGTGGAAATACACCTTCGGCTATGGTTTTTCTATAGGTGTTCCAACTGTGCCGGGAGACTGGCGCGAGGGCAATAATGGATATCTGATGTTCCCTACAATGTTGGGCGTGCTGGATGCTTACGCCGGGCAGACCAACAAGAAAGTAGCTTGCTTTGCCCTTGATGACGCCGACGGCAGAGCCTGGTATCAGGCATTTTCTGGAGCGGCAACAGAGGCAGGTTATGAAAGCTACCGCGCCGAAGACCAATTTGGCATATTCCCCGGGGACACCAATGACTTCACGTCCCTAATACAGGAGTGGAAGACTGCAGGCTGCGAGATACTCTGGGGCAACTGCCCCGGGCCTCATTACGGGATATTGTGGAAGCAGTGCCACGTGCTGGGCTTTGAGCCCAAGCTGGTCTGCGCTACCAGGGCAGGAGGCTACTATAACGATGTGAAGGGCTGGGGTGGCGACCTGCCCAACGGTGTCGGTATGGAAATATTCTGGACCCCGCAGGTTGCCGGCGTTGGCATTGGTGACACAACCCCAGAATCACTCTTCCAGAGATTTAACGAAAAGACAGGACAGCCTTTAGCTCAGGGCATAGGCTATGAATACGCCGGGGCGCAAATACTGTTTGACGCCATTGAGAGAGCCGGCACGCTTGACCCGGATACAGTTTGTGCAACTTTACGTGATATCGATGTTATGACAATGGATGGGCGTGCCACCTTTGAAAAAGGGACGCAGTTTTGGCGATTCCCGGTGGCATGGGGCCAGTGGCAGAAGACCGATAACCCATGGGTATGGGAAGCACCGACATGCTTTTCCTATAACGACTTCTTGGTGCCGACGGCTAATTACATATTCCCCATGCCTTACTAATAAGCCAGGTTCCGAAATAAATCAAGCAGGGTTTGGGCTCTCGCACCCAGGCCCTGCTTGGTGCAATTGAAAGCGCAGGTACCTTAGTTTAAGCCTCGGT
>Ga0315544_1002321_pt1 | contig 13571 bp, 13 predicted proteins | sample SalMarSW160130MG_2_FD_202543 | JGI IMG/M metagenome (GOLD analysis project Ga0315544, IMG submission 202543) | Salt marsh sediment microbial communities from the Plum Island Ecosystem LTER, Massachusetts, United States - Salt Marsh Sediment SW1601-130 ... | reverse complement strand
TAATATTCGGTTTAATAGATATCGAGAGGGCATGGATGTCTTTTTTTTCTTATGCCCTTCGAACATAATGCCTTGCCATGTCGTTTCAAAATGGTTTATGGCAACGTGACCTTAGAGTCATATGATCCGTTTATATAAACCATTTTGAAACGACAACTAAGCTTAAACTATATTTAAGGGCATAAGAAAAAAAAGACACCCATGCCCTCTCGATATCTATTAAACCGAATATTATGATAAATGTATCGAATAAGGTGAAGAATGAGTGATAAAATAATTCAAAAAGAAGATTTGCCTGATATTTTAAAGTCCTTGAAAGAGACTTATGAGGTCTTTGCGCCTGTTAAAGAAAATGGTTTCTATAGCTTCAAGCCCTTAAAAGATGAGGAAAATATAGACTTAAATATAACAAACACACGCCTCTCGCCAAAATCATTACTCTTTCCTCAATCAGAGAGGATGTTTGAATTTAGTCTCGATGAGAAAAGCGAGGATGGCAATATAGTAAAAGAGTCACCGAAAGGTTACCCTCCTGCCGTAATATTTGGCATTAGGCCATGTGATGCAAAGGCCTTACGATTAGTGAATGTGAACTTTGACAATCCAGAATTTAAAGATCCATGGTGGGTCAAACGCATGGATTCAATGACATTCATAGGACTTGGATGTAATGAGCCTTCCAATACCTGTTTTTGTACATCTGTTGGTTGTGGACCTTTCAATGAAGAGGGCCTGGATATCCTCCTTTTTGATTGTGGAGAAAGTTTTCTGGCAAGGACACTGACGGATAAAGGTAAAATGCTCCTCGAGAAGGCGGGAGTAAATAAGAATGCGGACAGCGATATACAGAAAAAGGCTCACGCTCTCAAAGAAGAAGCTGAGAAGAAAATAAGCAGTAGTGTACTTACAGATAAGTTAAGAGAAAAGAAAGTTAATGATCTTTTTAATGCCCCATTTTGGGATGATGTTGCCTTTGCCTGCATAAATTGTGGCACTTGCACCTTTTTATGCCCTACCTGCTGGTGTTTTGATATACAAGATGAGATCACAAAAAAACTAGGGGATAGGATCAGAAACTGGGATAGCTGCATGTTTCCACTATTTACCCTCCATGCCTCAGGACATAATCCACGATCTGAAAAGGTACAGAGGGTCAGACAGCGATTTATGCATAAATTAAAATACTATGTAGACAAATATAATAATGGGGTTGCCTGTGTTGGTTGTGGAAGATGTGTGAATTATTGTCCCGTAAATATTGACATACGAGATGTCTTCAGACTTATGAATGAGTTATAAATAGTAAGGAGTATGCAGTATGCAGTAAGCAGAAAGACTGTGCATACTCCCTACTGCTTACTGCCTATTCTAAATAACAAGGAGGTTCAGTTGACTGATAACCCATATCTCCCTCTTCCTGTAAGGATTGAACAGATCACTGTAGAAACCGAGGATAAAAATTTAAGGACCTTAAAGTTAGTTTTCCTTAATAAAGAAGATGAGGAACGATTTACGTATACCCCCGGGCAATTCTGTGAGATCTCTATAGCAGGGCATGGTGAAATACCAATTGGCATAGCTTCATCTCCAACAGAGAAGGGATTCCTCATGTTCACGGTTAATAAGACTGGAGTGGTAACCAGATATATTCATAATATGAAAGAAGGAGATATAGCTGGGGTGAGAGGTCCATTAGGTAACTGGTATCCCTGGGAGGAGATGGAGGGGAAAAATGTGGTAGTAATTGGTGGAGGGTTTGCATTTACTACCCTGAGATCGAGTATTGTCTACATGCTCCATTCAGATAATAGAAATAGATTTAAGGATATTACGGTTGTATATGGAGCGCGATCTCCGGGTCTGCTTCTCTACAGGGAAGAACTTGCTGAATGGGAAAAAAGAGATGACATAAACGTCCATATCACTGTTGATGCCACCGATGATCCAAACTGGCAGTACAATGTAGGTTTTGTTCCTACTATTACGGAACAAAAGATCACAACGAGTGAAGACTCATATGCCTTAGTCTGCGGCCCTCCTATTATGATCAAATTTACTCAGCCGGTACTTGAAAAGGTGGGATTCACACCTGAGCAGATAATCATGTCTTTAGAGATGAGAATGAAATGTGGAATAGGGATTTGTGGTAGGTGTAATATTGGTGATAAATATGTTTGTAAGGATGGCCCTGTATTTTCCTTAGCCCAGCTCAATGAGTTACCAAAGGAATATTGATACTTAGAATTCTACCTTTGCCATCTCCTTTCCATTACAGATCTAAACCTTTAAGTTCTTCTAAGAGTGCTTTCTGGGTTTTGTTTAATTTTTTTGGGACTGCGACATGTATCTTTACATATTCATCCCCTCTGCCACCCCCATTCATCCTGGGCATGCCGTGCCCCCTTAATCTCATCTTTGAGCCGCTTTGAGTCCCTGCTGGTATCTTAAGACTAAGTCTTTTACCATCAATGGTTGGCACCTCAATCTTTGTCCCCAATGCAGCTTCCGAGAATTTTAATTCTCTATTCATATAGAGATCGTTGCCTTCTCTCTGAAAGACGGGATGATCTAAAATCTTTATCTTAATATAAAAATCTCCTGGAGGTCCTCCTTCTGGCCCTGGTTGGCCCTTGCCAGCAAGCCGTAATTTTTTACCATCTGCTATCCCGGCGGGTATCTTAACCTTTATTTGTTGGTTAATTCCGCCTAAATTATACGAGATAGTCTTTTGTTCAGTTTTGACAATATCCTGCAGGTGTATGGGGAGTTCATAGATTACATCCTGACCTTTAAAATGGCCAGTGCGACCTCCAAAGTTAGTAAAAACGGAACTATAGGGATCGGATTGTGCCCCGGATCCAGGTCTTCTGCTTGCTCCAGAGAAGATATGGTTGAAAATACCTGAACCTCCACCCCTTTTCCAGCCGCCGACATTTCCAAAGCCAAATTCCTTAAATATATTGCTAAAATCATAGCTACTGAAGATATCATCTTGGCTATATCTTTGCTGAAAACCCGCAGCACCAAACATATCATACTGTTTCTTTTTTTCTGAATCACTTAAGACCGCATAGGCTTCACTTATCTCTTTAAATTTCTCTTCGGCTGCCTTATTGCTCTTGTTCCTGTCAGGGTGGTATTTCATAGCCAGCTTCCTGTAGGCCTTTTTAATTTCCTCAGGGCTGGCAGATTTATCAACTCCGAGTATTTTATAGTAATCTTTATTGGACATTTTATATTCTTGCTACACCTTTCTAAATGGGGTTACTTTTGAAATATAAGCAGGGTTTATAGTAAAGTCAAGAAGGAGCGTCTCCCCTTTTTGATGTGGTTTTGGCCATTATCCCTCCCCTTGAAGACCAATTGATTGTCACTATAAGCCAATCAGGCTCACAGGCGCTAAATAAGAGATTAGCAATTTCTTCAGTAATATATTCCTGCCAGTTTCTTTTGTTTCTCCACATCATTAGATAATCCCTGACGGATTTGCTTTCAAGGATTTTCTCTTTTGGTTTGTATTGTATGGTAATAACACCCTGGTCATGCCTTTCCGAAACTGGGCAAAGGGATTGAAATTCCGGGTATTCCCATTCAATCAATGGTGAATGATTACGTGCAGGAAAGGTAATTAATGTAACTCCTCCAGGCGTCTCAACTTTTGCCTCCGATGAGGTTGAATAGTCGGTCATTCTAAACTTTTCCTCCATCCTAAAAGATAATAATTAAAGGTTAGATTCCTGAATACTTTGAAAAATTGATGGGGAAATGTCAATATTAAAAGTGCCTAAAGCCTGCCTTGGCGCGACAAGCTTAAATAAAGACTGTTAAGTCTATAATGCGATAGGTGCTTTTATCAGCCTATTAAGATTATAGGCCAGGCCTGCCCGTCCCGATTATATCGGGACAGGCGGGTCTGGGCCAGGGTTAAAATGCCATAACAAGTAATGTGGCTTAACTATAAAAAAACAGGTTTTATGATCTGAATATGTATTCCTATATATAATTTTAGCTCACTTTAGCCACTTTAGCTCACTTTAGCCACTTATTTTTATTTGATTTTAATTAAAATGCGTACGATACTAAATATTAGAAAATAGAAACTCGAAACTTGAAACTGGATAAATAAAAAAGGTTACTATTGTAAAAAAGGTTAATTATGATTTTTCCCAAGTATCAAGTTTCCAGTTTCAAAATACAATCTGTTTCATTATGACTTATTCGGGTTAGAGATAGATAAATTGATTTATTACCAAAGGCATGTAATACATCTTGTCTTATTTTTTCTTTCACTTGTTTTAATACACTGCGATTCCAGAGGGGATGAAAGGAAAAACAAAGACAGTGTTTCCCTAATTAGGATAGATACATCAGCCATTCGCCCTGATGATGGGGATACTTTTTTTTACAAAGATCTTACAATAAGAATTTTGGGCATAGACGCACCTGAGATTATCCATAAAGAACACGGCATATTTGAGGATCAGCCTTACGGTCGAAAGGCAGCAGCAATGACAATAGATATTTTAAAAAAGTCCAAAATTGTTGAATATGTTCCTTTTCAAAATGATAAGTATGGTCGCCTTCTGGCACATGTGTTTGTAAATGGGAAACTTTTGGCTGTCCATTTAATTAAAGCAGGTTTAGCATATGAAACCGTATCTTATTATGGAGATAATGGATTTCCAGGGATTGCGGAAATGATTGTAAAGGCCGCTCATGAATCCCCACGTCCACCATTTGAGAGGCCATACAAATGGCGTCGGAGGCATCAGAAAAGAAAATGGAAGTAATAACCACCCATATGAATGCTGACTTTGATGCCTTGGCATCTATGCTGGCTGCCAAAAAGCTTTATCCTGAGGCAAAAATGGTATTTCCTGGTGCCCAGGAAAAAAACTTGAGGAATTTCTTTCTCCATACAAGTTCGTATCTTTTTGATTTTTTACGCATAAAAGATGTTGATTTTAATAAAATCAAAAAACTTATCCTGGTTGACACACGTCAAAAAAAACGGATTGGCAAATTTAAAAAACTCTTAGACAGGAATGATTTGGAGATACATATCTATGATCATCATCCCCCATCTGATGATGATATCAATGGTGATTTTGAACTTATCCGAGAACTTGGGGCAGGCACTTCCATTTTGACAGCAATAATAAGAGAAAAGGGCATCAAAATTTCTCCTGATGAAGCAACCTTGATGTCGCTTGGTATCTATGAAGATACTGGCTCTTTTACCTATTCTTCTACAAAAGCAGAGGATCATGATTCTGCTGCCTGGTTATTAAAGCAGGGGGCATCTCTTAATACGATCTCTGATATGTTAACGAGAGAGTTAACCGCCGAACAGGTGTGGCTTTTGAATGATTTGATGGCTTCTGCAACTAAGAACATTATCAATGGTGTAGAGGTGGTTATAGCCAAGACCAAAAGCGATAGGTATATAGGTGATTTTGCCGTTCTTGTTCAAAAATTTATGGAAATGGAAAACCTTAACGTTATATTTGCACTTGCCCAGATGGAAAATAGGGTCTATCTGGTAGCCAGGAGCAGACTTCCGGACGTCAATGTTGCAGAGATTGCTTTTGAATTTGATGGTGGCGGACACCCTCAGGCCGCATCAGCTACCATCATTGGCAAAACACTTATTCAGGTTGAGGAAGACCTTAACACCTTACTTGTAAGCCGGATAAACTTTGAGAGATTGGCTAAGAATATAATGACCTCTCCTGCAATCCATATATTACCTGAGGCTACCCTCAAAGAGGCAGGTGATATATTAACCAGTTACAATATTAATGTGTTGATGGTGATTGATGAAAATACAAAACTTAAAGGATATATATCTCGACCGATAGTAGATAGAGCTGTTTTTTTGGGCCTGGAGGAAAGGCCTGTAAAAGAGTATATGAATGTGGAATTTTTCCATGTAAGGCCTGAAACTACTTTGAATGAAATACAGGACTTGATTATTAATAACAAGGTCAGAATCCTCCCAGTATTAGAGGACGGCAAGCTGCTCGGAGTTATTACAAGAACAGATTTTTTAACTATCTTGATAGAAAAATCCCCTACACCCCAGTTTCTTTATGATTCAGAGGAAATTCCAAGGTTTATTCGGGAAAAAAATATCGGGAACTTACTCAAAGAAAGGCTACCCAATAAAATAATAAATTTACTAAAGCATCTTGGAGAGACAGCAGATAAGCTAGATTTTAATGCCTTTCTTGTGGGTGGTCTTGTAAGAGATGTTGTCTTAAAGAGGAAAAATTTTGATGTGGATATCGTTATAGAGGGAGATGGTATCCAGTTCGCTAAAACCTTTGCTGATCATTTTGATGCCAAGGTGAGGAGTTATCCCAAATTCGGGACTGCCGTTCTGGTTATGCCAGATGGTTTTAAGATTGATGTTGCCACCGCGAGGATAGAGCATTACGAATCACCAGCTGCGCTGCCTGAAGTTAAGTTAAGTTCCTTAAAGAGGGATCTTTTCCGGAGAGACTTTACTATCAATACCCTGGCTGTTCATCTTAATAAGGGCCATTATGGTACCCTTATAGATCATTTTGGTGCCATGAGGGATATTAAAGAACGTGTTTTAAGGGTGCTTCATAACCTTAGCTTTATTGAAGATCCTACAAGAATTTTTAGGGCAATCAGATTTGAGCAGCGGTTTGGATTTAAAATAGGAAAACTTACGGAAAGCCTCATTCAAAATGCTGTCAATATAAATTGCCTTGAGAATCTCTCTAGCCAAAGACTCTTTATAGAACTAAAACTCATTTTAAGGGAGGAGGATCCCATAGGGGCGATTGAGAAGATAGATGGATATGATCTTCTGAAATTTATATCACCCGAGCTTAAGCTTACCGAGGAGGTAAGAAATGTCCTCAAAGAAATAAAGGGAATTTTAGTGTGGTGTAATCTCCTTTATCTGGATGTTATATATAAACCATGGAAGGTATATTTCCTTGGTTTAACCTCTTCTTTAAGCGATGATGCCTTGGATAATTTAGCCACAAGGATGCAGGCTCAGGATAAGGAAATTTTCAGTATGCTCTCCGATCGCCAGGAGATACAACAGGCCTTAAAGGAACTTTCTCGGCTAAAAGATAAGAAACATTATTCTTTATATCGAATTCTCTCACCTCTTTCTCCCGAGATCTTACTTTATGGCATGGCCAAAACTAAAAGCGAGAGGATAAAGAGATCCATATCCACCTTTTTTACCAAGCTTAAAGGAACAAAGATCTTTATAAAGGGCAAAGATCTCATTGATATGGGTTATAAACCTGGTTTACTTTTCAAGGAGATATTTGAAAGTATTCTGGAGGCCAAGTTGGAGGGTAATATAAGCACGAGGGAAGATGAGATTAAATTTTTAAAAGATAGATTTGGGAGTTTACATCACAGTTAGTATCTATTAAAGACTATGTATTTATTGGGATTGATCTATTCTGAAATCTGAAACTGACTAGTGGATTCATTAATTCAGGAATTCCCTATGTAACTCAACTTTTGACCAACTCGTAAAAAGTCTTTTGCGAGCGATTTTGGCCACTTTTGGAAAAAGATTCATGAAATGCTGAGCGTTAATCCGCCTCAGGCGAATTAAAATCGTCAAACTGCCCATCCGCCTCGGCTGAGGCCTCGCGATGCCGGGCGGGTTTGAGGAGTATATGTATGTCTTTTTTTGTAATGCCCATACATTCACAGTCCCGATGAAATCGGGATTGCTCCGTACATCTGCACCTTTTTGAAACGCCCTGAACGGGCCTTTGTTTTGGGCATTTGACAAAAAAAGACATACATATGCTCCTTCTCAGGACCTTAGGCCGAGTTTTTGGCGATGAGCGAAGCATTTCATGAATCCCAAAATGGGCATCATGAGCGAGTAAAAGGACTTTTTGCGAGTTTTTCAACCTTTAAATCTGTATGATTCCGGCTTATCCGGGCCAAGATCGATTATTTATTAATACCTGGAGGACGAGAAGCATGGATAAAAAGAGAATTGTCAGCGGTATGAGACCAACCGGGAGACTTCACCTTGGACACGTTCATGGTGCCTTAAATAACTGGCGCTTCCTTCAAAAGGATTATCACTGTTTTTACTTTATCGCTGACTGGCATGCCTTAACAAGTGAATATGAACACACTGAGATTATCAAAGAGAGCACGAGGGGTATAATCATAGACTGGATTGCAATTGGCCTCGACCCTGAAGAATCAGTTTTTTTTGTCCAGTCAAATATAAAAGAACATGCAGAGCTTCATCTGATTTTTTCAATGGTAACGCCTCTTTCATGGCTGGAGAGAAACCCCACATATAAAGAGCAGCTTATGGAAATGTCTCAAAAGAATCTTTATACCTATGGATTTTTGGGCTATCCAGTTCTACAGGCGGCAGATATTTTGATGTATAAAGCAAATGGTGTTCCTGTAGGAGAGGATCAGAGCCCTCATGTTGAATTGACAAGGGAGATAGCCCGTCGTTTCAATTATTTCTATTCAAATATTTTTCCTTTGCCAGATACCCTGCTCACACCGGAGGCAAAAATACTTGGTATAGATAGAAGAAAAATGAGTAAAGGTTATAAAAATGCTATATTTATATCTGACGTAAAGGAAGTAGTGAATAAAAAAGTAGCAGATATGATTACTGATCCTCAGAGGGCAAGAAGGTCTGACCCAGGCAGACCTGATTTCTGCAATGTCTTTACCTTTCATGAGTTATATACTGATAAAAAAACCGTTAAAGAGGTAGAGGAGGGCTGCAAAAACGCATCCATAGGCTGTGTGGACTGCAAGAAGAAAATGGCGGCTCACTTAAATAAGGCCTTAGAACCGATAAGGGAAAAGATAAGAAAATTAGAGGCCGATCCTGAAATTATAGACAATATTATTGATGAAGGTAATAATAAGGCTCGTAAAATTGCCAAAAAGACGATGGAAGAGGTGAGAGAGGTTGTTAAAATTTAATCGTGCTGTATTTTCTCAAAATTTGAAGGAGCGGTTTGAAATGCACTATGTTTAGAGCGATTACATTATGACCTTTACAACAAAACTTGAGGTATTTGAAGGTCCGCTTGATTTACTCCTGCATCTGATAAAAATAAATGAGGTGGATATTTCAGATATACCCATAACCACCATCACCGATCAGTATCTTGAATATCTCGACCTTATGAGGGCCTTAGATATTAATGTTGCCGGTGATTTTTTAGTTATGGCATCTACCCTGATGCACATAAAATCCAAAATCCTCCTTCCAAAACAAGAAGATGATTTAGTGGAAATAGAAGACCCTCGGGAGGAAATTATACGTTCACTCACTGAATATATGCAGCTTAAAGATGCAGCTAATGAATTAGCATCCAGGGATATTCTCTATAGAGATGTTTTTAAAAGAGGCATTGAAATAAAAAGAGGGGAAGAAGATATTGCTACAACAAAGGTTACCCTTTATGATTTGATGGATGCCTTTAAAAAGGTTATAAGAAAAAAACATCCTGGTATAGTTCTTAGATTCAGCGCTGAATCATGGTCTATTAAGAAAAAGATGATTGAAATAATAAGGATATTAAAAGAGAAAAAAAATCTTTTACTTGGTGACCTATTCTCTACGATGGAATCTGTTTCAGAAATGATCGCAACCTTTTTAGCCTTACTTGAACTGGTAAGGACTGGCTTTGTAAATGTTTTTCAGGGCAAAGAAGGCAGCGATATCATGCTTGAGACAATAGATGAAAAAACTTAGGAAAGACGAAAGGAAAGCAAACAGCAGGCAATATGCAGCTAAAAGGTTTATGGTACTTAACGCATATTTACAAATTGCATAGTATTTACAGGTTACGAGATATGGTAGAGCGCAAATTCCACATCGCAAATCTTTAACTTTAGGCCTGCCCGCAACGCTCTCGCTTGCGAGGCGGGCGGGCATTTTAATTTACTTTAGCCCTGGCCCAGACCTGATTTGTCAGAATGTGGTGCAATATAGACAGGTCATGAAATACTATAATATAAACAGCGTACACCAAACAAGTCGCACCAGGGCGGGCTCACTTTAGACACTTTGTATGGATAATCACCTAAAACTAATAGTAGAAGCTCTTCTTTTTGCATCTGGTGAACCTCTAAGCCCTCGCCAAATCCGAGATCTGCTTCCAGGAAAAGATCTTAAAGATATTAAGAAGGTGCTCAAAGAGCTTAAAGACGAATACGAAACAATGAAAAGGAGCTTCCTTATCAAGGAGGTTGCTGAAGGCTACCAGTTTCGCTCTCTCCCTAAGTTTAGGCCGTACATTGCTAATATGCTTATGTCAACTCAATCCAGATTGAGTAAGGCAGCACTGGAGACATTGACTATTATTGCATATAAACAACCCATTATACGTCAAGAAATTGAAAGGCTACGGGGTGTAGAGGTAGGCGGTATATTAAAGATGTTACTCAAAAAAGGATTGATTAGGGTATTAGGCCGAAAATCCTTGCCTGGTAGGCCAATAATCTATGGTACAACAAAAAAGTTTCTTGAGGTCTTTGATTTAAATGATCTCTCCTCCCTTCCCACTCTAAAGGAGATAGAAGAGCTAGGTGATGGAGAAGAAGGATGATAGAAAAAAAGAGCGGTTGAACAAGATTATTGCTATAGCTGGTATTACCTCCAGAAGACGGGCCGATGAACTTATATCTTTAGGTTGTGTAACGGTGAATGGGCAGGTGGAGAAAAGAGTTGGCTCAAAGGCAGTATGGGGAGTAGATTTAATAAACGTTGATGGTCACCCTATTCCTGCTCCTCCGAAAAAAATCTATTTACTTTTAAATAAACCATTTGGCTATGTGAGTACCCTGCACGACCCAGAAGGAAGGCCTATCATCCGGGATCTGGTTAAAGATGTTAAGGAGAGGGTTTATCCTATTGGACGTCTCGATTTTGATTCCTCCGGGCTCTTAATTCTTACAAATGATGGTGAGCTTGCCTGTAGGCTCATGCACCCAAAATTCCATATCCCAAGGACGTATAAGGTAATTGTTGAAGGTTCTATATCAGATAAGTCAGTTGAGAGATTAAAAAAGGGTGTTATTCTTGATGATGGGCCAACTAATCCAGCTCGTGTGAGGATAATAGAGACACAACAGGGTAGAAGTGTAGTAAGGATTACGATCTTTGAAGGTAGATCCAGAGAGATAAGAAGGATGTGTGAAGCTGTGGGGCATAAAACTCTAAAGCTTACCCGGATAGGGTATGGTAATCTTAGCTTAGGTGACCTAAAGGTTGGAAAATACCGGCACCTTAAAAATGTGGAGGTAAAGGCCTTACGTAAATCAGTTGGGCTTGATTAACTATTCAGCCACGAATGGACACAAATGAAAATGAAATTCTGTATAAAGAATTATCGTATAAAATTGTTGGACTTGCTATGAGAGTGCATAGTAAATTAGGATATGGATTTTTAGAAAAAGTATATGAAAATGCACTGATGGTATTATTTCGAAGAGAAGGTATCGAAGCAAAACAACAAGCGCCGATAACTGTATACTTTGAAGAAGAAGTAGTTGGCAACTATTATGCTGACATTTTAGTTGAGGATAAAGTTATTTTAGAGATTAAATCTGTAGAAAATATTATTGATGCGCATATAGCTCAAACCCTTAACTATTTGAAGGCAACTGGCCTTCGTTTAGCAATTATCTTGAATTTTTCGAAAGAAAAACTTAAATACAAAAGAATTGTTAAATAATTGTTTGTGATAATTTGTGATAATTTGTGGCTGAATAGTAACGGGCTTGATTAATTTTATTTGCAAATACTTTTTTACTATAGTATCAAATTATATGTAGGCATATATTCGGGCGGTTAACTCAGCGGGAGAGTGCCATCCTCACACGGTGGAAGTCGCGGGTTCAAACCCCGCACCGCCCACCAATAAAATCAAGGGGCTACCGGCTTTTTCGGTAATCCCTTTTTTAATTGTTTCAATCTCGGGTTATATTAGTTGTTGAAAAGTTAATTTCCCACTATTTTATACTTCGTACTGCTCCAGGACTATTCTCTATAGTGTGGAAATTCTTGAGCCACCGCTCATAACATTCTTGTCATAGAAATAGAATAAGATTACTAATATGATAGATTTCATTTTGAAAATTATTATTCAAAGATTACATAATAAATGATACTGTTAGAATATCTGTTTGCTTCAATAAGGCCTTAAAAATCCAAACCATTAATGAACTCTTAGGGGATATCAGGCTAAAGGGTTTGACGGGTTTATTGGCACGTACGAAGTACCTGTGGAAGGAAAATGACAAAGACAATGCAAGCCAAGGGAGCTTTAGCTTTAAACTAAATAGGGGGTAAAAGATGATGAGGTGGTGGATTTTTATGGTAAGTGCTGGGCTTTTTTTGGGGAGCTTTCAGGCCTGGGCCCAGATGGAGGGGTTTAATGTTCAGAGCTCGGTAATACTGGAAGCAGAGGGTCATGCCTGTATGGGAGAGGATAAATCCAGGAAGGAGACCAGAGAACTGGCCATGGCTGAGACAAAAAGAAAGGCTGCTGAGATGGCCCTCACGCATATAAAAAGTGAGACAGAAGTAAAAAACGCCATTGTGAGCTCAGACATTATAAATGCCTATGCCCAGGCAAAGGTGAGAGTTATTGAAGAAATGGAGAAAGGATGGTTCAAAACTGAGTATGCTGGTGAATGCTATAAGGTAAGGATCAAGGTTGAGGTTACCCCTGACCCGGATTCTCTAAGGAAAGTTGTCAAGGAAAAAACCCTTCTTGATAACCCTAATGCACCTCTCACAGTGAAACTTTGGACTGATAAGAAACAATACCAAATTGGTGAGAAAATAAGGATTTATCTTAAAGGCAACAAGCCCTTTTTTGCCAGAATTATTTACCAGGATACTGCAGACCACCTCATCCAACTCATTCCTAATCCTTACAGGAGTGAAAATTATTTCAATGGTGGTGTCATCTATGAAATACCTTCTGGGAGAGACAGATTTGAACTGGAAGTAAGTCCACCTCTGGGATTGGAGAGTATTACCCTTTATGCTTCTACTACTCAGCTCGGAGAGCTGGACCTCATTCCATCTCAAGGTATCTACATGGTGAAAACCGGTTCGATGGAAGTTGGGATCAAGACCAGGGGAGTGAAAATTACAGAAAAAAAAGGAAACCTTCCAGGGGGCCCGGTAGAGTTTGGTGAGGTTAAAATAGAGGTAAATACTTTGGAAGACTAAGAGTCAGTGTTTATCAAAGGACCTTACGTGGCTGTTATCAATTGCCCGCAGGCAGCAGAGATATCAGCCCCCTTGCTTTTTCTGATCGTAACAGTATAGTTTTTTCTTATTAGCTCATCCTGAAAGGCGAGAATTCTCTTTTCATCAGGTTCCTCAAAGGGGCTCCCATCATATCGATTGAATGGAATCAGGTTTATCTTTGCCCTAAGATTTTTAAGGAGTCTCGCCAAGTTAGTGGCATCACTAAGCCTATCATTAATATCCTTTATAAGGATGTATTCAAAGGTAATTCTCCTGCCCTTGTGTGAGGGAAAGTGCT
>Ga0315544_1002314_pt1 | contig 13590 bp, 24 predicted proteins | sample SalMarSW160130MG_2_FD_202543 | JGI IMG/M metagenome (GOLD analysis project Ga0315544, IMG submission 202543) | Salt marsh sediment microbial communities from the Plum Island Ecosystem LTER, Massachusetts, United States - Salt Marsh Sediment SW1601-130 ... | reverse complement strand
AACCTCCTGGCTGTCTGGGCAGTCCTACTTCCTTGCCCACTTAGTCCGTTCTTAGGGACCTTAGCTGATGGTCTGGGCTGTTTCCCTCTCGACTACGGAGCTTATCCCCCGCAGTCTCACTCCCAGGCTTGAGGTTAATGGCATTCGTGGTTTGGTTGGAGTTGGTAAGATACTTTCCCCCTAGTCCATCCAGAGCCCTACCTCCATTAACTAAAACCTGAGGCTGCACCTCAATGCATTTCGGGGAGAACCAGCTATCACCGGGTTCGGTTGGCATTTCACCCCTACCCACAGCTCATCTGACAGTTTTGCATCACTGACCAGTTCGGGCCTCCACTTCGATTTTATCGAAGCTTCACCCTGGCCATGGGTAGCTCACCCGGCTTCGGGTCTGATCCATGCGACTCGGGTTGCCCCAGCGCCCTATTAGGACTCGCTTTCGCTTTGGCTCCATCCCTCAAGGGACTTAACCAGCCACACAGATCAACTCACCGGCTCATTCTTCAATAGGCACGCCGTCAGAGCTTACGCTCCTCCGACTGCTTGTAGGCACACGGTTTCAGGTTCTATTTCACTCCCCTTCTGGGGTTCTTTTCACCTTTCCCTCACGGTACTTGTTCACTATCGGTCATCAAGGGTATTTAGCCTTGCCCTGTGGTCAGGGCAGATTCCCACAAGATTTCTCGTGTCCCGTGGTACTTAAGTACAGACAAGGAGCTTCCCCTTTTCGTTTACGGGACTGTCACCCTCTATGGTTGCCCTTTCCAGAGACCTTCAACTAGGGTTCAGTTTGTAACTCCTTGACCTATTTCAGGTTCGGTCCTGCCTGCCTTACAACCCCCGATAAACATAAGCCCTGACGCCGTTAGGCTTACCGGGTTTGGGCTCTTCCCCTTTCGTTCGCCACTACTCAGGGAATCTCGTTTGATTTCTTTTCCTCAGGGTACTGAGATGTTTCACTTCCCCTGCTTGCCTCCTCCCAGCCTATGTGTTCAGCTGGGGGTACTCAGGTTTTACCTAAGTGGGTTGCCCCATTCGGGTATCCCCGGCTAAGCTTGCTCGGCAGCTCACCGAGGCTTTTCGCAGTCTTGCTACGCCCTTCATCGGCCCTTGATACCAAGGCATCCACCATGTGCCTTTTCCCGCTTGACCTGCTTCAGATTTGATATTAGCCCTTTAGTATTCAATTGTTAATGTGCTTTACACATAACTAAACGGCTTGGCGATAAATCACCAAGCCGTTCGCTTGGTTTTAATCACCAATACCTTTGGTTATGTATAAATCCTATTCATTGATTAAAATGTTAGCATAACGCATCGACTTTGTCAAGCATAATTGACGCATTATGGTAATAATTTGTTGACAGCTAGTCTATAGCTGTGGTAATATAACAGGTTGACGCTAGCTAATTCGGCAGAGAGTTGATGGGTTGAAATCTTAAGGCTCAACCGTTGACTTTGGCTTGTAATGGATGAGCTACGGCTCATCCATTTAAATTGTGTGAGTATAGGAGGAAGAAAGTGCCCACGGTTAATCAGCTTGTCCGTAAAGGGCGCAAGCGGGCGGTCAAGAAGACCAAGGCGCCAGCATTGCTCCTCAGCTATAATGCGCTCAAGAACAGGATGGTGCAGGGTAAGGGCTCTCCCCAGAAGCGGGGGGTTTGTGTTCAGGTTAAGACCACTACCCCCAAGAAGCCCAATTCGGCGCTGCGCAAAATAGCTAGGGTGCGGCTGACTAATGGCATAGAGGTAACCGCTTATATCCCCGGTGAGGGGCATGAGCTTCAGGAGCACTCGGTGGTTCTCATCCGCGGTGGGCGGGTGAAGGACCTGCCCGGCGTGCGTTATCACATCATTCGCGGTGCCCTTGATGCCAGTGGGGTGGCTAACCGCCGTCAGGGCCGCAGTAAGTATGGAAGTAAGCGGTCTAAAGGCGTGACAGTTGCTCCTCCTACGGCCACTGCAGTTACTGAAGAGGGTGCTGAGGTTTAGGAGATAGAAATGCCAAGGCGAGCTCGAGCTATAAGAAGAGAGATACCCCCTGATGCTAAATACCACAATGAAACCGTAGCCAGGTTGATTAACAAGGTGATGATATGGGGCAAAAAGAGCCTGGCTGAGGGAATAGTCTATGGTGCCCTTAAGATTATGGAGCAGCAGGGGGCAAAAGAGCCGGTTACTGTTTTAGAACAGGCGGTGAAGAATGCTACCCCTCAGCTTGAGGTTAAGCCACGACGGGTTGGGGGTGCCACCTATCAGGTGCCGGTGGAAGTCCGTCCTGAGCGCAGTCTGTCTCTGGCTTTGCGCTGGCTGGTAAGCTCAGCCCAGGCCAGAGCCGGCAAATCTATGGCGGAGAAGCTGGCGGCTGAACTCAGTGATGCCTCGCGGGGGGAAGGGGTAACTGTAAAGAAGCGTGAGGATACCCATAGAATGGCTGAGGCTAATAGAGCCTTTGCCCACTACAGGTGGTGAGGAGAGGACTATGCCCAGGAGTTTCCCATTAGACCGAATACGGAATATTGCTATTATCGCTCATATTGATGCTGGTAAGACCACCATCACTGAGAGAATACTATATTATACCGGCCGTACCTATAAGATTGGTGAGGTGGATGAAGGCACAGCTGTGATGGATTGGATGGAGGAGGAGAGGAGGCGCGGCATCACTATCACCGCGGCGGCTACTACCTGTTATTGGCAGGACCACCGCATCAATATCATTGATACCCCGGGGCATGTGGATTTTACCGCCGAGGTGGAGCGCAGCCTTAGAGTGCTGGATGGTGGGGTGGTGGTTTTCGATGCTGTGGCTGGGGTTGAGGCTCAGTCAGAGACGGTATGGCATCAGGCTGATAGATATAATGTGTCCCGGATTTGCTTCATCAATAAGATGGACCGAATTGGCGCCGACTTCGACCGCACTGTATCTATGATTGAAGAGCGATTACATGCCAAGCCCCTGCTTGTGCAACTCCCTCTAGGCAGTGAAGCCTCATATCAGGGCATCATTGACCTGGTGGAGAACAAGGCTTGGCGTTTTGATGGTAAACCTGATTTGCCGCCGGCAGAGGTGGCTATTCCGGAATCTGAGCAGGCAAGATGCAATCAGTTTCGTCAAGCCCTGATTGAGAAATTGGCCGAAAGCGATGACCAGATTCTGGCGCTTTATCTTGAGGGGAGCAGTATTACCCCCTCCGATTTAAGGCAAGCCCTGAGAAGGGTAACCCTGGCGGTAAAAGGGGTGCCTGTTCTTTGCGGCAGTGCCCAGAGGAACAAGGGTGTTCGCCCCTTACTTGATGCTATTGTGAACTACCTCCCCTCCCCGCTGGATATGCCGCCGGTAAGGGCTATTGATACCAGGGTCGGAGGCGAGGTTGCCCGCCCCCCCAAGGACGATGCTCCGTTTTCAGCGCTGGCTTTCAAGGTGGTCTCCGACCCCTTTGTCGGCAGGCTGGTCTATTTTAGAGTATATTCGGGCACGGTGAAAGTAGGGACACAGGTCTTAAACTCCACCCGGGGCAAGAGAGAGCGCATCGGGCGTCTGCTGCGAATGCACGCCAATCACCGGGAGGAGGTAGACGAGGTAGGCACCGGAGCTATCGTAGCTACCTTAGGGCTTAAAAATACCTTCACCGGCGATACCCTGTGCCATTACTCTCAGCCGGTGCTTCTGGAACCTATCCGCTTTCCTGAACCTGTGCTCTCGGTTGCCGTTGAGCCCAGAACCAGGGCTGACCAGGATAAACTGGGGGGAGCCCTGCGAAGGCTCACCGAGGAAGACCCTACTTTCAGGGTGAATTACGACCAGGAGGCGGGGCAGACAATTATTTCGGGTATGGGCGAGCTTCACCTGGAATTCTTGGTGAGCAGATTAGTTAGTGAATTTGGAGTGGAGGCAAAGGTAAGTAAGCCCAAGGTTGCTTATAAGGAGACTATTACTGTGCCCACCGAGGTGGAGGGGAGATTCATTCGGCAGACCGGAGGGCACGGCCAGTATGGGCATGTCATTATCCGTCTTGAGCCTATGGAGCGTGGCAGTGGCTTTCAGTTTGTCGACCGTATTAAAGGTGCGGCTATTCCCAAGCAGTATATTCTGGCCGCCGAGGTTGGCATTAAGGAGGCTATGGAGACCGGCGTGGTGGCTGGCTATCCCGTAGTTGATGTTAAGGCAACCCTTTATGATGGTAGCTATCACGAGGTTGACTCTTCAGAAATAGCTTTTAGGATGGCAGGCTCAATGGCGCTACGGAATGGCGTTATGAAAGCCAAGCCCATCCTTCTGGAGCCAATTATGAAGCTGGAAATAGTTGCACCGGAGCCGTTTCTTGGTGATATAATGGGAGACCTTAATTCAAGGCGAGGACATATTGAGTCTATCGGGATGCGTGACGAGATGGCGGTTATTCGCGCCCTTATACCCTTAGCTGAGACCTTTGGCTATGCCACGAACTTAAGGTCATTAACCCAGGGCAGGGGTGCCTATTCCCTGGAGTTCTATCACTATGAGGAGCTGCCAGCCGAACTGGCAGACCAGATAACCGGTAAGGCTGTGGTCGGGTAGAAGAGGTTTTAATATGCCGAAGCAGAAGATTCGTATTAAGCTAAAGAGTTATGACCACAAGATTCTTGACCTGTCCGTAGAGCAGATTGTAGCCGCCGTGGAGCGGACGGGGGCAGTGGTTGTTGGACCGGTGCCACTACCCACCCGCATTCAGAAGTTCAGCGTTATCCGCTCCCCGTTTATAGATAAGGACTCGCAGGAGCAGTTTGAGATTCGGACCCACAAGCGTCTTATTGATATTGTAGAGATGACGTCTAAGACCATAGACGCCTTGAGCAGCCTGAATCTACCGGCAGGGGTGGAAATAGATATTAAGTTATAAGGTTTGAAGATATGGTTCAAGGTATAATCGGCAAAAAGCTGGGCATGGGGCAGGTATTCGGGGACAAGGGCAAGGCGGAGGCGGTAACTGCCATTGAGGCTGGTCCCTGCGTTGTGACCCAGATTAAAACTACCGACAAGGAAGGATATAATGCCGCCCAGCTTGGCTTTGGCCAAGCCAAACGGCTCAACTCCCCTCAGAAGGGACATCTCAAGGAGCTGGGGCAGTTTGAGTACCTTCGGGAATTCAGGGTGGCTGATACTGAGGCGATTAAGGTGGGAGATAAGGTTGATGTTGGACTGTTCAAGGAGGGCGACCTGGTTGATGTTACCGGCGTCTCCAAGGGCAAGGGCTTTGCCGGGGTGGTAAAACGACATCATTTTGCCGGCGGACCCAAGACCCATGGGCAGTCTGACCGCCACCGCGCCCCTGGCTCTATAGGAGCTACCACCAGCCCGGGCCGGGTATTTAAAGGTAAGCGTATGGCAGGACATATGGGCAATAGCCGGGTGACGGTTCGTCATCTGGAGGTATATAAAGCCGACCCGGAGCGCAACCTGTTGCTGGTTAGGGGAGCTGTTCCCGGCGCCAAGAATGGGCTGGTGCTGATAGAGAAATTGGAGGGGAAGTAAGCTAGTGGAAGTCCCGGTTTATAGCCTTAAAGGCGAAGTGGTTAAAAATATTGAGATAAGTGACAGCGTTTTTGCTGTGCCGTTTAATGAGGCGGTGGTGCACCAGGCGCTGGTGAGGCAGCGGGCAAACGCCCGCCAGGGAACAGCTAGCACCAAAACCCGCGGCGAGGTTGTCGGCAGCACCCGAAAGCTGTTCCGGCAGAAACATACCGGGATGGCTAGGGCTGGCAGCAAAAAGTCGCCAATAAGGCGGGGAGGTGGTGTCACTTTTGGGCCTAAGCCGAGGGACTACCGCCAGGCAATGCCGAAAAAGATGCACCAGCTGGCAATAAGGTGTGTCCTATCGGCTAAGGCAAGGGATGAAGAGCTAAAGGTTGTAGAAGAGCTGAAGTTCAAACAGCCCAAGACCAAAGAGATGGCCGGGGTTCTGGCGGCGCTGGAGGTGGACTCCTCGGCCCTTATTGTTACCGGTAAGCCGGAGGAAAATGTAATCAAGTCGGCTCGCAACCTGGGGGGGATTAAGACCATGCCGGCCAATATACTCAATGTGGTTGACATCCTTTCCTATAAGGCGTTATTGATGACTGAGGCTGCGGTGCGCCAGGCAGAAAAGATTTGGGGAGGCGGCAATGCATCTGTATGAGGTATTGCGCCGCCCGTTGATAACGGAGAAGAATACCGCCATTCAGGCTCCTCAGGGCAAATATGTCTTTGAGGTAGCCGAAGGGGCTAATAAGGAACAGATTAGACAGGCGGTGGAGAAGGCGTTTAATGTTGGTGTGATACAGGTTAATGTGATGACAGTGCCGGGTAAGGAGCGGAGGCTGCGGGGAAGGTGGGTGATGAGCCCTTCCTGGAAAAAGGCGATTGTTACTTTGAAACCCGGCGACAAGATAGAACTGTTTGAGGGGGTCTAAGTGCCATTAAAGCAATATCGTCCAACCTCACCCGGTAGGCGGGGTATGAGCGGCTCCACCTTTGAGGAGATAACCAAAACCAAGCCGGAGAAGTCGCTGCTCTCGCCCCGCAAGGGGAGGGCTGGACGTAGTAATCAGGGGAAAATAACGGTTCGCCACCGCGGCGGCGGAGCCAAGCGCCGGCTGCGCTTACTAGACTTTAAGCGTGATAAGCTTGGCGTCCCGGGCAAAGTGGCTACCATTGAATACGACCCCAACCGCTCGGCTCGTATTGCTCTCATTTACTATGCTGATGGGGATAAGCGCTATATTCTTGCCCCCTCAGGACTTAGTGTTGGTGACGGCATAAAGTCAGGCGACGATGCCGAGGTGAAACCGGGGAATGCCCTGCCACTAAAACTAATTCCCACCGGGACATTGATACACAATATTGAGATGGAGGTGGGCAGAGGCGGGCAATTGGTGCGAAGTGCCGGAGCCGCCGCCCAGCTAATGGCTAAGGAGGGCGAATATGCCCTGGTCCGGTTGCCCTCCGGTGAGGTGCGGCGTATCAGTAGAGATTGTCTGGCTACTATCGGGCAGGTAGGAAATGTTGACCATCGGAGTATTAATTTGGGTAAGGCAGGCCGTAAACGGTGGTTGGGCTGGCGACCTACGGTGAGGGGCTCGGCGATGAACCCCCGTGACCATCCTCATGGTGGTGGGGAGGGTAGAGCCCCGATAGGCTTGCCCGGACCTAAAACACCCTGGGGTAAGCCAGCCTTGGGCTATAGAACTCGCAAATCAAAGGCTTCAGATAAGATGATTGTCAAGCGTAGGGGGAAGTGACCAAATGTCAAGGTCAACTAAGAAAGGTCCAGCCGTTGATGCCAAACTGCTGAAGAAGGTCGAGGCACTGAGCAGCTCTGGGGAGAAAGCGGTGATAAGGACCTGGTCGCGCTGGTCTACTATCCTGCCCCAGATGGTGGGGTTTACCATCGGCGTCCATGATGGCAGAAGGCATGTGCCCATCTTCATCACTGAGAATATGGTGGGGCACAAGTTGGGCGAGTTTGCCACAACCCGAACCTTCAGGGGGCATACCTCCAGAGGGGAGAAAACTACCCAGATTAGGAAAAGGCCGTAGAGTATAGCTATGGAAGTTAGAGCAATAGCAAAAGATACTGGCATATCACCACGTAAGGTGCGCCTAGTGGTGGATATGGTGCGGGGCAAGAAGGTGGAGGAAGCGCTAACCCTGCTCAAGTTTGCCCCGACACCGACAGCTCGAGTGGTAGCCAAGGTGGTGAAATCAGCGGCGGCTAATGCTGAGAACAACTTTCAGATGGACCCGGCAGGCTTGAGGATTGTCGGCATCTTTGCTGATGAGGCGAGGACTCTGAAGAGGTATCGCCCGCGGGCGCGGGGACGAGCCAACCCTATTCTTAAGCGTTCTAGCCATATAACGGTCATTGTTGCCGAGGAGGAGGGATAATTGGGTCATAAGGTTCATCCTTTAGGCTTTAGACTTGGAGTCATACGCAATTGGCAGTCCAAGTGGTATGCCGAGAAGAATTATGTCGACTTTTTGCATGAAGACCTGAGGCTTCGGCAGGCTATTGGATCAGGATATGCTGAAGCCGGTGTCTCTCTGGTGGAGATTGACCGCCAGGCGAATAAGGTAACGATAACTATCCATACCGCCCGGCCTGGTGTCGTTATCGGGCGAGGGGGGCAGCGAGTTGATGAAATGAGGGCTCTTCTTGAGAGCCTTATCGGGAAGAGGATTCAATTGAGCATTCTGGAGATTCAGCAGCCTGAACTCGATGCCTATTTGGTAGCCAGGGCGGTGGCTGAGCAGATTGAACATCGTGTTGCTTTCCGCCGAGCGATGAAGCAGGCAATGTTTCGCACCATGCAGGCGGGGGCTAAGGGGATGAGAATCAGCTGTGCCGGCAGACTTGGTGGTACTGAGATAGCTCGCCGTGAGGTTATGCATCAGGGGCGAGTACCATTGCATACGCTGCGGGCTGATATTGATTACGGGCTTACTGAGGCACGCACCACCCTGGGTCGGATTGGAGTCAAGGTCTGGATTTATCGGGGTGATATTCTTCCCGAGCCTAGCAAGCTGGAGGCTGAGGAAGTACCTGCCGAACCTGCAGTCGTGGCTGGGGTGGAGACAAAGCCCCCGGTTACTTCAGAAGCGGAGGAAAAACCGGCTGAACCGGTGGCACCGCTAGCTGAGGAGAAGGCGGAAGCAGTGGCAGAGGCAAAGCCGGAGGAAAAAGCTCCAGAAGTGAAGGTGAAGGAGAAAGCTCCGGAGGCTAAGAAGGAAGCTCCAGAAGCGAAGGTGAAGGAGAAAGCCCCGGAGGCTAAGAAGAAGGCTCCAGAAGCGAAGCCGAAAGAGAAAGCTATAAAAACGGAGAAGAAGGCTCCAGAGGCGGAGAAGAAAACTCCAAAGCGGGGGACAAGGAAAACCACCAAGTCAAAACCGCCGGTAACTGAGGGAAAAGAGGAGACAGATGTTACAGCCCAAGCGGGTGAAGTACCGCAAGAGTCATAAAGGACACCGCCGGGGTAGTGCCCAGGCGGGGAATAGTATTGACTTTGGCGATTTTGGGTTGCAGGCGCTGGAGTCGGCCTGGGTTACCAGCCGACAGATTGAAGCGGCGCGGCGTGCCATTACTCATTACATTCGCCGTGGTGGCAACGTGTGGGTCCGTGTCTTCCCTGATAAACCGGTGACCAAGAAGCCGGCTGAGACCCGTATGGGTGGGGGCAAAGGTGCCCCCGACCACTGGGTGGTGGTGGTTAAACCAGGCAGAATGCTGTTTGAAATGGGGGGAGTTAGCGAGGCAATAGCTAAGGGGGCGATGCGCCTGGCTTCGCATAAGCTCCCAATAGATACCAGATTTGTGGTTAGGGAAACCGGCGTAGCCGTTGGCAGCGATTCAGCAAGGGGGTTGACTCAAGGTGAAGATTGAGGAGATTAGAGCTTTAAGCAACGAAGCATTGAAAAAGCAACTGGAGGAAACCCATCAAGAGCTGTTTAACCTTCGCTTTCGCTCGGCTACCAAGCAGTTGGTAAACCAGCACGAGGTTTCCAGGGTTAAAAAGGAGATTGCCCGGCTTAAGACCATAATCAGTGAAAGAGAGCTAGGTATAAGGTGATGTCTGTGGAAAGCAAGCGCAAAATCAGGCATGGTCAGGTGGTGAGCGATAGGATGGATAAGACGGTGGTGGTGGCGGTGGAAAGCCCCAAGCGCCACCCGTTATATAAGAAGACCATCAAGAGGGTGGTCAAGTATAAGGCTCATGATGAGAAAAATGAGTGCCGGGTGGGAGACAAGGTGAGGATTGTGGAGACCCGTCCCCTGTCCCGGGAGAAGCGGTGGCGGGTGGCTGAGATAATAACCAGGGGAGAGGTGGTGGAGATTTCGCCTGAGGAAATAACCCGGGAAGAGGTAGCCGAGGTTAAACCTGAGAAAAAAGCCAAGGAAGAGGTAGCCGAGGTTAAACCTGAGAAAAAAGCCAAGGAAGAGGTAGCCGAGGTTAAACCTGAGGGAAAAACCAAGGAAGAGACTTCGGCCTAGAGTGATATGATTCAAGCCTATTCTAGAATTAAAGCAGCCGACAATACCGGTGCCAAAGAGATTATGTGTATTAACGTTTTAGGTGGCACCAGGAAGAGATATGCCCGAGTGGGTGACGTTATTGTGGCTTCGGTAAAAAAGGCAACCCCAAGGGGGGTGGTGAAGAAGGGAGAGGTGGTCAGGGCGGTTATTATTCGCTGTGCCCAGCCATATCGGCGCCCTGATGGCTCTTTTATCAGGTTTGATGAGAATGCGGCGGTCATCCTCACCGATAAGAATAACCCTAAGGGGACGAGAATATTTGGACCGGTAGCCAGGGAGCTGAGAGACAGGAATTTTACCAAGATTATATCTCTGGCACCTGAGGTCTTGTGAGGCAGAATGAATATCAGAAAGAACGATACGGTGGTGGTTATCGCTGGCAAGGATAGGGGTAAGAAGGGCAGGGTGCGCTTTGCTTACCCCAAGAAGGAACGGCTGCTGGTAGAAGGCATCAACTTTGTCAAGAAACATAGCCGAGCCAAGGGGGCAGTGAGGCAGGCAGGTATAATCGAGCGGGAGGCGCCAATTCAGGTGTCAAATGTTATGCTGCTGTGTAGTAAGTGCAATCATCCGGCTCGGGTTGGTTTCCGCTTCCTGGCTGATGGCAGGAGGGTCAGGTTCTGCCGCTCTTGCGGTGAGGTAATTGATTAAATGTCAAGGCTTAAGGAGAAGTATAGAGAGGAGGTCGTTCCCGGCCTGATGGAGCGTTACGGGTATAAGAATATAATGCAGGTGCCGCGTCTGGACAAGATTGTGCTTAATATCGGCTTGGGCGAGGCGATTCAGGATGCTAAGGCTCTGGAGGCGGCGGAGAAAGATTTAGCCGATATTTCGGGGCAACACCCGATTATCACCCGGGCCAAGAAATCCATCGCCTCCTTCAGGTTAAGGTCGGGGATGACCATCGGACTGAAGGTAACCCTGCGGGGGGAGCGCATGTATCACTTTTTTGACAAGCTGGTAAATATTGCCTTGCCCCGGATGCGTGAGTTCCACGGGGTTTCCCGGAACTCCTTTGATGGGCGGGGCAACTATACCCTGGGGCTTAAGGAACAGCTCGTCTTCCCCGAGGTAGATTACGATAAGGTAGACAAGGTGCGGGGACTGGAGGTATCAATTGGCACTACGGCTAATACAGACGAGGAAGGCAGGCACCTGCTGGAATTACTGGGCATGCCTTTTGTCAAGGACTGAAGTAGATGGCTAAGAAGTCAAAAGTTGAAAAGTCTAAGCGACCGGCCAAATATAAGGTGCAGCAGCATAATCGCTGTTACCTGTGTGGTCGACCTAGAGCCTATATTCGTAAGTTTGGCTTATGCCGTATTTGTTTTCGCAAGTTAGCCCTTGCCGGGCAGATTCCCGGAGTGAGAAAATCAAGCTGGTGAAGTAGATATGACTGTTTCTGACCCAATAGCCGATATGTTAACCAGGATACGCAATGCCGTTATGGCCAGGCATGATTTTGTGCTGGTTCCAGCCTCAAGGATGAAGCTGTCTATTGCCAGAATCCTTAAAAAGGAGGGTTTCATCGTTGATTATGAGGTGCTTAAGGGCAAGCCCCACCGGGCGATTAAGCTCCTTCTCAAATATGATGATAAAAATCAGCCACTCCTTGCTGGGTTGGAACGGGTTAGTAAGCCTGGGCTGAGGGTATATGTGGGGCATGATGAGATATCTCGCGTTTATGGTGGTTTGGGCATCGCTATTATTTCTACATCTAAGGGTTTAATGACTGGGCAGCAGGCCTGGAGCGAGGGGATTGGTGGTGAACTTCTATGCTATGTATGGTAAATAAGTCTCGAGGTGATATAAATGTCTAGGGTGGGGCTGATGCCGATACCGGTGCCACCGGGGGTAAAGGTGAGTATCGAAAAAGATGTGGTCACGGTGACCGGTCCTAAAGGGGAGCTTCGTCGTCGCTTCAACCCAGATATGAGCATTGCCCTGGATAATAATATCCTGACCGTGTCGCGACCTAGCGATAGCAGGGAGCATCGTTCCCTGCATGGACTGACACGGAGTCTTTTGGCTAATATGGTGGGGGGGGTCACCGATGGCTTTAAGAAGGAGCTTGAGATAGTTGGAGTGGGCTATCGGGCGGAAAAAAGCGGGGATAAGCTGATGCTTCGTATTGGATTTTCGCATCCGGTGGAGGTAACACCCTTACCCGGGGTCTCCCTGGATGTGGAGGGAAGTAATCACATCAAGATTAGCGGCATTGACAAGGAGGCGGTGGGCGAGATGGCAGCCGAAATTCGGGCTATTCGTCCGCCCGACGCTTATAAGGGCAAGGGTATTAGATATGCCGGAGAGCTAGTCCGTCTTAAGGCAGGCAAGGCCGGTAAGGCTATAGGTCAGAGGACATGATGGTTAAAGGTGAGCCAAGAGCAGCTCGTAAAAGGAGACACGCCAGAGTCAGGGCCAGGGTAGCCGGCACTGCCTCCAGCCCACGACTTTGTGTTTTTCGTAGCCTGAACCATATTTACGCTCAGGTTATCGATGACTTGAGGGGGCACACGCTGGCGGCGGCTTCAACCCTGGATGAGGAGATAAAAGGTAATTCAGACAGCAAAGCCAAGTCAGCTAGGGCTGGGCTGGTTGGTGCTCTGGTGGCTAAGCGAGCATTAAGTAACGGGATAAACCAGGTGGTTTTCGACCGTGGTGGATATAAGTATCATGGCCGGGTTAAAGCCCTAGCCGAGGCGGCTCGGCAGGCGGGATTGAAGTTTTGAGTCGAAGACTCTTCGAGTCAAAGACTCTTTGAGGGGGTAGTTTTAGCTCAAGTGAAAGAACCCATAAGCAGAATAGACCCAACAGAATTGACGCTGACTGACAAGCTGGTGTACATCAATCGGGTGACTAAAGTGGTGAAGGGAGGCAAACGCCTCCGCTTTAGCGCCTTATCGGTGACCGGCGACGGCGAGGGACACGTGGGCATTGGCGTGGGCAAGGCTAACAGTGTGCCCGAAGCGATTAACAAGGCGGGCGCTATCGCTAGGAAGAACCTGCTAAAAGTGCCTTTGGCCGGGACTACTATCCCTTATAAAATAATGGTTAAATTTGGCGCGGCTAAGGTCTTGCTGAAGCCGGCAGCCCCGGGCACGGGCATCATCGCCGGGGGTAGCATCCGGGCGGTGGTGGAAGCCGCCGGCATCAAGGACATTCTCACCAAGTCGCTGGGTAGTCCTAATCGGATTAACACGGCCAAGGCTACTATGCTTGCCCTTAGCCAGCTTAAAGAGCTAAAAGAGGGGTTAGCCCGACGCAAGACAGCGCATAGGGTTGAGGAAGAGGAGGAGTTAGTCGGTGGCTAAGTTACGTATCACCTTGATTAAGAGTGGCATTGGCTATGCCCAGGGTCAGAGGAGAACCTTGAAGGCTCTGGGACTTAATCGGCTAAATCAGAGTGCTATTCATAATGACTGCGCCTCAGTCCGTGGTATGGTTGATAAGGTGAGGCATCTAATTAGGGTGGAGGAAGAGAGCTGATGTTACAGGAAAAACTCTCCCCAGCCCCTGGCTCTAAGAGAGGAAGGAAGAG
>Ga0315544_1002313_pt1 | contig 13592 bp, 14 predicted proteins | sample SalMarSW160130MG_2_FD_202543 | JGI IMG/M metagenome (GOLD analysis project Ga0315544, IMG submission 202543) | Salt marsh sediment microbial communities from the Plum Island Ecosystem LTER, Massachusetts, United States - Salt Marsh Sediment SW1601-130 ... | reverse complement strand
GCCTTGGAGCTTAAGAAAAGAGGTTACATGATCACCCCTGACCCAACGAGTTCCGATATTCAAGCGGCATACAAAGCCGGCGGGATCAAGGAATTCGAGCGGCATTCGCGCCTGGGTTTCGTTACCAAAGAGGCATTTCTGCGAGAGGTAGAGCGTCTACGCAAGCTCGGATTCAAGAGAATCACACTTAAGACCGGAGCTTATTCTGCAGTAGAGCTTGCTATGGCGCTGCGCTACGGTTCAGAAGCGGAGATCGATCTTATCACAATAGATGGCGCTCCTGGTGGAACTGGAATGAGCCCGTGGTCCATGATGAACGAGTGGGGTATCCCGACTTTCTACCTGGAAGCGCTTGCCCATCAGTTCGCTGGGAAACTGGCCAGTAAGGGATTGAGGATTCCGGATCTAGCTATGGCCGGCGGCTTCTCTGAAGAAGCTAGTATATTCAAGGCAATTGCCATGGGAGCTCCGTATGTAAAGGCAGTCTGCATGGGCAGGGCCTTGATGATTCCAGGTATGGTTGGAAAGAATATCGGACAATGGATCAAGGACGGCAAACTGCCGAAGACAGTCTCCAAGTATGGGAACACTGCAGAGGAAATCTTTGTCACCTATGATACTTTGAAAGACAAGTATGGTAGGGAAATTGAGAACATACCGCTTGGTGCAGTTGGTTTGTATACATTCTGCCAGAAAATCAAAATAGGGCTACAACAACTGATGGCCGGCAGTAGAAACTTCAACCTTTCCACAGTTTCCCGCAAAGATGTCATGGCACTGACGGAGGAGGCAGCCAAAATTTGTGGCATTCCTTACGTCATGGATGCGTACAGAGAAGAGGCAGAGAGAATCCTTGCGTAACGGAGAGAAGATGCCCACAATGCAATTTACGCATCGTCTGTACACTACATTGTTGAATGTATGTTGCAGCCAGCAATAGTCTGAACTGTCGTGTCTTCATCAGTCTGTCTTCAAAGCCTTCTTAGCTGTCTGATCCTTAGCATGAGTCTGATGATGACATACGTAAAAAACAGCCATATCAAAAGAGTGAACACTTGAACAACTTGAATAGCACCCCACCATGGATAGGGATTATCGAACGATATACCTCTCGCGGAGACCGCAACCAATACGATCCAGAAAAGCCACAAGAAGGTTAGTATTCTTTTGTACTTAGCTATTTTCGACTCAACGTCAGTAAAGATTTCTAGGGGCTCTTCTTCCTTAACTTCCTTGCGGAAGTATTGCCAGGCAGACATCTCGCCAATATACTCCCAACCGGCATCACGGAATAACTGTTGATATTCTTGTTCGTCTTTCTTTGGAAACGTCTGATAATCCAGGCGGTAGACGTAATCCTTCTTCTCACCAGCCCGAAACCTGTAAATACACGGTAACCCTACTGAATATAGGTGCCAACTCTCTTGGGACATGCTCCTAAGCCACGCCTCTTCTTGTTCATCCTGCCAAGCCCAAAACCATTTGATTTTTCGGATCGTATTTTCTGCCATAACTTCCTCCTTACAATAAGGTTTAGCTCATAACATATCTATGACAGATAGACCGTTTTGGGTCAGTGTTTCTAGCCTCTTTATCTGGTTCATTAGCACATTCTTCCCTTTTGGCGTTAAAACGTAGCTCTTTCGTCGGTCTTCTTCCTTGACCTTAACAATCAGCTCCTCTTTCTCAAGCAATGTGAACGCACCGTATAGGGTCCCGGGGCCGACCTTGACTGTGCCTTTGCTTATTTCCTCTACCTTCTTCATGACCGCATATCCGTGGAGAGGTTCGACTAGAGTCAGCATGATATAGCATGTGGACTCAGTAAGAGGAAGGTATTTGTTAGTATCGTCACGTAACATTGAAGTCGTCCTTTACACCAGTTGCTGATATATCGTATGCCGCTATATCGTCTACCGATATAATGCCATGCTAGGTTGATTCTGTCAATAGTCCGGAATGTAATATTTAGCATCGTATTTAGAAGGTGATACTGTGAAGTCAAATGCTGTCTATATAAATAAGTCGACTCATGAGGTATAATACGTTTTGGCTGTGTCAGTGAAGATTCTATGAATATCCCACCGAATCCGATTACAGAATCGAGACATTTCTAAGTGTTTGCGATACATGTAGAAAATCTAGTCAAGACATATGATAGCCGACGTGTGCTTGATGGAGTTAACCTTGATGTGCCAGAAGGCGAGTTCTATGCTCTGATGGGGCCAAATGGTTCGGGGAAGACCACCCTCGCTTCAATAATTGCTGCGGTGAAAACGCAAGATAGCGGTATTGTTGAAGTCTATGGAAATAAGCCGGCACAGGCTAAGGAATTCATAGGGTATGTACCCCAGGAGAATTTCTCTTCGCCCAAGCTTTCAGGAAAAGAAAACCTGGTGTACTTCGCTAATCTTCTGGGATATTCCCGGAGTCAGGCAAATCAGATGGTGGTTGAAGTGCTAAAAAACGTTGGCCTTTCTGAAGAAGCGGATAAGAGAGTCGCCAAGTACTCTGGCGGGATGAGAAAAAGGTTAGAAGTTGCGACAGTGATTTTCCCCGGTATAAAGGTCCTTATCCTGGATGAGCCGACGACTGGACTCGACCCCGCTGCCAGAAGATCCTTTTTCAGTATGGTTCAAGAGATTATGGACAGGAAAACCAGTATTATTCTGATTACTCATATCGGGAGCGATGCCGAGCTAGCCTCAAAAGTGGGTCTCATAGACAATGGTAAAATGATAGCCGAAGGCACTCCTGATGAGCTCAAGAGGAAACATGCTGTCGAGGATGTGATAACCGTGGAGACGGCTGTGAAGACCGATAGCGTGCTCGCAGTATTGAAGGGCTTTAGCATCAATGGAAAGGTGGCGGAATCGGAGGCTGGCTATAAAATCTACTCGCAAAACGGAGATAGAGTACTGGCCGATGTGGTAAGGAGCCTTGACCAAGCCGGGCATAAGGTAATGCGTATCGAAATGGCACGGCCAACTCTTGAAGACGTCTTTTTCAGACTGACCGAAAGGAACCTACAGGAGGCAACCGGATAATTGAGGCAGGTATCTGCAGCCTATAACAAGGCAGTCAAGGAGCTGCTCAGGGAGAAGGCGGCACTGTTTTGGACCATAGCCTGGCCGATAATCTGGGTACTCATTGGAAGCTTCTCATTTACAGGTAGTGCCCCTCAACAAGTGATTCCTTATATCAAGGGGTCTATTGCCATTTCAATGATGGTTTTCGCGCTGATGATAGCCGGCATGTCCAACCTTCCCGCCAGTATCGCCGGCGATAGAGCGAACGGTTTACTTTCCAAACTCATATCAATGCCCATAAAACCCTACAAGGATTTCATTGGCAGAATCTCTGCTGTTATTACCCTTTCTTTGCTGGCAGCAGCTCTGGTTATAGTAGTTGGCATCGCAGTCGGTGCACGTTTCACAGGATCTGGAGTTGAGATTCTACAAGCGATTGGCTTTGTCCTTCTGGTAATCTGTGCCTCTGCTGGAGTGGGACTCATTATCGGCACATTGATTAAGAATCTTCAGGGCGCAATCATGACAGGGGTCGGCATTGCAGTAATAACATCCGCCATATCAGGCCTATTCGCTCCCTACGAGTCTCTACCGGTGCCGCTTCAGACGTTTGCTCGAGTCTATCCCATTTCCTCATCACAGGCATCAATCGTACACTTACTGGCCGGACCAGATATGGTTGCGTATAATCCTTTAACTTCCGGCCAGATAACTCTGACTATAGCTCTTTCTTTTGCACTTCTCCTTGTCGGTGCGGTCTTATACTCAAGACTCGGTTGGAAACTCGAGTAACTAATTGACGTCATCCTTCTCACGGCAGGCTGATAGCTGCGAGGGAGTCTTGACTGACAAGTTGGACTCGCAGGATAATAGACCATCTGTTCAGTTATTCCAGCATTCTGAGGAGCCAAGAAGACAAATGCTTCCCGAAGTCGATGTAGCAATCATTGGTGCTGGAGTAATTGGCCTGGCTACGGCTCGTGAAATCGCACAAGGGAAGAAAGAAGTCTTTGTCTTTGAAAAGAACCGCAGTTCTGGACTCGAAACTAGTAGCCGGAATAGTGAAGTAATTCACGCCGGCATCTATTATCCTGAGGACTCCTTGAAGGCTGAGCTTTGCGTTGAAGGCAAAAAACTGCTTTACAATCTTTGTGACAAGCATAATATCGCTTATAAAAGGTGCGGCAAGATTATAGTAGCATCAGACGAAAACGAGATTAATTGGCTCAAAGAGCTTTACGAGCAAGGAAGGAAAAATGGCGTTGATGATTTAGTGCCCCTTTCCCGGACGGAAGTGAAGAAACTCGAGCCGAATATCGAAGCTAGAGCCGGATTATTATCGCCATCCAGCGGAATCTTTGATTCCCACAATCTGCTGAAGTTCCTTTACAGCCAAGCGAGGGAAGAGGGAGCTGCATTTGTCTTCAGCACCGAGGTGATAGGAGTGGAAAGGACAGGGACAAAGTATAAAGTTCAAATAAGGGACAGGGACGGGATTTCTGCTGTTATTGCTCATATTATTGTGAATTGCGCCGGCCTGAACTCCGACAAGATAGCCCAGCTTGTCGGGATAGACATAGCTAAATCAGGTTACAGGCTTCACTACTGCAAGGGTGAGTACTTCAGCCTAGACTCAAAATACAGAAATCTTGTAAGCAGGCTCATCTACCCAGTCCCAGAGCAGGCCGGACATGGAATTCATTGGAGACAGGCGCTCGATGGCAGGGTGTTACTTGGTCCCAGCGCCCGTTATGTTGAAGCGATAGATTATTCGGTTGACGAAACTCATAGGCAGTATTTCTACAATTCAGCCAAGAGATTCCTTCCCTTTGTTGAACTTGAGGATTTAGCCCCCGAATCTGCTGGCATAAGGCCAAAGCTCCAGGGAGCAGGCGAAGACTTCCGCGATTTCATCATCGCCCATGAAGAGAAGACAGGCTTTCCGGGCTTGATAAATCTAATTGGGATAGAATCCCCGGGGCTTACTGCCGCCCTGGCCATTGCCAGATACGTAGGCAAAATGGTGGATGACCTTTTTGATTGACGTTATTAGGGGCGGGGTTGTTGGTGCAGAAGCACCACTAAGTCTTAGTTTACGCATGGTATTTATCAAAATTCTACTGTAAGGCGCCCAGAAATCACGCATTTAGTCCCGCCACGCAGTCTTTCCTTGCATATGGTTGACATAATGTTATCAGCACCTAATTTTTATCTGGCTTAGCTAGCGGATGATATTTGCGGTGGGTCTCTTGAGCATACTTTTCGGAGGCATGGACATAGCGGGTGGTGGTATCCAGAGACTCATGCCCCAGAAGAATCTGAAGTGCAGCCGGATTAGCACCTTCTTCAGCCAGGTAGGTGGCGAAACCATGTCTCAGGGAATGTGCTGAAGTAGGGACATTGATCTTCAATTTCTCTCGATATCTCTTAATTCTGTCCTGAAGGTAATTGGTGGAAATCCTTCTCTTTGATTTAGCCACATTTCTGCCGGCATAAGGGACAAAAACAGCCGGACAATCATCTCGGCGGGTCGCTGAATATGCATCCACGTGCTGTTTAGCCCGCGGAGTCAAGTAAACGAAGCGCTGCTTTCTACCCTTACCAGTAATGAAAATCCGCCCGCTATCGTCGATTTGACTACGATTCAGATTGCACAGCTCAGAGATGCGCATGCCAGTGGCAAATAGCACTTCCAGCATGGCACGGTTTCTCAGGGCTGTTTTCACATTTGATTCTAACGAACCTGGTGCCTCAATCAGTCTGATCAAATCCCCAAGTTCAGCTACCTGCGGATGTTTTCGCCCGGCCTTGGCTAATTTGACCGCTTCGGGTGGCAAGGGGCACTGGTAGTCAAAGTCAATTAAGTAGCGCAGGTAAGCTCGCAGCGCGGACAGCATGCGGTTTATATAACGAGAATCAAGCTGTTTTTCGCCTTCCTTTCCCAGTTTCGCCGTCTTACGGTCCCGCGAAACCAAATATGCTTTGTAGTAGGTGATCGCGCGCTTATCAACCTTGTCAAAATCAATCTCGCTTTCATCCAAGAAATTGCTGAAAACATTCAAATCCCGTTCATAGTTGTAAATTGTCTCAGAAGAATATCTAGTGGCCTGTAAATTTAGTAAGAAGTCATCAACATGCGGCAGCATATTTGGTTGATCCTATCTTCTCATGGCCTGCGAAGTATGTCATGTCCCTCACCTCGACAGGTGAATTCTACGGCTCGCCTCTCATCAGGCACTACCAGAATCTTGGAATTCATCAACATCTGCAAATTCCACCATAATTTATAAGCAGAGGTAGTACCTATTTCTATAAACAAATCCGTATGGCCATCCTTATAGATGCCTAAGTCGGCACGTCCTTTACTAAGGTCGGGTTCAGGAATCACCTCAAACCCTTGTTTTTCAAAATACTCAGTAATCACATCCATTATTTTCTTATGCCAGTCGCCGCCATGACGAGCAGATTTCTTGACGCCATGCTTCTCTGTCAAATCATCCCATAAGTCATGACCGTCTCTAGCAGTGAACTCCTTTGCCTTAATTTTACCTGTGACAATCAAGAGAGCGATTTTCCTAAAAGTATACCGACATTTATCACAGCCTGGCACTTCATCTATGTAAGTTTGCTCAATGACTCTCTCCAACCATTGACTCTCACGATTGATAGCCTCCTCAACAATGTGCCACGGCAATCCTATCTCTGCAAGTTCCCTATTTATATTTGACATAAGACTCACGCTTCCCTGTTTCTGCTATGGAAAGCTTTATGAACCTCTTTCAGATGCCTGTTGGTAACATGAGTGTAAACCTGGGTTGTTTTGATGCTTTCATGCCCTAGCATTTCTTGAACGGAGCGAATGTCAGCTCCACCTATCAGCAAATCGGTAGCAAAGGAATGCCTTAGAGTGTGAGGAGTCACCTCGATTGGCAAACCGGACCTTCTGGCATACTTGGCAACAATATTTTGGATAGACCTTGCCGTCAACCGCATCTTTTCGCCGTTCTTTTGGTTATCTACCGCGCCACTATACCGAATAAACAGCGGCTTAAAATTATCCTTGCGCGCCCGCAAGTAACGTTCAATCCATTGCGCCGCTGTATCCGACAAGAATACCACTCGTACCTTATTCCCCTTGCCTTTAACCCCGAATTCTTTGCGCTCTAAGTCTATCTGGTCACGATTTAAGCTAACTAATTCTGATACTCTCAACCCCGTGCTAAAAAGTGTTTCTAGAATAGTTCTATCTCTCAATCCTGCATTATCTGATATTTTGGGGCTGTTTAGTAGTCTCTCTACCTGCTCCGAGTTTAAGAAACCAATAGAACGGGAGCTTTGTTTTGGAAGCTCTATCTTGTCAGGAGACAGGGTAGGTATGTCACGCTGGACCAAAAGATATCGCAGGAAAGCCCTCAAAGCAATAATATGGTAGCTCTGGGTGACCCGCTCCAGCGGTAGACCATCGCGGGCACGCAGGTGTGCCAAATATAACCTGTATTTTCTGACGTGCTCTAGGTTTATCTCCTCGGGTTTTCCGGCGGGGGAGTTCTCACTGAGCCAGCCGTGGAAACGCCGTAGATAATGTCCATAGCGCTGAATGGTAAGAGGAGAGCAGCCTTTCTGGATTTCAAGGTATTCCAAAAACTCGGCGATCAATGACTGCAGGGTCATTTTTTGTCCGTATACTTCTCCAAGTGCTTTGGTTCGCAAAAGTTACAGTTTGCGAAACAACTTCATGTTAACGCCTTTTCCCTTCTCATGTCAAGTGCCTTGTTGTCTTCACGCCAAAACAATATCTTCACACTTCCGAACAAATAAAATACGCTCAGGGTGTTGCTGGGACCTAAATGCTCAAAGAAGTCACTACCCCACCTAGTTGTTCACCCTCGCTGTTCATGTTCCCTCATTCTCTATTCACTGAATGGCCCCACTGCCGAGTAGCGCCGCATAAAAAATCAACCAAGCGAACCAAGAGCCTCTCAAGCTAAAGGAGGTACTAAGATGTATCTCCGTCCCTTTCATGCCCCTAGAATCGCCTCTCAGAGCGAGTTTCTGAAATTCCCGCACGGTATTAGACTTCCCAACCCAAAAAAGACCAACCACCAGAAGTCAAACTACCTCCTCTGTGGTCAGTTCCGCAGAATCTGTAACACTCCTTGTCCTTGAAGCTGGCAGGTCTTATGGACTACAATCATGACATGGCCAGCGAGCTAATTAAGCAAAACGTCATCGAATTAATAGCCGAACTCCCTGAAGGAGTCGAGTTGGTGGCAGCAGCAAAAGCAAGAACAACTCAAGAGGTGCTGGAAGCTGTTCAGGCAGGAATAAAAATCATCGGAGAAAATTATGTCAAGGAAGCCAAAGAGGCACATGAACTGGTAGGAGACAGAGCGAAATGGCATTTTATTGGGACCCTGCGAAAGCATAATGTCAGGAAAACGGTGCTGGAAATATTCGACATGATAGAAAGTGTCGATTCCCTAGAAATAGCTAGGGAAATTGACAAAAAATGTGCTCAAATTGGCAAAACAATGGCCCTATTAATCGAGGTGAACAGTGGCAGAGAGCGCCAGAAATCAGGGGTGCTCCCAGAAGATGCGGAACAATTAGTAAGAGAAATATCCATCCTTCGAAATATCAAGGTGATGGGTCTTATGACCATGGGGCCCCGTTTTGGAAACCCTGAAGATTCTCGACCTTATTTTGCCGAGACAAGAAGGATATTCGAAAAGATTGAAGCACTGAAGTTGCCTAATGTCGAGATGAAATACCTTTCCATGGGCATGACCAATTCTTATCAAGTTGCCCTGGAGGAAGGCGCTAATATAATCAGGATAGGCACGAAGATATTCGGCGAGAGAGTTCGTTCCCTATAACCGGATAACCAACCCTGCCCCACACTCTAAGGTTTTGTCCTTAAATAAATCTCTTATCTCCTGTTCGTACTCGGTGCAATGACAGGGACAAATCAGTGATAAGCCGTTGAAGACATTAAAATCACGAAATCCGTGGAACCCACCGGCAATTCCATAGAGTTCCCCAAACTCCGCGGCAGCGGCAAGAATGCTCTCCATCCCGGGGTGAGCACAACCTGTAAGCACAAATAGCCCTTCGTCTGTTTTGAGAGCCAGGGATTGCTCTATCCCCTCAAGCTCGCCCGTGGAAAAGACATTTTCACGAATTTGAACGGGACGTTTGACCATGGTTACCTTCCTTTCTGGAAATGCCCCCCTAAAAGAGCTTGGGAGATAAAGTTCAGCAATCTTATTTGTCTTAAGGATTTCAGAGAGTCCTCCAGTATGGTCGCCGTGACCGTGTGAGATTACGATTGTGCTTATGTTCTGCGGGTCAATATTAAGCTCTTTCATATTATGTAGTAATGCCGGGCCATCAGCACCCGTATCAAACAAGACCGGTGATACTTCTACATCTTCAACAAGAGCGGAAAATCCCCAACCTGCTCTTAGCCCTTCCTTCTTCACTTCGTTATCGTAAACAATTGTAATTTTCATTGACCCTATTTAACTCACTTCCTTAGAGATGACGAGCTATCTTGTTTAGAAGCTCGCCCATCCCCCAGCCTTTGGCAGCAGAGACGAGAGCAATGCTCTCATCTGGCAATACGATTTCCTCCTCAAAGTAAGGAATAGCAGTCAATGCTTTGAGCTCTGCTTCACTGTTCAGAGCTAAGTCTAGCTTGTTGAACACGGTGATTCTTGGTTTCTTCCCCAGATCTAGCTCGCTGAGTATCTTTTCAACTGTCATACACTGATTAGCAGCATTCTTGTGTGTTATGTCAACTACATGCAGAAGTAAATCTGCCTCATCCAGCTCCTCTAAAGTAGCCCGGAAGGCAGCAATAATGGAAGGCGGGAGTTTGTGTATAAAGCCAACCGTATCGGTAATTAGAAATCGTTGCCCCGTGGTCAGACCCAACTGCCGGGTCACGGGGTCCAACGTAGAGAAGAGCTTGTCTTCGACATCCACACTGCCTTTGCTCAAGGTGTTAAACAAACTGCTTTTGCCGGCATTGGTATATCCCACGAGAGCCACGATAGGTGTTCCAATCTCCTTACGGCGCCTCCTGTAAAGTGCTCGCTGCTTCCTGACACTTTCTATTTTATGCTGAAGGAGATTGATGCGCTTACGGATAAGGCGGCGATCAGTTTCCAATTGTGATTCTCCCGGCCCTCTGGTGCCGATGCCGCCACCGAGCCGCTCCAAATGGCGCCACTGCCCGATGAGCCGGGGCAGAAGATATTGGTGCTGGGCCAGTTCAACCTGGAGTTTTCCTTCGTGCGTTCGGGCCTTCCGAGCAAATATGTCTAGAATTAGAGCGGTGCGGTCAATAACTTTGACCCCCAATGCCTCTTCGAGATTTCTTTGCTGCCGCGCCGACAATTCGTCATCAAAGATTACTGTGTCGTACTGGGTTTGCTCTTTCAGGCTAATTAGCTCCTCGATTTTGCCCCTACCTACATAATAGGTGGGTGAAGGCGCGCCCAGCTTCTGAGTTAACGTACCTACTACATTGGCGCCCGCTGTTTTCGCCAGATAGGACAGCTCTTCCAAAGAATCTGTAACTGACCAATCGTGGTCGGAAACCTTGCTTCCTACTCCCACCAAGAGTACTTGTTCTATCTTGGCTTGAGTAGCAAAGAACTTCTGCTTTATCTACTCCTCCCCTGCCAGGATGATAAACGGTTCACCCCTTCTTGCAGACGGTCGTCGGAAATGGTCAGAGAGAATCTGATGTAACCCTCTCCCTCCTTACCGTAGCCAGTTCCGGGAGTTACCGCTATCCCGATTTCGTCCAGCAATTCCTTAGTGAAATCCATGGATGTATATGCCTGAGGAATCTTAGCCCAGATATAGAACGTTGCCCTGGGTATCTTCGCCTTCAGTCCTATCTCACTAAGGACTTTTACCAGTTTGTCTCGGCGTCTTTGAAATACAGTATTACGCTCAACGATGTGCTCCTGGGAGCCCCGCAGAGCTTCAATACCAGCATATTGAATCGCCTGGGGAATGCCCGAATCCAAGTTAGATTTGACTCTGAACAGGGCATTCACGATGTCGGCGTTACCTACCACCATACCTATCCTCCATCCTGTCATATGATAAGTCTTGGACAGGGAGTGAAATTCCACGCCTACTTCTTTGGCCTCAGGTATCTGCATGAAGCTCGGTGGTTTGTAGCCGTCAAAGGCAACTTCCGTGTAGGGAGCGTCATGGCAGATTGCTAAATGGTGCTGCTGTGCGAAATGAACTGCCTTTTCAAAGAAATCAAGGCCAGCTGTAGCCCCAGTGGGATTGTTGGGATAGTTAAGCCACATGAGCTTCGCCTTATCGGCCACCTCATCTGGAATAATTCCAAAATCGGGCAAGAAATCGTTTTCCTCTCTCAAGGGCATGGAGTAAGGTTCACCACCGGCTAATATAGTGCCCAGAGAAAATGGCGGATAGCCCGGGTCGGGAACCAAAGTCAGGTCACCAGGTTCGACAAAGCACAAAGCTATATGCCCGATCCCCTCCTTGGAGCCAATAAGCGGCAGGACTTCTTTGGCCGGATTCAGCGTAATCCCAAAGCGTCTTTCGTACCACTCGGCAATCGCTTGACGAAGTTCGAGCAAGCCGTCGGTTTCAGGATAACGATGGTTTGCAGGGTCACGGGCTGCCTGGCATATCCGTTCGATAATATGAGACGGCGTGGGCAAATCGGGGTCACCGACACCGAAATTGACTATGTCCTTCCCTTTTGTCTGAAGATCAGCGATCTTCTGATTTATCTCCACAAAAAGATAGGGAGGCAACTTAGTAAGTCTGTTGGCTAACTCCATCAACTCCTTATTTCAAGCTATTCGCCAGTAAAGACTTCCTCCACGGGACCGCTAAGCAGCACCTCGTCCGCCCTATCCCAAGATATGCTCAAAGTCCCCCCGGCGAGTATTATGTCAACGTGCCTATCCACATAATCCAATAACCGAGCGGCCACACCCATGGCGGAGGCGCCGCTGCCACAGGCCAGAGTCTCTCCCACACCCCGCTCCCATACCCGGGCTTCTATTTTCTCCCTGCTCAAGACTCTGGCTGCCTCAAAATTAGTCCCTTGAGGGAACATGGGATGCCTCTCTACTTTCCGTCCTATCTCAGCCAAAGGAAAATCAGCTACGGACTGGGATAGAAAGGTCACGGCGTGGGGGTTACCCATGGATAGAAGACACAAGGTCAACTCTCTTCCGTCTATCACCAAAGGATAGTTCAGCATTGGTATTATGTCCACTGGAACATTTACCGGAATCTGCTCCGGTCGGAACCGAGGCAAGCCCATGTTTACCTCCGCCGCCTTGACTTCATTCCCCGACATATAAGCTTTGACCTTTCTCAAGCCTGACAGAGTCTCTACGGTCAGAAAGCAAGTGCTTTGCCCTGCTCTTGCTGACATTTTGCCAGCAAAGCCTTTCTCAATAGCATACTTGGCAAAACATCTCAGCCCATTGCCCGAAACCTCAGCCTCAGAACCGTCGGAATTGAAAAGGCGCATTCTTAAATCGGCGCTGGTTGAATTCTGCACCAATATCAAGCCGTCAGCTCCTACTCCAAAGTGGCGGTCGCACATAACTCGGGCCTGCTTTGACCATTCTCTTTCCATAGTCCTGGCATCAATCAGGATGAAGTCATTACCTGTGGCTTGCAACTTGGAGAATTTCATAACATGAAGCTCTCTATGAGACCCTTGACTTCCTTCAGGACGACAATGCTGGCTTTTCCTTCAGTCCCACTCAAATCAAACCAGCGAATCCTGCTGTCGCTAAGGCGAAACCAAGCATACTGGTGGCGAGCCAATCTATGAGTTTCATATTTTATTTTATCAATCGCCTCGGGCAAAGTCATCTCGCCTCGAAGAAACTGGACTATTTGTCTGTAACCTATTCCGGACATTGAGGGCAACGAAGGACTATAACCTTTTCTGAGTAGCTGTTCCACTTCCTCAACTAATCCCCTCTGTATCATCTTGTCAGACCGCTCATCAATCCTTCTGTATAACTCACTTCTTTCCTGAGTTAAGCCGATGACCAGGATGGAGAAACCCGGCACCTCTTTACGCTGCAACTGAGACGGCGGTCGGCCTGTCGCATGATAGATTTCCAGGGCTCTTATAATGCGCCGGATGTTACCGGGATTGATCTTTTCTGCCGCCGTAGAGTCAATGCTCTGCAATTCCCGATAAAGGCTTTGGCTATCATCTTGCTCTGCCCTGGATTCCAACCGGCGTCTCATCTCCGGGTCAGGTGGCACTTCAGGTATTTTCCACCCTTCTATCAGCGACCATACATAGAGCCCGCTGCCACCAACCAGTAATGGCAATTTACCCTTCTGTCGAATGGCTTTCAGCGCCTCAGAGGCTAGTTTGTGATACGTAGCCAGGCTAAAATCTTCGTCGGGGTCCGCTACATCAACGACATGGTGAGGAACCGCCGCTCTTTCCGCCGGGCTCGGTTTGTTAGTGCCGATATCCATACGCCGATAGACCTGGCGGCTATCGGCACTTATTATCTCCAG
>Ga0315544_1002312_pt1 | contig 13593 bp, 10 predicted proteins | sample SalMarSW160130MG_2_FD_202543 | JGI IMG/M metagenome (GOLD analysis project Ga0315544, IMG submission 202543) | Salt marsh sediment microbial communities from the Plum Island Ecosystem LTER, Massachusetts, United States - Salt Marsh Sediment SW1601-130 ... | reverse complement strand
AAGGGTCATCGGCAGGCAGGGTCGCGTAGCCCAAGCGCTACGAACGCTACTTCGAGTAAAAGCAGCTAAAGAGGATACCAGAGTCAGGCTGGAAATAGTGTAATTAGGATTGCTAACAGCCAATACCAAGGGTTTGTCAATACCCGATTATACACACAGCCTGGGGCGCATTTTTCGAGGAGGCTGGTAATTCTTTTGAAAGGGATTTTTAATCCCTGATGGCGATTTCTACCTTCATCAAACGTAATCTTTAAGTCCCTGCAGGGTTGCGATGCCATTTTCCGGTGAATCTATAATACAGTCTTCTTTTATCCCCCAGCCTGTTGCTCCGATAAAGCCACCCAATTTAGAAAGACCAGATACTGGTTGGCCAAATGAGGTTACCCGCACCCAACAGCCACCGTAACGGGTAAGTTTTCCTAAAAATTGTATTTGACAGACTAATAAAATGTGGTAAATTGTATTTAGATTTGTTTAGGATTTAAGTTGGGTACACCTCGAAGTTATCAAACACAAGGAGTCATCTTAAAACAAACCAAGCTGGGCGAGTTCGACAAGATTATCACTATTTACACTCCAGAATTTGGCAAGTTAAAGGCAGTAGCTAAGGGAGCTTGTCGCCCCAAAAGCAAATTGGGTGGCAATGTAGAACCATTGACGCATAGCTTAATGTTGCTAGCTAAAGGGCGCAATCTCGATATTGTTACCCAAAGTCAAACGATAAATGGTTTCCTGGCTTTAAAAAGTGATTTGTGGCGCATGGCTTGTGGCCTCTACATCTTGGAGCTTATTGATTCTTTTACTGTTGAGGGTGGTGAGAATCGTCCCTTGTTTGATTTACTGCTTGATATCTTAAATCAGTTGAGCGAGCCGGACAGCAATGAGACTGTATTGCGTTATTTTGAGCTACATCTCCTTCACCATCTTGGTTACCGCCCCCAGCTGCGCCGATGTGTTAACTGTGATTCGCCTCTCAAGCCAGTAGTTAATTTTTTCAACCCCGGCAAGGGTGGGCTCTTGTGTCCTCCTTGTAATTCTGAACAAAATCACCTTTACGAGCAAATCGATGCAATTTCACTAAAACCCTCTCTTCCCCTTTCGGTCGAGGCTTTGAAGGTTCTTCGTTTGTGGCAAAGCTGCGACTATGCTACTGCAAGGCGAGTCAGAGTAAAACCGGAATTATCCTGCGAATTAGGGCAGGTATTGCACGAGTATATAAGATATATTTTGCAGCGAGAGCTTAAATCACTGACCTGGCTAAAAGAGTTAAAAGGGGAAATTGCTGCCACGTAACCCCAGCACTTGACAATCATGTCGGAGGGGATTAAAATCGCTGGACGCTTTACAGCGGTGGGATAACGAAGTAATATGTATGGAGAGTGCATAGCATTCTAAGTTAACCTTCAAGTTTAGTTGCTCCCTGATCTGTAACTCCCCCCTTTCAGCATTAGCTGGGTGATTCATTAAAAGGATAGCAACGTTAACGCATTATTGAAGAGAAGCAATGTATATAGTAATAGCAGGCTTAAGTACTGTAGGGAAGAATTTGGCGGATCTCCTTATTAAAGAAGGGAATGAAGTACTGGTTATAGAGCGGGACCCTGCGAAATGCGCTGAAATAGCAGAGGGTTCCGATGTGATGGTAATTACAGGGGATGCTGGACAGAAGTCCACTCTCGAAGAGGCGAGGCTCAAGAATGCCCATGCCTTCGTGGCTGCAGCCGGCGATGACTCGGAAAACTTAATGCTTTGTATGATAGCCAAGGAAATTGGGACAAAAACGGTGATTTCCATTGTAGACGATGCAGAGCACGCGGAAACCTTCAGGCAGGCTGGGATTAACTTACAAGTCAACCCGGACATAGTAGCATCCAAGCATATCCATCGCTTGATTTCACAGCCTTATGTGAAGGACTTTCTCTCTTTCGAAGGGGCAGAGATCTTCGAAATAGAGATTGAGGAGGGTATGAAATGTGTCGGTCGAAGTGTTTCTGGGCTAGCAACCCCAACCGGTGTAAAGGTCCTCGTGGTACTAAGAGGGGGAAAATATATGAGTGCGGATAAGGAGATACAGCCCAAAGATTGGCTGACGCTCATTGTGGATCGGGAATCCGCCAAAAAGGGGACCGAATTCATGAATAGATGGTTCACCAAAGGGTAAGATTAACCCTACACATCATTGGCTCGTTTCTAAAATACTTCGCCTTAGCCTATATCGTTCCTCTGGTAATCGCTCTTTACTATGGCGAGGACTGGCGGATTTTCTTATATTCGCTATTAGCCACTTTAGCTATCGGGCTACTTCTCGAATTTGGTTTTAGGACCACCAAGGAAATAGAGCGTGCCGATGGTTTTACCATAGTGGCTTTCACCTGGCTTCTCATCCCCCTCCTTGGCACACTCCCTTATGTATTTCTGGGGTTGGGTTTTCTCGATGCCTTTTTCGAGACCATGTCAGGCTTCACTACCACCGGGGCTACCATACTACAGGTGGTAGAAGAATTACCCAAGAGCGCTCTCTTATGGCGTAGCCTTACTCAATGGTTGGGTGGGATGGGAGTGATTCTTCTCTTTATTTCTATCTTGCCCAGACTGGGGGTAGGAGGCTCTCAGCTTTTTGACCGGGAGTTTCCTGGACCATTACCCGAAAGGCTGCGTCCCAGATTCAGAACTACAGCAAGGCTTCTCTGGACAATTTACGTGGGTTTGACTGTCGCTCAGATAGCGCTCCTTCATTTTCTGGCCAGGCTTGAGCTCTTTGATTCGATTTGTATCTCCTTCGCAACTATACCTACTGGCGGATTTACCCCTACCACGGCAAGTATTGGGGCCTACGGTAATCCCCTGGCAGAATACATAATCATGGCCTTTATGTTCTTGGCAGGCATGAGCTTCATAGTTCACTATCAGTTTTTGCGGGGAAACTGGAAAGCAATTAAAGGAGAGGAATTCAGGCTTTATTTTATTATCTTGGCGGTCGCTATCTTTCTATTAATACTTTCGCAAGGCTTTACCTCATATAGAGAGGGAATGTTTCAGGCAATCTCAATCATGACTACCACAGGCTTTGTCACTGCCGATTTCGGTTCCTGGCACTCTGGCGCCAGAATAGTGCTTCTGGCTTTGATGTTCATCGGAGCCTGTGGTTGCTCTACTGGTGGGGCAATAAAAGTGGTACGGATTTTAACCCTGATAAAACATACGAGAGTAATGATGAGGAAAGCTATTTCCCCGAAAGCTGTGATCCCGGTGAAAATTAACCAAAAACCCCTCTCAGAGGGAATAATCCGGGATATAATCTCTTTCCTCTTCCTCTATATTCTTGTTGCTATTGCAGCTTCAGTAGTGCTTTGTTTCCTGGGGGTGAATTTAGAGACATCAATTTCAGCAGTAGCCGCTACTCTGGGGAATGTGGGGCCTGGTTTAGGTGGAGTGGGTCCCGGTTCGAATTATGCTTTGCTTCCTGGGGCAGCCAAGTTCATCTTGATTATCTGCATGTGGTTGGGGCGGTTAGAATTGTTTACAGTTATTATGATATTTTCTCCTCGCTTTTGGAAAGGCTAATCAAGCTACAGTAGAAGTTCAAAGAAGGTCTGGGCTATACTTTGCAATAGGTTTATGGTCAAGGTTGCTTTTCAAGGAGAAAGAGGCGCTTTCAGCGAGGATGCTGCGGCAAAGCTTTTTGGTGGGGACATCGATTTTTTGCCGTGTGTTCGGCTGAAAGAGGTTTTTGAACTTGTGTCGCAGGATAAGGTTGAATTTGGGGTAGTTCCCGTGGAGAACTCACAAGCCGGCAGTATCAACGAGACCTACGATTTGTTATTGGCATATCCTCTCAATATATTTGCTGAAGTTATTCTCAAAGTAAGCCATTGCTTGATGGCCTTGCCAGGGGAAAAGTTGGCGGGTATAGCAACGATTTACTCCCATCCCCAAGCTATAGCTCAATGTGCGGAATTTTTAAGCAAACTGAATGCCGAAATTATGTCTAGCTATGATACCGCGGGCAGTGCCAAAATGATAAAAGAGAGAAAGTTGAGGAACTGTGCTGCCATAGCTAGCAAAAGAGCTGCCGATATTTATGGGCTGGAGATTCTGGCACCGGAAATTGAGACGAATGTCAACAACTACACCAAATTCGTGGCTATCTCAAAGCAGGAAGCTAAACCCGCGCAGAGAAACAAGACCTCTCTCGTTTTCGCCGCTGAACATAAGCCTGGCTCTCTATACAGAATTTTGGGCATCTTCGCCACCAAGGGTATAAACCTCACAAAATTAGAGTCCAGACCGAGCAGAGCTAAGCCCTGGGAATATGTTTTTTATGCTGATTTCGAGGGTCACTTAGATGGCAAAGTTTACAAGGAAGCTGTGAGAGAGTTACAGAGAGAGGCTACTTTCGTTAAGATACTTGGCTCCTATCCTCAAGCTACCTGAAGTTAAGCTGTCAATAACCTCGCTTTTTAAATCCTGTTCAGATTCTGGAAATTGCCTTCCAATTTTCATTCTGGTAAAAGGCTAAGCTGTTTTTCTAACCAGAAGGAATAGCGGGATTGAGATTAGCTCCATGACCACGGCAAACAGGATTAAGTAATTGATAGAAAGCTCATAGAGTAGCCCCATCAGGGCGCCTCCCAAAAACCAGCCCGCTCCATACGCCGTATTGAAGATTCCGTAGGCAAATCCTCTTCGCTCCATGGGTGTCAGGTCAGCGATGGCGGCGCGCATAATTGTTTCCTGAATCCCCATGACCACACCCCATAATACTATGCCAATTAGCACCAGGCTGTAGCTGTAAGAAAAGGCAAGGAAGGGAATGGGCAAGGTTAACAAAGGGATTGCCAATAGCGATATAAGCCCAATTCTATCGTATGTTTTGCCCACGAGAAGAGCTGCTAGGGCATCTACACCCATAGCAATAGCATAAATTAAGGGAATCTGAGCATCCGGGACAATAGATTGGACTTTGAGATGGTAGGAAATTAACTGGAAATTGGCAAATCCGGCCACGGAAAACAAAGTAAATATGGTATAGCGCCAGAAGATCCTGGGGAGTTTACCTTGGATGTTTTGCTTGCTTGTTTCTCCGGGAGCTTCAAGTTTTTGCGGTAAAGGGACTTTCTTCCTGGCTAGGGCAAGAACACCCAGGGTTAACAAAGCAGGTATCCATAACAGGGTAAAACCTTCACGATAACCACCGTGGAACAGGAAAACAAGAGAAAAGACAACAGGACCAATGACAGCGCCAACCTGGTCCAATGCTTCGTGGACAGCAAACCCCCAGCCTCTCCCTACCCCTTTTGCAGCATAGGAAAGCATCGTATCTCTTGCTGGACTTCTTATTGCTTTCCCCATCCGTTCCAAAATGATAAGCACGGCAGCAAGCTGCCAATAGCCAGCAAATGCCAGCAGAGGAATGGAAAACAGCAGTCCATAACCGATAAAGGTCAGAGGCCAATATGCCCTAGTGCGATCGGCAAGATAGCCAGAGGCAAGACGCAGAGCGTAGCCAATAAATTCGCCGACGCCAGCTACCAAACCAACGATACCGGCGCCTGCCCCCAGCGTAGCCAGATAAGGGCCGGTAACGCTCCTAGCTCCTTCGTAGGTTACATCCCCAAACAGGCTGACAATCCCTAGGAGAATGATGAAGTACACGACAAATCCCTTTATTTTTTTGAATTACTGTTTGCGCAGCTATCTTGCTTTGGCGTTATTTTAACGAAGTCTCTAAGTTAAAGGAATTGTCTTGGCTATAAGGAGAGTCGCTGAGGAGTTCCAGTAAAATTTGGCAACTATTCTTATAACTTCGCTCTTAGCCTTCGGTATGTGGAAGACAAGGCTTCCGATATAACTTTGGTATCAGACAACACCGGCATAAAGTTAGTGTCGCCTTGCCACCTGGGGACTATATGAGTATGGAGGTGCTCCGCTATCCCGGCTCCGGCAACTTTGCCCACATTTAAGCCGATATTGAAACCGGCTGGCTTCATTACTTCTTCTAGAAGCTCTAAGCCTTTTTTGATAATGTCAAAGTGCTCCTTGGCTTCTGCATTCTTTAAATCCTGTAAATTTGCTATATGCCGATAGGGAGCGACCATTAAATGCCCCGGATTATAGGGGAAGGCGTTCAGGATTATGAAATTATGTTGACCACGATAAAGTATAAAATTTGCCTCATCGTTATTTTCCCGGGGTTTCTGGCATAAGATGCAGCCACTTTCCGAGGCTCTTTGTATATATTCTATTCGCCATGGTGCCCAAAGCTCTTCCATTAAACCCATATATTATGACGATTCCGGGTTAAGTGCAATAGGATTCTTAGTTTGAGATGAAAAATTCTGGACATGGCAAAATGAGTTGACTATGGTATTTAGCTAAGAATAAAATACTACGGGGTTAATATGCTTGAAGTCTTGACCCAAAAGTTGACCGGTATATTCGCTAAGCTTGGCAGGAAAGGCAAGCTTAGCGAAGGGGACATCGACGATGCTTTACGCCAGGTACGGCTGGCGCTTTTGGAAGCAGATGTAAATTTTAAGGTGGCCAAGGAATTCTTGCCCAAGGTGCGAGAGCGTGCTCTTGGCTCTGAAGTCTTGCGTAGCTTAACACCAGCCCAGCAGATTATCAAAATTGTCAATGAGGAATTAATTGCTATCTTGGGTGGGGAGCCCAGCCATTTAGCTTCGGTTACCGGCTTACCTGCGGTCGCTTTGCTTGTAGGATTGCAGGGCTCCGGCAAGACCACTACGGCGGTGAAACTAGCTCTCCAGCTCAAACATCTCGGGCAGCGTCCTTTATTAGTAGCTGCTGATACTCGCCGACCTGCTGCTATTGAACAACTCCAGTTACTGGGTGAGCAACACGATATCCCGGTATATAGTGAAGATGCTAAGGTAGCGTCAACAATAATTTGCCAGCATGCTTTAAAGCAAGCTAAGGAAAGTGGGGCGACCTGGGTTATAGTAGATACTCAGGGGCGCCTGCATATTGACGAAGCCATGATGAAAGAATTGGCTGATATTAAATCCCGGGTGCAGCCTTCAGAGGTATTGCTTACGGTAGATGCTATGATTGGGCAGGACGCGGTAATGGTGGCTCAAGAATTCCACAGCCAAATCGGGCTCACGGGACTCATCCTGACAAAGATGGATGGTGATGCCCGAGGTGGAGCTGCCCTTTCTATTAGATTTGTTACCGGGGTGCCCATAAAATACCTGGGCACGGGCGAGAAGATGGATGCCCTGGAAGTATTTTATCCCGACCGTTTAGCGTCTCGCATTCTGGGTATGGGAGATATGCTCACTTTCATTGAGAGAGCTGAGACAACCTTTGACCAGCAACAGGCCAAAAATTGGGAAAGAAAAATTCGCACCGGAGGTTTTGACCTTGAAGACCTCCTCAGTCAAATGCGCCAAATTCACAAAATGGGTTCCTTAGGGGGACTGGTGGAAATGATACCGGGTTTCTCTAAATTCGCTTCCCATTTGCCAGATGTCGAAGGGGAGAAACAGCTAAAAAAGATAGAAGCTATTATCCTGTCTATGACTTACGAGGAGAGGCGTAATCCAGCCATTATTGATGGCAGACGGCGAAGCCGTATTGCTCGAGGAAGCGGCACCACATCCAAAGATGTCAATCAACTTCTTAATCAGTTTCGCGAGATACAAAAGTTAACTAAGTCACTAACGCGAGGTAAGTTACCTAAAAAGATGGGTACTATGTTTGACATCCCTTTAAAGTGAAGTCAGTCTAAATAGCCTTTGAGCTTTCGACTGCGGGTGGGATGACGCAACTTGCGTAGAGCCTTACCTTCAATCTGTCGTATTCTTTCTCGAGTTACGTCGAATTCTCTACCCACCTCTTCCAGAGTTCGAGCATGCCCGTCCTTAAGGCCAAATCTAAGCTGGAGCACCTTTTTTTCGCGCTCGGTAAGTTCATCAAGCACTTTATCTATTTGTTCCTTGAGTAGCTGTTGTGAAGTGGCTTCAGTTGGGGCTAAACTAGCGTGATCTTCAACAAGGTCTCCTAGACGGCTATCGGCATCCTCTCCAATGGGCATGTCCAGCGATATTGGCTCACGGAAAAACAAAGCCATGACCCCTTCTACTTTTTCCGGGGATATATTCAGGCGGTCGCCAATTTCTTCGTAACTTGGTTCGCGTCCAAGTTCTTGAATTAACTGCCGAGTTGTGCGCAATAGCTTGTTAATGGTCTCTACCATGTGTACCGGAATGCGAATGGCACGAGATTGGTCAGCTATAGATCGAGTGATACCTTGCCTGATCCACCAGGTGGCGTAGGTACTGAATTTATAGCCTTTTCTATACTGGAACTTATCTACAGCTCGGATAAGGCCAATATTCCCTTCCTGGATAAGCTCAAGTAGGGGCATACCATGCCCGATGTATTTCTTGGCTATGCTCACCACCAGACGTAGGTTTGCTTCGGTGAGGTGCCTTTCTGATACTTTTGCCTCAGTCCTTATCTGCTCAAAGTAAGCTTTGAACTCATTGCTATGAGAATCGATTCGAGACAAGAACCTGTCGTCAGTCGAGAGAGTCTTTAGTTCTTGCCACGAAGTTTTATCTCCGGCTAGGAGCTCCAGCAATTGCGGAGGCGGAAGTTGACTGTTTATAGAAAGATTTACTATAGCATCTTCAGCCGTAGTGGTTCCTTTGTCTATTCTATTAGCGATTGCCGCTATTAACGATGGGTCTATAACAGCGTCAATGGCGGAGCGAAATTTAGGATTCCTGATCGTCTCCACCACATTGCTGGAGGGATTGACACCAATATGCTCTTCGACAATCTGAACAACGGGGTATGCCTTGCATAATTGAGAAATTACGTGAATAACTACGTTAACGGGTGAGGGGAATTTCTTGTATTTCCTAAAATGGTTGTCATCGATTCTTTCCAGGCTTCTGCCCAGCTCTATCCTCCGGCATAGTAACTTCTCTTCATGGACATTGAGAAGTGGCACTCTGCCGATTTCTTGAAGATACATACGAGCTGAGTCGTCAATTACCTCATATTCACCTAGTGGCGGCGGAGGCCTGATCTCCTCAGTTTGTTCAGCGGGGAATTCCTCACTTCCTTCTTTTTCTTCACCTTCCTCGGTTAAGGTACTGGCATCCTCAGCTTCAGCGTCATCGCTGAGTAAGCTTTCAGACTCTTCCTCGTCACTACCCAGGTTGATGTCTTCTTCTTTCATTGAACCCATGGTTTTTCCCCTTTTTTAACAAAGACGTCCTGAAGTTGTTGCCCGGAATTTATTCCCTGCTCCTCTAGTTTGGACAACTCTGAGCTTATACCACCCTTTTCCCGCTCAATCTCAAGCGTCGCCTCCTTCTCAGTTTCTAATTTCCGGGATAACTTTTCTTGTAGACGTAGAATACAATTGGCTAAATCGAAGTGTCGTGTTCGCTCGCTTTCCCGTATGGCTGGTGGGAAAATTTTGTTAACTAAATAGTATAAATGTTCTAATAGACTAGTGTCAAGTCCACTTTCAAGATCCGAGATATCGGAGGAATGCTGCCATTTGACAAAGACCTCCCGATTTTCCGTAGATTCGAAGTGTTCTGGTGATAACTCTTGAGCCAAAGGACGAAGCCCTGGGTACTGCAGGAGCAGTGCCAAGCAGTATTCTTCAATAGCGCTGGATACAAACTGACGGGCAAGGCGAGATTGTTCTGTTGGCTTGCTAAGTTGAGGCCTTTTCCTGGCAGTCTTTAATTTCTGCAAGGCAACTTCTATGTCCGACGTTCTGATTTTTAGTGCCCGAGCTAGCTTCTCAACATAATGGAATTTTTGTGTGGGGTCCTTTATTTCATAAATTGCTGGCAGGAGTTTTTGTACAGCCAGGGATTTGTCTTTGGCTTTATTGATATCGACTTTGCTTATTACAGATTGAAAGGCGAAGTCCAGAATAGGCATAGCTTGTTCCACTAGTTTCTGCCAGAGGGCAGGGTCTTCTCTTATTACTTCATCCGGGTCTTTGCCTGGAGGTAATAAAATGACATTTGCATCAGCATTGGAGTAAGCTAATATCGCTTTGCCTCGCAAGGTGGCTTCCTCTCCGGCAAGATCGGCATCAAGTGCCAGAGTTATGTTATTGGATAATCTTTTAATGACTTCCACCTGATTCTCGGTTAAAGAAGTCCCCATTGAGCCAACTACATTTTGCCAGTCGTGCTGGTGAGCAGTGAGAACATCCATGTAGCCTTCCACGATTATTACCAAGTTTTTCTTTTTAATGGCAGATTTAGCCTTATCAATGCCATACAAGTTGCTACTCTTATCGAAAATCGATGTCTGGGGGGAATTGATATATTTAGGCAGGGAGTCATCAAGAACTCTGGCTCCGAAACCAGTGACTCGACCTTGGATATCACGTATAGGGAACAGCAGCCGGTTGCGAAACCGATCGTAACTACCTCCTCCTTCTTTCTCGATTATCAGACCAGCTTCTACCAGCTCCTTTTCTGTGTAACTTTTACCCAGCAGGTAATTCTTAAGGGCTTCCCAGGCATCAGGACTGAAACCGAGACGGAACTCTTCGATAGTCTCAGTCGTGACCTTTCTTTTTGCCAGATAGTTTCTCGTTGCTTCTCCTGCCTTAGTGCTCGAAAGTAGATGGTGATAGTATTCAGTAGCTGCCTCATTAATCTGAAATAATCTCTCGTTCTTCTCATCCTTAGCCTTATCTGGCGCCTCAAGCGGGCTTAAAGTTATGCCTCCCCTCTGAGCTAAAAGACGAAGAGCCTGGCCAAAATCAATGCTTTCCTTTTTCATGATAAAAGAGAGGATATCGCCGCCAGTTCCACAGGCACCAAAACAATGCCAGCTTTGTTGCTCAGGAAAGACAAAAAACGACGGGTGTTTCTCACTGTGGAATGGGCATAAGCCTTTGAAGTTACGCCCTGCTTTTTGCAGAGTAACATACTCAGAGACAAGCTCTACTATATCTAATCTCTGCTTTACTTCCGTGATCACGCTCATTGAGATATTTCTTCAGCCAATCTTAGCGCATATTGATCGGTCATCCCAGCAATGTAATCAATGACTTTGCGCTCCTTGTTATCCGGTAGAGAGGCAAATTCTCGAGGTAATGCGTCCTCATGTTTCAGGAAATGAGCATACAACAGACGCAGTACCTCTACCGCCTTTACTGCCTCCTCTTCGCCTAAGCTGGGATAATATACTTTGTCAAATAGAAACTGGCGGAGTATATTAGTTGCTCTGAGGACTTCAGGGCTCATGCCTATAGTTGGCTTGGGTAAATCGCCATTGCCACTAACTAGCCAGGAGCAGTCAATGATATCACAAACCAGGGTATTAATTCGCTGTGAATGCGTATTTCCCAGAGTTGATACTACCGGCTTGGGTAAATCATTCTGGGAGATAACGCCAGCTCTTATGGCATCCTCGACGTCGTGGTTAACATACGCCACGATATCGGCTATCTTGCATATTTGGCCCTCTAAAGTATTGGCATCTCCCCATCCCTCTCCCAAGATCTCAGCTTGTCCCTTGGAATGATTGAGGATACCATCTCGCACTTCCCAGGTAAGATTTAGCCCCTGCCCTTCCTTTTCCAATAAATCAACCACTCGTAAGCTTTGTTCATTATGCCTGAAGCCACCGTGGTACAACTCGTTCAGGACTTCCTCGCCTATATGACCAAAGGGTGTATGCCCTAAATCATGTCCGAGAGCGATAGCCTCCGCAAGGTCTTCATTGAGATTTAGAGCCCGCGCTATAGTTCTGGCTATCTGGGATACTTCCAGAGTGTGAGTAAGCCTGGTGACATAATGGTCCCCCAGGGGAGCAATAAAAACCTGTGTCTTGTGTTTTAGCCGACGGAAGGCCTTGGAATAGATGATACGGTCACGGTCACGTTGGAAACTGGTCCTTATAGGGCATGGCTCTTCCCGCTTCAACCGACCACGGCTGAACTTACTCTTAGCGGCATAAGGAGAAAGAGCTTCTTCCTTCTTCTCCGTCTGCTCACGTATATTAGGTTTGTTAACCATGGAATCACTGTAATATGGTAAGTCAAGGCAAAAATCCTTAATTTACCGCAGCAGCACCTTCATGTCCTCACACGCGTTTTCTTTTGGCCTTTGCTTTTATCCTGTTTTCCACCTCTGCGATATTTAACCTCGTCGACAGTACCACATCCGGGTTCAAAGACATCGAATCTATGCCGCACTCAACTAAAAAGTCGGCAAATTCCGGAAAATCACTCGGCGCCTGCCCGCATATCCCTACTTTTCTCCTTGGTTTGTGATTGTGTGCCGCATCTATGACTTGCTTCACCAATCTCTTCACCGCTTCATTCCTTTCATCAAATATGTGTGCCACAAGCTCGGAATCTCTATCCAAACCGAGAGTTAATTGCGTTAAATCGTTCGACCCTATGCTGAACCCATCAAACACACCGGCGAATTCCTCAGCCAAAACCACATTGGATGGTATCTCGCACATCACATACACTTCCAATCCGTTTCTCCCTTGCCTTAAGCCAAACTCTTCCATGGTTTTTATTACCTTTCTGCCTTCTTCCGGCGTCCGGCAAAAAGGAACCATAACCTTCACATTAGTCAATCCCATCTCGTCCCTTACTTTCTTTATCGCTTCGCATTCTAAACCAAAGGCAGGCTTAAACTTCTCATCATAATAGCGAGACGCCCCCCTCCACCCTATCATGGGATTACTTTCCTCCGGCTCGTAACGATACCCTCCGATTAAATTGGCATACTCATTTGTCTTAAAGTCAGAAAACCGAACGATGACCTCGTTGGGATAAAACCCCGCCGCTATTTTCGCTATCCCCATGGCTAAGTTATCAATGAAAAACTCCCTTTTATCCTTATATGACGCGCTCTTCTTATCTATCTCCTCAATTACCTTCGCCAATTTCTTGTCATTACTCGCTGCTTTCTGCAACTTATCATATTCTATCAGCGCCATGGGATGTATACCGATGTAAGAGTTGATGATGAACTCTTCCCGGGCCAAGCCCACGCCGTCATTAGGAATTTGACTTTGAATAAACGCACCATCGGGAATGCCGAAGTTCATCATTATCTTGGTGTCGGGCCTGGGAATCTTAGTCACCTCTACTTCATCTACTCTGTATTTCAATTTTCCTTCATATATCCTGCCCTCACCTTGCGAACAATCTATCGTGACCTCTTTTATCTCCTTCAAGACCTCCGTCCCCTTGCCGGTGCTGATTACACAGGGTACCCCAAGCTCACGACTCACGATAGCCGCATGGCATGTCCTTCCACCCTTATTTGTAATTATGGCACTGGCAATCTTCATTATTGGCTGCCAGTCGGGGTCTGTCATATCAGTGACCAAAACTTGGCCCTTCTTGAATCTGTTAATTTCACTACTATCTTCTATCACCTTCACTTCGCCTTGCCCTATCTTTGTCCCCACCGCTTCCCCTCTGAGCAGTAACTTCCCCTCTTCTTCAAGCACATAAGTCCTGAGCGAAGCTAAGTCCATTTGTGAATGCACTGTCTCTGGCCTGGCCTGGACTATGAAAAGTTCCCCGGTTACTCCATCCTTTGCCCATTC
>Ga0315544_1002309_pt1 | contig 13602 bp, 9 predicted proteins | sample SalMarSW160130MG_2_FD_202543 | JGI IMG/M metagenome (GOLD analysis project Ga0315544, IMG submission 202543) | Salt marsh sediment microbial communities from the Plum Island Ecosystem LTER, Massachusetts, United States - Salt Marsh Sediment SW1601-130 ... | reverse complement strand
AGGCAGCACATGATCCTAATGCGATAACGACCAAGGCATCCTTCGCTAACTCCTCAACCCGTGACAGCATGGTCACAGGCTTTCCATCTCTTTCTCCCACTACCCCGTGTATGCCATTCTTGGCTGTAGGTATGGCACCTTCCACAATCAGAATGTAGCCTCCCTTCTTCTTCTGCGAGGTGTCCACCATAATATCGATGGCAGACGCTCCTGCCCCTGCCATCACGGTAGGATGAAACCTTAGATTTATATGATGACCAGGTATCACCTGGTCAACCAAGAGGTTCTTAATAGAAGGATTTGTAGCATTGAGTACTGAGACCGAGCATCCGGTACATCCAGCAGCTTGCAGCCACACTGCTGGATACTCCTTTATGTCAGAACCTTTCACGATATCCTCTGAACTTTAACATAGTTGCGCAGGGGTAAACAAATCAACGATTCCTTCAATGAGCCAGGCAAGGAGACAAATTGCTGATACCTACTGCTGTAGTCTGGGTTTAAGCAGAAAGAATCTCAGAATATTAATTCACAAGATATTGATATTAAACAACATCCATGTGGCGAGCAAGGGAATGCCACTAACAAACAAAAATACCAATATCCTGTGAACTTGGAATGCCTTTAATCTGCTTGAAGCTCTTCCCTCAGGTTTTCATAATAATCCAGTGATTCTGGATTAATCAAAGCATCCCTGTTCAAGACTGGTTTACCATGTATTATGTTTGTGACTGCGCTCTCAACCTTCTTCATATTCAGGGTGTAGGGGATATCTGGCACCTCGATGATTTTAGCTGGAACATGCCTCGGGGAAGTATTCTTACGTAAAGTCATTTTAATCTTATTTCTCAAGTCTTCTGTCAGCTGATATCCTTCAGCAAGTTTAACGAAGAGAATTACACGTTGGTCCCCTCGCCAGGTTTGTCCTATTGCCAAGCCATCAGCAACTTCGTCTAACGTTTCCACTTGGTTGTATATCTCGGCTGTGCCTATGCGAACTCCAGAGGGCTTCAGGACGGAATCGGACCGGCCGAAGAAGGTAACCCCACGCGTATCACTATGAAACACAACGTAATCGCCATGGCGCCATACATTAGGGTAAACAGTAAAGTAAGCCTCTTTATACTTTTTGTCGTCTGGGTCATCCCAAAAATAAAGGGGCATTGAGGGAGAAGGAACCTCGCAGACAAGCTCACCCTGCTGGTCAACTATTGAGTTGCCCTTTTCATCGTATGCTTTTACTTTCATCCCCAGGGCTGGTCCCTGTAATTCGCCAGCATATACAGGCTCGGTAGGAGTCCCCGTGCAAAAACACCCATTGATGTCTGTACCGCCCGAGCTAGAATTAAAATGCATATCCTGTTTAATTTCCCGGTAGGCATACTCAAATCCTTCGGCCGAAAGTGGTGAGCCAGTTTGCCATATTTCTCGCAACACTGACAAATCATAATCCTTTCCAGGCTTAAGCCCCTGACTTCTGAGAGAATTGATATAGCTTGCGCTGCAGCCAAACATCGTTACTTTTTCATCTTGAATTAATTTCCACATAGCACCTGAGCCGGGATAACCGGGATTGCCGTCATATAAAATTATAGTATTTCCTACTGCCAGAGAGCTTATCATCCAATTCCACATCATCCAGCTACTGGTTGTTATGAAGAAGTGGACATCATCCCGTTTTAAATCGGTGTGAAGTACTAGCTCCTTCAAGTGATTAATAAGGATTCCAGCAGCTCCTTGCACCATGCACTTTGGCTTACCAGTTGTTCCCGAGGAAAACATGATAAACACAGGTTGGTCAGAAGGTAATTGTTCAAATTGAATTTCGAGTCCTTTTTCCTTGGATAAGAAATCATCATAACGGATAGAGCGCGGAATATGGCTAATATCAGGTTTCTCTCCTATATAGGAAGCTACTATAACTTTTTCAATTGAAGGTATTCCCTTTACAATCTCAGCTGCATTGGAAAGAGTGTTGAAAGCCTTTCCTTTGTAGAAATATCCATCAACACAGAATAAAACCTTCGGTTTGATTTGTCCAAAGCGGTCTACAGCCGCTCCTGGGCCGATATCAGTGGCACAAGAAGCCCAAATGGCACCAATGCTGGTAGCGGCGAGCATGGCAACAGCCGTCTCTATCATATTGGGCATATATGCAGCTACTCGATCTCCAGGGACAACTCCTATTTCCCGAAGTGATTTTGCGAGGACCGACACGGAGTCATAGAGTTCAGCATAAGTCATTCTGACCGTTTTTTGGGTTTCTCCTTTGAATACGAAAGCCACATGGTTATCTCTATACTTGAGGAGATTTTCGGCGAAATTTAGCCTCGCACCGGGAAACCACTCTGCACCTGGGAACTTGTTGAGGTCATCAACAACAGTCTCATAACCTTTAGAGGCCTTAATCTCAACAAAATCCCACATAGAAGCCCAGAAGTCGGCTATTTTATCTATTGACCAGTCGTAAAGCTCCCAATAAGAATGAAAGGTCTGCTTATAACGCGCATTCACGAAGTCTATGAACGTGGTCATGTTAGCATTCTTTCTCCGCTCTTGTGACGGTTCCCAGAGTAACTTGCTCATGCTGCCCCCTTTTTAAAATCGCTAGTTTTATTTGGGTGTATTGTCTGACTGGGGAGAGTCTCACCCAGGATAGTTTCCTTTGCTAAGGCTCCTCCCGGCTGTGTCATTATAGTGAAAAATCCCCAATTTGAGAAGATTATTTACCTCTTCTTTGACAGACAGGAGGCCTGTCAAGTCTTGTCAAGTTGGTCCAGGACGAGCTTCATAGCCTTGTAGCACAATTTGTTATGACTCTTTATGAAAAGTTGGAATATCAGAAGTTAGTGGCCCACAGACAAATATGAACCAATAACTTCTAATCCTTTCTCGCAGAGGGTCTCTGGATTTGATTTCTCAATGCTGCCATGGTAGCAGCCAATCTTGAACTTACGACTTTACTGAGGTTACCCATGACCACGTATCCCATGTGGTTATTACTCTCCAGGATATTCATCAATTCTTTGCCGTTCATAGTGATGACCTCGCTCTTTTTGCGACATTTGGCCGATGCTGTCAGCTTATGTGGTGGTACCAAAGCTGACCAAGCAAAGGTTTCACCCTTCCTTACCGTATAGACGCTTATCCTCGCTTCCAGGTCATAAACAACAAGTTCAACCTGTATGTCAACCTCACCATCTTTGAGAAGATAGATTTCTGCTGCTGAGCTGGGTGGGCCAAGTATACCCGCTGTGAAAATGACAGAGCCCTCTTCGTAACTCCGCTCCCTGCAAAGCTCAACTATTTGCCCTAGCTCACTTTCATCCAAACCTTCAAATAGCTGAAAACCTTTTAGCACCTCAACTGATACCATTACTGCCACCTCCTTTACAAACTCTCAATTTGATGCCCTGCTAGAATCATCTTATCATACAGGGACAAAGCCCATCAATGTATCGGAGCTACACTTCAGCCGCAGCTGGATTAGGTTCGCCATTTCCCTCCTTCAATCTCGAAGCGGATCTCAGCACGTCTCTATAAGTCTTCCCTTCTTCACCTTTTGCTCAATGAGTAAGAACCTTTAAAATTACCAACAAGAAGTCATGGTCAAGACTCAGTGACCACGCCTTTTACTTTCACAGGCAACCATTCCTTGGCGGATCTGATGCTAAGTCTCTATCTCTGATGTTACAGCCTGCCTTCACCAGAATTCTTCTTACGGAGAGTGAGGCAGGTGAATCCTCAGGTAACTCAAAAAGAGCTTTTCCTTTCAAATTATATTGCTTTACATCAGGGTCGTAGTCTATTTTACCTAAATAAGCTTCCCCAAAATTTCCTAGATACTCCCCCATGTCGTCAGTAAATCTGTGATTTCCTATAAGGTAAAGATGTTTATAGTTAACCTTCAATTCCCTGGTGATGGCTATCACCCTTTCTATATGTTTTAGTGATTTCTCAGAGGGGTCTAGAATTATGAACAGGTCATCTATATCCAGCACTACCTTGCGGTTGAAATGCTCCAATCCAGCCGGTGAGTCTACCAGCACTTCTTCATAGCCGCTAGCGATGATGGGGATAAGGTCTTTGAGCACTGCATCTGGAGCACAGTAACAACCTACAGTAAATTTTGTTCCCAAGGTGATAAGGTCGAATTCCACTCCCCTGTACAAGCAGTCGCTTTGAATTGCAGGTAGCAGTATTTCGGGTAGAAGGTTGTAACCTGTGCGCCCAGCTCCTTGACTCTGTTGCAAAATATCGTAGAGTGCGCCTGAAACAGTCTTCTTTCCCCTTTCAGCTAAATCCACCCCTAGCATATTGGCTAGACTCTCGTCGGGATCGAGGTCTATCAGTAACTTAGGTGGCTTCAAATACCTGGTAGCCAAGGCCACGAAGGTTGATTTCCCTGTTCCTCCTCTTCCCGTAGAAACGATTACTCTGCCCATATTGTTTTTCAACGCTGAATTTGTTCCGAAGTAGATTTCTTAGTCGTCCCAGGGAAATCCTTCCCTTTAATTGCTACAATCCTGCCGTCGTCTGTTACCTCAAGTATTTCTCTGCCACACCGATGACATATTAACTGGTCGTCTTTCGTTCTCCATAATGAAACATTACGATGACAAAAAGGACACCAGTATAGGCGTTTCTCTTTCAATTTTCCCCTTCCGAAGGCAAAATGAACCTTACTGTAGTCGCAAGCAGAATACTATCCATAACCTGCCTTTGTCAAAATCCTCTTTATTGATAGAGAGGCAGGTGAATCCTCTGGTAGTTCCAGAAGAGACTTCCCTTTCAAGTTGTATTGCTCGAGGTCGGCATCGTAATCTACTTTACCGAGATAGACTTCGCCGCTGTTCCGTAGATACTCCTCTGTTTCTTCATCAAACTCATAATTTGCCACCAGGTAAAAGTGATTGTACTTAATTCCCACTTGTTTCATAATTTCTTTGATTATTTCTATGTGCTTTAAAGATTTCTCGGAGGGGTCGCATATGACAAATAGGTCGTCTATATCCGATACTATGTTCCGATTCAAGTGCTCTACCCCGGCTGGTGAATCCACTACCACGTTGGTATAATTATTAGCTAGCTTAGGGATACTTTTCCTAAGTAGCTCATCAGGAGGACAATAACACCCTTCGGTGAGCTTTGTCCCCAGAGTGATAAGGTCAAAGCCTACATCTTCATACAAGCAATCGCTCCACAGCAAAGATTCCATTAGCTCTTGCGTAGTTATTGAGATGCTTCCTTTTCCTCTCCTTCTTGTTTCAATAACATCATAAAGCGCTTCCGAAACTGTTCTTTTCCTTTCCTTACGGAAATCTGCCCCAAGCATATCGGCCAAACTAAGGTCAGGATCAAAGTCAATAAGAAGTGTGGGGGGCTTCAAGTATCTAACAATTAAAGCCACGAAGGTTGACTTGCCTGCCCCTCCCCTTCCCGTAGAGACAATCTTTCGGCCCATTTAGTCTTCAGCCTCTGCTATGGCTTTCTCCACTGCTTTCTCTTTGGCAGCAAAATCCTCTGGGGGAAGCGCGCTAATTGGTGACAATTTTACTACCGCATTATACTCTGGAGGGCAGACATCCATGCAGGTACCGCAATTTACGCATTTTTCCTGATCAATATGCTTTACCTTCCCCGCCCCACCTTCGATAGCTTCAGTAGGGCAAGTTAAGACACAATGCTCACACGCCCTGTCACATTTATCCGGAAGAATATAGTAGGCGGTAAGATTGGTGCAAACCTTTGCCGGGCAACGTCGCTCCAAAATATGGGCGGCATACTCATCTCGAAAGTAGCGGATGGAGGTGAGAACAGGATTAGGAGATGTTCTCCCCAAGCCACAGAGAGAGCCAGCCTTGATATCCTGCGCCAACTCGAGGAGGAAGTCAATATCTTCCATTTTGCCTTTGCCATTTGTGATATTATCCAGAACTTTGAGCATCTGGAGATTGCCCAATCTGCACGGCGTGCACTTACCGCACGACTCTTCTGTGATGAAGTCCAGGAAGAAACGCGTTGCATCAACGACGCAGTCATCTTCGTCCATGACAATAAATCCTCCTGAACCCATCATTGAACCGACTGTGGTGAGTGAATCAAAATCTATAGGCGTGCCCTGTAGATTCGCTGGAATCATACCCCCCGAGGGGCCTCCAATCTGCACCGCCTTAAATTCCCTATCATTGAGAATTCCACCGCCAACATCATAAACTATCTCATGTATTGTTGTTCCCATGGGTACTTCGATGAGCCCGGAATCTTTGATCTTACCTGCCAAGCTAAACATCGCCGTCCCTTTGCTCTTTTCAGTGCCGATTGAAGCAAACCAATCCCCTCCTCTCTCAATTATCAGGTGGATATTGGCAAAGGTTTTCACATTATTCAAAACGGTAGGTTTGCCCCATAGCCCAGACTCCGCTGGATAGGGAGGTCTAGGTCTGGGTGTGCTTGCCTTGCCTTCAACAGCCGCCATCAATGCCGTTTCTTCGCCAGAGACGAAAGCGCCAGCTCCAGCAGCTACATTGATACGGAAGCTAAAACCGCTGTCGAATATATTATCTCCCAAAAAACCCAACTGCTCGGCTTGCTTTAAGGCGACCTTTACCCGCTCAACAGCCAGAGGGTATTCAGCCCGAATATAAATATAGCCTTCCCTGGCTCCTATGGCATAACCACCAATAATCATCCCCTCTATAACCTGCTGTGGGTCGCTTTCCAAAACAATTCGGTCCATGAAAGCACCAGGGTCACCTTCATCAGCATTACAGACTATATATTTAGGGGTAGCAGAGTAGCTGTGGCAAATTTCCCATTTTGAGGCAGTAGAAAATCCAGCACCCCCTCGCCCCCGAAGCCCCGATTTCCTAATCTCCCCAATTATCTGCTCAGGCTGCATCTTTAATGCTTTCTCCAGCCCCCTATAGCCACCATTGGCGAGGTAGTGGTTTATGTTCTCCGGGTCAATATAGCCGCAGCGGCGCAACACAAGACGAAGTTCCTTTTCAAACCTGGAAAGTTCTGGAATATAAGGAGCTTCCCCCTCATCTCCCATTTCAAATGTGCCTAGGGCAAGCTCAAGACAGGGGTCATCACTGATGATATAGCCTTCCACCAGGCGAGGGACAAGCTCCGGAGTCACATGATGATATACTACATGCAAAGAATCGGGCTTGCATATGATGACCAGGGGCTCGGCATAACATAACCCGATGCAGCCAACCTGGATAACCTTGACCTCGATGTTCCGGCGCTTCAGTTGTTCTCCAAAAGCTTCGACGGTCTCCATAGCACCGGCTGCTCTGCCGCAAGTAGCGGTGCCAATAAGGACATGGGTGTTACTTCGCAAAGCTTCCCACTCGGATTTCACTCTGTTTGTGAGTTCCTCGAAAGTCATATTACCATCACCACGGATTTCTTGAGATTCTTCATGTTGTTAGGCAAACTCTAACTTAATCAAAATTGAAGGTCAAAGGTGGATATAAAGGGGAGTCTACTGCGGAATTTGCTCTTCCTCCGATCGCTCTTTTCCAATTTCCTGTTTGTAGGGCACTAAGACCTCATCTACTTTGAAAGGTGTCATCTTGGAATATATCTTGTCCCCTATTTTTATAGCCGGAGCCCTATCACCTATCCTCGCCACTGGAGCCAGCATACAACACCCCATGCAAGCTACCCTCTCCAAGCTGAAATTGCCGTCTTCAGTCGTCTCTCCTACCTTGATTTCCAGCTGCCTCACAAATTCTTGGAGGATAAGCTTGCCTCCCTTCAAATGACAGGCAGTCCCCAGACAAACCTGGATGGGATACTTTCCTATAGGTGCAAGCCGGAATTGATTATAAAAAGTGGCGACTGAATAGACCTGAGCCGCCGGTAGTTCCAAGAAGCTAGCCAGCTCCTTCATCGCCTCTTCAGGAAGGTATCCCAGCCTTTCCTGGATCTCCTGCAGTAGGGAGATTAAATTCTTCCTTTCCTTTCTATCTGGGGTTAAGATCTCCTTTAACTGCCCGGCCAGAGATTCCTCTTTCTTCACTCTGGGACTGCCTTTCCTGCGGCTATCTTCTCCTTGAGTTCCCTGGCATATTTAGGAAGGAAAGCTCCTATTGTAGTTGCTTCCTTGGGTCCAACTGTCACCTCCCACTTCCAGTCCAGAGCTTCCATTGTCTCCCCTGAAATTCTTGCTATTCTCCCCGGGAGGATTAGCTGCCTATGCTTCACTCTCTCTTCAATTCCACAATTTTTGACCAGCTTAGCTATGGTACTGCCACTGATCTTGCCCGCTGCCCAGCCGGTGAGGACGCCAAGCCCCTCTGCATCCTGTACCAGGAGGAATGCCGGAATCTTGGTGGACTCAATTGCTGAACTTACAACGAAATAAGTTAAAGCCCAGTTTGAGGTCAGCAGAACCGGGGATTCTTCACTGGGTTCTCCTATCTCATAGTATTTTTCCTCTACCGCCATAGGGAAGCGAGGGTCGGTATAGATGTTAAGTCGTTGCACCAGAAGCGGAAGCATGTGATTCGGATCAAGGTCGGAAAGGACAATAATGCCAGCATATTTGTTTACATATAGGGAAGCGGTAAGCATTTCCTTCAGCGGATTATCTTTAACCATGAAGCAAGGGAAAACCATTGTAGGGTAACCGAGTGGTCTGAATGTTTGCTTTAGAGTTGCTCGCCGAATAAGAGTTTGGTCTCTTATGGCTTCCAGCATAGTCTTAGAACCAGGATCTATAACTAAGTCGTCGATACCCGAAGCATTCAGCTTAGTGGTTAAAGCCACCAGTCCTTCTACGTTTTCAGCTCGAACACCCACCAAAGTAGGTTTTTCTTTAATCTTGGGGATTGCTGTATCTATATTTTGTTGGGTTATGGGGTAGATTAGTGGCTGCCCATCGGCACATATATCTCTGGCGGCGAACAAAGCCTCCGCATCCTCTGAAATTATAACCAAAGGCAAGTCAACTGATTCGCGAAGTTTCTTAACTACCGCTACGAACCTGGCCTTATCCCCCGATTCGAAGCAAGGGGCCAGCAGGTCTGCGTGTAGCGTCACCCCTACCCAGGGGTAATGCACTTCCTTTATTTTACTTACCTTCCCTTCAATCTCTTCATCGCTCTCCTTATCGGAGACAAGCAAAGCAATCCCCGGTTCATGGACAAATGTTTTTTCGTGACGATATGTCACTTCTTCATTGCCAATTTCGAGCTTATTCTCCCCGGTGCCTATGACAACGCGCTTCATAGGCGGAGTCAGAAGCTCCTCTATCTCGGCTCTTATCTCAGGAGAGAGGTGGGGGCACTTATCTACAGTGGCTCCTCCTGAAGCGAGCTTCATGGCAAAGGCAAAACAGGTAGGAAAGCCACAATCACGGCATGGCCTCTTGTTAGGGAGCAACTTTACAAGCTGTGATCCTGAAACCGGCATAATATACCTCCTTGAACCGGGTCTTTATGTGGGAAGTTCAACTTGCCCCATTAACCAGGGATGTTGATGCTCATCCAGCCACTTTAGAAGCTGGTCTACATCTGCTACATCTTCCTCGGTGGCTATTTTATCCCACAGGCCCTTGGCCTCAATCGTTTCCCGATACCTCTCTTTTATTTCCTTCGGCATCCAGACCATTCTGTGGAGTCCCCCGTCTGCCTGTATGAACTTGGGCGACCTTATCTGCTCCAGGCCGGTTCCCAGCCTCCCCTCCACCTGTCTTCCCCCAGAGGTTTCACCAGCCATGTGAGAAAAGGTCTCCCCCATCACAGTCTCACCTTTGAACTCTCGGTGGACTATTCCAAAAGCATCTACTTCAGGAATATAGAAAACGATGGCCTCAAAACAGCCGCAAGAGGTATGAGGATGCTCAAAAGCGCTGTAAAGATAGACTCTATCATAGGTGCCGAGGGATCTTTCGTATTCTACCTGATTTGCCCCGGCATATTCCCCCTTTATGGGGTCTATAAGGTCCCCCTTAGGGATAGCAAATATAGGCCCCTCGGGGTCAATTTTGGCGGCTGCTCTGCCATCGAACCAATTTATCGCTCCACAATTAGCAATTCTGTCCGGAGATATGATGGAGATATGGGTTGGCGCGAAGCTTTGGCAAAGAACGCAGCCGTAAAATGTATCTACCTCCTCATCATGGAGAGACAGTACCCTTTCGTCTCTGGCAGCATAGGCTGCTTTAGCTTCAGGGTAAAGCTTCTCTATTAAATCAGGGTCAGTAACGAGAGTAATCTGGATTTTCTCGATAATATCCATTTCCGAGGTGTAGAGGAAATTAAGTATTTCTCCGTATTCCTTTAACGTATTCCAGCCTCTTTTGCCAGCAGCTTTATTCACCCTTATCCATGTGTCGGCTCTCTGATTCATGTGATACCAACCCTCAATGAAACTGGTGAAATGGTGAATTCTTCTCTCAAGGACTGGCAGTGCGTCCTCGTCAAGCTGTTCCCCAGCGACATCCACTATGATAGCTATAGGATAACTCCCTTCCTCCTCCATTTCGTTTATATCCTTGCCGATGACTTCTACCTTCTCATGCTCAATCTGCTCTGGATTCTTTAATCTGCAGAACTCAAACTTGCGAGCTACTTTGGGACCACCAAACTCGACCCACAGATCCTCCTTCCTTACTACCTCGCCTTCGTATTGTGGTCCAATGTCCGAATGCCATTCCATGTGTTATCCCTCCTTTCTCAAATTCGCTATTAATTCTTCCAAAAATCCCTTCCATTGCTCATCTTTCTTGAAGTTGGGAAGGGAATAATTTGCATGGGGAAAGTAATACTTGTCGATGGTCATGGTTCTCAAATGCTTGTAGGCGAAATGCTTGAGAACGGAAAGGCATTGTTCTTCCATGTCACTCCTTATGCCAAAGAAGATAACAAGGTCGTGATTTCCTTCCTTCCTAACTCCTTGCCAATCAGGATCCTTAAGGTGATTTACTATTTCCACCGCATCATAAACATTATCAGGCTTTACCTCCAGCTCCATCATCTTTCCCCTAACTGTTTCAGTAGCACATATAGGTATACTGCCAGCCTTAGCTATTTCCAGGGCATACTCAATGAGAAGTTTTCCATCAAGCGACCATTCAGATAGCAAAGGACCAAGCACAAGTAAGGGTCTTTTCGCCTTCCGAATGAAACCGGCATACTCCGAAGCATCCTCTACTACCCTTGCTGCTTTTATCCCGGTCAAGACATTTACACGATGAAACGGAATCACTGCCATTTCTTTCCTCCTTCTAAGCTAAGAATTGAATTTCTCATTTATCAGCCTTGCTATCAAGTCGGCTTTCCATGTGATTAAGCCTAGTATTCACCTCCTCTAAAATCCCCTGCGCCTTGGCTATTCTCTCTTCCAGCCCTTGCATAGCCTTCTTCTAATGTATCACAGCATCTAAGGGAACCTTGCTGGGATAAGTACCGATAAAGGTGGGAAGACCAACAGGCTCTTTAGGCTGCCAGCCAATTTCCTTCAGGTGCTCCCTCACTTCTTTCTTGTAAACCAGTGGGATATCGGGATCCCTCCTGATAAAGAGGTGGAGGTCTTCAGGAAGACCAGGCCCCATATATTTCTTATACAAGGAGATATAATGATTGAGCTTTATTGACCTTCCTTGAGGGGTATCGTTTTTCCTTATGCACAGCTTGGGGATCATCACCATGGCCTTTTCCTTCGTCTCGCATACATAGGCTAGGTGTTCAGGAGAAGGCTCTCCGCTATCCACAATTTCCCTCTTCCTGGCATCCATAACGCTCCAATCATCCTCTTCCTTTCGTGACAGAAATAGCCTTCTATATTTGGACGAATGAGGACCTAAGAGCACAGGAATACCCAACCTGTTACACCCCGTGCCAATGGAAGCTGCCTTCTGGGACATTGCCCCCCAGGCTACACCACAGGCACCTACACGGTTAAGAACATAATCGGCCATTACCTCATAATTTGCCCTCAAAGGCAAGGCAGCGAAGATATTGGCTATCTTTATCGCCGCTCCGGTAATATGAGAATTGGATACGCAAGAGCCAACATTTACCACACCTCCGGCGTCGAAATCAGGAGGAAATAGCTCATATACAGTCTTGCCATCTTCAAACTTTTTCATCCCGGCAACCATAGCGGCACAACCCGTAAGAACCACGATATACTTCCTCTTGGCAAACTCATAGACCATATCAGCAACGTCATCTATATCGGGATAGTTACTGCAGCCAACAAAGGCGAGGACACCAGGGATTGTACCAAGTGTTATGGGCGCACCGACATTTCTTATCTCAGTGTCCATGATAGCGCCACGCCCAGCCCTAACCTTCCAGGTCTCCTTGCTCGCCACTACCTGCATTACCTTGAGGATAGGAATATGTTGCGGGCACTCTTGGTCGCACTTACCACATCCAATGCACTTATTAAACAGCTGCCTTGGCTCATCATAATCCCCCTTGGAAATATCCTTCATCGCCTTGCCAATTCCCAGCAAATTGGGGCATACCCTTTCGCACATGTCACATTTGGTGCACTTCGCGGCAAGCTCCTTAGCCTCCTCTTCACTTATCCACTCCTTCCTCCTTTTCGGGGCGATTTCCAGGGCGACTTTTGCCGCCACCTCAGCCGCCTTTTCAGGGTCTAGGATAGCGAAGTGCTTTTTGTCCTCTACCATTTGCTTCACTATCTCTTCTGTCTCCCAGTCAGTGGCATCTTCGAGGCCGTACATTGCCTTATCCAGACAGGCGATAACCCGCGAGTCAACCTTGTCTGCCTCTATGGGCATATCAGTCCTGATGCATTGCTCATCTGTCATTATTACATCAGGAATGCCTGTCTTGATGAAGAAGAGTTGCCTGGAAAGAGGACCTACGACCTTTGCCCTATCGGAATACCTTGTTGTCTCCAGAGCGGTACAACAAATGCCACCTACCTCAATCTTATCATAGAGGTCATTCTCACGTAAGTAATCAATGAGGGTACATGAAGTTGCTGGATTATGCCCAACCAGCAGGATCACTGGCTTAGATCTATCTATCGAGCCCCATCCCATGTCCACGAGGGGCGTATCGGCAACGGAGGTAGGGAAACCAAATCCCACAATCTGGGCGATATCGGCTACTTCCATCCCCACATGGTCCAGCATGCTGGCATGCAAGGCTTTGGATTCGTAATCCAGACAGCTTCCTTCCTGGCCGGTATGTGTGGAATCAAGAAGATGGGCAATCTCCTTATATACGTACTCTATGACCATCTTAAGGTCGCCCAGGGTCTCCGGCTTCAAGCCGGTAACCGTCCTTATATTTGGAGCCTCGAGCTCGATAAATGTGCCCATATCAATCTTTTTGTCGGCGCCATATTTCTCAATCAAATGCTCCAGTATATGACCACCATGAGCGGCATGGGCTGAGCACCCCATCAAGCAAGCGAGAAGAATAAGCCTTGCCTGCTGAGTTGCTATGTCTAAGCCACAAGCCCCTCTCCTTCCCTGGGTAAGATCACACTTCCCATAGGTACAAAGACAGCACAGGTCACAGAATGGGGCATACCAGGGCTTATAAGTCTTAAGCAGCCTCATGTCCCATGACCTAAGGTCTGGGATTTCTGGCATTGGGG
>Ga0315544_1002307_pt1 | contig 13606 bp, 10 predicted proteins | sample SalMarSW160130MG_2_FD_202543 | JGI IMG/M metagenome (GOLD analysis project Ga0315544, IMG submission 202543) | Salt marsh sediment microbial communities from the Plum Island Ecosystem LTER, Massachusetts, United States - Salt Marsh Sediment SW1601-130 ... | reverse complement strand
CCCTCCTTTTATTTCCCAATTACAAATTCCTGGATTGTCAGCCTCGAATACTGGATGCATGCTAATTTTAGCTTCTGAGCCTTCCTTCTTTAAAGAATAAGGAAATACCCCACAGTGCCATAAAAGTTCAGCATTATCATCTTCAGGATGTCTATTTGTTAAGTCGGCAAAAAAAACAGATTTTTTATCTAATGCTGCTGCCTGAGCAATAAGAGAAGTTATCGCCCCGTTTATATCAGTTTCACAGGCCACAGGTATCCTATCATCAAAAAGCAAGGAATTCGCCAAACAAGGTACTACCCCTAACATAGTTTGCAATGAATTCCAGCATTGAAAGGCAAAGGCTTGAATACCTTCCTCCTCAGATATTTTTTTCACAACTACTTTTAAGGCTATAATATTTTTTAATGAGTCTTCACTTATTTCTAATATCATATTCTTTTTTACGAACTTATATGTTTCATTGAAATTATCATTTGGTCTTTTAACAAGCTCTTTTGCCATAGATACAATATCACCTAAGTTAAAGGGGACTATCTCTATATTGAATTTATCAATCAATTCTCCTTCAGAGCTTATCACAGTCCAGAAGTCCCGGGGTCTGACTCCAATCTTACCAATTTTTATTTTCTTAAATTTTTTTACAACATTTGCTGCTCTTATGAAATTAATAAAGCCCCTTGAAAAAACTTCATCATTAACTCTAGAATTGATAATATATGTAAAAGGTATATCAAATCTTTGAAGGATCTTACTTGTAGCAAATAATCCACACTGAGTATCTCTTAGTCTGGTCCCATCATAAAGAGGAGATTCATCTCTTGGTCCCCATAGAAGTAACGGTTTATTAATTTCTCTGGCGACTTTTGCAACTGCACTTTCAGTTCCAAAATTACAGTGTGGAGTAAAGAGACAATCTATGCAGATTTTATTGAATTTTTTTACAACTTTATCCACATCATTATCCGATGAAAGCATTCCATCTTCGTTAATATCCTCTATATCGATAATTTCAAAACCAAACGATTTTATCTTATCCAATATCAACCTTTTATATTTCAAGGCATCATCTCTACTAAACACATTTCTCCTTGTGGGTATGTAACCTATTACTATTTTATTTCCATTCTCCATTGCAAATTTCCTCTCTATTGACAATTACTTTTCTTATGACTGCCGGAATATCTATAAATATAAAATTTGTTTCATGAATTTTTATTTTTAAAGAATGTAACCCCCGAAACCAATATCACATTGGCATAGGGTGTCACTTCTCCAGTTCTAATCACTGCTCTTGCTCTTTTAGTCAATTCCTTAAATTCAGTATGCTTTACCTCTACGATTTCTTTGTCTTTAAAACTCTCCATAATTTTGTTTTTAAAATTTATGTTAAACTCTCCTGATTCTTTAGCGATTATTACCTTTTCTACTTCTAGTTCTATCAGCACCTTATCCAGTACTTCAAAAAATTTTGGGAAATTTTCTACAACCGCAAGGTCAATTCTTTTAACATTAACCGGTACAGATAACCCTGCATCACTTATTACTAACATATCAGTATGCCCTAATTTTGAAATAACTGATGAAATTTCTGAATTTATTATCCCAATTTTTTTCATAATTAAATCCTTTCTTAATAGACGCTATTTTATTTAATCGCTTCTTTTAAAAACACTTTATAATAACCTATTTTAATTACTCCTTTATTGTGGTACTTGACACTATATCTACGCCAGTGCCCATCAAATTTTTATATATTGGATCACCCATATTTATAGGCGCTTCGGCTTGAATTTTTTTAACTTTAGTAATCATTCTTAAAATTTCTTTTTTAGGAACAGTTTTTTCACTTCTCACAGGCAGCCTGGAATATGTCTTTGAATTTATACCAATTGTAGTTGTAAGTACTCTTCTAGGATCTTTTATTTCTTTTAGCGCAAAACTTTTTCCTTTTTTACACTGGTTCCCGGAAACTACTATATCTTTACTTCTTAAATTTTTTTCATCGTAATTTATTTCTAACAAACAACCAACAGGACATTCTATACAAGTCAAACATTTCTTCAATTGAAACCTTCTTTAAATCTATGTTTTAATAATATAAATAGTATTTTGTGTTGATTTACATAATAAAGATATATCATGCAAAATTTGGAGTTTTACTTACACTTATCCTAATAAAATCCTTTCCTGATTTAATTAAATCCTTAAAATACTTTTTTTTAACTTCAATAAATATTAGCTCTCCCGGCAGCGCATATTTTAATTTTCTAATAAAATTTATATTACCGAACTTCACATAGGCATTTCGTATTGGGTATTTTACGCGAATTCTGAACAATACGTCGCTATCACCATCAATATTCTGGGGAACAATGTAATTAATATTTTCTCCTTTTGAGATATTTATAAATGGACAGGAAGCTAAATTTTTATTTAAATATAAAAATGCACTCTGTGCTGAAAGGTAGCCATCCTCGGTTACATTATCTGCAATATCATTTACATATAGTGAGTTTCCGCATGCAAAAATTCCTTTAACACTTGTCTGTAAGTTTTCATCAACTATAGGGCCATTTGTATTTTCATCTATTTTGATATCGCATGTTTTTGAAAGTTCATTTTCGGGTATCAGCCCAACTGACAGAATTAGCGCGTCGCAATAAACTTTACAACCTGTGTTTTTAATAGGCTCTAAATTATCATCAACCTTCGAGATTTCGACAGCTTCAATTCTCCGGTAACCATAGATATTTGTTACTGTATTGTTTAAATAAAGTGGAATATTATAATCTTCAAGGCATTGAGCTACATTGCGTGCAAGTCCTGTTGAAAAAGGCATCAGTTCATATACCCCTCGCACATTACAACCCTCTAACTTAAACCTTCTTGCCATTATAAGACCAATATCACCAGAACCAAGTATGATAATATCTTTACCAGGTAAATAGCCTTCAATATTTACCATTCTTTGTACAAACCCAGCCGTGTATACACCTGGAGGTCTTGAGCCAGGAATAGCTATTTGTCCTCTCGTTCTCTCTCTACAGCCAAGTGCCAGTATTACAGCTCTTGCAGCTATATTCTGAATCCCCCTCCTTTCGCTCGTAACAACTACTTTTTTCCAACTAATTCCACTATTGTTTCTTCCCTTATTTTTACCGTTACCCTGATCTATATCTAAAGCTAAAGCCATTGTATTTTTTAGAATTTTTATTTTTGTATTATTTATCCTGTCCCTGAAAATCTGGCCGTATTCCGGTCCCGTTAATTGTTTCTTAAATACATGAAGTCCAAAACCATTATGTATACATTGTGGCAAAATTCCGCCTAACACCGGTTCTCTCTCAACAAGCACTATATCTCTTATTCCGAGTTCATATGCTTTAATGGCCGCAGCCATTCCACCAGGTCCACCGCCAACAACAGCAAGATCGCAGTATAATTCAGATTTCATAATTTCTTTCTTTAATTAAGCAATAATTTCAACTAACGGCACTAATTAGTTTTTCCCGACACAATATAGGAATCTTCCCCGAATTTAGTGACTTCCTCATAAGGTAAATTTAAGGTATCAGAAATTAATTTAATTAATTTGAGTGTACAGTATCCACCCTGGCATCTGCCCATCCCCGCCCTTGTTCTAAATTTAATACCATCTAATGTAGTCGCACCTCTTTGGATTGCTTCAATTACCTCAGCTTTAGTAACTCCCTCACATCTGCAAATTACCTCACCATACCCTATATCACTGCTATAAAGTTCAAGATTGTTTTCAGGATTATTTTTTTTAAATTTTTTAATACTTTTTCGAATTGGGACGAATTTCCTATTCTTCAGCAGCTTCAATCCATTATCTTTTAATACATCAATTAGAACTTCACATATTGAGAAAGCACATGTAAGACCAGGAGATTGAATTCCTGCAACATTTATAAATTTATTATTCTTAAAGGAAGGCGAAATTATAAAATCGTTATTGTCTGATACTGCCCTCAAACCTGCAAAACTTGTTATAACTTTGTTATATGGAATACCGTCAAATATCTCATCTGCTTTCTTCTTCACCTCATTGATACCATTACTGGTATTTGAGAAATCAACTTTATCCGATTTTTTATAATTAGGACCTATTAAAAAATTCCCCCCGGTTGTCGGGGATACCAATACTCCTTTAGATTTACCTTCTGAGAACCTATAATTTACTTTATTTACAAAATCTCCTACTTCACTGTCAAAGAGCAAATACTCTCCTTTTACAGGCTCTATTTTAAATGAGTCGTCACCTATAAAACCTGCAACCTTGTCAGCATTAATTCCAGCTGCATTTATAACAAAATCTGTTTCAATAATTATTTTTCTTTGATTAATTCCACCTGTGATATCGTTATTAAACATATTAAATGATGAACTACCGGAGGCTTCTATTAAAAAAATATGAGAATTTCTATTATAAGATATACCTGTGACTTCCGAATTGAAAATAAATTCAACAGAGTTATAGCTTGCATTTTCAAACAAAGCTATTGCTGCCTCATACGGTGAAACAATATGAGTTTGCTCAGAATACAATGACGCACATACATTACTGCTAATATTGGGCTCTTCTTTTCTCAGCTTTCCAAAATCGGTGATAATGCTAAGTCCATTACAGCCGCATCTTCTACCCTGATTTAAAAGATTTTCAAGAGAAGTTATTTTGGAGAAATCAAGTATATTCAGAAAAGACCCAGTATTTTTAAAAGGGATCTCAAGTTCCTCAGCATTTTTCTTAAAAAGCAAATTACCTCTACTAGATAAATCAAGCCTGAGTGTTCCTTCATCACCTGCATAACCCGGGTGGATTATACCGCTATTGGCTTTAGTCGTACCCCACCCCACATCAGCCTTTTTTTCAATTACTAATACCGAATTGGCAAACCTGCTTAGCTCTCTTGCAATAGCACAACCAATTATTCCAGCTCCAATTATCGTTATATTTGCTTTTTTAGCTTTTGTACCCATCAATTATCCAGTTCCTTGATCTTGATACTGCTCTGCACCAATTCTTGTATAGTTTCTTTCTTAGCTTTTCACCAATTTTGGAATGAAATTCAAAATATGTACTTGATTCTCCAATTTGTAAAGGATTCTCCCATATGCCTATACCCAGGCCCGCACCATACATTGCTCCCAGCGCAGTTATTTCCTTTACTGGAAATTTGATTACTTTAATTCCCGTAAGATCCGATAGTACCTGGCAAAACGAATCATTTTTCGAAACCCCGCCATCTATTTTTATCTTTGTTAATTTAACTCCGGTATCCTTTTCAATTGCTGCAACCAGATCACAGACACCATATGCAATAGATTCCTCTGCAGCTCTGATAATCTCCTTCTTACTTGTGGACCGTGATATGCCAATGATAATACCTGAAGCATATGGATCCCAATAAGGAGCGCCTAAACCAGTAAATGCAGGTACAAAAAACAAATTACTCTGATAGTCAAGACCTGCTGTTATTTCTCCGATTTCATTATAATCATGGATTATTCCAAGTTCGTCCTTTAACCATTGAAAAACACTTCCAGTATTATATATCGATCCTTCCAGGGCATAAAAAACATCACCCTTGTTTGATTGATAAAAAACAGTAGTCAGTAAATTGCTATTACTTGAGAGCCTTTTATTACCTGTATTCATCATTAGAAAAGTACCAGTTCCAAAAGTACTCTTTACATCATACTTTGAAAAACATCTATGGCCGAAAAGTGAGGCCTGTTGGTCCCCAAAAACTGAGCATATCGGTATTTGATGCTTAAGAATTGAATCTTTCTTTGTATGTCCGTATATTGAGTTACCAAAACTAGGCAATACATCTGGTAAAATGCTCTCCGGGATGTTAAAGATATCCAGTAACTCAACATCCCAGGACAAATCATTAATATTAAACAACATGGTCCTAGATGCATTTGAAACATCGGTAAGGTGCTGGTCGGTTAATTTATAAATTACCCAACTATCAACTGTGCCAAAGACTAAATTCGATTTTTTCAAATACTTATTTAAAGAATTATCATTCTTTAGTAGCCACTCAAGCTTTGTAGCAGAAAAATAAGGATCTAAGACAAGACCGGTTTTATCTTTAATGATGCTTTCGTATCCGCTATTTTTCAACTGGTCGCACCTTTCAGAAGTTCTTCTGTCCTGCCATACTATAACATTCGAAAGAGGATTACCATCCTCTTTATTCCATACCACTATAGATTCTCTCTGATTGCAAATTCCCAGAGCAATAATATCTGGCGGTTCTATTGAAGATTTTAACATCCCTTCAGAGATCACATTTTGAGTTGATTCCCAGATTTCATTAGGATCTTCTTCAACCCAACCCAAGGAGGGATAGAATTGTTTAATACTTTTATAAGATTCGGATATTATTACCCCCTTGAGATTGAAAATAATAAATCTTACAGAAGTAGTACCTAAATCTATTACACCAATAAAATTTTTTTTATTGCCCATTATTATTAATCATCTTTATATTAAGAACATTTACCTATATGCTTATCAACTTAAAAAATTTTCATGAGTTTTACCTTTATTATCGTCCTCCGAGTTTTTCTCCCTTTATCAATTTATTCAAGATAATCGCCAAAATAAAAATACTACCTGTAGCCACATACTTATATGTATGCTCCAGTCCCATTAGGTTCATCGCATTTCTTATAACTCCTAAAATCAGCGCACCAAAAATCATTCCTCTCACACTACCCTCTCCACCTTCAAGCAGGGTACCACCTAAAAGAACTGCTAATATAACGTCAAATTCCATTCCTGATGCATTTAATGGACCTGCAGACATCGATCTTGAAGTCATTATGACACCCGCAATTCCGCACATGAATCCAGATATCACCATCAAACTATATTTAATTTTCTTGACAGGCACTCCGGATAATAATGCTGCCTGCTCATTTCCTCCGATCACGTAAGAATACTTACCCAGTAGAGTTCTTTTTTCTATGAAAAGGAATATAAAAAATATTGACAGCATGATAATAACCGGAATAGGAATCTTCCATAAATACCCCTGGCCGATTAAGTCATAATTAGAAGGAAATCCACTCCCTATAGTATGGCTTCCACAAATGATAAAGACTATTCCTCTAAAAACATACATGGTGCCTAATGTAGCAATTATATGACTTACTCCTAATTTGACTATTATAAATCCATTTATAACTCCGCAAATGACACCAACTAATATTGCAATAATAATAGCCAATACAAATGGGAAATCACTACCTCCACTGGTTAATTTTGCTAATGTGATTCCTGAAAGCGCCACAATACTTCCAACTGATAAATCCAAACCTTTGGAAACCATTACCATATTGACCGCACACCCGACAATTATAACCATTGAAATTTGGCGCAGTACATTCGTAATATTTAAAATAGTCAGAAAGTTTGGGGATATAAAACATGCAATCGTGAAAAAAAACAATAATATAATCAATACAACATATTCTTTCATAATTAATTTTAATTTTTCCATACCCACCTCAATATTATTTACATTAAAAAATTACAATAGACTTTGCATTATAAGCTTCTCTTTAATTTCGTCACCACTGAGTATTTTATTTATTCCACCGCTTTTCATAATTAAAATTCTATTACACAACTCTACTAACTCTGAATATTCTGTAGAACAAATTAATACAGACACACCAACAGCAGAAAGATCTTTTAAGATTGAGTATATTTCTGATTTAGCTTTAACATCTATCCCATGTGTTGGCTCAATTAATAACATTAATTTAGCTCTGGTAGAAATTCCTCTGGCAATTACTACTTTTTGCTGGTTACCACCACTTAAATCTCTAACCTTTTTATAAATACTTGGAGTTTTTATATCCAATTTTTCAATAAAATTGTGGGCTAATCTTCTTTCTTTCCTGCTGTTTATTACTCCAAATTTTGAATATTCTCCGGTAGAAGAAATCGATATATTATTTAAAACACTTAATATTCCAAATAATGCTTCTTCTCTTCTTTTTTCTGGAATGTAGCAGAAACCATCTCTAATTAACATTCTGGGATCTTTTAAATCCATTTTTTCTTTATAAAAAATAATTTCCCCGCGCTTAATCTTCTCCAAACCAAATAAAGCCTTGCCTACCTTGTCATAACCTGATCCCAGCAATCCTGTAACACCAAGAATTTCCCCTTTGTTTAAATGAAAATTTAAGTTACTCAAATCATTTGTAGATAAATTTTTTGCTTCTAATATTATGTCTTCTTTTTTAAAACTTAATTCTTTTTTAGTTTTTTTAACTTGTTTCTCACCAATAATTAATTCTATCAGCTTATTTTTGTCTATTTCAGTTACCTTCATCCTTTTGCCGATATTCTTCCCATTTCTTAATACAGTTACATAATCTCCTATTCTAAAAATCTCATCTAATCTGTGTGAAATATAAATTATAATTACATTTTTCTTTTTTAATATGTTTATAACATTAAATAATTTCAGTGTTTCACTTTCAGTCAATGAAGAAGATGGTTCGTCATAGACTATTACTTTTGACTCTTCATCAAATGCCCTCAATATCTCTAATATTTGTTTCTCTGCTACACTCAAATTCTTTGCTAAAGAGTTTAAATCAATATCTATTCCCATCTCCTTGAAATCCCTGACCGTTTTCAAATAATCACTCTTTTTATCTACGATACCAAAAGTATTTTTTTCTTTTCCAAGTGTATAATTCTCAAAAACGGTCAATTTATCACAAAGATTGGTATCCTGGAAAATAAAATTTATTTTTCTTTTTTTAGCATCAGTCAGCGAAGTAATGTTAAGAAGTTTACCGTTTAGAAAAATTTTACCCGAATCTTTTGTATGAACACCGGCAAGAGCTTTTATCAAAGTTGATTTCCCGGCTCCATTCTCACCTACTATACAATTAACCTTGCCACCCTCTGCTGTAAAATCTACATTATCCAAAGCCTTTACACCTGGGAACGCTTTGCAGATATTCTTCATTTCTAATATATTATTTGGCATTTTAATCACTTGAAAGAATTTAATAAAAAATTATGCGGCAACTTTTTATTTGTCAGGAGCAATTATTTTATTGCTCCTGACGCTTACAATAGATTTTGGTCCAGTTTATCAATCAGATTCTAATTTAGCTAATTCCTCTTCTAAATCTTTGTTCCATTGTTTTAAAAGATATTCTTCCCAATCTGAATCATCAGTTAGTACCAAAGATCCAACCTCAAATCGTTCATTGGCATCTATTGATATTTCACCATTAATCATTTTAAGAGCAATGTCCCAAAGAGCTATTTCATTATCATAAGGTTTTATACCCACAGTAAATTTATATGATGATTCTGGATCAACTATCCTTAAATATTCATCCAATGATCCTTCAATACCACTGACAATCTCTGTTTCTGGAGTCCCTCTGCCAACAGATTTTAATACATTATGTGCTGTTAAGCTTTGAGATGCATTCATTGCACAAACAATGTTAATTTCTGGGTGTGCCATTATTACATCTTCAAAGTCATTATATACGAGGTCTAAAGCACTTTCATCAGTCATTTCAACATCTATAATCTCAGCATCAGGATCTACGGATTGTACCCCTTCTATAAATGGATCATGTCTATTTGTCATAGCATTTTCAAGTTCTTCCTTCATTAAAGCGCCTACTACAATTGGTACATCGGGATGTTCTTCTATCCATAGATTTGCACATGCAGCACCCATCTCTCTATTGGCATCATCTTCAGTAAGTGCTAAATGGACATAGGGCTCTACTGAGGGAGCCTGGTAAAAGAAAACTATTGGTATTCCGGCATCATCGGCCAGTTTCTTCATTTCATTTGCATCTGCATCAGTTATAGCTTGTATAATAATAGCATCTACATCTCTGGTTATTAAATCTTCTACTATTCTCCTCTCTTTCTCTACATCAGCATCAGCACTATTAAGCACTAATTCAATATTATTTTCCTCACAAAAATCCTTCGCAAATTTACTTACCAGTTGCTGATAATTATCAACCTCGAATATAAGAACTCTACCGATGACTAGCTGTTCCGCTGTTTCTTCCCCCGCTGCCTCTTCAGTAACTGCTTCCTCCTCTGTTGCAGCTGTTTCTTCCTCCGCTGCCTCTTCCTTACAACCTGTACTTATAAATATTAAGGATACAGTAAAAATAAAAATTAATAGTAATATTGTTAACTTCTTCATTCGATTCTCCTTACCTCTTGTAGCTTAGCAATAAATATGTTATATTCTCTTCGAGATTTGTTCTATATAAAGGTACTACGCCTAAGTATTCTAAGAGCAAATCTCATTTTTTTCCCATTTTAATAAAATTTACCACCTCCTTACTGAATAATCTGATTTCGCCCATTTTTATTTATAAAACTACCTCCTTTGCCTCTTTTATAATTTATAGCCTAATTAATTGTTAAAATTCATAATCATTTAGCTACAAAACTGCATCTACATTTATTATATCTATTTCATACATTACCACTCTGCAGCACTCTTATCTGACCGTTAATACTACTACTGACATAGGAGGTAATGTTGCCAAAAAACCATTTTCCTTCATATTTACCTTATCGAAATCAACTAGTTTAACCTCATCCGGTTTTTCAAAAGTGTTATGACTGTTCATAAACGAACCGGTTAAAATCTTTCCTGATATTTTAGTCCCTTTCATTCCATACAAAACACAATCTATATCAGCTTCAGCATGGTCATGTAGATTACAAATTGATATATTAATCGTTCCTTTATGATCTATAGATGCTGAAACACTTACCTGTGGAATCTTTTCACCTTTATATTCATATTCACTATATTTTAGTTTTAATGGTATAACCTTTGAATCTTGATGAACTTTATACATATCGAATACATAATAAGTGGGGGTGAGGATCATTTTATCCTCTTTAGTTAAAATAAGTGATTGAAGCATATTTACCATCATCGAAATATTCGCCATTCTTACACGATTGCAGTTATTATTAAAAATATTTAAATTTATTCCGGATACCAATGCATCTCTTATCGTGTTTTGCTGTAACATATAAAAACTTGGTTCAGTATCTTTTTCAATGTCATACCATGTACCCCATTCATCAACAATTAAACTAACCTCTTTATTTGAATCGTACTTATCCATAATACCGGAGACTTCCTTAATAAATTTTTCCATATGCATTGTCTTCTTTAGAGTAACAAACCATTCTTCTTCACTGAAATCTACCGCTGAGCCTTTCTTTACCCAATTAGAACCCGGCATCGTATAATAGTGAATACTTAAACCATCGATAAAAGAACATGCATCCAGCATAAGTGTTTCAACCCAGTTATCTCTATTGTAACTATTACTACAAAAACATTTCGGTGTACCTTCTATGCTCGCATCAAATGGACCACAGGCAATCTTATTTATTTTTTTACCGCCGTAATTATATATAAAGTTCTGGTAACGTTTGTATAAATCAGCATAGTATTCAACTCTCATCTGTCCACCGCATCCCCAGTTCTCATTACCTATTCCGAAGTACTTTACAAACCACGGTTTATCTCTTCCATTTCTTTTACGTAAATTAACAATATCAGACTCACATTCAGAATTAACATACTCGACCCATTCTCGTATTTCATTTACTGTTCCACTGCCGACATTTCCACTGATGTAAGATTCACATCCTAACATTTCACATAAATTTAAAAATTCATGAGTCCCAAAATGATTACTTTCCACTAATTCACCCCACATCGCATTTACTCTTTTTGGGCGCTCTTCAAGTGGTCCGATTCCATCTCTCCAGTGATATGTATCTGCAAAACATCCGCCTGGCCAGCGTAAAACTGGTATATTGATTAATTTCAATGCTTCAATGACATCATTACGAATTCCATCGGTATTCGGTATTGGCGAATTCTTGCCAACCCATATTCCCTCGTAAATACACTTTCCAATGTGTTCTATAAAATGGCCATAAATGTTTTTATTAATGATTTCTTTTGCTTCATCACAGTAGCCGATTATTACATTCTTCAATTAAGCTCTCTCCCAATAAATATAATTAAGAAATCTTAAAACTTTATATTCCTCAAAGGGTACTAAGGATTTCTATTAGCTATATAGCCCATTCTGATAGATGCTTCCCTAGCCCTCTTCTTAACTATTGCAGCTAACTTCTCTATTTTATCTTCAGTGATTGTCGAAACATGACCAGAAATATTGATTGCAGCAATTACTTTATTAGTATAATCATAAACAGGAGCACCGATACACCTATGACCAATCGCATATCTCTGATCATCAAATGCATATCCTAAGTTTCTTACTTTTTTCAATTCTTTTTCTATTTCTTTCCTATCTGTTAGTGTATTTTTGGTATATCTAATAAAAGTACTTTTACTCAATAACAAATCCAGTTCTTCCTTTTCAAGATAAGCCGCTATAGCAAAACCTGCCACACATAAATTTAAATCTACAGCATCACCAATATTTGCAACACTAACTAAGCTCTTATGCCTCTTAATAACATCTAAAAACAGAACTTTATTATTATGCAATACACCCAATTGAACAATTTCTTTAGTTTCATCTGCTAATTTTTTCAATATATCTCTTACTTCATTTCTTAAATCCAATCTGGATAGGATAGAACTTGATAGGCTTAAAAATTTCAGATCAAGCTTCCACAAATCTTCTGCCCCAGATCTATATCTTGATACATAATTTAGTTCTTCTAATATACAAAGGATCCTATAAATTGCAGACCTAGAAATGTTTGTCTCTTTATATATTTTTTCAACGGATAAAGAACCATTAAATGCTAATTCTTCAATTATCCTTATACCTCTGATTAATATATTATCTTTCACTATTTACTCACTTTTTAAGCTATGTGGAAAACGATTTTCGTTATTCGATATACGAATTATAGTACAATAGAATAATAAATGTCAAGCATTCTTTCTACTCTTCTACGATTAGTACCAATAATTTGGAATTCGTTCCATATTAAGGTACGGAATTTATTTTATCTTTGAGGGAAAAATTACCTGAAATCATATATAGTACAAAATACTCACAGATTATGATGATCTTTCAGCTTTTCTGCTATTTCCTATCTAGCTAGTTGCTCTCTTCCCCTGGATCTATATCCTTTAGGTACAATATATTCCTTTCTCCCACCTTTAAAATTTTCCACTCCCCTTCCCCATTAGTTTAATAAACGTTATTTAGATAAGTTTCATTAAAGTCAGTTACCATTAGTATTGAATTTTAGGATTTTTAAAGATCCGTTTTTATGACATCCTTTTAAGCACGAATCTAACATAAAAAGCCCGGCATTATACCGAGCTTTTATATTTAAATGACTTTGATTTTCTTTTTAAATGTAAGATCTACATTAATTGAATTATCTTCGACATTTGCTAAAACTAGTGCTATATCCTCTGGGTTTTTAAGGCATGCGCTAGGCGAACCGCCTCCGCCATTCGCCCATAGCAATAATTATGTACATCAATTTTTAATTACAATCAAATCAACTTAATTATTTTATCTT
>Ga0315544_1002304_pt1 | contig 13611 bp, 8 predicted proteins | sample SalMarSW160130MG_2_FD_202543 | JGI IMG/M metagenome (GOLD analysis project Ga0315544, IMG submission 202543) | Salt marsh sediment microbial communities from the Plum Island Ecosystem LTER, Massachusetts, United States - Salt Marsh Sediment SW1601-130 ... | reverse complement strand
TACGAGATGCTCACCGGCAAAGTTCCCTTTGAAGGTGAGACTACCACTGACACAATAGCACGCATCATTGAACGCGACCCGGATTGGGACCGGTTACCCCTTAAAGCGCCGTCGAATATCCGCGTACTGTTGCGGCGTTGCTTAGCGAAAGAGCCTCGCCGGCGACTGCAACATATAGGTGACGCTGTCCTGGAAATCGACGAGACACTGAGCTTACCCGCTGTTGAACCACCCATAACCGCCCCAATGGTAGGTAAAGTCCGTCTTATACCGTGGAGGTTAACAATCATATGCAGCGTGGCAGGTATAGTGGTCGGCCTGGTTGCTACGAGCATATTCTTAAGCAAGCCTACGGGTCCGTCGCCCACCACGGTAGCCGCTGTGCCCACCCGTCGAGCCATAATCAGGCTTCCTGAAAATCAAGTGCTGGGTTTTTTCCGTTCGACTCCTTTGGGTATCCGCCGGCTTGCGTTTGCCCTGTCGCCCAATGGGTCGCACCTTGTATATGTCGCTGACCTTGCCGATAGGACCCAACTTTTTCTTCGTTTTATGAACCAGTTTGAGGTCAGGCCTATTCCCGGCACAGAAGATGCCTTCTCGCCGTTCTTTTCCCCCGATGGTCAATCGGTGGGCTTCTTCGCTAAAGACAAGTTAAAGATAGTTTCGCTTCTGGGCGGTGAGCCTGTAACTATCTGCGACGCCGACAATCCTCAAGCTGGAAGCTGGGGCCCTGATGGAATGATCTACTTTGCAGATGGATTAGGTTCGGACCTATGCAAAGTGTCTGCTGAGGGTGGTCCAATGGAGCTTCTAACGACAAGAACCGAACCCGCTAAAGCAGGTGCTTCTGGCTATCTGTCTCCGCAGGTTCTGCCGGGTGGCAAAACGCTGCTGATTTCCCCACCGGTCGGTACTATGCTTTTATTCCTGGAAACCATGGAGAAAAGGATTCTGGTCAAAGACAGTCGATACGCGCGTTACGTGCCTACAGGACATCTCGTCTATGTTCGGGCAGGGGCAATCGAGGCGGTGCCCTTCAGTCTGGCCACGCTTCAGGTAACTGGTCCTCCTGTCCCAGTCATTGAGAAGATTCTATCAGACTCGGTGAGCGGCACCGCACAGTTCGCTTTCTCGAACGATGGTTTGCTTGTCTATGTTCCCGGGGGTGACACATCCAAGAGTACCCCGGTCTGGGTCGATCGTCAAGGCAATATCGAGCCGCTTGCCATGCCAGCTCAAACCTATGGAACGTTCAGGCTCTCGCCCGATGGAAACCGGCTGGCGATCTTGGTTGAAGAGCTTCGATCCAATTTGTATATCTATCATATCGCCAAGGGGATGGGAACCAGGCTGACCCCGGAAGGGAATAACTATTATCCCCTCTGGACACCGGATGGCGAGCGGGTCGTTTTCTCCAGTCGCAGAGAGGGAGAAGAGGAATGGAATCTTCTTTTGGCGCCCGCAGATAGCAGCGGCGAAGCCGAGCTGCTTTATCCGGGCCAAAATATGTTAGCGCCGTGTTCCTGGTCGCCCGACGGCAAGCTGCTGGCACTTTATAGTTTAGATGCAGATCTGGACATCTGGGTATTACCGCTCAAAGGGCCACGTGAACTTGACCTTATTCTCGGGACGGAATTCAAAGAAGTTTTCCCGGTGTTCTCACCGGATGGCCGGTGGATTGCCTACATGTCAGATAGGGATGGCAGGTCTCAGGTTTACGTACGACCATATCCCGCTATGGACAGGGTATGGCAGATTTCATACGATTTGGGAGAAGAGCCAATCTGGTCGCCAAATGGTGATGAGCTGTTCTTCCGCAACGTCAATAAATGGATGGTTGTGTCTATCTCTACGGAACCCGAGTTCAAAGCGGGTACACCTCAAGTGGTCTTTGAAGGGCCATACATCAACGTTAGTGGTCTATCCTACGATGTTGCGCCCGATGGCCAGCGTTTCTTGGTCCTGCAACCCCAGTATGATGACTCACAAGTTAGGGAACTCCATGTCGTGACCAACTGGTTTGAGGAGCTAAAGCGGCTTGTGCCGACGGGAAAAGATTTATAACGTCTATATAGAAAACCAGATTTCTCCGCTCTGCGATGCTGCGTATCACTTCGGTCGAAATGACCCTTCCAATTTATTATTTACTATTTTCTATTTACTATTTTTATTCGAAGTTTAGGGTGAAGGGGGTTAGTGAATTGGAGATTAGTTGCTTAGGTTACCCGGTGAACAGGAAATCAGGTTGCAGGATACCAGGAATCAGTAGATAAGGATTATAGCGATTCTCGATGCTGGATATTGGATCCTGGATGCTCGTATCTTGTGAAGCGTCGTCGTGCCGACGACGGCTAAACAAGGACCAGAAAATAAATTGAGTAGGAAAGAAAACCCCCAGTAAAACTGGGGGCTAAATATCTGGATTCCGCATCAAGTGCGGGACAGGCGGGGCTAAATATGGGGGCATATAATCCAATAGTAAATTGATGGGCTGAATTTTTGCTTGACTTTAGGTCCAATAAGTGATAGAATCTCAGTGGTCAATAGGAGGGCAAAAAATGCCTGCTTTAAGTAAAACTTTCGACGTGTCCAAGCCTTGCAAAGAAAACTGCAAATTAACAACGCCGTTATTTTTATTACTTGCCATCTGTTTATTCGGCCGATTGGCCGAGGCAGAATATGGCGGCGGCAGCGAGGTTATAGCCTCAGCCCAGACGAGCACCTACGTGTTTCTGACCGAGCAGAGTAAAGCAGTGAAGGCCGGCGGATTTGCCGGCGTCCATGAAACTTACCCCATAGAAGGGCAATTCGGGTTAAGTGTCGATTTCGATGCAGGTACGGCCTGGTTCGGCCAGGTCGATGCGAGCCTAATCGACGAGAGCGGCTTATTGTATGAACGGAGTCTGGGTGCCACCTTTAATATGGCCGAACTTCTCGGTGCAGTTGTGGATGATACGACAATTGAGTTTGTGGGTAAAACCACGGATGGTATGGAGAGTACAATCCTCCTGACGCTGACCTTCAGGGACGATTCGGCTCACCTGACCGGCAGAACGGTTCCGCCACCTAACAGCGCAGACTTTTTCATCTACGAATTGGACGCCGTTGCCAATAAAAAATACGGCGGCGGTAGCGGAGAGCCGAATTACCCATACCTGATTTACACAGCCGAGCAGATGAACGCCATCGGGGCCGAGCCAAACGACTGGGACAAGCACTTTAAGCTGATGGCGGATATTGATTTGAGCGGATTTATGGGAACAGATTTTAATATCATTGGAGACTGGGTAGATCCAAGAGATAATAAACCATTCACAGGCGTCTTTGACGGCAACGTTCATACAATCTCAAACTTCAGCTACACTTCTACAGACGAAAACTACATAGGACTTTTCGGATGCGTTAGTCTGCAAGGACAGATCAAAGATTTAGGATTGCTCGATCCTAACATTGATGCCGGAACAGGAGATTACGTCGGGTCGCTCATCGGCAGGCTGTATATGGGAACCATTACCGGCTGTTACGTTGAAGGCGGCAGCGTTTCGGCAGATGAAAATGTCGGCGGACTGGTGGGAGCGCACGGCTCTACGCCCGAACCACCCTCTCCCTTTCCACCACCCTATACGATATCCAATTGCTCTTCCACCAGCAGTGTACGGGGAACCAAGTCGGTCGGCGGACTGGTGGGAGCCAATTACCAGGGCTTCGTCACTAATTGCTATGCCATGGGCAGCGTTTCCGGAAAGGAGATTGTCGGCGGTCTGGTGGGACAAAGTGGGGACTGGGGGATTGATCCCGGGTGGGGTAGTAAGGTACTCAACTGCTTTTCAACGGGCCTTGTTTCAGGAGAATACAATTTAGGTGGCCTGGTGGGAGATAACTTGAAAGGTGAGATTGCGAATTCTTTCTGGGATATTGAGACCAGCGGGCTGACAACCAGTGCCGGCGGAACGGGTAAGACAACAGCCGAGATGCAGGTGGAAAGTACGTTCACTGATGCCGGGTGGGATTTTGTGGGCGAGAGCGTAAACGGCATCGAGGACTTCTGGAGCATCTGTGAGGGAACGAATTATCCGAGGCCGGCCTGGCAAATCCCGGCAGGGGATTTTGTCTGTCCGGATGGCATCACGATAGACGATTTTTTGTTTTTCATAGAGCACTGGCAGGATGATAATTGCAATCCAAGCAACGATTATTGTCAGGGTACAGACCTTGACTTCTCCGGTACAGTCGATATCAATGACCTTGAAATCTTTCTTGAAAACTGGCTGGCAGACGTAAGAAGTGATTAGTGAATTAGAGAATTAGTTCACTGGTGAATTAGAGCCTATTGGTTCTTGATACATTTCTAATAGCTCGCATTTGGGGTTGACTTGGGGGTGAATGTCGCTAAAATGCGTTTCTCGATTCTCGATACTCGATGCTTGATGCTGGATACTCGATTCTCGATACTCGTAAGGTAGTGAATAGTATCTCGAATGAGATATTTTTTTTATAAATGCAAACAAATAAGGAGACAACAGTTGGGTTATAAGTGCGTTGTACTGATTAAGCAGGTTCCCGATACCAAGAGGATTACGGGCGATGTGATGAACGATGACGGTACGGTCAAGCGTTCGGCGCTTCCGGCCATTTTCAATCCGGAAGACCTTAACGCCCTCGAATTAGCTCTGCAAATAAAGGAACAATTCGGCGGGCATATAACAGTCATTACGATGGGGCTGCCGGCGGCAAGTGCGATTCTTCGCGATTCGCTTTACCGCGGAGCCAACGATACAATCCTGATAACCGACACCCGATGTGCCGCAAGCGATACGTTAGCAACCAGCTATATCCTTAGCTGTGCGGTCAAAAAAATTGATTATGATATTGTTCTGTGCGGCAGACAGGCGATTGACGGCGATACCGCACAGGTAGGGCCGCAATTAGCGGAGAAATTAGGCATTACGCAAATTACCTACGTCGAAGAGCTTATAGAGCTCAATGGTAAAAGCATAATCGCGCAGAGAAACATCGGGAACGGCTGGCAGCAGGTCAAGGCCGAGCTGCCGGTATTGCTTACTGTCATCGGGGATGCAAATGAGCCGAGAGTTGCAGCGGCGAAAAAGATGATGAAATACAAAAAGGCCCTTACGCCGATTGAGGTGGAAAGAGAAATCAGAAGCCAGAGGACAGAAGGCAGAAGTCAGAGGACAGAAGGCAGAAGTCAGAAGACAGAATACAGAAGTCAGAGGACAGAGAACAGAGGACAGAAGGCAGAAGGCAGCGAGGAAGAAATAAGGGAACTTGTTGAAAAGAAGTGCAGCAAATTAGTAGAAAAGAACTTACTGATTAAGCAATGGGACCTGGATTTTCTTGAGGCGGATTTGAGCTGGTGCGGGCAAAGCGGCTCGCCAACAAAAGTCCACCGCATACAGAGTGTTGTCCTGGCCGCTAAGGAAAGCAAAAGCGTCGAGCCAAACGATAAGGGAATATCGGATATGATACACGAATTGATTGAGGATAAGACGATAGCGTGAAGCAGACGACGGGCAACAGAGGACGGAGGACAGAAAACAGAAAATATCGAATATTGAACAAGGAATATCGAATGTCGAAGTAACAGATTGCTTCGGATAGATAAATCTGGCCTCGCAATGACATCACAGGATACAAGACATACATAAGAAGAGAAACAAGTTATGATAGAAGTTAACAGAAAAGGTGAGGTTTGGGTTTTTGGCGAGCAGCATAACGGGCAACTTGAAGATACGCCAATCGAGCTGATGAGCAAGGCCCGGCACTTAGCTGATACTTTAGGCGTAAAATTGGCTGCGGCAGTATTAGGCGACAACGTCAAAGAGCTTGCGACAAAGCTAATACACTACGGAGCCGATAAGGTATATCTTGTTGAGCATCCACTATTGGGCGCTTACCAGACGAACAGCTACGCAAAAGTAATGTACGATTTAATCCATAAGCACCAGCCGCAGATTGTACTTTATGGAGCGACTATCACCGGCAGGGACCTGGCGCCCCGGATCGCCAGTGCCGCAAAGGCAGGCCTGACCGCAGACTGCACTGACCTGCAAATCGGTGACCACGAAACGGTAAAGGACAAAAAGCTCCATAAGAATTTGATGTTTCAGATAAGGCCTGCCTTCGGCGGAAATATAATCGCCACTATTATCAATCTCGACCGCTGGCCTCAGATGGCTACGGTCCGCGAAGGCGTGATGCCCGTCCCGGAGCCGAACACGACACGCCGGGGCGATATCGTCGAAGAGAAAGTACAATTATCACAGCAGGAATTGCCTCTGGAGATTCTCGACGAGCACAAACGCCCAAAAAAAGTAGATCTGAAGGCATCAAGGATAATCGTGGCCGGCGGAGCAGGGGTAGGCAGTAAAGACAATTTCAAACTGATATGGGATCTGGCAAACTGCCTGGGTGCAGCGCCGGCGGCAACCAGGGCGGCGGTTGACCTTGGCTTTATAGACCACGACCATCAGGTCGGCCAAACCGGCACAACGGTCCGGCCCAGCTTGTATATAGCTGTTGGAATCAGCGGTGCAATTCAACACCAGGCGGGTATGTCGCAGAGCCAGAAAATTGTTGCTATCAACAACGATCCCGATGCACCTATATTCAACATTGCACATTACAAGATAGTCGGGAACTTGAATGAAGTTGTGCCGATGATAATGAAAACAATTAAAGAAAAAGTATTTTAGTCACGAAGGAAGTGAGCTAAAGTGACAGCAAAGCTGTCATTCTGAGCGAAGCGAAGAATCTCTTTTTCGTTGGCCAGATCCTTCGGCTTTGCCTCAGGATGACACGTAAGTGTCACTTTAGGCACTTTACACTTTTTAATGTCTTTGTGCCTTCGTGGCAAAAAGGGAAACTGATTATGGCTAACTTCTATCGGGACAATAACGATATACAGTTTTTGTTCAGGCATACGAACCTGTGCAAATCGGCGGAGATTTGTGAGGAGGACTTTAAGTTCGCAGACGAGTTCGATTATGCACCGGCCAATGCCGAGGAGGCCATAGAGAATTATGATATGGTGCTGGATTCGCTCGGTCAATTATGCGGTGACTTTATTGCGCCTCGGGCAGAAGATGTGGATCGGCAGGGCAATACGCTCAACGAGGATGGCTCGGTAACTCGTGCGGAGGGGATAAAACAAGCAATTGAAAAACTTGGCCAGGCTGAGGTTATGGGGTTCACACTGCCTTATCGGTTTGGCGGGTTGAACTTCCCGAATATTGTCTATTCAATGGCTATCGAGATTCTCTCGCGAGCGGATGCTGCACTTATGAATATATTCGGCCTGCAGGGAATCGCTGAGACAATCAATGCGTTCGCATCGGAAGAAATAAAGCAGAAATATTTACCTGATTTTTCCGCCGGCAGAGTAACCGGCGCGATGGTCCTGACCGAGCCGGATGCAGGCTCGGACTTACAGGCGGTCAAGCTCCGCGCATTTGAGGATGACAGCGGCAACTGGTTCCTGCACGGTGTAAAACGGTTCATAACCAACGGCTGCGGCGATGTGCTGCTGGTTCTTGCCCGCAGTGAGCCGGACAGAAGTGGAGGATTGGGACTGAGCTTGTTTGTATGCGGGCCGGGGCCTTCGGTGCACATTCGTCGGCTGGAGGATAAATTAGGGATTCACGGCTCGCCAACGTGCGAAATATTTTTTGACAACACGCCGTGCGAGATAATCGGCGAGCGGCAGAGGGGTCTGGTGACGTACGTTATGAGCCTGATGAACGGCGCCCGTATCGGCATTGCGGCCCAATCGATGGGCATTGCCGAGGCCGCCTTCCGCATTGCCCGTGATTACGCTGCGACAAGGAAGCAGTTCGCAGTAGCCATCGAGAAGCTGCCGGCCGTGCGTGATATGCTCATTGATATGAAGATTGCCATAGAGGCAGGCCGAACGCTTTTATATGAAACGTCAAGGGTGGTAGATATGGAAATCGGATACGCCAAGCGACTTGAAACGAACGCGCCTGAAGATAAAACACAGGTCAAGCAGCTCAAGAACGTCTCAAGAAAATACAAAAGATACGCGACGATGCTGACGCCGATGAGTAAATATTATTGTTCCGAGATGTGCAACAGAGTTACCTACGATTCGATTCAGGTGCTCGGAGGCAGCGGCTATATGCGAGATTACCCCTGCGAACGGCACGCCCGCGATGCGAGAATTACAACTATTTACGAAGGGACGAGCCAATTACAAGTCGTTGCCGCGGTTCGTGGTGTCAGCAGCGGGACTGCCGAGAAATTCATCACCGAGCTGGCCGGGCAAAATTATGATACCCAGGTAAAAGATTTGCTCGGAACACTCGCCGAAGGAACAGAACAATTAATAGAGTCGATTGCCTTTATAAAAGAACAAGGCAACGAATATATGGACCTTTACGGCAGAGCGCTGGTCGATATGGCAATAGATTTGATTAACGGATACCTTTTCTGCGGCCAGGCCAGTACGAAAGTGGATATGCAAGTCCCTGTGGCTGAAAGCGGCCAGGCCGACAATGGCCAAACAGTTTCTATGAAAGAACGCAAGGCGACAATTGCACAGAGATACATTACCAAGAACGCACCGAAGATCGCAGCTCTGTCAGAGTTGATTCGCGCCGGCGATAAGTCAACATTTACCGATTACGAAACTATGGTTGGGCCAGTGCCTGTTGAGTGAATTAGAGAAGAGAGAAACTGTCATTGCGAGCGCAGCGAAGCAATCTAAAATGCAATAGATGAGATTGCCGCGCTCGGCTACGCCTCGCTCGCAATGACACAGCACACGATACGAGATATGAACCTATGCTTAGAGCGGTTATATTTGACTTTGACGGCGTGATAACTGATTCGGAGATTTTACATCTACGCGCTTTTAATCAGTCCCTGGCCCAGTATGGTATCGAGATAACAAAAAATGATTATTACACAATGTATCTGGGCTTCAATGATACTGACTGCTACAAGCTGCTTATCGAGAAGGGCCTTCTCAAAATGGACGAGCAGCAAATCAACACTCTTATGATTCAAAAAAAGAAGATATTCGAGCAATTAGCGAAAGCCGAAGGCAAAATGATTGAGGGAGTGCGCGATTTTCTGAATATGCTCGAACAAAACAATATACCAATGGCGATATGTTCGGGGTCGCTGCTGACGGAGGTGGAAATGGTGTTGGAAGATGCCCGGCTGCGTCATTTATTCGAAGTTGTAGTCTCGGGCGAGCAGGTAAAAAAAGGCAAACCCGACCCGGAAGGCTTCCTGCTGAGCTTACAAAGACTGAATGAGAAGCGCGAAAATCCCATTACGGCCAACCAGTGTATCGTTATCGAAGATTCACACTGGGGTCTGGAAGCCGCCAAGGCGGCGGGAATGCACACTATAGCCGTGACAAACTCCTACGATGCCGAGCAGTTGAGCATGGCTGAGAAAATTGTTGACCAACTTAATAAGCTGAGTATAGACGACTTACAACGGCTTTGTGTGTGTTTGAACTCATGATAATTGCTTGCTCGTATCTCGCGAAGGCTGTCTTGTCATTTCGGCCGAAGCAGTCCGCATAGGCAACTGAACTGCCCATTCTATGTGACTACCAAAGTCTTGATGGTGCCCGGCTGGGGGTTCAGAACAGCTTTGCAAACCAGCTCCACGGCGGAATGCGCAGAAAGATTAAGATTGGCTGGAGGCAGAAACCGGCCAGAGCAAAGACCCACATCTCTTTGTTTTTTTGGTGTGCACCTTCTCTGCGGAACCTGCGCCAGGCGTGGATAAAGAGCAGCAGCGGAATCCCGCAATATATGCCGCAGAGAAAGACGGCGAGGCGCCAATCGAAACTCAGCGGCTCGGATGCGACCGCCCGGGCCTTTTCTTCACGGGCCTTTTCGCGCTGCTCCAGCTCTTTCTCGAGAGCAGCCAGACGGTCAGAGGCCAGATGTCGGCCAGCCAGCTCAATCTTTGCGAAATCGAGGGCTTCCGGAAGGTGCGTTTCAGTTCTTGTGTACTCAAGCAGGTCGATATCTGACAGACCCTGTATATAATCTTCCACTTGCCTTTCCATACTCTGTCTCCTTTGGAAGACAATCCGTATAGGCAACTCTTGTGGTCGGATCAAAGGTGTCGAGCCCGCTTACACAAGTGATATTATGGTCGGAATTATCTGAAAAAGCAAGAAAAGAATAAAGGTTTTTAGTTAGCGTTTAGTTTGTTCTGCCAACTACCTATTTAGCTGTAATGCGCCGGGACCTTTGATTTCAAATTTGATTTTGTCGGTCTTTAAGTCCCACTCGATTTCATCGACCGGAACGCCGTTAAAGTGGCAGGGCTGGAGCTCATTACCGTAGACGGTGATTATGGTCTTGCCGGCGTCGTAGAATAATTTGCTGCCGTTGAATTCCTTGTCCTGGTCTTCATAGGTAATCCCGCCTGTTGCGCTGAGCGTCGAAAGCTTAAGTTCACCTTCGGCGGTTTCAATAAGATCGGCCTGGACGTGAACGGCAGTGACAGTAACCTGCTGGTCATATTGGACCTGAGTTTTGACTATGGGGAAGTAATTAACTTTGAGCACGCCCTGTGAGGCGGCATCAGCAACAAGCTGATTTTTCTGAAAGAAATACTTGAGCGTCTGGAAGTTTTCTATAACCGCCCAGCACGGCTTGTTCAGGCTGAATTTCTCCGGCTGCGAATTCGGCCCGGGGACATCGGAGTTATAGATTTTTATCACGCCCGGCCCGGTCGCTAAAAACAACTGCTGTGCAGTGTCATAGTCGCACTTGAGGCATTTTAGCTCAACACCGCCCAACTCTTTTTCGCCCGCCGTTTTGACATTTGCAAGCTTTACGACGCCGCCGTCGGCGGTGAAATGTTTAATCCGGCGGCCTGAATCCGAGGACTGCTTATCTTTGTCTGGTAATAAATCTACAGTAAACTTCTGTCCCGAAATCACGTACCGCTGGTGGCTGTTGGGGTCCTCGCGAAGCATTTCGCATACACAATCACCTTCGAAGATAACCTGATTTAAGGCCGGCAAAAACCTGAGAAGTTTCTGAGAGGTTACTTTTACCGGCACCGTAGTTTGGTTAGGCTCGGCCTGAATTAAATCACTGGTGTAAAATCTAAGCTCCGATGCGCCAACGGCAACGGTATCGTCGGTAGATGCGCTATAATCAATCATCCGGGCTAAAAATGTAGTTCGGTCATTAGCATCTTCCAATTCTTTGGGCCTTTCGGTGCCGGTTATTATCGAGGCATTGGGACTGAACTTGTCGGAATATTCGTCGGCTTTTGCAGAACCCATGGGCGTAACGACAAATCCGCCGTCACAGGTTATAATAATATCTTCACACTTTTCAGACGATTCATTCGGCTGGTTTTGCGACGATTCATTCGGCTCGTCCTGCTTCGGAACAGTAACATTGTTTGTGCCGGCGTCATCCGGACTTTGCGGGCCTTGTTCGGCAGCTCCGGCATCAGTCTGATTTGATTGGCCATTCGAGGCCTTTGACCAGAAGATGTCGTTGATTGCAATTTTATCGTGAGCAAAAACAAGCTGCTCAGGACTGTCAATGAGCACATTTTTGCCAAAAATACATTCGTAGTATTCGCCCCTTCGGCTGCGCTCAGGGAAGGCTTTTCCCTGCTCAACTTCCGGTTGAGCGGCGATGGCTTGTGTTTGGCCCTTATCAGAAGCCACAACCGGTTCATCCGGCTGCTGCATTTTGGCCGGGCCGCCGGTATCAGCAGGGCTGTCGGCTTGCATCCTGGCTTCCGAACGGAAGCCCGTCTGCGAGCTTTTTATACGCAGACTCTCTAAATCAATTATTCTCAAATAATCAAGGCGCTCCAGTACGTCATCGTAGATAAGCTCCAGCCCGGTGCCGAGCATCTGGGCATCTTCTGAAACAAATTTGACGGGCCCGGCTGTTGTAAGCTGTGACTTTTCGCTTAGAAACGTTATGTCGTCAAGATAAATATTACTTTTTTTAACGTTACTTGAGCCCTCAGGAAGAATACGGATAACTACATTTCCGGTAAAAGTTGCGTCCTTCGGAGTTGACTTGCCAACTGCAGTTTCAACCTGGACGTTTCCCTTGTCAGCCGTGATGTAAAATTTGACATTTCGCTGATAAATATTCATATACGGCTTTTCAATTTCCCATAGATCTCTGACCTCGTGCAGAAGTCTTTCAAAGCCCCATTCCCGTTCAACTTCATTATTCTCATTGAGGGTTATGTATCTGGCCTTTCGAACGGTACCAACCCCGACCTCACCAATCATCCCAACTTCATTGTCAAGTCCGCCGTCGCTGCCGTCGGCAACAGAATCAATGAATTCGGCCCCCGTATCAGTATCCATCGGTATCGGAGGTGTTTTGCCTAACCGGCCGTAGAAAAGAAATATCGCAAGCACAGCGGCCAGCGAAATAAACGCTATAAAGAATTTTCGCATCTCAACAACCTTATTTTATACTCAAGGCAGGTATCTTGTCATAAGCTGCTGCCATCTGCCGGTGTTTTTAAGGATGTATTCTATTACCTCCCGCACAGCACCATTGCCGCCGGGGCGGGTGGTTACATAATCAGCATATTGCTTAACTTCATCAGCCGCATTGGCAACAGTCACACCGAACCCGGCATATCTTATCGCCGGCAAATCCGTCAAATCATCTCCGATGTAAGCTACCCTTTCCGGCGAAAGGCCGAGCTGCTCAAGAAGCTTCTCAAAGACAGGCAGTTTATTGTGACAGTCCTGAAATACATACTCTATCTGCAATTGTTCAGCCCGGCGTTGAGTCGGCTCCGAGGCCCTGCCGCTGATTAAGGCAACCTTCAGTCCTGCCCTTTGCCACATCCGAATTCCATGACCATCCATCGAATTGAAGAATTTGCTTTCACTACCGTCGGCATTAATAACCAGTGTCCCATCGGTCAGGACGCCGTCAACATCCATAGCCAATAATTCTATGTCTGTAAGGTTTGTCATAAAAAGTGAGCTAAAGTGCCTAAACTGAGCTAAAGTGACACTTATGTGTCATCCTGAGGCGCAGCCGAAGGATCTGGCCAACGAAAAGGAGATTCTTCGCTTCGCTCAGAATGACAGCTTCGCTGTCACTTTAGGCACTTCAAACTTTAGGCGCTTTTACTCATCCGACCACTTTTATCGTTACGATATCCTGTACATCGATTAGGCCGAGGGGCCTGTCATCGGCATCAACTACCGGCAGGTCATCAATTCTATATTTATGGAAAATGGCAGTCGCTTCGGCGGCAAGAGCATCGGCCCTTATTTTCTTACAATCAGCCGTCATAACATCACCGGCCCTGAACTCAAAGGCCCCAGAGCCGTGCTTAGCCAATAGACGCCGAAGGTCGGCATCGGTGATTATCCCTGCCAATTTCCCATCTTCGCCTACAACCATGACAGCTCCGTGACGTTTTACATCGCCTGTCTTTTCAAGTAATTGTTTTATCGTATCGTCAACCCTGGCGATAGGTAATTTTTCGCCCGGCCTGAACATCATCGATTGTTCAACCGTCATCAGCTTTGCACCGAGCGAACCGCCGGGGTGGAACCGAACATAATCCTCAACGCTGAATTTACGT
>Ga0315544_1002303_pt1 | contig 13617 bp, 12 predicted proteins | sample SalMarSW160130MG_2_FD_202543 | JGI IMG/M metagenome (GOLD analysis project Ga0315544, IMG submission 202543) | Salt marsh sediment microbial communities from the Plum Island Ecosystem LTER, Massachusetts, United States - Salt Marsh Sediment SW1601-130 ... | reverse complement strand
CGGAACTGCCGGCTATTGAGGAGCCGGAACCGGCTCCCGAAAAGGCCGAAGCCAAAGCTGAAGCGGAACCGGTCACCGCTGAGACTGAGTTGGCGGCTCCGGAAACCGTTTTGAAACCGCCGGTAGGAGTAAAGGCAGGGGCCAAGGCACTCAAGCTTCGCTTTGCTGAGGATGTCATGCAGACTGCGCCCACCAAGCCAGTAGCTAAATCGAAGCGGAAGAAGAAGGAAACCCGTGAACGTGGCGAGGACGGCGTCAAGCTCAAGAAACGGCGCCAGAAGGCGGAAATCTTTGACGAAGAGGAAGAAGAGTATTAACCCGACTCCGGCAAAGCATATACCCCAGAGGACCTGTGTTGCCTGCGGTGAGGTGAAACCCAAGCGGGAGCTGGTCCGTCTGGTTCGAGTTCCCGGTGGTGGCGTGGAGGTTGACCCGTCTGACAGGAAGGTGGGGCGCGGCGCCTATCTGTGTCCGGCGCTGGCTTGCTGGCAGGCCGGGCTTAAAAAAGGGCGGCTGGAATATGTACTGCGTACTACGATTACTGAAGATAACAGGCAACAGCTTATTAAATACAGCCAGGAACTGGGATAAGGAGCGATTTATTGGCTAAGGCGAGCAAGCCTGCAGAGGCTAAGGCAAATGTAGTTGAGATTCCTCACTCGGTATCGGTGAGACAACTGGCCGACCTTATGCAGGTCAGCGCCATCGATATCATCAAGCAGCTGATGAGGAATGGCATTTTTGCCAACATCAATCAGATCATCGACTACGAAGCCGCCGCCAAGGTAGTAGCCGCCCTGGGTTATGAAGCCCAGCTCAAGCCTTTGGTCACCGATGCCGGCAGCCGCAGGTATCGTCCCCAGGAGGAGGAACTCGGCGGCCTCAAACTGCGCCCGCCGGTGGTTACCATTATGGGGCATGTCGATCACGGCAAGACCAAGCTACTGGATGCTATCCGCCAGACCAACGTAGTCGATACTGAGGCCGGTGGTATTACCCAGCATATTGGCGCCTATCAGGTAGAGATCAAGGGGCAGAAGATTACCTTCCTGGATACCCCCGGTCATGAGGCTTTTACCGCCATGCGGGCTCGCGGCGCTCAGGTAACCGATATCACCATTCTGGTGGTGGCGGCGGATGACGGGGTAATGCCCCAGACCCAGGAAGCTATTGACCACGCCCGGGCCGCCGGCGTGCCTATCATGGTGGCTATTAATAAGATTGATAAGCCCGATGCCAACCCCGATATGGTCAAGCAGCAGCTGGCTGACGCCGGTCTGGTTATCGAGGAGTGGGGTGGTGACGTGGTCTGCGTGGCTATTTCGGCTAAGGAAAAGAAGGGCATCAATGACCTGCTGGAAAACCTGCTGGTAGTGGCGGAGATGGAAGAGCTTAAGGCCGACCCCTCCCGTCCGGCGGTGGGGGTGGTGGTTGAAGCCGAGATGGATAAAAGCAAGGGGCCTCTGGCTACGGTTCTCATTCAGACCGGGACCTTAAAGGTCGGTGAAACGGTGGTGGTTGGCGGCACCTGGGGCCGGGTAAGGGCTATGTTCAGTGATGTCGGCAAGCGGGTGCGGAAAGCCGAACCGTCCACACCGGTGGAAATTCTGGGCCTGGATAGCATACCTGAGGTGGGTGATATCCTCAACGTGGTAGCCAGCGAGCAACAGGCGCGGGCGCTCATCCAGAAACACCAGCAGGAGAAACACCCCGGGGCGGTGAGCCTAGACAACCTCTACGACCAGATAAGCGCTGGCCAGGTAAAAGAGCTTGATGTCGTTCTTAAGGTTGATGTTCAGGGCTCTCTTGAGCCTATAACCGCCTCCCTGGAGCGGCTGTCAGCCGATGAGGTAAAGGTTAGAATTATCCACAGCGGCACAGGTAATATTACCGAAAGCGATGTTATGCTGGCCATAGCCTCCAAGGGGCTTATTATCGGCTTCGGCACTCGGATTGAAGCCGGGGCGCGGCGGATGGCTGATGCGGAAGGGGTTGATATCCACCTCTACGATATCATCTACAACTTGGTAGATGACGTGGAAAAGGCGCTCAAAGGCATGCTGGAGCCCCATTATATTGATGTTATCGAGGCCAGGGCTGAGATAAGGGCTGTCTTCCCCAGTGGCAAGAAGGGGAAGGTGGCCGGTGTTATGGTTACCGAGGGCAAGATAAGCCGTGGCGCCACGGTCAGGTTGCGGCGCGGGGAGAAGGTATTACACGAATCGGTGATTGAAAGCCTCAGGCGTTTCAAGGACGATGTTAGTGAAGTAGCCGCTGGCTACGAGTGCGGGGTGGGCATTAAGGACTTTGAAGCCTTTGAGGTTGGTGATACCCTGGAGTTCTTCCGCAAAGAGAAGGCTTAAGCTAAGGGACGAGGATATGTCGCATCGCATCGAGCGGGTAAGCAGTCTCATGCGCCATGAGATTAGCGGATTGCTTCAGCGCCAGGTTAAAGACCCCCGACTCAGCCAGTTTGTGGCCGTGACCGATGTTTCCCTCTCCGCTGACCTTAAGTATGCCAAAGTATTCGTCAGCTGTATGGGCAGCGAAGAAGAAAAACAGGCGATGCTGAACGGGCTTGGGGCTGCCGCTAACTTCCTGCGTAACCAGCTGGCCAAGCGCTTGCACCTGCGCCGTATCCCCGAGCTTAGCTTTGAGTGGGATGATTCTATTGAGCGGGGAGACCATCTGTTACAGCTGATTGATAAAATCAGCACCGAGCACAACCCAGAAGAGCCTGGTGACTAGCGTGGACGGTATCCTCAATATTAATAAACCCTGGGGCCAGACCTCATTCAGTATTGTCTCTCTTGTTAAACGGCTTAGCGGGGTGAAGCGCGTGGGGCACGCCGGCACCCTCGACCCGGCCGCTACCGGCGTTTTACCCGTCTGTTTAGGGCAAGGCAGGCGGGTTGTCCCCTTTTTGCACGATACCAACAAGGTCTATAAGGCTCAGGTTGAGCTCGGCGTGGCCACCGATAGCTATGACGCCACCGGCAATATCACCGCTACCAGAGACCCCTCTGGTGTCAGCCGCCAGCAACTACTGTCGGCGCTCGGCTCCTTTCGCGGTCTGATACAGCAGACGCCTCCTATGTACAGTGCGGTAAAGCAGGGCGGCAGACCGCTCTATGAGCTGGCACGCGCTGGTATTGAAGTGGGGCGGAAAAGCCGTCCGGCGCAGATTTACCGCCTGGAGCTTAAGAGGTGGCAGCCGCCGGTAGCCACCATAGAGGTGGAGTGTGGCAAAGGCACCTATATACGCTCGCTGGCTCATGACCTGGGTCAGCTTCTGGGCTGCGGCGCTCATTTAAAGAGCCTGGCCCGCCTCAAGTATGGCTGTTTTGATATTAAAGACGCTGTTTCACTGCCCCAGCTTGAGGACGGCTTCCGTAATGGCTGCTGGCAGCAATTTGTCTATCCCATAGACATTGTCTTTCAGGACTGGGCGGCGGTGGTGGTTGATGACGCCGGCGAGGCGGATATCAAGAATGGGCGTCCCGTGGATTTACCCGGTGATGATTTTCAGCCGGCAGTGGATCACCTGCGTGTCTATAACGGTGATGGGCATTTTCTGGGGTTGCTAAAATTCAATCGGGAAAAGGGGCAGTGGCGGCCGGGGAAGGTCTTTAGTAACACTTGACAGCTTGCCCATAATAGGGGTATATTGCAACGGATGCTCAGAAGGAGGTGAAGCCAGTGCCTCAGGCTTATTGCTTTAAGTGTCGAAAGAAGGTAGATATCAAGAATCCACAGCGGGTTACCCTTAAGAACGGCCGTCCGGCCACACAGGGGGTTTGCCCGGGGTGTGGGACTAAAGTATTCAGGATCGGCCGAAGCTAACCGCCCCAGCTCTAGACGGGGTAAGCAAATCCTCTTTAGTATAAGTACCGGAGCAAGGTTCCCACTTGCGGTGGCAGAGAGGGAGTGCTCAGAGAGTAAGTTCTGGCAACACCATTCTCCTTGAAGGATGTTATCTGGCTTCAGGCTCTACTGCGGAAAAGGAGGCAATTAAACTTTGGGTAAGGTAAATGTAGCTATAATCGGGGTGGGCAACTGCGCATCCTCGTTAGTTCAGGGAGTTCACTACTATAAGAAAGCCAAAGAGGACGAATTTGTTCCCGGGCTGATGCATGTCAATCTCGGCGGGTACCATATCAGCGATATCAACTTCGTGGCTGCCTTTGATATAGATAAAAACAAGGTAGGTAAGGACATAGCTCAGGCTATTTTTACCCCGCCCAACAACACCTTCAAGTTCAGCGAAGTGCCCGCCACCGGTGTCAAGATTCAGCGGGGGATGACCCATGACGGGCTGGGGCTTTATTTATCGCAGATAATAGAGAAGGCGCCGGGCCCCACCGCCGATATCGTTAAAATCCTCAAAGAGACCAAGACCGATGTAGTTATTAACTACCTGCCGGTGGGCAGCGAAGAAGCCACCAAGTGGTATGTTGAACAGGTATTGACCGCCGGCTGCGGCCTTATCAACTGCATCCCGGTTTTCATCGCCCGGGAGAAGTACTGGCAGCGGCGCTTTGAGCAGAAAGGGCTGCCGGTTATCGGTGATGATATTAAATCTCAGGTGGGGGCGACTATCGCCCACCGTGTTTTAACCCGCTTATTCAGGGACCGCGGCGTAAAGCTGGAACGGACCTATCAGTTGAACTTCGGCGGCAACACCGATTTTTACAATATGCTGGAGAGGGCGCGGCTGGAGTCCAAGAAGATATCCAAGACCAACTCGGTCACCTCCCAGCTTGATTACCAGCTTGACCCGGATGATATCCATGTCGGCCCCAGCGATTATGTCCCCTGGTTGCATGACCGCAAGTTCTGCCATATCCGGATGGAGGGGCGGACCTTTGGTGATGTTCCCCTCAATTTGGAGCTAAAACTTGAGGTATGGGACAGCCCCAACTCGGCCGGGGTGGTTATTGATGCTATAAGGTGCTGCAAACTGGCTTTAGACCGTAAACTTAAAGGAGCGCTGGAGGCTCCTTCGTCTTACTTTATGAAATCGCCACCGGTCCAGTATACTGATGACCAGGCTCACCAGATGGTGGAGGAGTTTATTACCACCAATCAGCCTGCGGCGGGCGCGCCCGTTTAATTGATTCTCCACGGAGGTTTTAGGCGGCTACGGTGAAGATAGCATTAGTCTCTCCGTATGATTTCGCCCATCCCGGCGGTGTTGTCCTTCATATTTCCTATCTGGAGCGCTGCTTTACCCGGATGGGGCACGAGGTTAAGGTTATTGCCCCTGCCTCCCGGGCTATCCCCGACTTTGGCGACCGGTTTATCCCCATAGGCAGGCCCCGCCCCATTCCCTCAAGCGGCTCCATCGCCCGGGTGACCGTATCAATCTGGTTAGCCCCTAAAATAAGGTCTGTCCTTGAGCGGGAGAAGTTTGATATTATTCACTTCCACGAGCCTTTAATGCCCATGTTATGCACCTCGATTCTCCGCTTATCCAATACTGCCAATGTCGGCACCTTTCACGCCTCTTATGGCAAACCGGGCTACAATTTCGCCCGGCCCATAGGCAAGTGGATTCTGCGGCGGTGGTTCCGCAAGCTTGACGGCAAGATTGCCGTGTCCAGGCCGGCCGTGGAATACGCCCGCGAAAACTTCCCCGGTTACTATAATATTATCCCCAACGGGGTGGATGTGGAGCATTTCTCCCCCGATGTAGCCCCCATTGAAGAATTCAAAGATGGCAAGCTCAATATTCTCTTTGTCAGCCGTCTGGAGAAAAGAAAGGGCTTAAACTACCTGCTGCAAGCCTTCAGGCAGGTAAAAGAGGAGATACCCGAATGCCGGTTGATTGTCGTTGGCCCCGGCACCAGGCTGCGGCGCCGGTACGAGCGATATGTGGCCAGGACCGGTCTTAAGGATGTTGTCTTTACCGGTTTAGTCAGCTATGATGACCTGCCTCGCTATTACCAGACCGCCGATGTCTTTTGCGCTCCGGCCATTGGCTCGGAGAGCTTCGGCATAATTCTTCTTGAGGCTATGGCGCTGGGCAAGCCCATTGTCGCCTCAAATATAGAAGGTTATGCCAGCGTGATAAGCCACGGCGTTGACGGGTTATTGGTACCGCCGGCCGATAAGGACAAATTAGCCCAGGCTCTGATTTCTCTCCTTAATGACGAGGCGCTCCGGCAGGAGATGGGCGCCAGGGGGAGGATTAAGGCTCTGGAGCATAGCTGGGAGCACATTGCCCGGAGGGTTTTCGCTTACTATGTCAGGGTCTTAAGCGAGCCACCCTGGAATAAAAAATTCCCCGAATTTGAAGAGTCGGCTGTTTCGGTTTGAGCAAGAGCGGGAGTAGTTAGATTAGTAAAGTTACGCCAAAATCGCCATCGGGAGAAAGCCTGCCCCAGTTCCGCAGTTCCTTAGCTTACCGGTTTACCGAGCCGGTGGTGCGGGTTTTAGCCAGGACACCGGTAACCCCCAATGCTTTGAGCTGGTCTGGCTTCATACTGGCCCTGGGTGCGGCAGCGCTGATTGTCACCGGCTACCCTCTGGCCGCCGGCATTGTGGTGCTGGTGGCTGGCTTCTTTGATATTCTAGATGGGGCACTGGCCCGTCGTATTAAAAAAGCCACCCCCTTCGGCGCCGTCCTCGACGCCACCCTCGACCGTCTGTCGGAGGGAGTAATACTGCTGGCTATTCTGGCGGTATATGCACTCCAGCCGTTACTGTTGGGGGTTTTACTGGTTGGGGCCGCCCTGATTACTTCCCAGCTGGTGAGCTATATCCGGGCTAGGGCGGAGGCGCAGGGCCTGGAGTGTAAGGTGGGGATATTCACCCGGGCGGAGAGGGTGGTAATACTGGCGCTGGGTCTGCTGCTGAGTTACTTTACCCTCGCCCTTATTATTGCCCTGGCCATTATCGTGGCATTCAGCCTGGTTACGATTATTCAACGGGTAGTCTATGTATGGCGGCAAAAAACCGCCGCCTAACCCTTTTATTTGGGGCGCGGTTTATGTTATAAGTTAACGGGAAATTTTTAGCCTTAGCGCTTAACGGAGGAACCAATGCCGGTTGTTGCTATTGTCGGAGCTCAGTGGGGTGATGAGGGTAAGGGAAGGGTGGTTGACATGCTGGCCCAGCAGGCCAGCATGGTAGTCCGTTTTTCCGGCGGTGATAATGCCGGTCATTCCGTGGTTAACCCCCACGGCAAGTTTAAATTACACCTTATTCCCTCGGGCATCTTTGACCCCGGGGTGGCCTGCATTATCGCTAACGGGGTGGTGGTTAACCCCGAGGTGTTAATCGGCGAGATGGACCGCTTAAATGAGCGCGGCGTGGATACCAACCACCTCTTTATCAGCGACCGGGCTCACCTGATTATGCCCTATCACCTTCTCCTTGACGGTCTGGAGGAAGAGGCACGCGGCGGCAAGGCGCTGGGCACCACCCGCAAGGGGGTCGGCCCCGCCTTTACCGATAAAGCCGCTAGGCTGGGTATCAGGGCTGGCGACCTTCTTGACAAAGAGGCGTTACGTGAGCGCCTTGGCGCTGTGCTGGAATACAAGAATGTCATTCTGACCAAGGTCTACGGGGCTAAAGCTTTGTCACTGGAGGAGGTCTATACCCAGTATTGCCAGTACGGGGAGCGTCTGGCGCCCCATATCCGGGAGACGACTATCATGTTGGATGAGGCGTTGGGCCGGGGGGAACTGGTGATACTGGAGGGGGCTCAGGGGGCTTTACTTGACCCCGACTTCGGCACCTACCCCTATACCACCTCGTCCTCACCCCTGGCGGCAGGCAGCTGTCTGGGGGCGGGCTTAGGCCCGACCAAGCTCGACCGCGTTCTGGGTGTCTATAAGGCTTACTGCACCAGGGTGGGTAGCGGCCCTATGCCCACTGAATTAAATGACGCAACCGGCGACCTGATTCGGGAAGAGGCGCACGAGTACGGCACCACCACCGGCCGGCCTCGCCGCTGCGGCTGGTTTGATGCCGTTGCCGCCCGCTTCAGCGGCCGGATTAACGGCTTAACCGGCGCGGTGGTCACCCGCCTTGACATCCTGGATATACTGCCCAGCCTCAAGATATGCGTTGGCTATGAGCTTGACGGCCAGAGGATAGATGATTTTCCGGCCAGCGTTACCGCTCTGGCCCGGTGTAAGCCGGTCTATGAGGAACTGCCCGGCTGGCAAACGCCGACCACCGAGATTCGCCGCTATGACCAGCTACCCGGTGAAGCCCGCGGTTATATTACCCGATTGGAAGAGCTTATCTCCTGCCCGGTAAACCTCATCTGCGTTGGGCCTGAGCGGGGGCAGGCCATCGAGAAGACGCCCATTTTTTAGGGGTAGCTGCCTCCCCGTTTTTAACCTGTGTCTTTCTTCCCATACCCACCCGCCCAAAAAGGCATAGCCTCTTTACATCTCTTTAACCCCACCCCCCAAGAAGAAATTGATAGAAGTATCACTTCTATAGGGTGGGAAGGTGGGAAATAATACTTACGCTAAAAATGTGGTGGGGGCGAGGTTTAATAGAAACCTCTATATTGGCAGGTCAATCTTGTACTTTTTAAGCGTCTCTCTGATTTGAGCGGCTGATTTTTCACTGGGCTCAACCAGGGGCAAACGCGGCTTACCCACATTGAAACCGAGGTGGTTAAGGGCGTACTTCATCGGTGCCGGGTTAGGCTCGATGAAGAGCGTGTCCACCAGCGGCAGCAGGTGGCGGTGAATGGCCGCTGCTTCGGCGATTTTACTTTTTAGAATATCATTCATCATCTGCTTAATCTGCTTACCCACCAGGTGGGTGGCCACGCCGATGGTGCCATAGCCGCCCAGGGCCATGATATGAAAGGTATCGTTGTCGTTGCCGCTCCAGATTAGGAAGTCCTTACCGGTATTATTAAGTGTGTGAGCTACCAGGCCCATGTCGCCAGAGGCTTCTTTGACGCCTACGATGTTATCAATCCGGCTCAGCCTGACCATGGTTTCCACCGTCATCTTGATGACCACGCGGCCGGGTATGTTATACATGATGATGGGCAGGCTGGTGCTCTCGGCGATGGCCTTGAAGTGCTGGTATATGCCTTCTTGAGTGGGCTTATTATAGTAGGGGACGACCGAAAGGCAGCCGTCAACCCCGATTTTCTCGGCGACTTCAGTGGCGGCAACGGCCTCGGCGGTGCTGTTTGAGCCGGTATAGGCAATAATGTTGCCCCGCCCCCCCAGCGCCGATTTCACCTCGGCAAACAGGCGCGCTTCCTCCTCCCGGACCAGCGTCGGCGACTCGCCGGTGGTAGCCGCTAAGACCACGCCGTCGCTCCCCGAATCAAGCAATGCTAGAGCCAGCTTTTTAGCCTGCTCATAGTCAACCGCCCCCTTTGTGTCGAAAGGGGTTACCATAGCCGTCAGCAATCTGCCCAGCTCCTTCATTTCCCTGCCTCCCCGGGACGTAGCCAATCCCTTTTAATCAGCTCTTCGGCAATCTGGACGGTATTCAGTGCTGCTCCCTTGCGTATGTTGTCGGCGGCGACCCACATCACCAGGCCGTTGGGATGAGAGGCGTCCCGGTGAATACGCCCGACGAAGACATCGTCGGTGCCGGCGGCTGACCACGGCTGGGGGTAGAGGCTGATGGCCGGGTCGTCCAGCACCTTGACCCCCGGCGCCTGGGCTAGGATACGCTTGGCGTCGTCGGGCGCCATCGGCTGGGAGAATTCTATGTGAAGTGCCTCGCTGTGCCCGATAAACACCGGCACCCGCACGCAGACCGCCGAAATGGCGATATCAGGGGCGTGCATTATCTTCCTGGTCTCCTCCACCATCTTCCACTCTTCCTTGGTGTAGTCGTTATCCAGGAAAACATCTATCTCCGGCAGTATATTAAAGGCTATCTGGTGGGGATAGACATGAGGCACCGTGCTCTGCCCCTCCAGCACCTGCTTGGATTGCTCGGTAAGCTCCTCTACGGCGGCGGAGCCGGTGCCCGATACCGCCTGGTAGGTAGCGGCCACAACCCGCTTGATGGGGTTAACCTTATGCAGCGGGTTCAGCGCTACCACCATCTGGATGGTGGAGCAGTTGGGGTTGGCGATAATCCCCTTATGCAATTTGATGTCTTCCGGGTTGACCTCGGGAACCACCAGCGGCACCTTGGGTTCCATCCGGAAGGCCGAGCTATTATCAACCACCACCGCCCCGGCCTGGGCGGCTAAAGGAGAGAAGTAGCGGCTTATCTCCGCCCCTGCCGAAAACAGGGCAATATCCACGTCCTTAAATGAGGCGGGCGCTGTCTCCTTGACCACCAGCTCACGGTGGTTGACAAACAGTTTCTTACCCGCCGAGCGGTCGGAAGCCAGGAGCTCGATGGAATTCATGGGGAAGTCCCGCTGCTCCAGTACCTTGATGAACTCCTGCCCCACCAGCCCGGTGGCGCCAACTATAGCTACTTTGAGTCCCTTCATAGCTCTTTCTCCAGGCCGAGCAGAGTCTCCAGGCCATAGACCAGTCCCTTATGCTTGACGATCCCTCTGATAGCCAGCATGACCCCGGGCATAAAAGCCTCCCGGCTAATCTGGTCATGCCGTATTTTCAGTGTTTGCCCCGCCCCGCCCAGGAGCACTTCCTGGTGAGCCAGCAGGCCGGGCAGACGCACGCTGTGAATACTGATACCTTCAACCTGTTCCCCCCGCCCCGCCGAAGCCTTACCCTCCGGGGTGGAGAACGGTTTGCCTTTAGCTTTGGCCATAGCCCTGGCGGTGGTAAGGGCTGTCCCCGAAGGCGCATCGGCCTTCAGGTGGTGGTGCAGCTCGATAATCTCGGCAAAATCAAAGTATTTGCCGGCTATCTTGGCCAGGTGCATCATCAGCACCGCGCCCAGAGCAAAGTTGGGCACCACCGCCACCCCCACCCCCTTAGCCTGTGCCAGGCGGTCAATCTCTTTAATATTGTCGCTGTTGAGCCCGCTGGTACCTATCACCAGGTTAACCCCCCGCTCGGCGGATAAACGTACCGCCGGCATAACGGCGCTGGCTGTGGAAAAATCCACCACAACCTCCGGACGTGCCGCGCTGATAATCTCATCAAGGTTCTGGGAGAGGGGCACCGTGCCTGAGCCGTCGGGCAAAGACAGCTCATCTTTAGCCGCCTTTATATCCACCGCCCCCACCAGCTGCATATCGGGCTCACGGCAGAGGGCGTCGACCAATGTCTGCCCCATTCTGCCCAGGGCGCCGTAAACAGCTACCTTTATCGGCTTCATCGCCTCGGTCCTCTATTTGGTCCTCTGTTATGATAGTTCCCCTTGTTCCGGGGAGGGCGGGAATCCCGTGATTTGAACGGGTAGTCTTTAGATGGCGAGCTTTGTGTTCTGGCTCCGGCCGCCTGATCTGACTTTTCGAACACCGCCCGCCTTGACAGGTTTACCCGGCCCATGTCGTCGATGCCGATTACCTTAACCGTTACCTCATCGCCGATCTTAACTTCATCCTCGACCTTGGCTACCCGGTAGTCGGCCAGCTCGCTGATATGGATCAGCCCGTCCTTGCCGGGGGCAACCTCCACCATAGCGCCAAAGTTTAATATCCGTGACACCTTTCCCGTGTAGACGGCGCCGACCTCTATCTCCTTGGTTAGGCTTTCGATGATATCAATGGCCTTGCGGGCGGATTCCTCGTTAACTGCGCCGATAATCACCGTGCCGTCGTTATCAACATCGATGGTCGCTTTGGTCTGCTCAATAATTGACCTTATGGTTTTGCCGCCGGTACCGATAACAGCGCCGATTTTATCCGGGTCGATGGTTATCTTATACATTCTGGGTGCGTATTTGCTCATCTCGGGCCGGCTGGTGCTGATGGTCTGCTGCATCTTTTCCAGGATGAACAGGCGGGCCTGCCGGGCCTGGGGCAGCGCCTTGGCCACCACTTCCAGGCTGACGCCCTTGAGCTTGGTGTCCATCTGCATGGCGGTTATACCCTTGGCCGTTCCGGCTATTTTAAAGTCCATATCTCCGTAGTTATCCTCTATGCCCTGGATATCGGTCAAGACCACATAGTTGCCGTCATCACCGGTGACCAGCCCCATGGCTATGCCGGCGACGGCAGCGCTGGTTGGTATCCCGGCGTCCATCAGGGACAGGCTGCCGGCGCAGACACTGGCCATAGAGGTGCTGCCGCTGGAGCTTAAGACCTCGGAGACTAATCGGATGGTGTAGGGGAAGTCCTCGGCTTTGGGCAGTATCGGCTCAATGGCTCGCTCCGCCAGAGCGCCATGCCCGATTTCGCGCCTCCCCGGTGAGCCGACGCGCTTTGTCTCGCCGCTGGAGAAGGGAGGGAAGTTATAGTGGTGGATGAAGCGTTTACTATCCTCTATGCCCAGTCCGTCAAGCGGCTGCTCCTTGCCCACCGAGCCCAGGGTGGTGATGGCCAGAACCTGTGTTTGCCCCCGGGTAAACAGGGCCGAGCCGTGGGTGCGTGGCAGCAGCCCCACCTCGCAGCTTATGGGGCGAACATCGGTCAGGCTCCGCCCGTCAATACGCTTCTCCTTATCGAGCAGGTTGCCTCTTATTTCCGCCCTGATTTTGGCATCAAGGGCGGCTTTGATATCGGCTTCGGGGAATTTCTCAGCCAGTTTTTCCACCAGCTCCTTCTTCAGCTGGCTCATCTCATCTTCCCGCTGCGACTTTTCCGTCTGGCTTAACGCCTGGGCAAGCTTTTTATCAACTGTCGGTGAGATTGCCGCAAGCACCTCCGGGTTGACATCGCTTACCGGCGCTTCTAACTTCGGCTTGCCCCAGGCCTGCTGAAGCTGCTTCTGGAGCTGGATAATAGGCTGGTTGGCCTGGTGGCCGAATTCTATCCCCTTCATCACGATATCCTCCGGAGCTTCGTTGGCTCCGGACTCTATCATGACTATGGCCTCTTTGGTACTGACCACCACCAGGTCAAGCTGGCTATCTTCAAGCTGGGCCATGGTCGGGTTCAATACCATTTCGCCGTTGATATAGCCCACGTGAACGGCGCTAACCGGGCCGTAGAACGGCACCGGCGAAATTGACAGTGCCGCCGAGCCGCCGATAACAGCCAGTATATCGGGGTCGTTTTCCTGGTCGGCGGAAAGGACGGTAATGATAACCTGAATATCGTTGCGCCAGGCCTTGGGCAGTAGTGGGCGTAGCGGGCGGTCGGTAAGACGGCTGGCTAAAGTCGCCTCCTGGCTGGGGCGCCCCTCCCGGCGGATAAAACCGCCCGGAATCTTGCCGGCGGCGTAAAGCCTCTCCTCGTAGTCGATGGTCAGCGGCAGAAAATCTACCCCTTCCCGCGGTTCCTGGCTGGTGCAAACGGTAACCAGGACTACGGTATCCCCGTAGCGGGCGGTTACCGCGCCATCCGCCTGTCCTGCCAGCTTCCCGGTGTCGATAGTAAGCTTTCTACCACCGACCTCAGATTCAAAAGAATTCGATGTCACCAATGTTCCTCCTCCGCTTCAATCTTTACTTACGCAGCCCGCTTTACTTGCGCAGCCCGAGTCTGGCAATCAGGTTGCGGTAGCGATCGACATCTTCCCGGCGGAGGTAGGCAAGCAGTCTCCTTCTTTGTCCCACCAGCTTAAGTAGCCCGCGCTGGGTATGGTAGTC
>Ga0315544_1002299_pt1 | contig 13632 bp, 14 predicted proteins | sample SalMarSW160130MG_2_FD_202543 | JGI IMG/M metagenome (GOLD analysis project Ga0315544, IMG submission 202543) | Salt marsh sediment microbial communities from the Plum Island Ecosystem LTER, Massachusetts, United States - Salt Marsh Sediment SW1601-130 ... | reverse complement strand
GCATGGCCCGGACCGCGCCTTCGCCGCTGGGGGCCGGCAGGGTGATGTGCGACGCGTCGGCCGTGGCCCCGTAGCCCGCCATCTCCGCCAGCGGCTCGACGCCGCGCCTGCGGGCGCTGTCGAGCGATTCGAGCACCAGGATGCCGCAGCCCTCCCCTATCACGAAGCCGTCTCTGGCGCGGTCGAACGGACGAGAAGCTCGCTCCGGCTCGTCGTTGCGGGTTGAGAGGGCCCGCATGGCGGCGAACCCGCCGATCATGAACTCGTTGATGCCCGCCTCGGCGCCGCCCACGACCATCAGGTCGGCGTCGCCGCGACGGATCACCTCGAATGCCTCGCCCAGCGAGTGGGCCCCCGAGGCGCAGGCTGAGACGACGCCGAAGTTCGGTCCCTTCGGCCCGAGGGTGATCGCGATCACGCCGGCCGCCAGGTTGCTGATGGCCATCGGGATCAGGAAGGGCGAAATTCGGCCGGGCCCCCGCAGGGCGCACAGCTGGGTCTGCTCCCAGAGCGTGTTGATGCCGCCGATGCCCGTGCCGACGATGACGCCGGTGCGCTCCGCCTGCTCCCCTTCGAGATGGGGCGGCAACCCGGCCTGGTCCATCGCCTGGCGGGCGGCCACGAGCGCGAACTGCACGTAGCGGTCGTTGCGCCGCTGCTCCTTGCGATCGAGCACGGACGAGCAGTCGAAGTCCTTGACTTCGGCCGCGATACGGGCAGTCAGGCGCGATGGATCGAACTGGGCGATGGGCCCCACTCCAGACCGGCCGGCGACCATCCCCTCCCAGGTGGAAGCCACGTCCAGGCCCAGGGCGGTGATCGCGCCCATGCCGGTCACGACGACGCGCCCCGAGTCGTTCATCGGACGAGCTTCCCGGTTCGGATGGTGGCCGCCCGGTAGACGTCACCCGGCAGCCCTCGCTCGGAGACGGCGTTGGCGGCGCCCATCACGTCGTAGCCGGTGCGCTTGATCTCGGCCTTCACGCCCTCTGCGTCGACATCGATCAACGCCCAGCTGGCAGTCGGATCGCCGTCGAAGACGTAGCCGGCGCTGCCGTCGTTGACGATCGTTCGCCAGCCCACCTCGCGGACTTCGGGCAGGTGCGTGTGCCCGCAGACGATCAGGGAGGCGTCCGTCCGGCTGACCCTCTCGATGGTGACCGCCGGTTCCAGGTCGGCCGCCATGCCGTCCGTCAGGGAGCCGGGGGAGCCGTGGCAGAACAGGATCAGGCGATCGTCCAGGCGCAGCCGTCGCTCCCATGGCAGGCGCCGCAGGTAGGCGATTCGATCCTCGCCGAGCTGCTCCCGAGCCCACTCCGCGGCCGCCCGGTAGTAGTCCGGAACGCCGTCGCTGAACCAGGGGAAGGCAGACACGTAATCGCCGTCGGCGACCGCCAGGTCGGTGTTGCCGCAGATGACGAAGGCCCCGGCCTGCTCCATGTCGCGCACCAGGTCCACCGCCCCGGCCGGATCCGCACCGTTCATGGCCAGGTCGCCCAGGACGGCAACGTAGTCCGGGTGAGCGGCGTTGACGGCCTTCCTCACCTCGGCCGCAGCCGGCAGGTTGCCGTGGATGTCGCTCAGGACGGCGATTCGCGTCATCAGCGGAGCGCGCTCTCGGGGGCGATGATGAAGCTGAGCAGGGCCTCGCAGGCGACCTCGCCGTCGACGGTGGCGACACCCTTGCCCCGGCCGAACTTGCTGCCCAGGCGCTCCATCGTGACCTCCAGCCGCAGCTGGTCGCCGGGCGTGACGACGCGCTTGAAGCGGCACTCTTCGATGGACGCGAAGAGGCCCAGGCGATCGCCGAAGCCGGGCTGCTGGGCCACGAAGATGCCCATCGTCTGGGCCAGAGCCTCAACCTGCAGGACCCCGGGCATGATCGGCTGGCCGGGGAAGTGGCCCTGGAAGAACCACTCGGTGGCGGTCACGGACTTGACGCCGACGATGCGCTTGGCTTCCTGGTCGCACTCGACGATGCGGTCGACGAGCAGGAACGGCCAGCGATGAGGTATGAGGTCCTGGATCTGGCGGGTGGTGAGGACGGGCTCGGTGGCAGTGGTTTCGGTCACGGGTCGCTCCTGATGCGTGCGGCTCAACGGCTGCCGGCGGCCACGAATGGTGCGCTGCCGACGCGGTCGAGCAGGTTCGTGGTCATCTTGCCGTCGACGAAGATCTGGTTGGCGAGGATGGCGCGGTGTAGCTCGATGTTGGTGTCCACACCGTCCACCAGGAGTTCGCGCAAGGCGGCGTCGCCGCGGGCGATGGCCGAGGCGCGATCGGGCGCCCAGACGCACAGCTTGCCGAGCAGCGAATCGTAGAAGGAGGGGACCTCATAGCCCGGGTACAGGTGCGAGTCCATGCGCACCCCGGGCCCGCCGGGGGTGAGGTAGCCCAGGATCTCGCCGGCCTGGGGCTGGAAGTCGGTGCTGGGGTCCTCGGCCAGGATGCGGAACTGGATAGCGTGGCCTCGAGGCGCGACGTCCGACTGCTTTGTTGCCAGCCGCTCGCCGGCCGCGATCGCGATCTGCATCCTGACCATGTCGATGCCGGTGACCATCTCGGTCACTGTGTGCTCGACCTGGATCCGGCAGTTGATCTCGATGAAGTAGGCGTCGCCCTTGCCGTCGACCAGGAACTCGAGCGTGCCGAGGCTCTCATAGCCGGCCTTCGAAACGGCCTTGACTGCCTTCTGGCACAGCTCCTGGCGGGCCGTGGCGGAGAGAGCGGGGCTGGGAGTCTCCTCGATCAGCTTCTGGTGGCGCCGCTGGACGGAGCAGTCGCGCTCGCCCAGGTGGATGGCGTTGCCGTGTCGGTCGACGGCGACCTGGACTTCCACGTGCCGTGTCTCTTCGAGGTACTTCTCCAGGTAGAGCGAGTCGTCGCCGAAACCGGCCTTGGCCTCAGAGCGACTGACCTTCAGGCTCGACTCCAGCTCGCGGGCCGAGCGAACGAGGCGCATGCCCTTGCCGCCCCCGCCGGCCGCTGGCTTGATCATCACCGGGTAGCCGATCCGCTCGGCCTCCACGAGGGCGTGAGCCTCGTCGCGGAGCATCTCCGAGCCGGGGATGGTGTGCAGGCCGTGGGCCTCGAACAGGCGGCGCGTCGCCTCCTTGGAAGCGAAGCGATTCAGGACCTCGGGCGGCGGGCCGATGAAGGTCAGGCCGTGGGCTCGCACGACTTCGGCGAAGCCCTCGTCTTCCGCCAGGAAGCCGTAGCCGGGGTGGATGGCGTCGCAGCCGGTCACGATCGCGGACGAGATGACGGCCGGGGCCGAGAGGTAGCTGCGCCGGGCGTCGGCCGGACCGATGCAGATGGCCTCGTCCGCCAGCTGGGCGGCCAGGCTGTCGCGGTCGGCCTCGCTGTAGGCGACGACGGCGCCGACGCCCATCGTCCGGCAGGCGCGCAGGATGCGCAGGGCGATCTCGCCTCGGTTGGCGATCAGGATCTTGTTGAACATCACGCTTCCCCGAGCACGGCGGCGGCTTCCTGCTCTGCCTGGCCGACTTCGACCCGGCCGGACTTCTCCGGCATCTCGATCACGATCAAGCCCTGGCCATACTCGACTGGTTCGCCGCTCTCGGCCAGGCTGGTGCCGATGATCCCGTCGATCGGCGAGACGACCTCTTCTCGGACGCCCAGGACATCGACCGTGCCCAGGCGCTCGCCGGCCCGGACCTGCATCCCGGCCTCCAGGCCCTTGCGCGGCTGGAAGACCCCGACGGCCGGCGAGGTGGCCATGATCGGCGCGTCCTCCGCCTCGGCCTCGGCAGGCTCCGGGCGCGGGCGGGAGTCCTCTGCCCTGGCGTGCTCGAGGGCCGCTGGGCGTGGGGCGTGGTACGGCTCGGCGCCGGCCCTAACCGCGGACCTGCCCGTGCCGGCCGGCTTGCGCAGGCGGGCCTTCCAGGCCCCTTCCCGGACCTCGATCTCGCCCAGGCCGCTGGCCGCCAGCTTGGCGACCAGGGCCGGCAGCAGATCGTCCGCCAGGGTGGAGATGGCCTTGTGGTCGCGGCCGGTTCGCGCGTCGAGGCGAGCCGTGGCGCCAGAGGCGCTCGCCCGAGTGGACGGTTGCTGCGGCATCGACTACTCCTCCTCCTGATCCGGCTGCTCGCCTCTCCGGCCACCGCGGATCGACGGCATGGAAGGACGAGCGGAGAGCAGGCCGCGCAGCCGGTCGGCCAGCCCGGCCCGCTCGCGGGGCAGAGACGCCTCGTCGGCCACGATGTACGGGCCCATGTCGCGGAACTTCCTGAAGCGGGCCTCCACCAGCTCGTCGACGGGGACGCGGCCCAGAGTGTCGAGATGGTCGAGCACTATCTCCTTGATTCGCCGGGCCATCTCGGCCGGGTCGGTGTGAGCGCCCTCGCCCGGCTCGGGCACGACCACGTCGACGATGCCCAGCTCGGCCTGCTCGCCCGCGGTGACCTTCATGGCCACGGCCGCCAGCTTGCTGTGCTCACCCGAGCGCCACAGGATCGCGGCGCAGCCCTCGGGGCTGATGACCGAGTAGATGGAGTTCTCGAGGGCCAGCACGACATCGCCCACGGCCAGGCCGAGAGCGCCGCCCGAGCCTCCCTCGCCGGTGATCACGACGATGATCGGCGTGCGCAGACGGCTCATCATCCCGACGGACCTGGCGATCGCCTCGGCGATGCCCCGCTCCTCGGCCGCGGCGCCGGGGAAGGCCCCCTGGACGTCGACGAAGGTCAGGACCGGCATCGCGAAGCGCTCGGCCAGCTCCATGACCCGCATCGCCTTGCGGTAGCCCTCCGGGTGGGGCAGGCCGAAGTTACGGCGGATGTTCTCCTCGGTGTCCTGACCCTTCTGGAAGCCGATGACCACGAACCGCCGGCCGGAGATCCGGGCCAGGCCGGCCACGATGGCCGAGTCGTCGCCGAAGACGCGGTCGCCGTGGAGCTCGATGAACTCCTCGGCCATGTGCTCCAGCAGCTCGAGGGTGTGCGGGCGCTTGAGGTTTCGGGCCTGCTGGACGTGAGCCCAGACCGCGGCGATTTGGTCCTGCTCCTCGTGGTGCCCGCGGCCCAACAGCCGGTCAACCATTGGTCGGGCCCTCCCCTCGCGTGGCGTCTTCGCCGTTGGAGTCGGGCGCAAGGGCCCCGGTGATGGCCGAGATGATCGACCGCCGGCTGAAGGTCGGGCTGGCCAGCGGCTCGCCCTGGCCGTTCTGCGATACCGGCATCAAGAAGCCCAGCAGGGAGATGATCTCGTCGCGCATCTGCTCTCGCGGCACGATCCGGTCCACGAAGCCGTGCGACATGAGGAACTCCGCTCGCGGCGGCTCGGGCAGCTCCTCGCCGATCGTGCCCGAGGCCACGCGATCGCCGGCGAAGCGGATCAGGGCATTCGGCTCGGCCAGGTTGACGTCCCCCACAACCGCGAACGAGGCGAAGACGCCGCCTGTCGTTGGATCGGTCATCAGCGAGATGTAGGGGATGCCGGCCTCACGAACCCGCTCCACGATGCTCATCGTCTTGACCAGCTGCATCAGCGAGAAGGTGCCCTCCTGCATCCGCGCCCCGCCCGATGACGAGACGATCAGCAGAGGGACGCGCTCCGCCAGGGCCGCCTCGCCGGCCCGGGTGACCTTCTCGCCCACCACGGAGCCCATCGAGCCGCCGATGAAGAAGAAGTCCATGGCACACAGTGAGATCTGCCGGCCGCCCATCCGAGCCAGGCCCCAGACCGCCGCGTCGCGAAGGCCCGTCGCCAGCTGGGCCGAGAGGAGACGGTCGGTGTAGGCCTTGAGGTCGACGAAGTCAAGAGAGTCGACCGGGGTCAGATCCGCGTCGCGCTCCACGAACGACCCGGGATCCACCAGCTGCTCGATCCGGGCACGGGCCGAGATGCGGAAGTGGTGACCGCAGCCCGGGCAGACCCTTAGGCTCTTGTCGAGCTGCTTGTTGAACAGCATCTCGGAACAGACGGGGCACTTGGTCCACAGGTCGGGCGGGTACGCATCGCGGCGCGGTCTGAACGGCAGTCGAACCGGCATCAGGACATCACTCCGAAGATTCCGCCGAGGACTCGCCGGCCTCTCCCAGAAGAGTGGCCGGGCTCGGTCTTGCCCGCGTTCTCGGCGTGGGCGGTAGCGCTGCCGGAGCCGCGTGACCACCGCCAGGCGACGTACACGGCACCGATCGAGATGGCCGAAGCCACTCCCCCGACGATGAGCGGGCGAGCCGACTTCGAGGATAGGGGCCCAAGCCGGGGGACGCCCAAGTCGAGAGCGGCGTGCTCCGGAGCGCCGGCCGGGGCGTCGAGCGCCCGCAGGGACGCCGCCGGGTTGGCCGCCAGCCCCAGACGGTAGGCCAGGCCCTCTTCGAAGCGGAAGGATGGATGGGGCCGGATCAGGTCCGCTCGAAGGCGGCGGGCCGCGAACACGACGGCCGGATCCACGTCCAGGTCCAGCGGCGCGTCGGAGGCGCCCCGCTCCTCGGCGGCCAGCAAGCCGTCCAGGTAGATCTCCGTGCGACGAGCGTCGCGCGCGCTCGAGCCGAGCATCAGTTCATCCCTCCCCGGAGATCCGCCGCCACGGAGCGCAGGGCCCGGTGCAGCAGAACGCGGACGGCACCCTCGGAGCGGCCGAGGATCTCGGCGATCTCGGCCGTGGACATCTCGTCCACAAAACGCAGGACGACAGCCCGGCGGCGATCCTCCGGCAGCCGGGCCACGGCTTGCCAGGCGACGCTGCCCGCTTCACGCAGGGCGGCGGCCTCCACGACGTCGCCGCCGGCCGGCAGGTTGTAGGCCTCGTCCAGCGGGGCGACAGGGCGGCGGCGCTCGCGGCGGCGCTCATTGGCGATGACGTTGCGGGCGATGCGGAAGAGCCAGACCCGGAACGTCGAGGCCTGCTTGTCGCTACCGGAGCCGGACGGGGCAGCGAACGAGTCGGCCCGCTCCTCGAACCTGGGCAGGGCGGCCAGGGCCTGCATGAAGACGCGCTCAGTGGCGTCCTCCGCGGCGTGATGATCGTGCAGTTCGTAGTAGGCGAAGCTGTACACCTGGGGCAGGTACTTCCGATACAGAGCGTCGAAGTTGGCCGGATCGCGCCGCGCCGCCTCAACCAGGCCGCGGTCGCGGTCCAATCGGGCGGTTCGGGGACTCTCCTGCGAACTCCTCAACACCGGCCGGCTCATGGAGTTACACCCCCCGTCTTCGCCAGCCGCACCCCGGTCAGCTCCCCAGCCACCACCTCGCGCTCGGGTCCGCCCGCCGGGTCGCACACGATCAGCGCCCCGCTGACCCCGTCCACGCCCACCGCCAGCGCCTCCTTCGCCTCGCCGCCGGTGGCCTCGAGCCGCACCAGGCGGCCGGTCGTGGCCTGGCGATCGTGCCACCCGGCGACGTCGAACTTGCCTTCGCGCAGGCCAAGGACGCGCGGCTCCAGCCGCATCAGGAACTCGTCCAGAAGCCGCCCCGTATCCACGGGCCGCCCCGAGACCTCGCGCAGGCTGGTCATCGAACCGGCCAGCTCGGCCGGGAACCGTTCGGCCAGCCAGTCGGCATTGGTTCCGATGCCGACCACGGCCAGCGGCTCCGCCCCATCGTCGGTGACGGCCTCGCCCAGCAGGCCCGCCAGCTTCCGCAGGCCGTCGGGCCGATCCACGACGATGTCGTTGGGCCATTTGAGGCGCAGCGTGCCCAGCGCCAATCCGGCCACGTCCTCCGCGGCGTCGACCATGGACAGGGCCACGGCCGCCGAGAGCCGCCACAGACGGTCCGGCTGCAGGTAGGAGGGGCGGAAGCCGAGCGAGAGCAGGAGAGCGGTGCCCTCGGGGGCAACCCATGATCGCCCCTGCCGGCCCCGGCCGGCGGTCTGCTCGGCGGCAACGGCAAGACAGACCTCCGGGGTACCGGCGGTCAGCCAGTCACGGACGATGTCGTTGGTGGACTCGATCGACCCGAACTGCTCGCGTCGCGAAAGGAAGGGCGCGCTCGTCACGCGCCCGCTTTGGCCGACCCGGCATCGCCTTCCAGGATCGGTTCCGGCTCTTCCAGGGCGAAGGCCTTGTGCAGGGCGCGCACGGCGGTCTCGACCTGGTCCTCGGCGATCATGCAGGTGATGCGGATCTCCGATGTGGAGATGATCTCGATGTTCACACCTGCGTCGGCCAGGGCACCGAACATCCGCGAGGCGTAGCCCGGGGCGTTCTGGATGCCGGCTCCGACGATGGAGACCTTGGCCATCGCGGAGTCCGTCGTCATCTCGCGGAAGCCCAGCTCCCGGACGATCGGCTCGATGATCCGCTTGGTCTTGGCCAGGTCGCTGCGGGCGATGGTGAAGCTCAAGTCTGTGGTGCCGTGGTGACCCACGTTCTGGACGATCGTGTCGACGTTCACGCCGGCCTCGGCCAGGGGCGAGAAGACGGCATGAGCTACGCCGGGCCGGTCGGGGACCTCCACCAGGGTCACCTTGGCCACGTTTCGGTCGTGGGCCAGCCCGCGGACCTTGTTGCGCTGCTCCACGAACGGATCCTCCTTGATGAGCGTGCCGGGGACGTCCTCAAACGAGCTCAGCACCTCGATGACGACGTTGTTCACCCAGCCGAGTTCCACGGCTCGAACCTGCATGACCTGGGCGCCCTGATGGGCCAGCTCCATCATCTCTTCGTAGGAGACGACAGTCAGCTGACGGGCGTCGGGCTGCAGCCGTGGGTCGGCGGTGTAGATGCCTCTGACGTCGGTGAAGATCTGGCAGCGGTCGGCGTTGAGGGCCGCTGCCAGGGCCACGGCAGTCGTGTCCGAACCGCCACGGCCGAGGGTCGTGATCTCAGACAGCTGCGGCTCGTGGACGCTCTGGCCCTGGAAGCCGGCCACGATGACGATCCGGCCCGCGTCCAGCTCCTGGTGGATGCGCTTGGGATCGACACCGGCGATGCGGGCCTTGCCGTAGTTGCCGTCGGTCGTGATGCCGGCCTGGGCGCCGGACAGGGCGATGGCCTGCAGCCCCAGGGCGTGGAGAGCCATCGAGACCAGGGTGGCGCTCTGGTGCTCCCCGGTGGCAAGCAGCATGTCCAGCTCGCGCGGCTCCGGCTCGTCGGTGATGGCCCCCGCCAGGGCCAGCAACTCGTCCGTGGTGTCGCCCATCGCGGAGACGACGACCACCAGGTCGCAACCAGTGGATCGCTCGCGAGCGATCCGGGCAGCGACCCGCCGAATCCGGTCGGCATTGGCCACGGAAGAGCCGCCGAACTTCTGGACGACAAGGGATTTGGACATGGCGGGCATTCTACCAGCCGCAACAGGCGCGGGACCCTGGCGGCGCTCTCGCGCGCGCGAGGGCACCACCTGTGAGAACATTCGCCGGCGCCCCCCGGAGGGCGCTCAACGGAGGACCCATGCTCAGGCGACGCGACCGCGATCAGGATCGAGCCATCGAGGAGATCGAGGGGGACGCCCCCGAGGACATGGACGCGGACCTGGAGAGTCAGGCCGCGGACTACCTCGCGGACAACGACGTCTGGCTGTACGGGCCCAACGCCCCGGCCGTCCTGGCGATCCTTGATCGCCTGGAGGGAGTGGGCGTGGACGACGGCCAGGCCATCGCCGAAGCCTGGCGAGAGGTGCCCAAGCGAGATCGCGACGCGGCCCGCAAAGCCGTCCGCAAGCTCACCGAGACGGACGAGGAGCTGGCCCGCCACGTCGGCATGGCGCGCCAGGAGGTTGGCGCCTGGCTGGCCGTCGCCGCCGAGTACCCGGAGTTCACCCGGGCCGCCAGCGACTGGCCCAGGACAGCGTCCCAGGTCGGCGAGGCGGCGGTGGACGCGGCCACGGCCCTGATCATGGAAGAGGACCTGGACGAGCTCCAGTACCAGGCGCTGTGGAAGCCCTGGATGGACGCCACCGACGCCTACCAGGCGGAAGAAGATCTGGTGGAGATCGAGGGAGAGCTCGAGGACGAGGACGAGGGCGAGGAGAGCGAGTTCGGCCCCAACACGGTCGCCGTCACCGATTTCATCAACCGCCTCTGGCTACTCGCCCCCGAACAGGTGACGCGCCTGGTGAGTGCCTGGCAGGAGACCCCCAAGGAAGATCTCGAGGCCGCCCACGAGGCCCTGCACCAGCTCGTCGAAGAGGACGAGGAATGGCGCGACCAGGTCAAGCTGGCCCAGGAGCAGATCTCGTCCTGGCTCAACGGCGGGCGGCTCGAGGAGACCTCCAGCTTCATCGGCCAGAGCGGGCAGGGCGTGACGCGGCGTATGGCCGGTCCGGCCCTGGCGGACGCCGTGGCGGCCCTCGTCGTCGGCGACCTGCTCGATCCGCAGGCCGCACAAACCCTCTACGCGCCGTGGTTCAATCTCGTCGGCGCGCCGCCCCTTCCGGAACCGGCGCCCGAAGACGGCGAGGCTGAGTAGCGGCAGGTCAGGCAGGAAAGGCGACGGCGGAGGCAGGATGTTCCGGCGAGTCAGGAAAGAGGAGACGCCCAACAGGCTGAGCGACGAGGCGGAGCCGAACAAGCTGAGCCTGGACGACGAGTCAAGGCCGAACGAGCTCGGCCTCGATTCCGGCGAGTACGACGACGAGCTCGACGAGGATGAGGAGCAGCTCGACCCCGAGGAGCGCGCCCGGCAGGCCGCCGAGCTGCAGGCCGAGTTGCAGCGTCAGGCCGAGGAGTTCGGCCTGACGAGATCAGATCCCCAGGCCCTCTACGGCCCCAACGGCCAGGCCGTGGCCGAGTTGCTGGACTCGCTCGGCGACGTCGACGACGACACGGCCGAGTCGATCGCCGACGCCTACTGGTCCGTCCCCGAAGCCGACCGCAAGGTCGCCCGCTCGGTCGTCAGCCGCCGCCACCGCGGGGGAGATCTGGAGCTGGAGCTGCAGGCCGCGGAGCGCGCCGTTGCCGACTGGCTCAACGCCCTCGAAGAGGAGGGAGTGGGCGACGTCTACACCGTCGTCGCCGAAGCTGCCACCGACGCCGTCGACGCCCTGGTCCTGGACGACAAGCTGGCCGACATCGACTTCGACACTCTGTACGGCCCCTGGGGCGACATCATGGACTCCGAGGAGGACGACGAGGCCGAAGGCGAGGATGAGGAGGAGCTGCCCGAAGCCGTGGAGGCGGCCCTCGACAAGGTGGACGCCGGCCGGGCCAAGGATGCCAGCCCGGCCGAGGAGGCCGAAGAGGGCGGGGCGGAGGAAGGCCAGTTCGGCCCCAACGACGGCCTGGTGATGGCCCTCCTCGACAAGCTGGCCGGCCTCAGCGGGGCGGAGATCAGCGAGCTGGTGGCCGCCTGGCGCCGGCAGCCCAAGGAGGAGCTGAAGGTCGCCCATCGCAACCTGCAGGACCTCACCGAAGAAGATCCCCAGTGGCGCGAGCAGCTCCGCCTGGCCCAGGAGGAGGTCTTCGCCTGGATGGCCGGCCACGCCGGAGAAGGGCGCCTGGACTACTCGATCGCGGCCTCCAGCAGCACGCCGGAAGTCCGCCGCTCGGCCGGGCCTGTCGCGGCCGACGCCGTCGCCGCCCTGGTCATGGCCGACATCCTGGAGCCGGGGGACGCCGTCACGCTCTATGCCCCCTGGGCGGAGGTCGTCGGCACTCCGGAGCTGCCCGAGTACGAGGACGAGGGCGAGGGCGAGGAAGGCGAGCCCGAGTGAAGCAGTCGATCGTCTGCCTGGACATGGAGGGCGTTCTGACGCCCGAGATCTGGATCGCCGTGTCCGAGAAGACGGGCATCCCGGAGCTGCGCCGGACGACCCGCGACGAGCCCGACTACGACAAGCTGATGCGCGGGCGACTGGCCCTGCTGGACGAGCACAGCCTGAAGCTGTCGGACATCCAGGGGGTCATCGGCACGCTGGCGCCGCTGCCGGGCGCGAAGGACTTCCTGGACGAGCTGCGCTCGTTCGTGCAGGTGATCATCCTGTCCGACACGTTCGAACAGTTCGCCACTCCCCTGCTCCGCCAGCTCGACTGGCCCACGCTGCTGTGCCACCGCCTGGTGGTCGAGAACGACCGGATCGTCGACTACGCGCTGCGCATCCGCGAGCAGAAGCGCGAGGCCGTGGCCGCCTTCCGGCGCATGAACTACCACGTCATCGCCGGCGGCGACTCCTTCAACGACACCGCCATGCTGGCCGAGGCCCAGGTGGGCATCCTCTTCCGTGCCCCCGACGGCGTGAAGGCCCAGTTCCCCCGGTTTCCCGCCGTCGAGACGTACCCGGACTTCATGGCCCTGATCAACAGCGCGATGGCATGAAGTGCGATTCCGCATCGGGGCCCATTCCAGGGTCTCAACCGAAGGACGATTAGGGCGATGAGTTCGACTGGCTGGTAGAGGTCGTCTGGCGAAGGACCCCTACCAGCCCAGGGACTTCATCACCCCCGCCGTTGTCGCGGGTGCCTCGATGATCGCCTCGGCGCCGCCCGCCGACTTCTCGGCCGTTTCGGGATCCTTGAGGCCGTGGCCGGTCAGGACGCAGACCACCGTAGCCTCGCGCGGAACACGGCCGGCAGCCGCCAGCTTCACGATGCCCGCCAGGCTGGCCGCCGACGCGGGCTCGCAGAAGATGCCCTGCTTCGTCGACAGCTCGCGGTACGTGGCCAGGATCTCGTCGTCGGTAACCGTCTCGATCAGCCCGCCCGACTCGTCACGCGCGGCCTCGGCTCGTTTCCAGCTGGCCGGGTTGCCGATTCGGATGGCGGTGGCGATCGTCTCCGGCTTCTCGACAGGATGGCCCAGCACGATCGGCGCGGCGCCCGCGGCCTGGAAGCCGAACATCTTCGGCTTGGCTGCAATGCGCCCGGCCGCCTCGTATCGATTGAACCCCGCCCAGTAGGCGGTGATGTTGCCGGCGTTGCCGACCGGGATGGCCAGGATGTCCGGCGCGCGGCCCAGGTCGTCGCAGGTCTCGAAGGCGGCGGTCATCTGGCCGTCGATGCGGTAGGGGTTGATCGAATTCACGATCGTGACCGGGTGGTCGCGCTGCTCGCCCATCTCGCGCACGACCTCGAGGGCGTCGTCGAAGTTGCCGTCCACGGCGACGACCTTCGCCCCGGCGGCCATGGCCTGGATGAGCTTGCCCAGGGCGATCTTGCCCTTGGGCAGGACGACGATGACCTCCAGCCCGGCGACGGCGCCGTAGGCCGCGGCAGAAGCCGAGGTGTTGCCGGTGGAGGCGCAGATGACCGCCTTGGCGCCCTCCTCGACGGCCTTGGAGATAGCCACGACCATGCCCCGGTCTTTGAACGAGCCGGTGGGGTTCATGCCCTCGTACTTCACGTACAGGTTGGGCACGCCGATGCGCTGGCCGACGTGGTCGAGGTGCACCAGCGGGGTGTTGCCCTCGCCCAGGGTGATGAGCGGCGTCTCCGGAGTGATGGGCAGGAAGTCGCGGTAGCGCTCCACCAGGCGCGGGCGGGCGCCGAGGCGGGCGGCGGGAACGGCGGGCAGATTCACGGAAGCTGGCATCGGGCGACTCCTGGTCAGGAGGTCAGTATCGGGTATATGGCCACGTCGCGGTCCGGAGCGAGCAACGGCTCCACGGCCTCGCGCACATCTTCGAGCGGCAAGGGGCGCGTCCGGACGGCCGCCCAGCTCCGGCTTCGATGACGCGGTACCTGGCTCGGCGGCGGTCCGGCGACCGCCTCGGCCAGGCGGCCGGGGATCT
>Ga0315544_1002296_pt1 | contig 13635 bp, 13 predicted proteins | sample SalMarSW160130MG_2_FD_202543 | JGI IMG/M metagenome (GOLD analysis project Ga0315544, IMG submission 202543) | Salt marsh sediment microbial communities from the Plum Island Ecosystem LTER, Massachusetts, United States - Salt Marsh Sediment SW1601-130 ... | reverse complement strand
GAGGTATGGAATTTGCAAAAATAGAATAGTTTCCATTCCTTTTTACCTCCGACAATTTGCTCAACAATTTTAGGTGGTTCTTTATAGAACTGAGGCAGAGGAATGTTCGGCTCAATGGTTATCTTAAATTTCCCCACTTCATCTATGATTTGGGATGATTCTCGACTTGCATTTTTTCCGGCAAGGAAGTCGTTACATCCCCCGGCGTATAGCACAGCCATTGCTACCAAAGCAACAACTATGCCTTTTCCGTGGCAAAATTTCTGCCTGACGAAATTCATAATCATATAACCGCCAGAATAAATCTGCTTTAACTGTGCGGTATAATTCGCCTTTAACGCTTTTTTATAGTCAGACAAAGACTCTGAAGAATATACTACATAATTTTTTTATCGTCAAGTTTATTTTAAGTAAATTAACAAAAGTTTAGTCTTTGATCCTGTCTAAATTAAAAAATAGACTAAATTGATTTTTTTTGTTATTTCATCACTTTATGACCCTAAAAGAGCAAAAAGCCGTTACAGTCGGATTTATATCACTGGGCTGTCCGAAAAATGTAGTCGATAGCGAAAGGATGTTGGCTGAAATCGTCCAGGCGGGCTTTTTAATAACCGCCGAAACTGATAATGCCGATGTCGTTGTCATCAATACCTGTGGCTTTATAGAGCCCGCCAAGGCCGAAGCTCTCGAAGTAATAAAACACGCTTTATCCTGTAAACACAATGGCAGCGTTAAAAAAGTAATCGTCACCGGCTGTCTGTCCCAAAGATTAGGCCGACAGCTTTTCAATCAGGTCGATGGTATCGACGCCATTGCAGGTTTGGGCCAGCGGGATAACATTGCCAGAATAATCAAAAAGACTATTCCCGCAAGTCATCCGGCGGCCTATCTGGGCCGGGTGTCTCAGCAATGCAGTGACGACAGGGTCAGGTTACTTATTAACCCACGCCATTGGACATACCTGCGAATTAGCGAGGGCTGTAACCACCGGTGCTCCTTTTGCACAATACCGGCAATCAGGGGTAAATTCAGGAGCAAACCGCAGGAACTTATCCTGGCTGAAGCAGCAGAGCTTGTCTCAGCGGGCGCAGTGGAATTGAACATAATCGCACAGGACACTACGAGCTGGGGCCGGGATTTGAAAATCACCAACGGCCTGCCCACGCTGCTCCAGGAGCTTGAGAAAATCGCCGGCCTTGAGTGGATTCGATTGATGTATCTCTGGCCGGCGGGAATTACAGACCGGCTAATAGAAACCATTGCAGAAAGCGAAAAAATCGTTCACTATCTCGATATACCAATCCAGCACGTGAACAATGAAATCCTAAAGGCAATGCGTCGGCCTGACACAAAAGAGCAGTTGAAGCGCCTGATTGAAAAGCTACGCTCCACTGTGCCTGATATTATTCTGCGGACGACACTGATAGCTGGTTTTCCCGGCGAAACCGAGCAGCAGTTCACTGAGCTTTTGGAATTTATCAAGTGGGCCAGGTTTGATGCTCTCGGATGCTTTAAATTTTATCCCGAATCCGGCACTGATGCAGCTAAAATGCCCGGCCAGCTCCCCGACAAGATAAAGCAGCAACGGCTTGAAGAATTGATGTTAACCCAGCAGAAAATTGCCTTTGCCAAGAACAAAAGAAGAATCGGCAGCGAGCTTACCTGCCTGGTCGATTCCGTTGACGGCAATGGAATCGGGCGGGGACGCTTTTACGGCCAGGCCCCCGATATTGACGGCGTCTGTATTATAAAGGACTGCCCAACAAAAACCGGGGAATTTGTTAATACGAGAGTCGTCGGGACAAAAAACTACGATTTGGTCGTAGAGTAAATTTTGTGTTGAATTTTTATAAAACAAAAGTAAACTTTCAAATATGCTGAGATTTATTCCGAACATATTGACTTTGGGTCGGCTTGTTTTGACCATCGTATTTCTGATTATGATTTTTTATTCCCCACAGGTAGAAAACAGAACACTGTTTCTCGATACCGCCTTTGTCATCTTTGTCATTGCGGGAATTACTGATTTTGTTGACGGTATAGCGGCTCGCAAACTCAATGTTACAAGCAAATTCGGACGAATGATAGACCCCCTGGCTGATAAGATTTTAGTCTGTGGAGCATTTATTTGTTTTGCTCTTATCGGCGAGCCGAAACTTTTCGGCCTCGGACCGAAGTTACTGGCGGTCATTCACTGGTCGGTAACGTCTGTCTTGATTCTGAGAGAGGCCTATGTAACAGTCCTGCGTCATATCGCTGAGGCAAAAGGTATTGATTTTGCGGCGACTGTATCAGGCAAAGTCAAGATGCTTATACAATCTTTTGCAATCGGCACCGTGGTAATAAAAATGACTCATGTGCAGACCGCCGCCTGGGGATACTGGTTCACGACAATCACTTTCGCCATTATGCTTATTGTTACCGTCATCTCCGGCCTGCGGGCAACTCAACGAAGCTCCTGGAAAAAAGCCGCCGCCCATTAATCCCCCGCTAATCATCCGCTCACCTGCTCATATTTACCAACATGTAAGTCGTCCGAGTTCCGGTGTGCTTTAGACGCTGATTTCGCTAATAATCAAAGCAAAAAGCGATTATTGACTATCAGCATCAAAATCCTATAATGTTAAAAAGTAAGGATTATTGCCTTATCGGATGGAACGCATACTATTATAGAAAGGATTACGGTTGTGAACAAATCGACATCATCAACAATAGAATCCACTCAAATAAAGCTACCAACAGCGATTCTTGATGGAAATGATTATTTCGGCAAAAAACTACCAATTGGTCATAAAAGAACCTGTCAATGTGGCCCTACTCATATCAATTGTATGACCGCAAAGGAATGGCTGAAAAGTCAATTGGGCGTTTGGCAATTTTACTATGAAGGTAGAGATATAAGAGATAAAACGATTCATCCCGCAACGTTTCCCATTTCTCTCGCCAAGAAAATTATCGAGCTTTTCACTCATCAAGGAGAATTGGTTCTAGACCCTTTTGTCGGAAGCGGAACAACATTAATAGCAGCTAATGACCTTAATAGAAACAGTGTTGGGTTCGATTTACAAGCATCGTATGTCGAGCTTTGCAGTAGGAGATTGGCTGATGACCCTAATATGTTTAATGAAACCCAACAAATTGCGGTTCAGGATGACGCGAGAAACATACCGAAATATTTTGACAAAGGTTCTATCTCCCTCATTTGGACTTCCCCCCCTTATGCCAATTTGCTTAATCGCAAAAGAAAGAATAAATCGAGGCGCTATAGAAATAATGGCCAGCTTAACAAGGTTGAGCAATATTCCCAGGACCCGAGAGACTTAGGAACGTTATCGTTAGAAAAATATTCTCAGTCAATGGGTGATATATATGAACAATTGCTTCCCTTACTACGACCTAAGGGGCACTGTGTTATTAACGTCCCTGATATGTGGTGGGAAAATACCCGCATAACGATACACGTTTCCTTAATTGAAGAACTCAGGAAACGCGGCTACGAGCTGCGCAACGTTATTATTTGGGATAGAACCAACCTCGTAAATCAGATAGGCATATTCGGCTGGCCGAGCAATTATATAACTATGGGAGTTACTTTTGAATACTTGCTCGATTTCTGGAGGCCGCCTGCAAAACATTAAAAACAGGGACGTTGATGAATATTTACACCAAAGAAATACTGATTCAAAAACTGCGTGAAATTAAAGATATGGGCTGGATTCTTTCAGCCAGACAAGGCAACGTCGGCGGAATTGGCAATACCTTGGAGGATTTGCTCGGGATTAAAGAAAATAACCTGCCTATACCTAATGCGGCCGAATGGGAGCTTAAATGCCAAAGAATAGAAACAACTTCCCTTACGACTTTATTTCATATGGAACCTTCCCCCCGTGCTATGAAATTCGTCCCGCAGATTCTTTTGCTAAAATATGGATGGAAACATAAAGAAGCCGGGATTAAATATCCTGCAACGGAAATGAGCTTCAGACAAACGATAACAGGCCCAGTAAGAAGCGATAGAGGTTTTAAGGTGGTTGTTTACCGTCAGCAGCGAAAGGTGCTTATTTCCTTTGATGCAAAATCCGTTGACCCTCGACATTCCGAATGGCTTAAATCGGTAGATAAACACATCGGTCTTGGTGAATTATCACCGCAGCCATATTGGGGCTTTGATGACCTTGAGCATAAGGCAGGCACTAAACTTTTGAATTGCTTTTATGTTCAGGCCAGGACTAAAACTGAAAAAGGCAAAGAATATTTCTCTTACGAAAAGATTCAAATGCTGCGAAAATTCAGTATCCGTACTTTTACCAAAGCCATCGAAAAAGGGTATGTCTATGTAGATTTCGACGCAAGAACGGGACACAATCACGGAACGAAATTTCGGCTCAGGCAGAATAAATTCCCTGAATTATACGAAGATATACAAACTCTTTGAAAATAATCGTCCGTGAAATGATTAGCACAAAAAGTTCGAAACGAGATTAAAGTTTGCTATTTTACTTAGTGTTGCTTCTTTCCGGTTATTAACGAATATCGTTACATTAAGATTAAATCACACGTACAGATGCGTCTACATGTCCAGCCGCCCCACAAAGGTCGACAACAAGATTCCAATGTCCGGAATTAGGAACTGCTATAAAAACTGGTGATTTTGTGTAATATCCACCATAATATCTGAATTGGCCGCCTATTTTATAGTTGTTAAAGTTAACATCGTCAAGCAGCATTACATTTGCCGCGTTGCCGCGGAGGACAACTTCAACACGATTACCTAAATTAGCATTAAATTGATAATGCAGAAATTTCATTTCCCTTCCTCCGTTATTCCTCCAATGACTTGTTGTGAATCAGCAAAACATCTTCCTGCCCTGTTTCTAATTGTACTACCGACAGATTTATTTTTTTTGATTTGGATAATTGAAATAATCAGCAAGACACCCCCTACAATATAACCAACTATCATACAAATCATAAATGTGCAAAAAATCTTCGTGGATTGTATATCAACACTTAATAATGTAATCATCGCCGTTATCGCTATACCCAAAAGAAATAGGGAGATACTTAATAATAAGGGGGCAGGTGAACCATGTTCTAAATTGTTAAGTTCATCTGCTGAAATTTCATAGACAGTAAGATTTTCCAACCTCACATATCTAACAATCTCATTAGGTTTTTGTGCTTTATTACTTTCCATATCTTGACCTCTATGGATTATTTTTTATCGGCTTATCCATCTTTTTCGCCTTTATTCGCAGGGCGGTGCTTGCTTTTAACTGGTCTAAGCATAAGACTAAATTTTCACCCCGCAAATCTTTTTGGTCAATTCTTTCAATATCTTCACTCTCTTTTCTGCCTTTTTCTTCCAAAATATAATTTATCACAAAAAACCATTCCACGCAATCCAAAACTTGTCCTGAGTGAAATCGAAGGAATCCAGCATCTAGTATCGAGTATCTCAATTCTCTAATTCACTAATCAACCAATCCGCTTTACGCTTCCACACATCTCCGCATTCACTCATTTACTTTTCACGCTTCACGAGATACGAACAAACTTCGTGGTTAAATTTTTTTTATGGCCTAACACCTTCGTGGCCAACCTCTTGTGCCTTTTATTGGCAAAATATTAATAAAAAAGCTTATTTCTGCTTGAAAAACCGCCCTCCTCTGGTATAATACCGAATGTGCTCAGGCAGCACAAGTTAGTCCCCGGTGGGACAAGTCTTACGGGCCTAAGGCCCAAGCCAAATTTATCCATAGGGTATTGTCTATTAAGGATTAGCCAATGGTTAATATCAAGCGTTTAGCAACCTACGGCTTTGCCGAGGCTGACTTACTTATAAATCCGTGTAATCCGCGTAATCCGCGGTTGACAAAAAAACCGTGTAATCTGTGGCTGAAATATGAACTCTTTTATGCAAAACAAACCCAATTTTCTTAAGAATAGGCCGAACGTAACCTCTTCTAATTCAAAGGGATATGAAAATGAACATCGATTTTTAGCCCAAAAATCCCAAACCCAATTTCACCAAGTGTCCAAATGAACCTAACAATAGCTCAAATAACAAGTTACCAATTACCAGTTACAAATTACCAAGACAAAAACAAACCCAAAACAAACCCAATTTTTAGTGAGCCTGTCTGCCCTGAGCTTGTCGAAGTGGTCGAATCTACTCCAAATACGCATTAGTAAATAACGCTCTTTCGAAAACTAAATAGGGTAATCTAAAGGTTGCGAATCGGGACTTCGCTCAGGCAAAGTCCGGGAGATCCGGGGATATGTCTATCTTACTGAAGATTTCTTCTTCCAGCTTGAAGATTAATGGGTCAACTTTAGAGGCGTTAATATCGCTTTGAGCTTCTGTGCCGTGTAAATGGACGTTCCTTTTATGGGCCTCCTCTAATCTCTCTTTTAATGGCACAATTCTATCGTGCATAACCCTTTTATCTGCGTAGTAAACGAGTTTTTCCTCCCAGGTAATCGGCTTTTCTTTTTCGTCGAGAATACCCATATATCTGTGTTTCTTTATGGCCAAAGCAAGCTCCGGATACTGATTTTTCAGAATTTCATACGCAACTTCTTCATGGCAAAGACCTTCGTATTCTGCTTTCAGTTGTTGCCACTTCGTTTTGTCTTTCTCTGTGATAAACGGCTTCAAGTTATTTAAATCTGATTCACTAAAGTCACAAAAACGGGCCATATCGTGCAGCAGGCAGGCCCTGTCCACAAGCTCGACATCCACTTCCACGCCCCTTTCTTCCAGTCTTTGTGCCAGAAATACTGCTAATTTGGCCGTAGTTAAATTATGTTCTACGATGTGCGGCGGAACGTGGTATTTTTTTATTATCTCAAAGCACTTTTCACGCGTTGGCAGTTTATATTTTTTCATTTTTCTTTCACCGCTGAGTCCGCGGAGCTCGCAGAGGCAATATAGTAATTGGTAATTATTTAACCATTTAACCAATTACCATTTAACCAGTATCCTCAGTGCTCTTCGCGTTTTCTGCGGTGAGTCTTTTAATTATTATTTCAGCCACTTTTTTGCCGGATTTCAGCATTCCGCCGAATATCGGGCCCATCCTTGGCAGATTATATACATCGCAGACAGCCATCCCGGCAACGAAAAGGCCCGGAAAAACTTCACCTGTTTTTTCGACAACGCTCGTCTCTGACGTTTCAACGTTCATAAAATATTCCTGAAACTGCTGCGGAAACAGCTTCGGCTTACTCTTTTTCAGCATTCCGACCAGCTCGGCCGGGTGTCCAGTGGCATCAATCGTGTATTTTGCACAGATACAAAATGGGTCAACATGCAAACCAAGCGACATGACTGCGCCATTATTCACGACTATACCCTGAACAATCTCATCTTTCAGGATGATATCCTCTGCCTGGGTTAAGTTAAATATCTCCACTCCCGCCTGTTTGGCCTTGTAAGCCAGAGCCGCAGCAAATTCTATAGCATCAGCAATATATAGGTTCTCCCGTTTTACTGCGGTTACGCCGATTTCATTTAAGATATCATTATCTTCGAAGGTAACCACATTATAACCGGCTGCCCCTCCCCAGATACCGCCACCTACGGAGAGCCTTTTTTCAATTATGGTGGCTTTAATGCCTGCTTTAGCCAGATAATAGCTGGCTGCAAATCCTGCAGGGCCGGCTCCAACTATAACAACATCATTCTCAAGATGCTCTGTTAATCTCCTGTTATACTCCTGGATAATAACCCTGGAAATATTTGTCTCTATCATTTTCTCTTCCTTTCCTTACTTATGGTTAAAAAACAACTCAACACTAAAACAAAAAGCACTCCCACAAAAGGAGTGCTTAACAAACTAAAAGCTAAAAGCGTAAAACTAAAAACTGTTGAATCTTCTTTTTTGTTGCTTTAACTCTTACGTTGTTAGGTTTTACGCTCTTTTGCCTCCCTTCGCAGGTGTTAACCTGATCAGGTTCAGAGGGTAATCTCAGCTTTCAGCCGTTCACTTTCATCCTTCGCAATTCCTAATGAACGGAGAACGGACGGCATCCGGCACCCCTGGCTCATCTAATTTTTATTATGGTATATTTTAATAATGTGCAGAAATTACCACAAGCTTTTTTACAATTATATTACAAACACAGAAAGCAGTCATTGACATAATAGATTTTTTCAAATATGATACAAACAGTAACCAAAGGATTTGAGGATGGCTTAATTTATGACTGCAAAAGGATTTACGCACCTCCATCTTCACAGTCAATATTCGCTGCTCGATGGAGCCATAACATTCGAAAAGCTTTTTAAAAGGTGCAAAAAGCTTAATATGGACGCCGTGGCTTTAACCGACCACGGTAATATGTTCGGAGTTGTTGAATTTTATACCAAAGCCATAGCAGCCCATATAAAGCCAATCATCGGCATAGAGGCGTATGTCGCCCCACGCAGCAGGTTCGACAAGACAAAAACCACCATCACTGATGCCGCATATCATTTGGTACTTTTAGCCCAAAACAATACCGGCTACAAGAACCTGCTCAAGTTGTCAAGCACCGGCTATCTTGACGGTTTTTACTACCGACCAAGAATAGATAAGAAAGTTCTGGCCGAGCTGAACGAGGGCTTGATAGCTACTTCAGGATGTGTCAAAGGCGAGATTTCGATGGCTCTTTCCAACGGCGATGAGCAAAAAGCCCGGTTGGCCATAGAAAGCTATCTGGAGATTTTCGGCCCAGACAGGTTCCTTATCGAGATACAAAAGCACAAAGATGATAAGCCGTATATTCGGCAGGGATTGATTGACCTCGCTGAAAAAATGGGATTGCCCCTGGTTGTGACAAATGATGTGCACTTTTTAGAGGCCGAGGACTATGAAGCCCACAACTGCCTGTGTGCGATAAGCACCGGCAAAAGGGCCGATGACTCCGACAGAATGATTTATCCGCCGGATGTTTTCCTAAAAAGCCCAAAACAGATGCGCGAGCTTTTCCCCGAGGCAGACGAGGCCTGTGACAATACTCTGATAATTGCAGACCGCTGCAATGTTGAGCTTGACTTGAAGACACGCCACGCACCAGTTTTCAAACCGTCGGATAACACAACACCCGAAGAGTTTCTCGCCGGATTATGTTATGAAGGAGCCCGAAAGCGCTATGGCAATATCACCGACCAGATAAAAGAGAGACTCGACAGGGAGCTGGAAGTAATCGAATCGAAGGGCTTTGCCAGCTATTTCCTCATCGTATGGGACTTCTGCAAATACGCGCACGAGAACAATATCCCCATCGGCGCCAGGGGCAGCGGCGTAGGCACAATCGTAGGATACTGCCTCGGATTATGTGATGTTGACCCCATTCGCTATGACCTGCTCTTTGAGCGCTTTATGGACCCGCAACGAAATGAAATGCCTGATATCGATATTGATATCTGCCAGGTGCACCGGTCAAAAATCATCGACTATGTCCGCCGCAAATACGGGCACGTCGCACAGATTATAACCTTTGGAACAATGAAAGCCCGGGCCGTTATACGTGATGTATGCAGGGTCCTCGGTGTCCCGCTCGGTGAGGCCGACAGGTTAGCCAAGCTCGTTCCCTTCTCGCTTGATATGACTCTCGACAAAGCCCTGAAAACCGAGCCGGAGCTCAGACGTGCCTATGAGCAAAGTGAGCTGACAAAGAAGGTCATTGATATTGGTGGAAAGCTCGAAGGCCTTGCTCGTCACGCCTCGGTCCACGCCGCCGGCGTCGTTATCGCAGATGAGCCGCTGACTAATTTCATACCTCTGTATAAAGCCCCGGGTTCGGATGATATCATAACACAATACGAAGGCCCTACGGTTGAAAGAGTAGGCCTTTTAAAAATGGACTTTCTGGGGCTGAAGACCCTGAGCGTATTGGAGCGCACCTGCCGGCTGGTAAGGGAGCTCCACGGTGTTGACATCGACCTTGAAAAACTCGACCTTACCGACCCAAAGGTCTTTGAGCTTTTCGCAGCTGGCAGAACAAAAGGAGTCTTCCAGTTTGAGTCAGCCGGAATGCAAAGTCTTTTAATGAAGATGAAGCCCGACCGCATTGAAGACCTTATAGCGGCAAATGCCCTGTATCGCCCCGGCCCGATGATACTCATCCCTGATTATATTGAGCGAAAACACGGGGCAAAATGGAATCTGCCCCATCAGATTATGGCCGAAATCCTCAACGAAACCTACGGCATTATGATTTATCAGGAACAAGTGATGCGCATCTGCAATCGGCTCGGCGATATACCGCTGCGCGAGGCCTACACCCTGATTAAGGCAATAAGCAAAAAGAAAGCAAAGACAATTGCCAAGGAAAAAGAAAGATTTATAGCCGGCTGTATCAATAAGGGATTGCCCAGCCAGCGGGCACAGCAGATTTTCGAGCTTATCGAACGCTTTGCCGGCTACGGCTTTAATAAAAGCCATTCCACCCGCTACGCCTTTATCGCTTACCAGACCGCATATATGAAAGCCCATTGGCCTGTCGAATTTATGGCTGCTCTTCTGACCTTTGAGATGGGCAATACCGACAAAGTCGTTGAGTATATCGCCGAATGTTCTGATATGGGTATTGAGGTTAGAGCGCCCGATATAAATGAAAGCGGCGTTGATTTCACACCGATTTACGAACATACGAACGACGGTCAGAAGGAAAAAGGGGTTATACGCTTCGGCCTGGCTGCCGTAAAAGGTGTAGGAGAAAAGGCGGTGGAACAAATTATCGCCGCCCGTGAAAAAATCGGCAGGTTCCAGAGTTTGTTCCATTTTTGTGAAAATGTAGAGATGCGGGCTGCCAATAAACAGGTCATTGAATCCCTGATAAAAGCCGGTGCTTTTGACCGGCTCGGCGGCAACCGGGCACAAATGATGGCCGGACTCGAAAAGGCAATGGAATACGGCTCTACTCTACAGGCAGACAAAATAAACGGCCAGATGAGCTTCTTTACTCAAATGACCGGACAGGCCGATTATGCACAGGACTATCATCACCTGCCCAATGTCGCACCCTGGCCCGAACCGCAAATGATGGCCTTTGAAAAACAGGTCCTCGGCTTTTATGTTACCAGCAATCCGTTGAGCCATCATGCGGAAACGATAAGTCTTTATTCCACACATAACAGCTCTCAATTGGACCAGGCAGCTCAGAATAAACAAATCGTAATCGGCGGAATGATAGCGAAGATAAGATACAACCTCACAAAGACCGGTCGAAACGCCGGCTCGAAAATGGCTGTATTTATACTTGAAGATTTGCAAGGCCAGGCCGAAGTGGTAATGTTCCCGGATGTCCTGAACAGATTCAGTGCCGCTTTAGTGCAGGATACGGTTGTTTTTGTTAAGGGAAAGCTCGATTACAGAAGAGAAAAGCCCAATATCCTGGCTGCGGAGTTGATAACTCTCGAAGAGGTCAGGGAGAAATTAGCTGCAAAAGTAAGGATTCGGCTGGATGCCGAAAACGTTACCAAAGAGAAGGTGGCCGAGATAAAGAGTATTTGTCAGCATCACAGGGGCAAAAGTCCGGTTTACGTAGCGATAAGGACCGACAAGGGCAGGGTCCATGCAGCAGCCGATAAAGGGCTTTCCGTCAATCCAGACCTTGAATTTTGCAGAAAGATGCGGCAGCTCGTCGGCGAAGAAAACTTTCAGCTTGTAAAATGACCGAAATAAAAAAAACATTACAAATTCTAAAAGCTCGCTGGCCAGAGGTAACTCTCATCGTTGGGCTTTATGCATTGGCTGTCCTTTCAAACAGCCTATTTCGATTCACAAGACATGATTTAACGAAAATTTCGGCCTTACTATGTATGCCCTTTTTGCTGAGTCTTATGGTAGTCTCAACTATACTAAATTATGGGTTTCTGCGAACGGTGTACTTGGAAGGGCAAAAAAGACAAACGCCTATGGCTTTGTTAAAGAAAGGGAAACACTTCTTCTGGCGTATGGTTGGATTTAGCTTGATTTGCGTAGTTCCTTATCTTATTTTAGTCTGGCTTGTGTTTTTAATAATAAAATATTTCACATCCATAGAAACAGGTTTTTTTGAAACTGCCAAAGTTGCCCCTTGGCTATACCAATTATGTTTTGTTGCCCCGATGTTAATTCTAATAAAACTTGTACTATTTGTCCCTGCATTAATTTTTGTCTTAGATTGTCGGGTTTTTGAGAGTTTCAAGTTCTTAAGAAAATGCAAACTATTAGATTCAAAAGAATTAGTCGCGTTGTTTTGTCTCCGGATGGTACTGCCCTTTCTCTGGGTATTTTTACAAGTACCTTATAATCCTGAAACAAGTTCGCAGTACATTTTAAGAAGTGTTCCCACAGTTATAGTTTGCGTTCTTGGGTTAATCATAGCCGTCACCGCAGTAAGATTTGTGGCCTCTCTTGATTTGGTGTATGATGACCATAGAGATTCTTTGAATTCAGGAAGTTTGTTTGAACATTAAGCAAGAGACTAAGCAAGAATGGCGTTTGAAAGTAAATTACGAGGCAAATTTGTCGTTCTTGATGGGCTGGACGAATTAGATAATTGAAAGTTTTTAAAAGTAAGATGGATTTAATACCAGCAGATACAACTATTGAAGCAGCGAGGATGCAGTTTGAAATCCTGCGGAAAATGTCTCCGCAGAAGCGGGCGCTTATATCATTCGAGCTCAGTGATAATGTCAGAGAAAATGCAATAGCCGGAATAAAAAAACTGCATCCTGATTTTACAGAGGCCCAGATAAAAATGGAATTGCTGCGAAGAATGGTGGGCGATGAACTTTTCCACAAAATAATCGCTGAAAAAGGGCTTAAATAGATGACCTCGCAGAAAGAATTTTTAAAAAATGTCGTCGAAAACCTGCAACAGGCCGGCATTGATTATGTCATCTGCGGCTCTATTGCAGCAAGCTTCTACGGAGTCGAACGTTCGACACAGGACGCAGACATAATAATCGACCCGAATGAGGAACAACTCACTAATTTTTTGAAACTGCTTGGCGATACTTACTATGTAAACCGTGACGTTGCTCTCGAAGCTCTCAAGCAAATTTCTATGTTCAATATTATCGATATAGAAAATGCCTGGAAAGCCGACTTGATAATACGAAAGAAAACAGACTTTCATACCGAAGAATTCAGCAGAAAAAGAAAAGAAAAACTGCTTGGAAAAGACCTTTATATCCTCTCACCTGAAGATACAATTTTGAGTAAGCTTGTCTGGGCTAAAGATAGCAACTCAGAACAACAGTTTCGTGATGCTCTTGGTGTAGCTGTTATTCAATGGAACATTCTTGAACGAGACTATTTACACAAGTGGGCGGAGAAACTACAACTGAAAAACTCTCTTGAGCAGCTTTTGGAACAGGCCGAAAAACTGTTAGAACTAAAATAGGAAATTAAAATTGGAAAATGATAATCTCAAAAGCAAATTGCAGGACAAATTTATTGTTCTTGACGGGCCTGATGGCTGCGGCAAAACCACGCAGGCAGAGCTCCTGACCGGATGGCTTCAGAGTCAGGGCGTTCCTGTCAGCAGCTTTCGCGACCCGGGCGATACTACCATAGGCGAAAAAATCAGGCAAATCCTGCTAAGCCCCGAACATATCGCAATGAGCACGCGCACAGAGATGTTATTATATATGGC
>Ga0315544_1002291_pt1 | contig 13661 bp, 14 predicted proteins | sample SalMarSW160130MG_2_FD_202543 | JGI IMG/M metagenome (GOLD analysis project Ga0315544, IMG submission 202543) | Salt marsh sediment microbial communities from the Plum Island Ecosystem LTER, Massachusetts, United States - Salt Marsh Sediment SW1601-130 ... | reverse complement strand
TAAGTACCGATCTGCCCAGAATAGTGGCACTTTGAAAAATATTGATTCCTTCGAGATTGAGCCTGGATATAAGATACTGGGTAATAGCAGTGGTATCCTTTGGCAGTATTTCTTTGCCAATCAGATTTTCAATGTATTGGATAATTCTGCTGTTTTGAAGGAAATCATTTGTAACCTTCGTGAAATTCTCCATATATGTAGGAAATTCAGCTATAAACTTCCTGAATTGAGCTGTTATTACAGGTATAATAAAGAAAAAGACAGTAAAAATAATACCAATAAAGATGATATAAGTTATAGCGACCGCAAATATTCTTCGCATTTTTTTTTGCAGTAGGGTAACGATAGGAGCCAGTAGATAAGCTATGGCTGCAGCAATGATCAGTGGTATGATGGCTATTCTTATAAGGTATATGACATAAAAGAAAAGCGTGGCAATCAAAAGAAACCCGATTATTGACCAGGAAAAGATTCCTATATTTTTTATTTTTTTTATGCCGTTTGGACGTTTTAAAAATCTCATTGAAGATTATTATATTATATTTTATAAAAAAATATAATTTATAAGTTTGCAAGCGATAGGTAAAATGAATCCCTTCCGTTTTTGACTTATCAGGTTATTTAAAATAAAATATTTATTTCCTTAAACAAATTCAAGATTAAAAGGTAAATAACTATGAATTATGGTTACTTTGACGATAAAAACAGGGAATATGTCATTACAAATCCCAGAACACCGGTTAAATGGATCAATTATATAGGAACGTTGAAATTCGGTGGTTTTGTGGACCATACCGGAGGCGCTTTGATATGCAAAGGAGATCCATCTCTTAATAGAATCACTAAATATATTCAGCAGATGCCTTCGTCCGATTTCAAAGGTGAGACATTATATCTCCGGTTAAAACAGGGAGAAAATTATAAATTATTTTCTCCTTTTTTTGTTCCCACGCTGGATCGCTATGATCTCTACCAGTGCCATGTCGGCCCTGGTTATAACCGTATAATCTCGGAATTTTACGGCATCAGGACAGAGTGTACAATATTCGTCCCAACTGATGATGTCAGGGAAATCAGAGAAATAAAAATAATCAATAAGACAGACGAAGAAATTGAAATCGATGCAATTAGCGTTGTAGAATATACACACTTTGATGCCATAAAACAGTTTAATAACGCCGATTGGGTCCCGCAGACGATGCAGTCCCGCTGCATCCGGGAAGAAAGGGGACTGGCAACCCTTATACAGTATGCTTTTATGCGCAGGGAAACCGATGTGAACTTTTTTACCTCAAATCACCCGATTTCTTCTTTCGAGTCGGATAGAAAGAGATTTCTTGGAGATAATGAATATGGTACATGGTCAAATCCGCTTTCACTTCAAAAAAAAGAACTGGATAGCTATGAAGCACATCGCGGAGATAACATTGGTGCTCTCCTGCACCATCTCGGTAGTCTAAAAACAGGCGAGGAGAAAAGCTTGATTACTCAGCTGGGGCAGGAACAGAGTTTCGAGAAGGCCCGCAGTGGTATCGATAAATACAGAGATCCGGATGCTGTTAAGAAAGCATTTACCGAATTGAATGATTTTTGGGAGGAGTTTTTATCCGGAATACAGGTAGAGACGCCTGACCTGGAGATGAACAGCATGCTGAATATTCATAATCCACACCAGTGCTTTATTACCAAAAACTGGTCACGTTATCTCTCATATTATCAGCCGGGAATAGGCACAAGGGGCATTGGTGTTCGCGATAGCTGCCAGGATGTGATGGGAGTGATCAGCCATATACCAGAGGAATCTAAAGAACTACTAAAAAAAATGATGATGATTCAAAGAACCAACGGCAGTGCAATGCACGGTTTTAATCCCTTGACCATGGAAGGGTCGAAAGGAGAAATTGGCGATTGGTCCGACAGGCCGCAATATTACGGTGATGACCATCTATGGATTGTCCTGGCTGTGACCACTTATCTGAAGGAAACAGGAGATATGGAGTTTTTGGAAGAAATTATTCCATATTATGATGAGAAAAAAGGAGACCAGCAGTTGGAGAGCGGAACGGTTAAAGATCATATGAAAAGAGCCCTGAATTTTACAAGAAATGATAAGGGTAAACACGGGCTTCCCCATCTGGGTTTTGCGGATTGGAACGACACCGTGAACCTTAGAACAGGCGCAGAATCTCTTTTTAATACTCACCTTTACGGTAAGGATCTTCTGGAAATGATCGAACTCTGTCGCTATCTGGGGGATGAGGCAGGGATCAAACTCTATCAGACTGAGCATAATGAACTTAAAGATATATTTAATAGGACAAGCTGGGACGGCGAATGGTACGTTCGTTATTTTGATTCAGACGGTACTCCAATGGGATCACAAAAAAATAAGAACGGAAAGATATACATAAATGCTCAATCATGGCCATTGATATCCGGAATGGCGACTCCCGAAAATGCCAAAAAGGCCCTTGATTCTTTGAATAGACTTCTTAATACTTCGAGGGGAATCAAAGTCAGCTGGCCCGGATTTGATGGCTATGACCGGAATAAAGGCGGAATCACCACATTTCCACCAGGAACAAAAGAAAACGGTGGTATTTTTTTACACACAAACCCATGGGTAGTGATCGCCGAAACTATAATGGGAAACGGAGAACGAGCCTATGAGTATTATAGTCAGATAAATCCGGTATATAAAAACGATATCATAGAAGAGTATGAATGCGAGCCATACGTTTACGCCCAGAATATTTTGAGTGATGAGCACCCTCAGTTCGGTCTCGGACGAAACAGCTGGCTCACAGGAACAGCTTCCTGGATGTATCAGGCAGGAATCGGATTTATACTTGGTATACGACCCGATTACAGCGGTCTTAAAATCGATCCATGTATTCCTGGAAAATGGAATGGTTTTAAAGTGACACGCAAGTACAAGAACGCTATTTATAATATCGAAGTAAAAAATCCTGATAATAAGAATAAGGGAGTATATCGGCTTGAGGTTGACGGCAGGGGAATAAGCGGTAATATAGCCCCGATTTTTAAGGACGGTAAGATCCATATAATCACAGCAATCATAGAATAATTTTAACCTGGTCGTCTTAAGAATTGAAATTTGAAAAAAAAACAATAAATCCTGTTAAGCGGCAGGCGTAATCAATTGAAGTAGCAAATTAATTGTGATAAAGTTTAAATTCGAAAATAGTTAAAAAGAAGACTTTAGAACAGGGAATCATAATGCCGGAAGAATCCATTGCAGCTTATGTCAATAACATTATAGCTTCTACTCTTTTTATAGTCATAATAGCATTTATATTTGCAATTCTTTTTTTGTTGTCACGTGTATTGGTCCGCAGAACAGGTAACAGAAATGATGAGGAATCAAGAAAGGAAGCTTTTATATCTGAATCTTCGGGACTTTTTAATTATAAAAGAGATCCATATAAACGGAATAATGCTTTTATTCTGGCAACAATATTTATATTTATAGTTATTTTTATCTTTTTTATTTTTGCTGTCTTTAATTACAGCAGGGATCCTGCAATAGGTTTAAATCTATATTTAATAATCGGAATACTGGCCTATCTCATTTTCATGGTTGTGTGGTTGGTCAAATCCAAAATAATAAATTAGAGGTTATCCGGGATGTCTTCTCTTATCAAAAGCAACTTTAATATACTGGTAACGGGATTCGGTTGTTGCAAACAGGAAATATTCGCGACCCAGTGTTCTTTATATGATATTCAGAGATTTGGTGTAAATTTCGTCAGTGTCCCGGAGGATGCCGATATACTGGTTGTTCAGGGTTTTTACAATAAAGAAGGCATAACCAGGGTTTTGAATATCTACGACAGGATGAAAAATCCGAAAGGTATAATTGCAGTAGGAAGCTGTGTTCTGAATGAAAACCTGTTCAATCTCGGGAGCGGACTCGCGAGTCAATTCAGAGACAGGGTAGTGATAAATATGCATATTCCGGGTTGTCCGCCCAGACCGGAAGCATTTATATATGCGATTTTAAGATTCCTTGGAAGAAGCATGCAATAAAAAAAGCAATAACAAGTTTTTATTTTATTTATAAAAGTGGCAGATAATATTTATAATAAAATTTATTCATCATCGAGAACCCTGTTTTTACAAGAAATAGGGGAGAAACTTAAATCTATTTTAAAGGATAAAATAAAGTATATCCGCAAGATAGGTCTTGATTTATTAATAGTAGTATCAAAAAATAATTTATACCAGATCATAAAAGAGTTAAAAGATAATCCTGATCTTAAAGTAAATAGTTTTCAGAGTATAGCGGCATTGACGAATGGTAAAAAAAACTTTCTTATTATAAATCTTAAATCGTTTGATAATGACTTTTCCGTTCTATTGAAAATAGAGATGTCACAAAGAGAAATTGAAGAAGATTACAGGGAGATTATAGAAATACTGGTGAAATTTTACAGAGCGGTTAAATTTTATAAACATAGAGGCAAGATAATCTCAGACAGTTGTGATATTAGAATTTTACCCCGGAGCATAGAAGGTCTGGATTGTTTTGACCTTGATATTTTGATGGATGACGATTTAATCAGGAAAGCTTATATAAATACAGAGATCGCCAGGATTATAGGATGCGATTATTATAAAGACATGAGACTTTATGATCTTATTGCTTATATCAGCAGATTTGACTGGAAAGCAGGTATATTTCCCGAAGTTTGTCTGTGCGAAGCTTTCGAAGAATTACTGCAGCTAAAAGTGACCGAAAGAGCGCAGTATATAAGAATGCTTCTCTGTGAATTATATAGAATATCAAATCATATTTATTTCATTTCAAACATCTGTAATGTTTTACAGCATGATATTGCATACAATCTCTCTCTTCTGGAAAGAGAGAGAGTTCTAAGGATAATAGAGTCAATTACCGGTTCCAGAATCATACCGAATTTTATAAGAATTGGCGGTGTGAAGAAAGATATAAATGAAGATATTATGGTAAACATCCGGAAAAGCCTGCCGGTTTTATTTAAAAATATCAGGAGAATCGAAAGAATAATGATAAACGACTTTCTGTTTATAGAAAGATCAAGGGATACCGGAACCATAGGCAAAGAAATTGCCCTCGAATACGGTGTATCAGGACCGAATTTGAGAGCTTCAGGAATCAGACATGATCTGCGGAAAGTCAAAGATTCTTTTTTCTATAAAGAGTTATCATTTACAATACCGGTAGGAAAGTCGGGAGATTGTCTTGACAGGATTTCAGTTAGATTTAGCGAGATATTACAGTCTTTAAGGATAATAAACCAGATCATAAATAAATTCCCTGAAGGCGATTTTATAAAGAAAATAAATGTGTCCCATCTGGAGTTTCAATCCAGCGAAATCTCTTATGGTATCGAATGTCCTCATGGTCTTTTTAAAATTTATTTAGAGGTCGATAAAAACAATATAAATTCTCTTCTGGTAAAAGGACCATCTTTTAACAGTCTTATTTTAAGCGAGGAAATACTGGCGGGTAATAAAATAGAAGATATTGATTTAATACTTGCAAGTCTGGATATAAGCCCGGGTGAGATAATAAGTTCATAACAGAAAGATACTGATGTTAATTATTGTTAAAAAAGTTTTTTATATTCTTGCATTACTGCTTGTTAATTTATATATATGCGAGTATATAAATAATAAACTAACTGCGCGCATGGATCTCAGGAGAGGATATAAAATATCCGGAACAAAAGGTATTGGTTTCCCTCTGGTCAGATTTTTTAAATATATGTCCAGGAGCGAGAAAACAAATATCTGGACCTTCTTTATCTTTTTGTTCTCTCTTTTAATATGGAGCGTGGTTCCCATTACTGCAAATCTGATTTTAATAGAAATGGATTACAGTCTTCTGGCCGCTCTGACTTTTTATATAATACTTATAATTTTATTATTTTTTAATTCAAGCAGGACCTCGTATAGTGACGCATATAGCGAATCCGGTAAGAAAATATTGATTTTACTCTCTTTTCTGATTCCTGCTTTATTTAGCATTGCCAGCATTGTTTTAATAAATAAAACATTGAGTTTAAAAGAAATCGTAAATTCTCAGCATCAGTACTGGAATATAATTTTACAGCCCCTTGGTTTCGTGTCATTCTTTATTTCGATATTTTTACAATTCAAGTTATTGGGCATAAGGGGAAAAAGCTATCTTTCGACCGGAGCTAATATTGGTAAAGAAGGAACCGGTCTGGGAAAAATTATTGAAAAATTTTCAATATATATGATTGTGTTTTTCTTGATTATAATTTTAAATATCCTGTATCTTGGAGGCTGGCAGGGTATATATATTATAAGGGGAGAGATAATACTTGCTATTAAGTTCTATATTATTTTTGTAATATTATTGTTGATGGATAAGGCACTCGGCAGAATAGATAGTTACAGCCTGCTCGTCAGGATCAATTGGAAATTTTTAATTCCGATATCACTTGTTAATTTTATAGTGACCTTTGGATTTTTTATTGCAAGGGATGTATATAATCTAATTTGACCGGAGGTATTTATTTTAGATGCTTAGACTTATAAAAAATTTTTTTATTGTCTTTGGGAATATATTCAGAAAACCCTGTACCGTCATTTATCCGAGGGAAAGAATAATAATTCCCGATGGAAGCAGAGGCGTTCTTCATCTTAAAGTAGATCCTGATTCTCTTGAAATCATCTGCAAAGGCTGCGGGCTTTGTAAAACAATCTGTCCACAGGGATGCATTACGACAAAAAAAAGGATCGAAGATAAAGGCAGGGAGGTCCTTGATGAATTTTGTCTGGATTTAAGTAAATGTATTTTTTGCGGAAACTGCGTTGAATTATGTAAAATGAATGCAATAGATATGTCCTATAAATATCAACTTGCGGAATTTGATAAAAATAATTTGAAATTGGAAAAGACTGAACTAATAAAACCATCAGGTGCAATCAGGGATTTCTGGTAAAAGAATTATGTCACTTACAAGCCAGTTAATAATAATAATAATACATTATGCCAGTCTTCTTGGACTGCTGATCTGCGGAGTACTCTCGCTTATCCATTCCGACAGAAGAAAAAAATTGCTGTTTTTATTTCTAACCTTTCTTTTTATGGGAATCTTAAGTTTTGTTTATTATTCCGGTATTCTGGTCTTCATAATCGGAATTTTCGTAATTTTCTTTTTAATTTCACTATATTTATTTGTTTTTCAGCTACAATTTTTTGGGAGCAAGGATAAACAGAACGGAGATAGAAAAAAGGGCAGTAAAATCAAAAAGATGATCTTCGAAATTACCCTGCCTGTTTTGTTCTGCGCAGGTATCGGTTATTTATTCTATGTATATACTTCGAATTTTTTAAAAAAAGTAATTATAAGTGGGAATATTTATATTGTAGGTCCGGGTGATATCAACAGGCAATTTTTTACCGAATATAGTCCTGTCTTGATAATCATGATCGCATCATTATTTATATCCTTTTTATGGTTCATTATTATTAGCAAGGATTAAAAGATGAATTTTCAACTTATTATATATTTTAGCTTACTGGTTTTTCTGATGGGGATATTCGGAGTATTTTACAGCAGGGAAATCATTTCAGTTTTTATTTCTTTTCAGTTTATTATAATCTCTGCTGTTATAAATTTCCTGAGTTTTTCACAATTTTTATACCAGAGTTCATTATGGGATAAAATATTTATTATTTTCGGAATCATTTCCATATATTTGCTGATGTTTTGCATCATTTATTATTTTTATATAAAAATGGATGTACTGGATAAAGAAGCTCTTCATAGAGATTTTAAATTATTTAAAATAACAAGAAATGATTGGTATGGAGAGGATGATATATAATTATGAATTTTATACTTGGTATAAGTGAAAAAATCAATCCTCTTCATAGTGTAATGGTCTTATCCGGTGTAATTTTCATTTCATCTTTTTTTGTCATGTCCGAGAACCGGGCCGTTAAAAAATTTATTATAACCCTTTTTTCGATTTCTCTTATTACGGCTTTTTATCTTAATATTTATAGTTTTATTTCTGCCGGCAATTTTTCCAGCATTCTTTTTTACTTTGAAAACCTGCAAATGTTAGAAATAAGTATAATAATATTCTGTGCCCTTAATCTATTATTTTTTATTTCCATTTACGGAAGAGATAACAGGCATTTTATTAAAATACTCAATCTCCTTTTATTTTCTACCATAAGTGCTATTTTTCTCGTGGTTGCCAGAAATTTTCTTTTGATATTTGTGGCCCTCATTATATTTATACTGACCACATTTCAATTAATAACTGCCCTGAACTCAAAAACGGACAGGATCAGGCCTTATATAATGGGATACTTTTTAAGACCGCTGCTGGCGGTTATTTTATTCTTTTTCGGATTTTCATTGTTTTATGGTGCAACGGATTTTAAAGATTTTAATCAGATTTTACAGTCCGAACATATTTCGAATCCGCTGATTGCTTCGGGTTTGATTATTTTTGGAGTTGCTGTTTATCTGTATTTATTTTTATTTCCCTTTCAGGGCCCATATATCAGGCTTGTCAAAAAAAACGAATTTTCATCGAATGCTGTTATATGGTTTTTGTATTTTCCGATAGGGATTTTTATGTTGATGAAATTGAATGGATTATACGGCTTTTTTATAGAAAGAAATAACATCTATGCTTTTATACTTCTGGCGATAGCTTTTATTTTTATACTTGTAAGCAGCATAGGAGCTTTTAAAACCAATAGTATAAGAAGAATAATATCATTTTTATTTTTATTTTTTATCGGTATTTTTATACTGAATATTTCTATGTTTTCTGCCGGAATCATTACAGGTGATTCGCTTGCCTGGTTCAATATAGAGAATATATTTCTGATAATATTCAGTTTTATACCAATTTATAATATTTTCAGCAGTTTAGAAAAAAATACAAACAGCGATTCTATTGATAATATAAGAGGACTGGGAAGAAGCAATATCTATATGGGTATTAATTTGACGATAATATTTTTATCCTGGATCGGATTTGCCCATCATATCGGACCCTTTATAAAATATTTTAGCGGTACAAATCCTGCAGAGATGGGTATCCTGAATCTGACATTACTGGTAATAATAACAATTACTTTTATATTTCTTTTGATCAACGCATTTAGAATAATTATCCGGTTTTTTAAAAAGCCTCTCAGGGGTACCATAGAAAAAATCGTATTTCCCGGGTTTTTATATATTTATGTCACTTTTTTTTCTCTGATCACACTGGCTGCTGCCGTATGGGGTTTGCTAAAAATATTGAATATCGATATAGGGATCATGGATTTTAAAATAACCGGATTTTAGTTTTTTATTGTCTCTATTTAATATCCTTACTTCTCTTAAGATCTTGGAAGAACATAAAAAAAGATTTAACATTAAGCATTTCTTAATTATTATATTGGTTCTGATTATAGTAATAGCGGTGATTATAAGTGTCAATGAATTTTCCTTCAAAAAAGAATATGAACCGAAAACGGCACTTGCTGAACAATTACCAAGATTCAGGCTGATAGATATGGATAATCTCGGCATTTCAGGGGATGTAGATAATGATGGCATAAATGATCAAAAAGATATTATGCTTGGTACAAAAAAACAGCTTGAAGATCCCGCCAAAAATATTTTTCGGAAAGAGGGTGAAACTAATTATTACCAGGGTGGAGACCCCCCTGAAAATCTGGCAGACTGTACCGATATCATAGCCAGAGCCTTCAAAGAAGCAGGTTTAGATTTAAGAGAAATGGTAGATGAGGATATAAGGACTAATTTCGACGAGTATCCGTTAAGAGAGATATGGGGGCAAAGAACCAGTGATCCGAATATCGATTATCGCAGAATCCAGAATCTTGAGATTTTTTTTAAAAGAAATGCAAAAGCTCTTGATATTTTATTTGTTGCTACAGATAGCAATAATTTGAATTCATGGATTCCCGGAGATGTTGTTTTTTTTGATATGGATAGAAATGGCTATACCGATAATGTTGGCATTATCTCGGATAATACTACAAGGGAAGGAATTCCCAAAGTCATTTATAATTATATTGATCCGGGATATACGGTTGAAAGAAATATTTTAAAAGAGAAAATCATAACCGGTCACTACAGATTTCAGTAGCAGATAGGATAATAAAGGAGTTAAAATCTCCTGTTATTATTTTTTTTAAGGTGAAGTTTTTTAAAAAAATTACCGGTCATAAGTTTTATTTTGGGAAGTAATCCTTCGCTATATTTTGTCGAAAAATCGTATGCAGCTTCTTTAAGCTCTATGTCTTTTCCATATTTATTTTTTAAGTAGTATTTATGACCAATTATCCATACAAATAAATCTGATTTGGTTCTGTTGGAAAAATTTTCGATTATCTTAAATTTATCTATGATGCTTATAGCCGGAAGATATACATTATCATACCAGTCTATCGCAGCTTCCTCAAAAGTAATTTTTTCCCCATTTATTTTATTTTGATTTAAATTGTACATATGATTATTGATCTGCTCTAAAAGAAAATCATACTTGCCCGGCACCGTAAGTCTTATTTTAATGTCAGGTCTGCTTTCATTAAGTTTTGTCAGGCTAAGAAATTTTTCTCTTTCTGCCAGTATAAACATATCTATTGGATCCATTTCTCTCGACACGGGGATTTTTGTGATAAATTCTATTACGTCGGCGTCTATATAGTTGACCCCCATTCTTTTTGCCACACTCACTCTATGATTGCCGTCCAGCACAAAATAGATATTGCCGACTTTATACAGTTTTACCAGTGGGAGATCGATATTCTTTTTATATGCACTATAGATATCAGACCATCTGTGCTCAAGATTTGGTTTTATAGGCAGAAAATGTCTGTCGAAATCTTTGTATCTGTCTATGCTGCCAACTATATCATCGACATCAACGGTTCTTATTCCAAGATATTTTTGATTGTACAGATTCAAACCCTTGCTTATTTCTTCAAATGATAATAGTTTATTTTCTTTACCGGCAATGTATGATTTCAGGTTATTGAATAGTACACGAAATCTTGCACTTTCAAATTCATTTTTTGCTTCTGTTATAATATTATTCATATTCTATGATTCTAAATCCATAAGCGTTAATAACTTTTGTCTTATCCACTTTTTTTATCCAGTTATTATCTACTCCATATGCATGAATGTGACCGTGTATTAAAAATTTTGGATTGTATCTTCTGATAAAGCTGGCGAGACACTTAAATCCTCTGTGAGGTAAATCATCTTGATCCTGGATTTTATATGGCGGTGAATGAGTTATGAGTATGTCGATATATCGTTTTTTAAAAATCCTGTTAAGATAGAGCCGTGGTTTCATGCGATTTATCTTCATGCACATCTCAAAATCGGTATATTGATATTTACCTGTACTGTAACGGATGGACCCCTCAAGTCCGCCGATGATAACTCCGTTATATTCTATGATCCTGTTGTCCAGATTGATGCAGCCTTCGGGTTCTCCTTCCTTTACTCCGTTTTCCGTATATATGGCGTCTATATGGTGATTTCCATAGACATAAAATAATGGCTTGTTGAGTATGGAGACTATGAATTCAAGATAACTGCCAGGAAGATCACCGCAGGAAACAATAAAATCTATATCTTTTAATCTTTCTGCAATAGAGGAAGTGTAAATGATATCTACTATTTTGTCACTTATCGCAAGTATTTTCATTATCCAAAATATTAATAGATAATTTATTATGCCTTTAAAAACGGCTGGCAATCATTTTATAATAAAAGGTCATTATTTTATACTATTGATTAAATATGTATAAAATTAATTATTTCTATAAAAATGTATATAATTATACTAAAATTATTTTTTAATATGCCGGTCAGAGTAAGGCTTCTTTAAAATTTATATATATTATTAAAATAAATATGGTTGATAAAGCAGAGAAAGAACATATCTTAAAAAGATCCGGGTTCTCTAAAAAAATCTTTTTGAAAAGAACAATTTTCATAACTGCTATTATTTCTATTTTCATTTCTTTACTTCTGGTTTCACCTAAAAAAATCGATGCAGTCACTTTGCAGGAACTGGGAAACGCAATTGCCACGCTCAGCCAGGGCGAGGAAGATCTGCTGGAAAAAATATTTATCTCCGAGACTGAAATAGAGAATAAGAGAAATACACTTGAATCATTGGATGGGGAACTTGAAGCATTAGAGAACCAGCTGGATGAATTAAATAAAGAAAAAATAGAATTGATGAAAAGCATTGAGAATAAAAAGGGAATACTTGAAGAGAAAATTATTTTCTCTTATAAGTACGGCAATGATGATGTGAAGAAGCTCATTATAAGCGCAAGAGATCTGAATGAAGTGATAAACAATCTTTATCTTTTTAAAAATATTATGAGAAGAGAAGCCGAAATAATAGAGGAACTCCGTTTTGAAAAGGAAGAATACGATAGGATTTCAAGAAAATCAGAAGAAAAAATGAAAGAAGTCGAAGCCACAAGAGCTAAAATTCAGGAAGAGGAAACACAGCTTGCCAAAAGCATAGAAGAAAATAAGGTCCTTCTGAGTCAGGTAAAAAGTGAGAAAGGAGAAATCCAGAATCTTTTAGCAGAAATAAAAAAAAGAATAGCGATGATCCAGCCCCCCGGACTTACTCTGATTGGAGAATGGGACATGGTAGCAACTGCATACTATGCTTTCGGTAAAGGAGGCAACGATATTAACGGAAACGGAATAACGGCAATAGGGCTGAGAGCCAGAAAGGGAATAGTTGCAGTTGATCCAAAAATAATACCTCTTGGTACCAGACTATACATACCGGGTTATGGTGAGGCTCTTGCCGCCGATACGGGCGGTTGGATAAAAGGAGGCAGAATAGATCTGTGTTTCGAGACTCTGCAGGAATGCTTTGGGTACGGCAGGAGAAAAATAAAAATATATCTTATAGAGAATTAAAGTATCTTTAAATTATTTTTAGAAGTTTGGAAAGGGCCTGGAAGTCTTTTTTGAACTTTTGTTCAGTAATGGCGCCACTTTTACTAATGTTCAGGGGATCGGTAAAAGGGACAAGCTTAAAAGACGGATTTTCGAAGATCCTCATATGTATTTTTTCCATGCTTCTATATTTTTTACTTACGGAAAAAAACTTTTGCAGGATCACATTGGATACATCAAGCCCAAGAGAGATGATTATATGAGGAGTGATTATGGAGATTTCTTTTGATAAAAATGAGATACAGTTGTCTATATGTTTTTTTAATAATTTGATGGTACCTGCTCCGGACCCACCCTTTTCTTTAGTTGGCTTTCCGGATGAACATTTGATGAGATATGTAACATATATATCTCTGGTAAATGATAATCCTGCCTCATTAAATAATTTTCTTATGAATTTATCCCGGTCATCACTGATGATTGTGCCACCTTTTTTGGCGGTATTGAGAGATTCCGGATAATCAGCTATTACCATTATTTTTGCTTTGGAAGAACCGATTCCGGGTGAAGACTGTTTTCGGGTTTTAATAGGATCAATGCATTTTTTGCAGTTACCGATATCTTTGTTTAATTTATTTAAGCTTTCCCTGGCACTAATTGGCATAAAAGTTTAAAAATTGTATAAAAACGATTTATAGG